>Ga0007882_10002446_pt1 | contig 10371 bp, 17 predicted proteins | sample CryBogCBH12Aug01_FD_71195 | JGI IMG/M metagenome (GOLD analysis project Ga0007882, IMG submission 71195) | Freshwater microbial communities from Crystal Bog, Wisconsin, USA - CBH12Aug09.1 | ecosystem: Environmental > Aquatic > Freshwater > Lake | place: Crystal Bog, Wisconsin, USA | collected... | reverse complement strand
CGCCGGGCGGCTCTATCTGTCACAAGTCTTGTTGCGCTCACGCTGTTGATCGTGGTGTTCAACGGTGAGCCGGGTTTGCCGATGCGTCGCGCTGATCAAATATGTCCTGTCGCTTCCTCGAACGAGTCTCGTCGCTTATGGACATATCAGCTCACGCGCTTGATCGCCAGTTGGGTGTTGATTAGGATGGTGATGTTCGATGAACTGCCGACGATCCGTCGCGCTTGATCAAATATATCCGATACCGGACATATCCGTTCAGGCGCTTGATCGTCCTGAACCGCTCAGTGACGAAGGCATATCGGGCGGATTGATGAGGATGAGAATTGTTCTGATTTGGCGCCCGATGAGATCAGGTTGTGGACTTCGGGGCGCGATCGCCCAGTCTGTCTAATCGCTGATGAGCCAAAAAAACCTGAATGCATTCTCAGCCCGTGCTTTGCCATTTTCTTTTGTACCCGGTCCCTTGTTGTTAAAAGGGGGAGGTACCCCCTTTAGTTTCCCGATGTCGATCGGTGTCGAGAGAAGTCATGGACGTGACGGTTGACGGGTTTGATGTCGTGGTTTGTTTACGTAGAGCATTTGTCGACCAAGGCGGCTCGATCCACCAGGTGTCATGGATCCCTTCGTTGCACTTCATGATCCAGGGCACCTGGTTCTGGCTCGCTTGCTTGGATCTCTTGTTGCAAGTCGGTATGCCAAAGCGGAGTAGGGTGCGGTCTCTCAGTGACTCCCGTTGCCCGGCGCGCTTGGCTAATCGGCTCGCCGCCGATTTTCTGTGCGCCGTGCGGTGGTCGGGGCAAGGGTGCCCAGATGTTACTTGCCGTTGATCAATTTAATGTTGCGGTTCGTTATCGCAGAGCTTTGGTCGACCAAGGCGGCTCGATCCACCAGGGGCCTGTAGCTGTACGCTGCGCTCCCAGCTCCTGGTCCCTGGTTTTGGCTCGATTGCTTGGATCTCTTGTTGCAAGTCGGTATGTTAAAGCGGAGTAGGGTGTGGTCTCTCAGTGACTCCCTTCATCAGGCAAGCTCGGCAATCGGATAGCCAGCAAGCAGGCTACCGATCTTTTGTGTGCCTGCCTTTGGTCGGGGCAAGGGTGCCCAGATGGGTGTAGTTGAAATTTCGTCCTCATGCTTGGTTGACTTTGTCGACCACGCGGCGTGCTCTTGTGTCGCACTTGGCGGTCTTGACGCTGCGATCCATCAGGTATTAGCCATTTTTTCTTGTCCCCGAGACCTTGGTTTTGATCAGGGAAGTGCCCGATAGCACTGCGGGGAAGAGCGGGTCATGGTTTCGTCGATGCTGCGCCCATTGCTAATTTCTTCAATCGTCTTCCTTGAATCCTTCGCCTTTAGCCAAGACTAAAGACTCTGGCTCTGCGTCATCCTCAAGAATAAATTAACAAAGGACTGGATCGTCTACGATCCTCGTTGACTTTGTCGACCGCGCGGCGCGCTGGCATCGATAACGAAACTCGGGATGGCTTCGCAATCCTTTCGATTCGTTATTGCTGTGGTCCAGCACTGGGCTGTCTTGGCACCGTGATCCATCGCGCGTCAAAGCCAATCGCTGTTGCTGCCATTTTTTTTGTATCCGGGCGTTTGCAGTGGTTCGGGGGCTGCCCTAGGGTGAGCAGGCTAAGCTTCGTGCGTACAGGCATCGCTTGCACCACTCCCCCCCGAGGCTGCTCGATCTACCCAGGTACCCATCCTTACAGGATCGGCACCTGGTTCTCTGATCGCTTGCTCGGTGTCAAAGCCGTGATGCACTGCGCGCCGCTTGTCCCACGGCGCCCGAGTCGGCGCGGTGGGTATGTCCCTAAACGGAACATCCTGTCCCCCGCTTGCTCGATGCTGGTCTCTCAGTGACTCCCTTCGGTCGGGGCGAGGGTGCCCGGATAATTATTAAAAGTTTTACATCTCCCAATGGTCTTGGTTCCAAAACCAAATTATTCAGGAGAGTATATGTTTAACAAAAATCAAAAAGATGCGGTAGCAACGGTTTGCGATAATGTTGCTACTGCGGCGATCATTGCTATGGGTGTTGATTTGTCGACAGGTACCGAGTTATCATATTTTCATGTGATTGGGCTTTTCGCAATCAGCGCGCTGCTGATCATTCTTTCATTATTTTTGCGAGGAGAGTAAAACTATGGATAAGTTCACTATTTACTTATTGGTTCTAGGCGCTTGTTTTAGCGCACTAACCTTCGTCATGTTGAAGTACAGCAAAAAGAGCGATGATCAGAATTAAGGAGGCATTGACCATGGATCAAAGCTTCATTTTCATTAATGACGATCAGAAAAAAATAATTGTTCTGATCTTTAGTTGAAACACAAACCCCGTCTTCGCGACGGGGTTTTCTTTTGTGTGTCAGCAGGCGGCAAGCTCTCTCACCGTCGCCTCTCAGGTCGTCCGCTATAGCAGCTTCCGAATCTTCGAGGCGACCGTTCGTGGACGAGCTTTGACTGCTTTTGTCTTTTTGTAACTGCGGTCTTGAGTCAAACCAACCAAGGCGGCTCGATCCACCAGGGGCCAGTAGCTGTTCACTACGCTCCAGCTCCTGGTCCCTGGTTCTGGATCGCTGGCTTGGCTCTCTTGTTGCAAGTCAGTATTTCAAAGCAGAGTAGGGTAACGTCTCTCAGTTACCCCTATGGGTCAAGGCGGGGTGCTCGGACATATTTTTAATCCATTACATCTCTGAATGGTCTTTCGCAATGGGCGAAATTATTTTCAGGAGATGAACGTGAAGACGTTTCAATTTGATGTGAATTCCCTTTTGGGATGTATCAGAACCGCTGGTGCCTTATTGATTGGAAATAGTATCTTGATTTATACTGGAATCATTGGTAAAGACATGATTGAACCGGAGTGGGCTGCAGGCAAACTCGTTTTAATTGGGGCGGCTATCGCAATCTTCTCTTCGTTTGTGGAGGTGAAAAAATGAGTCAAGACAACCTGATTTTGTTCCCTGGCATCGTGCTCCTAGCTATGGTTGCAGGCATTCATATTGTGAATTATTTAAGTTACCTCAAAAACAAGTCAAGGAAATGAAGGCCAGCTAGGCTTAGGAAAAATCGTAAGATTTTCTTGATTTATACAAAGCCCCTGTTAGTCAGGGGCTTTTGTTTTTTGGACAACAATCGCTCATTTGTCATATCGCCTGAAGCAACACGTTGACTGAACCAGCCAGTCAGTATTCGCACCAAGCGGCGTTCTCGTGCTCGGTACGTGAGCGCCATAGGCTCTCACCGCATCTCTTCGCTAGAGACCTTGTTGGCGCTCGTGTGTAAAGGATGCCCTCTGCATGCGCTCATATTGATTCGTCAGGGTCGCCGAGGTGGCGGCCTTATCGGCTCGGGGCTGACGCGGGCATGCCTCAGCCTCTCTTCACCTCAGTCCTTACTCGGACTCGGGCCGAATCATATCGCATCAATTTATTCAAAACATACATCTCCCTCACCGTCCGAGCGCATGTTGCGCTCACCTTTAGGAGATGATCTTGAAAACTGCAATGAATCCACTACTTCAGTCTGAACTCGATAAGTTCGAGCAATACATCGTTAATCGTGAAGCTAGAAAAGCACAAGCGAAGATTGCTGCGCTGGGAAAAGCCCTTGTTAAAGAAAGAAACAAGTTTCTGATCTCAACCGGCGTGACCTTTGTGACAAGCCTTACCTTCATTCTTGTGATTGCTGTCATGCTCAAATGAAGATCGGTTCTTGGAATTTTTGACTGCTGAGCGGTATCATTGTTCTATTGTTTGCCGCTTCGACATTGTTAAGGAGTGAATAAATCATGGATCAAGCTAGTTTTTTCTTGATTGGTTTTGGTGTGTTCATCATCGGATTCACTTGGTTTGTCATGACTCACAGTGAGCAGAAACATAAGCCTGAAAATGATCAGAAAAATTAATTTTTCTGAATTGAAATCTAAACCCTTACCCCGTCTTCGTGACGGGGTTTCTCTTTGCGCGTCATGTTAGACAGTGCTCAGTGATTGAACCCCCGACGCGGCGTCTTACACTCACCTGGTCTTTTGTATCGCTCCCTACGTTCGCTTATACATCGCCCAGGTGGGTGACCGACTTGGTCGGGTCTGTCGGCATTTCTGATTGGGGATTGCCCCATATCGCTCTCATAGAACCCATCGTTAGGAACAATTTCGCTCGAGGCGGCGCCAAGCGTTCAGCGCGCCCGAACGAGTCAGGCGCGCTTATCCCTAGCTTGGCTGACCCGTGCTTGTCTCTCAGTGACTCCCGCCATCAGGCACGTTTGGTGATCGGATAGCCTGTACGCGGATAGCCCGCTGCCAGGCTACCGATCTTCTGTGTGCCTGCCTCTGGTCGGGGCAAGGATGCCCAGATCTCGATTGTCATGATCGAACACATGAATCAGGGCGCTTCAGGCGACCCGCTCGATTAGGCCGAGCGGGTGCTTACGCTTGCTCAATATCACGGACTGCCGCTGCAGCGTTGCGGGCAACACCCGCGTCCAATCGCATCCCGCGCTTGTCACGGCTCTTGCTGTGTCCGCAACTCGAGCGTCACGTCAGTCATTAAATACAAAGTCTTACATCTCCTCAAAGTCTGAAAAACAAACCAACTTTCAAGGAGATTCAATGAAAAAAAAGACAATTTCTGTTAACCAAAAACATCGGGAAGGATTCGCTGTGATCAGCGACAACCTTATTACCGCAGGAACATTAACGCTCGTGGCGAGCTTTTTTGATCAGGTACCGCTTGAACCTTTACTTCAAGGTGCACTTGGATTTATCATTGTGGTATTGGCTATCTGTTCTTTTATTTTGAGAATGGACTAAGGAAAACATCATGAACAAAGCATTCATTGCATTAATGTGTCTTGGCGCGATTTTCGTCGCGCTGACCTATTTTGCAACGAAGTACCGATCTGAAGACAAAATCAAGCATCGTTAGGATGCGCAGATCGTCTTGGCTGCCATTTCAGCCTAAGCTCAAGCCTTAACCTCAACCCCAGCTCTCACGCTGGGGTTTTGCTTTTTAAGCAATCCGTACATCTCTCGTTCCATCAGGCAATGTCGCCTCACTGGAGCATCAATTGAACGAAAAAATTAACGTACCGCTTTTGCCGCCTCGTAATCACCTGGTTGTACCCGCTTTGCGACGACGAGCCGGTTCTCATGCAAAGCCATACAAGGCGATTCGTCGGCTTCAAAAGCAAAACCGCCACCAGGACGAATAACCGTCCCATATATTCACCATCAAAGGAACACCCATGAACAAGGAACTAGTGAAAAAAGAACTTCAAGCGATGCAAGACGTCGGGATGCGAGTGCCCGATAAGGCCTTCGCTCTTCTCGATACGCTCGATCTCGATGAATATTCGGATATGAACATATCCGACTGTGCTGATCTCATCGTTCAAATTGCTGATTTAACCTAACGTGATTATTCTTTCCTGCAATACATCTCTTCGTGTCTTGGGTTTTCCCAACTAACTTAATGAGATGATCATGCTTAGAAAATACAATAAAGAGCAGCGGGAAGGTTACGCAAGGATTTTCGATGCCTTTACCATTTTAGGAGGCGTAACAGTTGCCGCTAATGTCTTTAAAAAAATGGAGCTCAATTATTGGCAACTAATAGGGTTGGGCGTTATGATGATTGTGTTTTTAGTGATATCCACAAAATTGAGGAGGTATTGATCATGGATCAAGGCTTCGTTTTCATGATAGCGGTTTCTGTTTTGGCCAGTATTTTCTGTTGGTATGTGCTTAAAAACAGCGACAACAACAATAATGACGATCAGAAAAAATAATTGTTCTGATCTTTAGTGTAAACACAAACCCCGTCTTCTCGACGGGGTTTTCTTTTCTATTTATCAAATTGTGCGCAAAACCTCGCCGTTCAGGGCGAGGATGAATAGCACGGACAGCGTAGCTGTCCTAGATGTTGCTATCTTGTGAATACACAGACTGCTGTATATAATCACAGCATGAAGCGATTGCAAGCGTACAAATTTGAGCTGATGCCTCATGGTCAACAGCAGCGCAATATGCGGCGCTTTGCAGGCGCTTGCCGCTTCGTCTTCAACAAAGCATTGGCGTGGCAAAAAGAGCAGTACGCCTCTGATCAAACCATCAGATTCAGCTACACCGTCTTGGCAAACTTGCTACCGTCGTGGAAGCAAGACCCGAATCTTGCCTGGCTGAAAGAGACCCCAAGTCAAGCCTTGCAGCAAACGCTTAAAGATCTAGAGCGTGCCTATAAAAACTTTTTCTCTAAGCGTGCAGATTTTCCTCGCTTTAAGAAGAAGGGTCAATCAGACAGCTATCGCTATCCGCAAGGGTGCAAGCTCGATCAAAGCAATCGCCGTATCTTTCTCCCCAAGCTGGGCTGGATGCGCTATCGCAAGAGTCGCGACGTTTTGGGTGAGGTCAAAAATGTGACCGTCAGCCAATCCTGCGGCAAGTGGTTTGTATCTGTTCAAACTGAGAGAGAAGTCGAACAACCTTTGCCTCAAGCGACAACCGCGATCGGTATCGATGTCGGTGTTGTTCGATTCGCGACGATGAGCGACGGTACTCACATCGAGCCGCTTAACAGCTTTAAGAAGCACCAGCAACGCCTCACCCGCTATCAGCGTCGCATGAGCCGCAAAGTCAAATTCAGCAACAATTGGAAGAAAGCAAAAACCAAAATCCAGAAGATCCATAGCGACATCGCCTGCGCACGCCGCGACTTCCTGCATAAAGCCACAACAACGATCAGCCAAAACCACGCGCTCGTCTGTATTGAGGATTTGCAGGTACGGAACATGTCCAAGTCTTCCAAGGGCTCAAGCGATCAGCCGGGCAAGATGGTCAAACAGAAGTCAGGCCTAAACCGCGCGATCCTCGATCAGGGATGGGGCGAGTTCAGGCGGCAACTTGAGTACAAGGTAGGCTGGCAAGGCGCAATCTTGCTCGCTTTGCCTGCGCACCACACAAGCCAAACGTGTCCGGCCTGCGGCCACGTATCAAAAGATAATCGGCTCACACAAGCGAGATTCGAGTGTGTCGATTGTGGTTACGAAAATCACGCTGATGTGGTTGGTGCGATCAATGTTTTAGCGCGAGGACATCGCGTCTTAGCCTGTGGAGAGTTGGCGCAGTCAGGCCGCTCTGTGAAGCAGGAACCCACCGAAGCGACTCGCAAATCATCGCGTAGCGCCGTAGGAATCCCCGTCCTTTAGGCCGGGGAGGATGTCAATAAAAAACGGTTGTCCCGTTTTTCACCTGAGTCATTCTTTTCATTCTCGATTGTCCTTTTCGTGTTTGAATTTGCCTGCCATCAGCAGATAGCGTTCATCGTCGTCACGTTTGTGTCCACCACTTAACATAACCAACAAATTATGCGAGCGTCGGGAAGTACACCCTCCGTCGCATAACTGGTCGTTATGTCTCGCGCCCTACCGGGTAAGTGTGCCCTTAAGCGCCTCGCGACTCGACCCCTGCATGCTCGGGGTCAGTCCCGGCCTAATGCGGTAAAACCGCATAGCTCTGCGCTCTCGCTTGAGCGAGGCCTGCAAGGCTTGAAAAAAAACCCTGAGCCGTTTTACATTGTCGCTCAACCGTACATCTCCTGAACGGTCTTTCGCATCGGGCGAAGATATTTTTTAGGAGGCTAAACTTGAAAAATTTTGTATTTGATATTAACCTGTTGAGCACAGGAGTACGAACCAGCGCATCCCTGCTAATGGGCAACAGCGCCCTGGTTTATACGGGTATTTTGGGATCCAACCTGGAACACCCACTAGCGACTTGCGCAACATTATTTTTTTGTGGCGTGCTAGGTCTAATAGTATGTTCTTTTAAGGAGGGAGTATGAGTAATGATCTGGTATTCCTAATGCCTGGCATCGCCGTACTTATGATGGCGATATTTTGCTTTTGGTTTCGATTTATTCGCAAACCATCAGCAACAGAAATTGAGCGCCTGATGCGCGAAAAAAATGAGGGCTTACAGCCCCCAGCGACCTTACTCTAATGCCGCTAGTTTGTCACAAGCCCCAGTTCATCTGGGGCTTTTCATTTGCTGCGATCGGCTATCAAAGCGGGTTTGTCCCCGTTAATCGATCGACAGTCGTTGCTTTTAACTGCCATTGCCGTTCGACCACAGGTGTCTCACCAATCGCCCGATCTCATCACTGATCGCATCCAAATAGTTAGCGTAGTCGCACTTGCGGCGCATCGACCCGCCAGTCAGCCACATCGCCCCTCGATCGAGCCAGCGGCAAGCCCCGGTCGATCTGAGGCATGACCCAGCACAGCTGACCACGCAGGATGAATCAGTTCCCGCCTTCGCAGCGCGCACCAGCTAGTCAAAGTTGATCGACTGACTATTGCTGATCTACTCATTCATGCTGTCATCTCATCTATCGTTGTCATCATTATTCAATGCCGATATCTCCCATCCTGTTGCTTACCATGCCAATGTAGCTAAGATCTCGGACTGTTGTTCACGTCATTCAAGGTAGAAACCACCTGACTTAGTTGAATCGGTATTCACTGCTGCTTCATCACTCACTGCTATTTTTCTTTGTACCGGTCATTTCATTTAAAAAATTGGCCCTGGACACAGGGCAAATTTTTCTCGATCGGTTTGCGTTTTTCGGGATATCCCAAAATACCCATTTCTTCTTAGTAAAAGATTACGGGGGCAAAAAGAAAGCTTTGATAGTCATAGGCTATTGACATGAATGTGCTCAGTTCGAGGGCATTAAAGTGATATGTCAAACCTGTATCCACTCTGCGTGGATCTGGGTTTTCTTCGTTCTCAATGGGCTCTATTTGTTTTTCGTTCCCAATTAATGGCGCTTCGCGCCTGAACGGATTGTTCATCCACCTATTATGTGGATTCAACATTGACTGTTTCGGCCGTCATTATCTGATGCTTTTCGTCGATTTAAGAGGCTTCGCTACCAAAGCTTGATGGCGAGATAATGCTCTGTACAGTAGCAGAGCATGTATTTGATTGGATGCCTTTTCGACTGTCGGGGGGTGTTGTTCTTGCATTTTTACCCCTTAATCAAGGGATCATAATTGCGGTTATTTACCTCACATTCGTATTATGATGAACGCTGTGAGCTCTTAGATCTTATTCGAGCGTTTATTTTGAATATCCTTCGGGGTATGCATATGTTTAGCGGATTGTTCCAACTGGAATAGCCCAATGATTGAATGACCGATTCTTGGAAGTCGGGACTAATGATTGATGGCAATTCGTTGCTGTTAAACTCGTTCAACCATGACGGACTCAATTATTTGGGTCCGTTTTTTTTTGTGCTTTTTTTGTCGTCTAAATGTACGAATGTTGTGGCGCACGTTCATTTACTGTGGCTATTCCCTCGCGGGTTGAAAGATTTTTTATGAATTCGTTCGCCTTGATTTCTCATTGCGGTTAGAATAATTAACATTCTTTAACAATCTGCCGAATGGGGTGGTTTTGAGAATTGCAATTCTGGAAGATGATCGGGAATTGGCCGCGTCGTTGAAATCCTTTTTAGACGAGTCGAACCATGTGGCTGAAATATTCAATACCGGCGACGCCTTACTTTATGCGCTCAAACAAAAGGTATTCGATCTCTTTTTACTTGACTGGACGCTTCCCGTTGGCTTGACTGGGTTCGATGTGTTGACGCATATCAGAACTAATCTCTGTCTAGATACGCCTATTATTTTTCTTTCCGCTCAGTATGAGGAGGAGAGGGTTGCGAACGCGTTGAATAGTGGTGCGGATGATTACATCATCAAGCCTATGCGCCACCTGGAATTTCTTGCAAGAATAAAATCCGTCGAGCGTAGAAAAGATAATCATCGGGTTGAGCCAGTGCGATTTGACCAGACGATTGCTGGCTATACCTTTGATAGCATGTACTTCAAGGTATCCTTTCGGGGCAGAGACGTGGAGCTCAGTCAACGAGAGTTTCAATTGGCCCAGCTACTCTTTTCAGAACTTAATCGGCCAATCCCCCGCAATAAGTTGCTCTTGGCCATTTGGGGCGCAACAGAAGTTGATATGTCGAGAAGTTTGGATGTGCACATTTCCAAAGTGAGAAAGGTGCTTGAGCTCACGAGTGACCAGAGTACGGCCAGACTGTCTTCGATTTATGGATTTGGCTATCGATTGACTGAGATTTTCCCGCATTGAAGTTCATTTCTGTTGTTTTTTTAACGAAATTCTTTAATTATTCTTTTTTTAAACCCATTCAGATTGACGACGCAGCTTCAGACGGAGCACAATCCGTCTTAATCGCTGATAACGTGTTTAATGCAGTGATGTCGTGGGTTTCGACTTAAAAGACGCTGTTCTTTTTTGCCACGAACAGACTGGAATTTCTGATCGCCAGC
>Ga0007882_10002438_pt1 | contig 10404 bp, 10 predicted proteins | sample CryBogCBH12Aug01_FD_71195 | JGI IMG/M metagenome (GOLD analysis project Ga0007882, IMG submission 71195) | Freshwater microbial communities from Crystal Bog, Wisconsin, USA - CBH12Aug09.1 | ecosystem: Environmental > Aquatic > Freshwater > Lake | place: Crystal Bog, Wisconsin, USA | collected... | reverse complement strand
GTCCCGCCCCCACTCTCGCGACCGCGAAGCTGGCGACTGCCGGGCAGTTCCACATCGTCATGGACAGCACCCCGGTCACCGTCACCGCCATCGACCTTTCCAGCGCCGCAAGCCTGGCGGCGGTTGCTCTGGATGTCCAGACCGCCCTGCGGGCCGCGCTCGTGACTGCGTCCTACGCCGCAGCCGCCAGTGTGACTGTCACCTACAATTCGACGATCGGGTGCTTCGTCATCACCAGTGGAACCACCGGCGCGAGCAGCGCCATCACCTACGCCAGCATCACCGGCGCCGGGGCGAATGATCTGGCCACCGTCCTCGGGCTCACCGCCATCACCGGGGCCACCCTTTCCCAAGGAGCCAATGTGGATGACCCCACGACTTTCATGAACGCCCTGATTCTCAGCACGCAGAACTGGGTGTCGTTCGGAACCACCTTCCTTCCCAGCGCGACCGACATGGAGGCCTTCTCCAGCTGGACCAACGCACAGGATGGCCGCTACCTCTACGTCGCCTGGGACAACGACGCCACCGCTGCTGGCAGCCCCGGTGCCTTCACCGGCTTCGGGAAGTGGCTGTACAACAACCAGCCCTCCGGCACCGCTGCGGTCTGGGCCGGCGCCGGCACCGTCAACGGTCCGCTGCTGGCGGCCTTCGTGATGGGCGTCACCGCCTCCATCAACTTCAACCAGGAGAAGGGACGCATCAGCTACGCCTTCAAGGGCAACGCCAACCTCACCCCCGAGGTCACCGACCTGACCACGGCGAACAACCTGATCGCCAACGGCTACAGCTTCTATGGCGACTACGCCACCGCCAACCAGCAGTTCCTCTTCTTCAACAACGGCCAGCTCTCCGGCGACTACCTCTGGATCGATCCGTACGTGGACGCCATCTGGCTGAACAACGCTCTCCAGCTCGCGCTGATGACGCTGTTCTCCAACGTCAACGCCCTGCCGTACAACACGCAGGGCTACACGATGATCGAGACGGTGGTCCAGGGCATCATCCAGCAGGCGCTGTTCAACGGGGTGATCGTCCCGGGGGTCACGCTTTCCGCCGGCCAGATCGCCATCGCCAACTCGCAGGCAGGAACCGACATCAGCAGCCAGCTTCAGAACCAGGGCTACTTCTTCCAGGTCGTCCCCGTCACCGACCCCACCGTCCGCGCCGCCCGGCAGTCTCCGGTCTGCAACCTCTGGTATACGGACGGCGGCTCCATCCAGCAGATCACCCTCGCTTCCATCGACATCCAGTAAGGAGAATCGCATGTTCTACCTTCTCGTCATCATCCTTTCCGTCCTGGCCACCTTCCTCGTCATGCGCAACAACCCCAAGGAAGTCGCCAAGCTCAACGCCGATCTGGCAGCCGCGCAGAACGAGCTCGCCACCATCAAGGCCAAGGCCGCCTCGCTCGGCTACAAGATCTAACCACCGACTTCATCCAAGGAGAACACCATGGCAGGAATTCTCAACAAGACGATCGAGTCGGCGAGCGCGAGCTTCATCCTCTCGATCTCCGATCTGTTCGGCCCTCCCATCCCCATCCAGGGCTTCGCGTCCGACGACATGTTCGACTGGGACGCCATCAAGCCCACCGAGACGCTGATGGGTGTGGACGGCGTCCTCAGCGGCGGCGCCGTCAACGTGCCGGTCATCCAGAAGGTCCACCTCCAGGCGGACTCGCCGAGCATCGCGATCTTCAACGCATGGTATCTCGCGCAGCAGAGCACGCACAAGGCCTACGCCAGCTCGGCCGTCGTCAAGCTGCCGGGGATCGGTCAGAGCTTCATCTGCACCACGGGGTGGCTGACCAACTACACGCCGGTGCCCTCGGCCAAGAAGCTGCTTCAGCCTCTGGAGTTCGAGATCACCTGGCAGACCGTCGTCCCCGTCCCCATCGCCTAAAGGAATGAACCATGCGCAAGACTAAGCTCGTCACCATCACTGCCGAGGGTCGCGACCAGAACAAGGGCTACCTGCTTCGAGAGATGCCTGCCATGCAGGCGGAGAAGTGGGCCACCCGCGCTCTTCTTGCGCTGGCGAATTCTGGTGTCGATCTTCCACCCGACTTCGATCCGAAGACCGCCAGCTCCGCACAGATCATCACGGTGGGGCTGGAGGCTTTCGGGAAGGCTCGGTGGGAGCTCATGGAGCCGCTGCTCGACGAGATGATGGAATGCGTCCGCTACGTCGGTAATCCCGTCACCGCCCCGGAAGTCTCCATGCCTCTCGCCGCCAACGAGGACGCGATCGAAGAGGTCAGCACTTTGCTCACCATTCGCCGTGAGCTCCTGGAACTTCACCTCGGTTTTTCTTTTGCCGACAGAGTCAAGAGCTCGGCCCTGTCGGCGAACAAGCCCCCTACCGGTACGCCAACGTCCCAGCTTTGATCGGCTGGATCGTCAGCAGCAAGCAGGCGAGTCTCGCCGACCTGCAATCAGTCTACGGTCTTGAAGATGCCTACGACTTCCTGGAGATCATCATGGTCAACAACTCCAACAGTGCCGCCGCCGTCAAGCGGGCGAAGAAAGGAGTAGGAAGTGGCCAGCATCATTGACACCTTCGTGGTCATGCTCGGGCTCGACACCAAGGGCATGCAATCAGGAGAGAAGGAAGCGGAAAAGAGTCTCAAAGATCTCGAGACTCACGCCAAAGAGACCGCCTCCGCCATGAAAGAGCATGGTGAGTCGGCCGGGGAGTTCTACTCTGAGCTCATGGAAAAGGCGGCGGCCTTCTTTGCCTTCATCGCTGGAGGCATGGAGCTGAAGGAATTCGTCAAGAGCACCGTCGAGGCGGAGGTGGAGACCAGCCACCTGAGTGAGCTCATCGGGATGAGCGGGGTGGAGATCCAGCGATGGAGAGGTGCCCTGGTCCTGGCCGACGGCAAGGCCTCGGAGTTCGACAGCTCTATCAAGCACCTCAGCGGCTCGTTGGTAGACATCGCCAAGAGCCTGCCCCGATCGGAGCGGGCCATCAAGTCGATCAACGCCGCTCTTGGCGAGGGCTACATCCAGAAGGGGCAGAAGAAAGATTTGCTGACGGTGCTGGATGACCTCACCAAGAAGGCAGAGTCGATGGACCTGCAGACCGCCAACCGTCTCTTCGAGCGCATTCTCGGCGGCAACGCGGAGGCGATGGTCCGTCTTCTGCGCAAAGGGTCGGAAGAGGTCAATAAAGAAAAGGAGAAAGCTGGTGGGTTCGGCGTCTTCAGTGAAGAGGACCAGGTCCGAGCGGTGGAGCTCAAGGACGTTTGGAACGAGCTGAGCCTCGCCGGCCGTGGTCTTGCGCGCAGCACCGTCATGGATCTTCTCATGCCGGCGCTGAAAGGTGTCAGTGACCTTTTGGGCAAGCTGGCAGAATGGGCTCAGAAGCATCCAGACGGGATGAAGGCGCTGTTCATTGGCACCGCCGTCGGCGTCGGCTTCCTGAGCGCCGCCGCCGCTTCCGCCCTGGTGACCATCACCCCCCTGATGATCGAACTCGGTGGAATGTCGCTTGCGCTGGGGCTGCTGGCCGCCGGCGCCTACGAGCTCTACACCGAGTGGGACCGGTGGCTGCCTCAGCTCAACGACATGATCCCCGGCATGGGCGACACTCTTCAGATCGCCAAGCAAGGCATCACCGAGTACGGCAAGATGTGGCATGCCATGATCGAAGGGAACGAGGAAGACGCGGAGATGTCCGCCACCAGAATCATGGAGCACTGGAAGGATCTGCTGAACCGCATTAGCCGCCAGATCATGTGGGAGATCCTCGACATCTTTCCCAAGATGATTCGCCTGGCCATCGACATCGTCAAGACGGAGTGGAAGGGCCTCGCCGACTGGAGCAAGTTCTTCCCCACCGCGCCCCCTGCCCCACCGCCTGGCAAGAAGCACCAGACCTGGTCGAGCGGAGACCAGCCCGCGCCAGGCCAGAGCACGTCTCAGCAGCCCTGGACCCTCGGGTGGGCGTGGGAACAGCTGTTCGGCCCTGGGAGTGCTGGAGGTGGCAAGAGCAGCAGCATGAGCATCACCATCCCGAGCGTCACCATCCAGACTACCTCCACCGACCCGGCGGTTCACGGTGAGCTGTTCTCCAAGACGGTGGCCGACTCTCTCGGGGCGGCGCTGACGGAATACGTGAACGGGGCCACGACATGACGCTGACCTTCTCCTTCGCCATTCCCCCGATCCGATTGCCGATCCTCGGCATCCTCGGGCAGCAGGCGCTGCCGCCTCAGAAGAAGGTGACGGCAGACTTCATCCAGCTCTGGGGGATCTTCTACGCCAACCCGGATAATCCGGATGTCAGCGCGAGGGTCTTCGACGTCGACTCTTTCGTCAACATGAACTACGACCACCAGCAGAAGGTGTCGACCTTCCCGGTGGAGAACGGCTCCTTCGTCAGCTACAACAAGGTCAACGAGCCTCGCAAGCTGAAGTGCAAGCTGGTGGTGCACGGCGGCCAGCGGGTGGCGACCTTCCTGGAGAAGGTAGAGGTGGAGCTCATGTCCATCAACCTCTACACCATCATCACTCCGGAGGAGAGTTACCACGACATGACTCTGGAGAAGGTCTCCTACCCCCGAGACGCCAAGAGTGTGGACCAGGTGGCGGTGGAGTGCTCTTTCATCGAGGTGGTCCAGGTCTTCGCCCAGACGGCCGACGCTCAGAAGATCCCCGGTTCTAAGAAGCCTTCCGCAGTTCCGAAGGTCACCTGGGCGCCTCAGCCCGAGGCACCGGCGCCGTTGCCGAAGGCGCCCATCAACCCGCTGGCGGGGCACAGCACCGGCATCACCTGGCTTGACAAGATCGCTTTCTAAGGCGGAGATGACATGCTCTACTGCGACCTCGACATCAACAGCACCAATGCCTGGTCAGGGGTGCTGTGTGAGAATCGCGTGCTGCTCAACCAGCCGCCGTATCAGAGCTTCATCGGATCACTCTACTTCTACGACACTCAGGGTGAGGAAGACCCCGACTACACCGGGCTGGGTGATGGCGGAAGGTTTCAGCTCATCTATAATCCCACGGGCGTTGCGGCAGACGCTCAGGTGGTGCCGCTGCAGCAGGCCCCAAACCAGGTCATCACCGTCGCCCTGGGCAACCAGAACGCTACCATCACTCTCTACACTCGCACCGCGACCTTGACCGAATCATGAGCACTCCGTCTAGTTCCTTCACTCAGAAAGTCCTCGAGATCTCCATCACTCTCGCGGATGGCACTACGTTCGCGGACAAGAGCAACACGGTGGTGCTGACCGGGCTCCGCATGCAGTGTGAGGTGAAGAAGATGGGGCACCCGGCCAAGCCGGCGGCGAAGGTGAAGATCTACGGCATGAGCCAGGACCTGATGAACCAGTGCACCGTCATCCCCGCCACGCAGACCACCAAGACCGGACCGCTCAAGAACCCGGCAATCAGGAAGGTCTACCTTCGCGTTCGAGCTGGTGATGAGAACATCGGTCTGAACCAGGTGTTCACCGGCGACATCACCAGCGCCTACTCCTCCTACCACTCTCCGCCGAACATGTACTTCCAGATCGAGGCCACCTCCGGCGCCTACCCGGTGAGGCTCCCTGTCAAGCCTCGCAGCTACGAGGGCGGGGTGCGGGTGGAGCAGATCATCGAGGACATCTGCTCCTCGATCGGCTATGGCTTCCAGAACAACGGCTACTCCGGAGTGATCAGCAATCCCTACCTCACCGGGTCGCCGATCGAGCAGATGCGTCAGGTGGCGGCGGCGGTGTCCTCCACGATGGAGTTCCAGATCGACGATCAGGCGGTCTACATCTCGCCGAAGAACGTGGCCCGGATTCCGAAAGGTCAGGTGCCTCTCATCTCCGCTCAGACCGGGATGAAAGAGTATCCTATCTTCGACAAGCACGGCCTCAAGGTGGAGACTCTCTACAATCCCAACGTGGTGATCGGTGGCGGTATCCTGGTGAAGTCCGACATCAAGGATGCCAACGGTTATTGGCTCGTCAATGGGCTGTCGCAGCATCTCGAGTGCAACAATCCCCACGGGCAGTGGCTCACTCGCATCAGTGCGAACAACGCCAAGCACCCAGCATCACTTGACGTGGGAGAGTGACATGCTGGTATACGGGCAGGAAAAATACAGCAGCGCCAACAGCCTCGAGGGCTCCATCGCCTTCATGATCGAACAGATCATCAACCGAGTGAACGTCTGCACCCCGGTGAAGATCGTGGCGGTGCATACGGAAGGGCCGTTCGGGGTGGTGGGGACGGTGGACGTCAAGCCTCTCATCGACCAGCAGACGGTGCTCGGCGAGGCGGTGGAGCACACCACCATCTACGGCATTCCCTACATCCGCATCCAGGGCGGCACCAGCGCCATCATCGCAGACCCGGTGGTAGGTGACTTGGGAATCTGCATCTTCGCTGATCGTGACATCAGCAGCTTCAAAGAGACCGGCCAGGAAGGTGTCCCCCCGACCTTCCGCACCTATGACATGGCCGACGGCATCTACATCGGCGGGTGGAACCGCAACACCGCCCCGGTGCAGTACGTCGCCGTCAACGCAGAGGGCATCACCGAGCAGGCTGGTCCGAGTGGGAAGATCACGCAGGGGGCGCTGAACATCCTCACCACCGTCACCGGTCTCTGGAATCAGATCCTGCACAATGTGACGGTGCAGGCGGACTCTTTCACCATCACCGTTCCTGAGTTTGCGATCCAGGGCAACCTCTCGGTGAGCGGCATTGTCCACTGCACATGGCAGGGTAACCTGATCGGCATCGCCTACGGCGGCACTGGGTCGAATCTTTCCAGCAGCGGCGGTCCGAACATGGTGCTGGCGCAGCTCACCCCCGGGGCCGCCGTCACGGTGGTTCCCATCAGTGAGCTGAGCCCGGGGGATGAGTACACCAATACCAATCCGACGCCGGTGACGATCGGTGGCATCCCCGCCGGCAGCACGTTCATGCTTCAGACGATGACTCAGATGTGGAACGCGCTGCTCTATCCTTACCAGGCGCCATCATTCAACAGCTTCTACATCAACACGCAGACTTCTCCGCTTGAGGTTGGTGACACCAGCCTGGCCAACCCGGTCTTCGAGTGGTCACTTCTCAACGCCGGGAACGTGGACCCGAGCTCGGTGACCATCAAAGATCTCACCGCGGCGGTGACGCTGGTGACTGGGGCGTCCAACACGCCACCATACACGTCGACCTACGCTGGAATCACCAAGACCACCGCCACGAGTGAGGTCTTCCAGATCAGCGCGGAGAACACGCAGAGCGTGGTCTTCACCCGAACCTACTCCATCACCTGGCAGTGGCGAGTCCACTATGGAGACAGCACCTCTACTTCACTCTCTTCCTCCGACATCGTGGCGCTGAGTGGTGGTCTTCAAGGAGGCTTCGCCGGCACCTACTCGTTCCCTGCCGCCGCCGGCGAGTACAAGATCTTCGCCTACCCTACGAGCATGGGAACGGCAACCAGCTTCGTCGACACCGGCACCGGCTTTGCCGTCCCCTTCAATACACCTTACATCGTCGCCGTCACCAACGCACACGGTGTGGTCACGAACTACAACGTCCACCAGTCCACCTACCAGCTTGGAGGCGCGGTTAACATCGCCATCTCATGAGCATCCCCGGCTACATCTCCCTGGGCGGTCCGATCGCCCCAACCTCCCTGACCGACACCTACCCGGTGACGGACACGCAGTTCAGTCTCGGCGGCCCGTGGCAGGTGGCGAACTACGCAGCGCTCAGCACGATCACCGCACCTCGTCGTCGCGTCGGGGCGATCGCCACCACTCAGGATACCAACCATCAGTATCAGCTTCAGGGCGGGATTCTCGATGCTAACTGGGTGGACATCACCAGCGGTGGAGGGCCGGCGGTGGTTACGGTGGAGCTTGGAGCAACCTTTGCCACTAACCAGCCTTATCAGGTGGTCAGCGGCATGGCGCAGCCGGTGAACTCCATTTCCGCTAGCTTCCCCTTCGTGGACGGTTTGACGCTCACGAGCGGCGTTGCCACGAACATCGTTCCAGTCGCCAACGGGGAGACGGCGCTGTACGTCACACCACTGGCTCTTCCCGGCAGTGATGGTGACATGCTCTACCTTTCCCAGACCGGCACCCTCACCAACACAATTCCATCATCCGCCGCAGGAGATGTGTGGAGCGTTCCTCTTGCGCGACGAGTCTCTTCTACCACCTACGTTTACTGCCCGCAAATTCCCATCAAGCTCGCCTAGGAGTCAGCAATGGCCTCGATCCAGAAGTTCCTCACTCGCGTCGCCGCCAACCTCGGCTTGACGGAGATCACCGCTACCACCAATGGTGGGCCCACCTACGCTGGTCAGATTCCCGCCCTGGACGGCACCACCGGCCTCCTCAACGTGAACATGATGCCCGTGGGCATCGGCCCGGATGTCGACAACACCGGAACTTGCGGTGCGACGGCACTTACCGCTGGCATGCTGGTGAACTTCTACAACAACGCGGGTGTCAAGACGGTGCGACCCGCCGATAGCACCGACAACACAAAACCGGCGCACGGCTTCGTCCTCGCCGGATTCACCGTCGGACAGACGGTGACGGTCTACCTCAACGGCGCGCTGAACAACCTGATTCCGCTTGGAACCTTCGCTGCTGCCGACGTGGGCAAGCCGCTCTATCTAGGCACCAACGGCGCCTCCGTCACCACACGGGTGAGCACCACCGGGAACTTTGATCAGCAGGTCGGCTTCGTGGACAACGTGGGCGCCACCGTCGCTTCCAACTTCAACCCCATCACCGGCATCACGATCGCATAGGCCATGACCAACAAGCCTCTCATCCGCAATGTAGCTGTCACCGGACTCAAAGAAGTCCAGCTGGTGGTGGCGGACGTCGTTGGTGCGGAGCCTGAGACTGGGTTGTGGTATGACATGTCGGCCTTGGCATACGAGACCACCCTCAGCTATAACCTCGGGTCACGCACTCTCAGCATCGTTCCCACCGGGGCGACGTGGAGAGCGTGGGTTCAAGGGGTGCTCTACACCTTTACCGGAACGCAGACCATTTCCCACGCGGCGACACAAGGTCTCTGGTATGTGTATGTGAACGACGCCGGGACCATCGTCGCATCACAGACGGTGTGGAATATCCTGGACACCGCCCCGATCGCGCTGATCTACTACGACGCCACCACTCCAGACTACTGGCTGCTAGATGAGCGTCACCACTACCAGACGCCGGTCGAGTGGCACAAGAGCCAGCACTTCGCCATCGGCACCTTCGTGAAGACCCCCGCCAGCGACTTCCCCTTGAGTGGCTACACGCTCGGGGCTGCGACAGACGCAGGAGTGCAGTGGGTTCTCGGGTCCGGGACGGTGGTGGATGAGGACATCGAGCTCGTCACCGCCGCCATCGCCGCCGCTGGCCCGTATCAGTTATTCGCCAAGATCGGCTCGGGTGGAAATTTCATCCGCACCTCAAGCACGCTGCCGTTCTTGTGGGACGCGGCTACGCGCTGGCTTCAGTGGAACCAGAACGTAGCCGGAACGTGGCAGATGACCAACACCAATAGTGCCGATCGGGTGAACTACTACATCTTCGGCACCACCGGCTATGACAGCGTCACGCCGAAGCAGATCATCGTCATTGCCGGTCAGGCGGACTACTCATCGCTCGCGGCGGCACAAGCGGAGTCGGTCGCCAACCTGGACCTCACCGGCTTCCCGAGCGCTGAGTACGTGCCGCTCTATCAGGTGACATTGCACACCGTCACCGGCAACGCCAACAACGGGCGCTGCTCGATTGAAGGCGTTCAGAAGATCTTCAACACGCGCGTGTCAGCCGGGTCTGTCCCCGCTGGCATGACCAACCCCATGAACACGCTCGGGGATGTGATCGCGGGCGGAACCTCGGGATCACCGGTCGCGATCCACGGCAACACCACTACCATCAAGAAGCCTCTGGTGTCCTTGGGTTCCGGCGGCGTCGCTACCCTCCCGACCTTCACCCAGCTTGCCTCATCCGATTTAAGCGACGGTCCCTTCGCCTCAACCGCCACCTTCACCTCTTCGACGGATGGGCTGACGCCGGCCAGCGGTGGTGGAACAAGCAACTTCCTCAGAGCCGATGGCACTTGGACGGCACCGGCGGGTGGTGGAGGTGGCAGCAGCATCTCCATCGCGATCACTCAGGCGTCACACGGCTTCTCCACAGGGCAGGCAGTGTACTACACCGGAAGTGCCTGGGCGCTGGCGAAGGCGGACACGTCTTCCACGCTAGGCATCGGTGTTGTGATCGTCACCGGGACGAATGACTTCGTTCTCTACTTGGGTGGTCAGGTCACCGGAATCTCAGGCCTGACGGCCGGTCAGTACTATTTCCTGAGTGATGCGACTGCCGGGCTGCTCTCCGTCGCCGCCCCAACCACATCATCGAGCTACTCC
>Ga0007882_10002437_pt1 | contig 10406 bp, 12 predicted proteins | sample CryBogCBH12Aug01_FD_71195 | JGI IMG/M metagenome (GOLD analysis project Ga0007882, IMG submission 71195) | Freshwater microbial communities from Crystal Bog, Wisconsin, USA - CBH12Aug09.1 | ecosystem: Environmental > Aquatic > Freshwater > Lake | place: Crystal Bog, Wisconsin, USA | collected... | reverse complement strand
ATTATCAATTATTAATTATCAATTATCAATTGCTTCTCCGTGTTTCTCTGTGCCGCAGTGACGCTGTGGTTCAATGTATTTTCTCCAACAACCTGTAGAATACTAACAACAACCAGGAGCACAACAAGCATTTGGTTTTTCGGCATAAACTGTTATACTAAAAATACCAGAAGTACCTGTTTTGAATTCCTGAATTTCAGTAGCAGATAAATAGTTTACCAGTATATCATCGGGGATGGTAATAGGTTTTTCTTTCTGTATAGTAATATTCGTAAACCCATTTACCTGTATCAGTTCCAGATATACTTCTTTCTGAATGGCACCGGCCACACAACCTGCATACATTTCTGCATCTTTTCTAAGACCTTCCGGAAGTTTACCCAATAGTACCACATCCGAAATACTAAAATGTCCTCCGGGTTTCAACACCCTGAATATCTCTTTAAATACACCATCTTTATTCGGTACCAGATTCAGTACACAATTACTAACAATCACATCAGCAACATTGGCCGTTACAGGCATTTTCTCTATATCCCCCTGTCTGAACTCTACATTATTAAAACCTCTTGTTTCAGCATTATTCCTCGCCTTAACTATCATAGCATCGGTAAAGTCTATACCAATTACTTTACCGGTTTCACCAGTTTCAGCCCTTGCTACAAAACAATCATTACCGGCACCACTTCCAAGGTCTATTACGGTATCTCCTTTCTTAATTCTGGCAAACTGAGTAGGCAAGCCACAACCTAGTCCCAGATCTGCATCGGGATTATACCCTTCCAGTTTGGTATAATCATCACTCATAATGTTGTACACTTCTGTACTACATCCACCTGCACCACAGCAGGAAGACTGATTGGTTTCTTTGTCCTGTAGCGCAATTTCGCTATACTTTTTTCTAACTATTTCTTTTAGTTGATCATCTGTTGGCATATACTTTGTTTTTAATTTAATTTATTGTGGTTGGTGAGACAGCAACCAATATTATAATCGTATTTTACCGATAAATAATATCAAAAAAATATCAACAACACTTTACTGCTGTTGCATCATATTTTATAAATAATTCTGTTAAACATTGTTTAGCAATATTCCATTCTTTTTCATCTATGCAGTAGCACACTTTTGCTCCGTCAATATCCCCTTTTATAAGTCCTGCTGCTTTCAGTTCTTTTAAATGCTGTGATACAGTACTTTGCGATAGTGGCAGCTCTTCAACAATATCACCGCAGATACAAGCCTGCTTTTTAATCAGGAGGTTTAATATTGCCACTCTTGCAGGATGCGACAAAGCTTTTGCATACTTTGAAATCCTGTTATCCTTTACCGAAAAATCATCTGCCTTAGTAATACCCATAATGCTATATTAATCGCAACATTACGATAATAATAATTACCGGCAAAAAATATTTTAATAGGAATCATAAAAAAAGCATCCTCCATTTCTGAAAGATGCTATTTATGTTCTGACTTGTATTGAATCAATTATCAACTATCAATTATATCTGTCCAAATACCCCTATGGTTACTTCATTGCTCCAGTTACCACTATGTTCTCCTGCTAAAATATAAATTATTTTGTATTTCCATGTTTTACCGGTGCCAATAGCAGGAAGGTCCGATTCATCGGTATAATCGGGATACAGGCTGGTATCCAGTTTAAAATATCCTTTTCCATCACTACAATCTTTCCATACTTCAAACCCCTGATATATCCCTTTTTTAACATGTAATACCGGATGTCCTTCTACAGATGGTTTCATGATTAATAACGGAGTTACAGGCTCGTCCTTTGCAGCAGCATCAGTGATAATAAAACCAAGTTTAATACCAATGTCGTTTGTATAATTGGGACTTTTAGTACAATCCTTAATTATATCAGCATACTGAGCCCTTGCATTTCCCATTGATATTGCAGGCATTACTGCCGGATAAACCGGAGGAAGCGGTACTGCTCCCATCAAAAGTTTTGACGAACCAGTAAATAACTGATCTTTATAACTGGTAATAGAATGGGCATAAGACTGTGCAAGCACCTGTAAGCCAAAAATAAACTTAATAAATCCATCGGTGGTTTTAAGCTTAGCTACTTTTGCTGCATCAAGTTCTAAAGGAACTACATAATCATCTATATTAGTACAACATAGATTAAACTGACCCTGAAATCCTGCTTCTGTGTCTAAAATAGTTACATGCATAAATTTTGTTTTAATTTTTTATAAAATAATAACTGATACTCTTTTAAATATATACTATAAAATGAAATAGAAGTAAGGGAGATATTCCCGGAATGCTTCTTACTTGTTTTATTGTTTTTTTTGTAGAAAAATAATCCGGAGATTTTAAACCCAACTCAAAACAAGTTGGATTCACCTGCTTTCACTTTGTTTTCAGTTCAAAACAAGTTGGATTCACCTGCTTTCACTTTGTTTTCAGTTCAAAACAAGTTGAATTCACCTGATTTCATTTTGTTTTCAGTTCAAAACAAGTTGAATTCACCTGATTTCACTTTGTTTTCAGTTCAAAACAAGTTGGATTCACCTGATTTCATTTTGTTTTCAGTTCAAAACAAGTTGAATTCACCTGATTTCATTTTGGATTCACTTCAATCTATGTTCCCCTAAATGGAAAATACAATTAAAAAACATGAAGTGAACTAAAAATATTTACAGATAATGTTCTTACTCTGTTTATTTTTATCTCAAAGAACTGATGCGCTGTTGATAAACTATGATTTGCTTTATCTTCTTTGCGAGGGCAAATATGGAAAGTCCGAACAGATAAATAGCTAACTAAAGGATACACAACAGGATATTGGGACAAACAACAAGATATAAGGACAAACAACAAGATTTTAAGCCCTTAAATGCGTTTGCGGGAAGATATATAGAATTATGTTCAACTTCTATATAACTGACTTATTGTTGGGACAGCTTTTACCATAATGGCATGTACTTTTGGGGAACAGTACTTTATCTACTTTTTCGGAATAGAAACGACCAATTGGTAAAGGCAAATCAAAATCGAGCAGATTGATTTCGAAATGAGGACTTACCGAAACAGCAAAATTCTTATTGATACTATAGGAATCGTGTATCTGTATAAAACCGGCTGCGGAAAACATGCGCAATACCTCTGCCATACTACCGGGGATAAGCAGGCAATTATTGCCTTGTTCATACAAACGAAGCAGTACATGATTGTTTTTTAAATAATTGCCGGCAGTGATAAACAGTATGGTATGGATATTAATATTTTTGAGATAGCTATTGGAAAAGTCTTCGTTTTTATCTTCCAGGTTGCCATTGGGTAAAACCTTTAGGGGCGTAACTTTCAGTAAAAGATTGACAGGTTCGATATCTTCAGGAAGGATAGGCGGTGGCAATAATATTTTGTGATGTTTTGACATATAATACCGTTTAAATATGAACGGTATAAATGGTTACCTGCCGCTAAGTTGAGCGGAAAGGTACGGGGATTTTCATACAGGTTTAAATATTTTCGTTTTAAAAAGGTTTGTTGGTGTTGAAATAATGGATTTATTTGTGTAGTGAAAACAGCTTGATAAGTCGTTCCGGGTTCTGGAGTACACAGAGTCAATTTTCCCCGCTAAAAGGTTTTATTAAATCAGAAGTTCAGGGGAAATTGAGACATCTGCTGAGAAGGAATTTTTAATAGTATAAGTAGAAATAAATACATTTACACCCAAAACTGATTTATGAAGTTAATCCCGATAAATATAAAAGATGCTACTAGGCATCTGTTGAGAGAAAAGCCTGTTAGAGATAAATTTGATATTTTTAAAACAAACCTTCTTGAATTATTAAGGAGGATTGAAGACCTTGAGAAATTACCCAAAAATGAATCGGAGGAACACATGAAAAATGACATCCGCGATTTTTTGTTGAATACTTATTATAAAGGAAGTAACTTAGTTAATACCAATTTCAAGAAAGACCTTGTTGTATATCTTGAAAATACCGTAAATAGTGATGCTGGTGTGGTGATAGAGGCTAAAAGACCTAAATCACCCGAAATGATTAGTCTTGATAATGCCAATAAAAAAGCTTTTCACGAAGTTATCCTGTATTATATGGATGACCGTATGAAAGAAAAATCAAATACGCAATTAAAAAATCTTATTATAACTAATATAAATGAATGGTACATAATAGATGCAAACGAATTTGATAACCATATTTACAAAGATTTTAAAAAGCTATATGAACTAACAAAAAATGATAAAAAAGATAACGATTTCTTTTACGAAGAAGCAAGAAAGAAATTAGAATCTTTTACGTATGAAATGCCTTGTGTAAAATTTAATCTGTTAGAATACAGGGATAAACTTAAAAGTAAATCAAAGAGTTCTGAAGTAGAACTGGTAGCTTTATATAAAATATTCTCCCCCAATTTTCTGTTGAAGAAAAGGGTTACAAATGATAGCAATAGTCTTGATACACCTTTTTATACCGAATTGCTGCATATAATAGGGTTGACTGAAACGGATGATTCAGGGAAGAAAGTAATTCAACGAAAAAAAGAATCTGCAAGAAATTCAGGCAGTATTATAGAAGATACCATCTTACAATTAGATAGTCTTGACAAGATAAACAGATTAGAAAAGCCAGACTTGTTTGGCAGTACCTATACCGAAAGATTATTTAATGTAGCACTTGAATTGTGTATTACCTGGATTAATAGAATTCTCTTTCTTAAATTACTGGAATCACAACTTATTTCATATCAGCATCAGGGACAGGATAGTGAACCTTTTCAATTTTTAAACTTCCGAAAAATTAAGAGTTATGATGACCTGAATAGTTTGTTTTTTCAGGTACTAGCCAAAAAACATGAGGATAGAAACAATGAAATAAAAAAGGCATTTGAAAAAGTTCCGTATCTGAATAGTTCCTTGTTTGAACCTACGGAAATAGAACATACAACATTATTTATCAGCAATTTGCAAGGGGATAAAGAAATACCTGTTTCTACATCTACAAAGCTATTAAATGAATCTGGTAAAAAACAAACAGGAAGTCTTGATACATTAAACTACCTTTTTAGATTCCTTGAAGCTTATGACTTTAGTACGGATAGTGGCGAAGAAATACAAGAGGTAAACCGTACACTGATGAATGCTTCGGTACTTGGTTTGATTTTTGAAAAAATAAATGGATACAAAGATGGGGCAGTGTTTACTCCTTCGTTTGTAACGATGTATATGTGCAGAGAAACTATCAGAAGAACGGTAGTACAAAAATTTAATGAAGTAAAAAAATGGAACTGTAAAGACTTTGAAGACCTACAGGAAAAGATTTTATATACAGATAAAGAGGTCAGAAAAGAAGCAAACAAAATTGTAAATAGTATTAAGATGTGTGACCCGTCTGTAGGGTCGGGGCATTATCTGGTATCGGGATTAAATGAAATACTGTCCATTAAGAACGACCTGAAAATAATGCAATATCGTAATTCTACCGAAAGGATAATTGACCACAGCTTTATTGTACTGGATGATGAACTGATAGTAACCAATCTGGAAACAGGTAACCGTTTTAAATATAATCCTATTAATCCTAACAGCCAGAGGATACAGGAAACACTCTTTCATGAGAAACAAACAATTATTGAAAACTGCCTTTTTGGTGTAGATATTAACCCAAATTCAGTAAAGATTTGCAGGCTAAGGCTTTGGATTGAATTATTGAAGAATGCCTATTATAAAACGCCAACTGAACTGGAAACACTTCCTAATATAGACATTAATATTAAGTGTGGCAATTCTCTTATCAGTAGATTTCCAATAGATGCAGATTTGAGTCAGGCATTGAAAAAAAGTAAAAATTACACGATAGATAGTTATCGTGTAGCTGTTGATACTTATCGTAATGCCACTAGCAAGGAAGAGAAAAGGAAAATGGAAAGGCTGATAAACATTATTAAATCAAACTTTAAAAGTGAGATTTCAAAGAACGACCCTAAAGTAAAAAAACTATATAAACTGTCGGGGGATTTAGATTTCTTAACCAATCAGACAAGTCTATTTGAAAAAACAAAGAAAGAAAAAGCTGAATGGAACAAGAAGCTAAAAGTTTTGACGGATGAAATAGATAAACTTGAAAAAGAAATAGAAGAAATAAAGGGAAATAAGATTTATGAAAATGCTTTTGAATGGAGGTTTGAATTCCCTGAAGTATTAAATGATAAAGGCGATTTTGTAGGCTTTGATATAGTAGTTGGAAATCCGCCTTATGTTATTTCTAGGGAAACATTTAGTGAAAGTCAACGACAACATTATATTGATAAGTTTAAACTAATTCATGAAAAGCCAAATCTTTACTTATTATTCATTGAGAAATCTTTTCAAATACTAAAGATAAATGGGGAATTTAGCTTTATAGTTCCTAATTCAATTACTGGAATGGAATCTGCTTATAAAGTTAGAGAGTTTTTAATAAATAATTTCAGAATTAATTCAATAATTAACTTATTAGGTGAGACATTTCAAGGCGTAAATGTTGAATCATGTATATTATCAATAAGTAAAAAAAATGCTATTGAAGATGTTCAATTTATGAGTATTAATTCAGGGATAATTGATAACTCGCTATTTGAATTGGCTAAAATTAATACTTGGAAAAATAATCGTAATTTTTTATTTGATATATTGAGCTCAAAAGAAGATTCAAAAATTTTATCAATTCTAAAAGAAAATTCTCAATTGTTATATACTCAATATGAAGTTAAAGTTGGGCTACAAGCATATGAAAAAGGAAAAGGAAAACCTAATCAAACTGAGGAAGATGTTAGGAAACATATTTTTGATTATAGATATAAGTTTGATGATAATACATATCCATATTTAAATGGTTCCGATATAGGGAGATATAATTTAAAATGGTCTGGTCAATGGCTACGTTATGGTGAATGGTTATCACAACCAAAGACAATGATTCAATTTCAAGATGAAAGGATTTTAATTAGAGAGATTTCAGGTACTTACCCTTATATTATTCAAGCTATGTTGGTAAATGAAACCTATTTAAATAATAAAAGTATTCTTAATGTTCTTTCAAAGAATGGTGAGTATAGTTTAAGGTTTTTATTAGGGTTTCTAAATTCTAAACTAATTAGTTTTTACCATAAACGTCAAACAGTAAAAGGGAATAGGAATTTGTTCCCAAAGATTGTAATAAAGGATTTACAAAATTATCCTATACCAATATTAGAAAGAAAAGAACAACAACCATTAATAGATAAAGTTGATAAAATACTTTTAGCTAAAAAGCAAGGAGAAGATACAATTTTAATAGAAAATGAAATAGACCAAATGGTTTATAAGTTATATGAATTAACTGAGGAAGAAATAAGGATAATAGAAGGGAAATAATTCTATAAGTAGGTGCAATTACGAGCAATAAAACAATAAAATCTATGCAACAATTAAACAAATTATGACCAGTAAAACAAATGACCTGTCAACTTTAAACGAACACGATAAATTGGGAGAAATGTTTCTGGCTATTTATTTTAATGACTTTGAAAGGGTTATTGAATTTAAAAATCATTATCCTGAAATCTATGCCCAAAAAGATTGTTTTAAAATAGAAGGTAATACAACTATTGACCTGAGAAACCTGACTTACTTCAACCAGATAATATGGAATGACGTTGATTGGTCAAAAGATATAATGCCATTGGTTGAAAAGCATAAAATACAGACAGAAAAAATGTCCGCATTATGGCTTGCAGAAAATGGAACAGAAAATATAAACAAACCATTTGAATACAATAGATATCGGAATTATTTCTATTGTGATGACCCTGATGATTTTGAGGAAATAATAGACCCAATATCCGTTTATCTGGAAAAGGGATTCAGAGAAATTGATTTAAAACTATACAATCGTGCCCAATGTTTTGATTTTCAGGAAACAAGAAAACTATTAGAACAAGGTGCAAAATCAGATATTGACTTTGAAACTGACGGTGCCAGCAGTATCCTTTCCAGAATTTCGGGTGAGTTATCGTATTTAGCAACTTGCGATATTATACCTGAATTTAAAACATTTGAAACAAAAGGATACCATCAGATTTTTTATATTATTAATATGTTTGGCGAGTTGCTTGGTTTGGCTGCACACATAGAAATGAATCGTTTGTTGAAGGAGTATATAAACAATTAAAGTTTGTAGAAGATCTGTTGTCTTTTTAGAAATGAAACGGTTGCCCCCTCTGGGCACAGCTTGCAAATAATTAGCATGGTAGCTCGGAACTGGCTTTGCCTCCATCTGTGCTAAGCTTGCAAACAATTAGCCTGGTAGCTCGGAACTGGTTTTACCTGTTCCGTAGTATTGAGCAGCTTGTAGCTGCGTTTAGTTGTTTGAGCATTCTGATAAACAGAAGAAAGTTTATTCCTCGCTGCTTTCATTATTAATTTCTATGTAAAGTGGCAGGTATGTATTTTACATCATTCTACCTGACATAAAACATTAACCTGAAAATATACATTTATATATTTCATTTACTAAACATATATATTTGTAAAACAAGTAAAACAAAGTATATGAAACTGGAACTGGCTTATGTAACAGATACAAACGGGAAACCTAAGATGGTACAATTGCCATTATCTCAATGGAAAAGAATTGTTTCGAAACTGGAGAAGTACGAGCAGGTTCTGAAGCTTAAAGAAGATTTGCAGGAAGCTTTTAATGAGGTTGAAAGCATGAAAGGAAAAAAGAACGGGAAGAAAACTTTAAGCTCGTATATTCATGAGCTATAGTATAATACCTACCATTAAGTTTATCAAAGAAGCTAAAAAGCTAAAAAAGAAGTATGGTTCACTGAAAGATGAATTACTGGTGCTGGAAGCAATTCTTGCTGAAAATCCTGATTCCGGTACAGCATTAGGAAACAATACTTATAAAATAAGGATTGCTATAAAGAGTAAAGGAAAAGGAAAAAGTGGTGGTGCAAGAATTATAACATACAAAGTGGTTGAAAATCTGGAAGTTTATCTATTAACAATCTACGATAAATCTGAATTAAATAATATAGAAGATAAGATTATTTCGAAAATAATAGCTGATATAATAACAGACTCTTCTAGATAATAAAAAATATTCCAGTAAGAGCGATGATAGTAGAAAATGCGGAAGACTATATTTATAGTAGTGCCAGTAATTACTATAAAAATAAAGGGATTATTGAAATTGATTATGTGTATGTAAGATGATTAGTATAATGAATTGCAAATCATAGATTTGCTAACACCATGACGTAGTCGGAGACTACGCCCATAAACAGCCAATACAAACTTCCCCCCTCTGGAAACAGCTTGCAAATTATTTAGCATTGTACCTCCTCTAGTCACAGCTTGCAAACAATTAGCATGGTAACTCGGAACTGGCTCGCCTGTTCCGTAGTATGGAGCAGATTGTAGCTGCCCTATTTGTTGATTTATAAATATCCTCCATTTATAACTGCCTTTCCTTTCTATAGTTTCAGCTTGTAAGTAATTAGCATACCTTGCTTTCTGTATTTTATTTTAATCTTTAAATAGTTTATTTAGTAATAGATGAAATGATTTTTTCATAGATGTAGAATAAATGTATATTTGGCAAAATTAATGTTATGGCAAGCGCAGTAAAATATATTGTAGATGAAAAGGGAGAAAAAACTTCTGTACTGGTTCCTGTCAGAACATGGGAAAAAATGAATGAAGATTATCAAAAACTCCAGAACAAATTAAAAGTTATAACGGGCATAAAAAACGGAATCAATGAAGTAAAAGAAGCTAAAAGGTCTGGCAAAAAATTGCAAACCCTAAATGACTTCTTACATGAAGACCACCGTTAGAATTACAAAGAACTTTAAAAAGGAAGCAAAGCCATTAATAAAAAAATATCCTTCTCTTATAAATGATCTTTTTCAACTTGAAAAGGAACTATTAATTACCCCCAGATCAGGAGTACCTCTTGGAAATAATACGTATAAAATCCGCCTAAAAATTTCTAGTAAGGGTAAAGGAAAAAGTGGTGGTGCAAGAATTATAACACTGATAGAAACAATTATTATTGGAATTACTGAATTAAATGAGAACAACGAAATTGTAGTGAACCTAATCTCTATCTACGATAAATCTGATATTGAAAATATTTCCGAAAAAGAACTAAAGGAACTAATCATTTCTTTCAAAAAAGAGTAGCATCTTACTATCCTGTTATTATGTACTTATCTATTGCTAGTATTGTGCAATATAATTCGTCCACTCTTCTCTGGAAACAGCTTGCAAATTATTTAGCATTGTACCCCTTCTCGTAACAGCAAGCAAACAATTAGCATGGTAGATCGGAACTGGCTCGCCTGTTCCGTAGTATTGAGCAGCTTGTAGCTGC
>Ga0007882_10002434_pt1 | contig 10413 bp, 9 predicted proteins | sample CryBogCBH12Aug01_FD_71195 | JGI IMG/M metagenome (GOLD analysis project Ga0007882, IMG submission 71195) | Freshwater microbial communities from Crystal Bog, Wisconsin, USA - CBH12Aug09.1 | ecosystem: Environmental > Aquatic > Freshwater > Lake | place: Crystal Bog, Wisconsin, USA | collected... | reverse complement strand
GTTTTTCAACCCTGATGCGTCTAGAGTCTTTGGAGGGCGTTCCAGGTACACACTCAAAAACTCTGGAAGCAATTGAAAAGGCTTTTGAAAAAGCAGGCATTGAATTTATTGGCACTCCAGACTCTGGTGCCGGCGTACGCTGGAAGGTTTAGTTTTTTAGCTTAGCGTTTGCTTCAGTGAGATTACCTTCGGCATCCTTCTGGGTCGGCCAACCACCTTCTTGTCTAAAAGCGTCGTCCCCACATTCTCGTCTTTCAGTGATTTAATTCGATCAGTTAATTGGGGTTTGAAATCAGCATGAATCGCCAACTTCAATCGCTCATTAAATTTACAAAAACGTTCGTTGAGAAAGGCACCAACGAGCAAATCAATAACATGAATATAACTCGTAAGCGTAGTCATTGGGGATGAGTGACCTAGTAAGCGCGATACAGCATAGACATCTGCGCCAGAAGAGTCGTCACTGAGTAGCAAATGCTTTCTTGCAAATGTCGAACGTAACTCAAAATTTTTCTTACGAGTTTCAGGGTCTAAATAATCCAAGGCCAGAGGCTTTCTCTGTAAGCGATTTAACTGATTGATAGCTGCTGTATTGCCGTAAATTGTATTAAAAGTATATTTTTCTGAATTGGGTAAATGTTTACCCATTAAAAGTAATAGCGTATTAGTGGCGCATGAATGCCGTAGATGGTGAAATCGTAAATCTGCGGAAGAGCTGCCTGGAGCTCTCAGGGCTTCATGAATGAATTTTATAATTCTATCAACCGCCACCGTTGCTTTCTGCCCTTGATTTAGAAACTCATCACTTAGGAATAGGAAGCCCTTAGAACCAACAGGGGAAAGATCATTATATTTTTTGATTTGCTCATTAAGTTCCAAAGCTGTGGCATGAAAGATATCTTCTGATATCCATAGGCCACGACTTCTAGCTGTTGCCATAAGCGCAAGCCAAAGACCCTCCCTCTCGCTTAACAGGCCATTCAAGGGAATGATTCTAGTGGAGGATGGAGATTTTAGACTACGCTCACTCCACCATTGTATTGAAAGGTTTTGTATTTTTCCGCTCAGAAATGAAACGTGATCGGTAGAAAGTTTACTTACCTCACTGCGTCGCAATCCAAGTCTGTAGGATAGGGTAAGAATGATTAAGCATATATTACGAAATTCGAGGGGATGTTCTGTATTCGAGTAAAGAACTTCTCTGGCAAGTTGGAATTCTGGTTCACTAATATAGGCGCTACCCACCCGAGATAACTTTGAATCCATTTTGATCGATGTAAATTGGCTGGCATCTATATGGCCAATCTGAATCAAATAAGTGTGAAATGAATTCCAGGCACGACGCAATTTCTCTTGATTGGTTTTGTTGTATTGCGATTCTGTCTCTAGAACATCGAATTCATCAATTCGACTTTCCGCATCTAAATCTTTAAAGTCAGCATAGATATCGTATATTTGAACCATAGGAGGCAGTAATGCTGCTGGGTACTCTAGGGTCGATTTATTATTTTCGTTTACATTTTCTATGATCCATTGCATCCAACTTGCGAGTAAGGTAAACAAAGCTTCGGCACCTAACTCCAACTCCATTTTTCTTTTTTCGAACAGTGCAAGAGCTGCTGCTAATTCAAGCCTGCCTTCTTCATAATCTTTCACAATTGCCAAGCAAGACTCGGTCCAGTGATTATGATCACCACCCATTTTGACGAGCTTATCGATGACCGTTGGCTCGATGAACTCTTCGCTAATATTGACCGACTGTCTTGGTTTTGCTTCTTGAGACAAGGTAATGGAATTCAATCGATTTAAGCTCGTAAATCCTAAATCCTTGGTTTCATAATCTCGCTCTAAGCGATGCCAAATAAAAGCCGGTAAGGATCTTCTTTGATAAGCCCTGCTAGCTAAAATAAGTGAGGATGTATTAGAGAAGTGATTTAAGGCATTGTTAAGTAAATTGATCTGACCTCCATGTAAATCTGATTTACTAGATGCGCTCTGAATTCGAAATGTATTCTTGAGACTGGTTAGAAAATCCTGAATGCATTGACTATAAAAACCTGATTTGGGCGACTCAAAGACCCAACCCTTTCTCAGCCTGTGGTGAAGAGATGCGCTAACTGGGTCGGGGATCCATCGATAGGTTTGGTTTTCTCCTGACTTTAGTTTATTTAAGTCATAAACATCAGCCAATTTCAAGCTGGAGTCTAGGGGCAGCAAGAGACTGCTAAATGGGTGATCAAATGATTTCTTCATTAAGCTCATATTTGCGATGATCTTAAGCTGGGAATAGGTAACCCCAGATAGGCAGATAACAAAAAATAAGTAGCCGCCAAATTGTTCCTGGGGCTTTAACTTACGCCAAGGTATGGCAGATAATTGCCCAGTTTGAAATGCTGAAAAAATATTCATTAAGTGCAAATACCCTACTTCATCTTCTTGGGCATAGATATTGGGCTCAGCAATAGGAATGCGAATACTAGCAGCCTTCTTAAAGCCTATTTTAGTCATCCCCTCATAATCAAGGCGCCACTGATCAGTCAATGTAAACAGCCAGCGCATGCCATCAGCATTAGTAGAGGCTTGGGTTTTAAGCCTCGAAAGGAGGCGAGCTATGAAAGTGCAATAGAATTTTTGTACGAGCACTAACTGCTTAGTTGATTGAGCTCTATTAATCGGGAGTAAGAGCCCTGGAAATTTGAGCCATCCCAAAGCCCAGTCGGTGATAAGGCTTGGCCCATTCTCCTCTAGCTCTTCTAACAAAGACAGGGAAAGGGTTTGCCTCATATGCTTTGCAATATGCTCATTGTTTTCAAACTCTTTAATATCAAGAAGTGAGCTTGGTGGAGTCAAAGCGTGAATGGTGTTTATCAGGTCCTGATCATCACTTTGGGTAAGATGATTTTTTAAGCTGGATTCTAGTTCTTTGATCCAGGATGCACTTTCAGTTAGTTGGATCGCCTTAGCCATTGTTGCTCACGAGTTTATCAAGCGCCTCTTCAATACTTCTTACTGGGCTTGGTAATATAAATTTGAGTGGCATAAAGCCTACTTTTTTAACAACTGAATAGACTTTTCCCTCCATGCGTTCAACGAAAGAAAGAGTCGAGGCGCTACTAAATAAATGATATGGAGCGGTGCCGATGGTCCAGTGGCCAAGCCAACGCTCAACATCTTCTGTACTAACAGGGGCCTCACCTTCTCTAAAAAGGCTAGACATTAATTTACGGTAAAAATTTTCTTCAATTTTTATTTCATCCTGAATCTTGAAGGCAAAAATACTAGAATTAAAAGACTTGATAGAGAAATGCTTCGAGCTACTTTTTGAGATTTCAAGATAAATGAGTGGGCCATACTCAATTTCGATGTCTTGTTGTGCTGCCCAGGAAGTCACCGAGGAAACGGCTTGAACGTAATCATTCATCTGAATACGCAAGAGCTTCGAAAGCCAGGCTAGGCGAAATTTTCCGCCTTCAGAATCTGATTTATCTTTTAACATAATTAGCCCATGCATAGGATCGATCAAATTGACATCCCCAAAGGGGATATGGTGCGGTCTATGAGATGTTTCAATGCAAAACCAAAGAGCCATATAAAAACTATAGGCATTCATTGCCGTAATGAACTCATCAACTTCTTTTTTGTTTGTGATGGCTTTTGGGCTGCCGCCGATTTTTTCAACAAGCAAGTGAATAAAATCGGTAACGATATCGGGATTGACTAAACCAGCAGCTCCAATTGTATGATCCCCGACGCCAGGTAGGGCTTGCTTAAATTGTCTATCAAACATTGCAGTTCGATTAGCAAGGTGATATTGAATACCATCAGCGCTATTCTTGGGTTTTTGCCATAAGTGGTTAGTGTAGTAATGCATTGCTGGTTTTCTTGAATTGGGTAAATTCCAATCTAGGGCGTCCACTAGCAAGGGATTAAAACCTAAATTAATAAGGTAACTTTTACTGTATTGGCGAATTTTCCCAATGCTAATATTTCTTTTGCCTTCTGTTTTTGTCACACCCCCATTTTGTTTCTGATTAAACTCCTTAATGAGTTGGTCGCATTGCTCAGCAATATCTATTTTTTCTTGATGACTAAAAGCCTCCACTGGAGAGGTGAGTATCTGACTTGAATGTCTATTAATGAGCGCTTTTGCCACTCCAGAGTAATCTGTAAATGCAATAGCGCTGGTATGACTTGGGTATAACGCGTTAGTTAGTTTGTCAGCGTGCTGCCTTAAAGCCCATACTGGAATGGGATAGACCCAGACGGCAAACTGACGGTTATCCTTAGCGCTAATACAAGCACGAAGTTTATCGCTACGCCCATTAAATTGAAATCGAGTGCGACCTCTGAGCCAGAATTCCTCTTGCGTAGGCCATATTTCCAGTGAAAGTGCCATTTCTAAATCAATTGCTAGGATGGCTACCATTAGCAATACTTGGGGGGCTAGACCATTTTTGCTTCGGATAAAGGATAAAAAAGCTTTCATTTCTAGATCAGTACAGGCTGTTTTATTCCACCAGAGCTCTTGATTTTTAGAGGCCTGTAGTAACTGACTGTGGCTCGTATGTTTATCAAGCTTGAGTCTGAAAGAGTTTCCTTCCCCCATAAATAACACTTCAATCATAGGCTCGCCATGCGAGTCTTCATTTGGATCCTCACCAAGCTTTTCTAATTCTTTAATGCGTTCTTTGCTAATAGGGGTATTAGGTAATTGAAAGACGTCAACGATATTCCCATATACGTCTTCCTCTTGATTAATAAAAGAAGGTGGAATGGTCCAACAATAGTTTCCCGGAGGCCGATCTCCCGGCCCATTGGGGTCACCTCTATTCCCAAAGTTCCCCTGAATTCTACGAGTCTCAGAAAAGAACTTAAAGATGGGCATCAATACATTAATAGATGCATTGCCTTTTGAATTCCCCTTACTTTCTTTTTTTACATAAAGATAGCAAGAACGTACTACTCTCTTATAGGGTCGATCAATGAGTTTTTCTAAAAGTTTTCGATGAAGTGGGTCGTAGCTTGTCCACTCCACGCTCATAGTGCGGATCATTCGATCAAGATCATTTAACTTGGAAGTATCTGGCGCATTTTGCACGTCCTGTGATAAAAATGAATAGGGACTTTGATAATCATCTTCACGCTTTTTTGTTTTATCCGCACTTTTTTTGCTAGGCGGCGTAATACGACGGTCAGTTGCGCATATATAGATGTACCCAGTTAGTAGTGCGTTGCAATGATTGCTATATGCGCGCGTCTTCTCCTGGATATCGGATGAATAAATGTTGTCATTAAGTAATTTCAAATGATTTAAAACGATGGTGTACAAGGGGTAGCTAGCACAACCATTACCGAGCATGGGATTGCTGACGTTTAGATGGTGGGTCTGCGCCCGATCTTTCTCGGCAACAATTGGCTGCTCAAATTTTGGAAAGAGGGCGCTCTTGGGCTGCAGTTCGGAATAGCGATCAATACAGTCTTGAATTTTCTTTGCCGTCTTTAATAGGCTTGAAAATGGGATATCCTTATTGTCGCTTGCTATTAATGCTTGCGTAGTCAGGCGCCAGCTTTCAACGGCTTCTTTAAAGGCTCTAAAATTTGCTGCGGGCCTTAAAAACCAAAGAAATTGCCGTAATTCAAAATCAGGCTCCAGCTTTTGAATATGCTCGGCTTGAATGGAAAAGTCAGTTTCAATCTGCAAATTACATAAAGACGCAGATCGCTTAATAAATTCATCAAAAACTTTTCCGGAAAATAAATCCCCATAAATGATTTTGAGTTCGTCGCTCTTACCGTAATTACAGCAGTATTTAGGTTCAGCCATTCAGTGGATCAGTAGCTTTACGCTTATTCTGCAAGACCCTCATATCCTGAAAGGCTTCTTTAGAGACCCCTAGAAATTGACCAAACTGAGGATCTTTTGGCCGTTTTTGAAAGCAGTCATGTAGAAGTCCCACATCCCACTCTTGTTTAAAGGTATTTGCAGTATGAAAGCGGGCAGCAAATTCGACGGCGCCGTAAATATTCGCTAGAAGGGAATCTGACCCTTTAGGTAAGACTATGCAGCTTAAGATTTCATTGGGGTAGTTATTATTCACAAGCTGAAGTAGCTCCCATTGCCAGTACTTTGCAGCTAGGGCGTATTGATCCGTATTTTTGTCTAGCAAGATCAAAATGGGTGGACTGACTTGCAAAATCTGTAACGCCACGCTGGGAATTACTGGAAGATGAAGCGCCTCTCTCGTATCCTGAAGAAGTCCATTGGCTGATTTGTTGGCGCCTAATGCTTTCATTGTTTTACCAATGGTGGCGGGGTCACGCACAATTTGATTCGCCTGGAGTAAAACTAAAGTCACCGCTCCCGCTTTTGATTTATCAGGGTCTGAAGGTGCTTTAAGGGTCAAGAGTCATTCTAAGCTGAATGCGTGATCGACGTTGAAATGAATTTCCAATGCCCTATATGGATCAATATTTAAATTGTTTATTCGAAGGGGTCCACACACGTACCCCTAGATTCTTTGTTTAATTGATTTAAATGGACCAAGATTGATGAAATTGGGGAAAGGTGGGAAGATGACGCATTAATACTAGGGTCAAAAATATGCTAAATGAAAAACAGAAAAAAGAACTAATTGATAAATTAGATGAAAGATTCAAACTCTCTAATCGACTCCTTCAGTGTCCAATGTGTACTGGCAAAAATTTTTCCATAGCCGACGGATATTTTAATAATCCATTACAAAATAATTTAACTTCCGTGTCTATTGGAGGGCCATCAATCCCTACTATAGGCATAGTATGTACTAATTGCGGATTTCTAAGTCAACATGCATTGGGAATTATTAATGCCCTACCTCATGAAGATGAGGGTAAAAAATGAGCGCGACTCCAAATCAGATCATTTCTGGCATTACTAGCCAGTTGAGCGAAAAAGTTAAGTTCGAGGTAAATTTAATTCAGCCTCAATATCTATTGCACAGGGATACTATTAAATCTTTTTTCTATGAAAAGAAAGAGCGACTTGAATCTTCGAGCAAAGCTCTTGCCTACTTCGGTATTTTCTTGTCAACCTCAATTTCACTGGTTACCTCAACATTTAATGATTTTTGGATATTTAAAGCTAACTTTCTTCAATTAATTTTTCTAATTACAGCCCTCATCTCTTTTGGATTTTTTTGTAGATATATATTTTTATTTTTTAGATATAGGAAGGAGCTTGAGGTTGACTCCCTAACTGATGAGCTCGCCAAAAGATCTGTTGCCTCTATGATTAATGATGAATCTTCTGCTTAAAGGCAAATGACTACTTGGGTAGCACTCTAAGTAAGTAATTGAGTTGCTTCCAAATGGTGGCCTTAGGCACACTCATATCCATGACCATCATGCAGCGATCAAACCAGCCATTGTCATGGTCTTGTAGACGATTGATCGCCTTTTCAAGTGATTGAAGTATGGACTGGCCATAAGCTGTTTCGGCTTTGACTGCCGCATCTCTCAGCAGTGGGAGTGACGGGTCCATCATCGCTAAATCAATGATATCCCGACTAAATACCCCATCGTCTCTCCAGCGATCTGCATTAGCGAGTAATTTACTGGTTGCCATATCCAAAAGGCATAAGGTAGTAATTCCGCATATTTCATCTGTAGCACCGGGAATTGCTAATACGATTCGCCCTTCTAGAACAATTTCAAATTTGATTGTGCTATCGCCTATCTGTACTTTTGTTCGAATACCGTACTGGTCGGCGCGAATGTCGCCAATCTGTTGCAGTGGGTTTGCATCTGCGCGAACGATTGCGGCAATACCTGCTGGGCTGGTGAGCAGTTCTCTTAAGGTGCGGTAGTGATTCAGGTTTGAGATTAAAAAATCGATATCAACAGACTCTCGATATTCCCCATATCGAAGTGCTATTGCCGTACCACCAGCAAAGTAACACTCATGCTCTTTTAGGAGCGCCCCATTGAGAGCTTGAAGCACTTGAGAAATTTTCTGATGGTGAGGGCGTTTAAAGTTTTGCATATTGCTCCCCCAGTGCTAAATGCAATGCTTCGATCAATTGTTTCTCATGTACGGTTAATAAGCTCTCATCAATATGGCGCCAATTACGATCATAAATGCTGAGTGCTTCGGTAGGTGTTAGCTCATCCGTGCCACGCACTTGCCAGGCAAGTTGCTTGAGCTGCGGGTAATCAGCTAGTTTTATTCGTGCAGGAATCCAGCCACGATAATCATCGTGTTGTGGTGTTGCTGACTTAGGGAGTGATGGGGGAATAATTCCGAAATCAAGGCCTAATGCCATCATGACATTAAAATAGGCGCCCATAGTGACTGAGGGCTCACCAGACTCGATCCTGTGTAAGGTAATACGTGACATTCCAGCGGCTTGCGCAGCGGTAGTTGCACTGATATTGAGTGCTTTGCGGTGAGCTCGAATCTGCCCGCCCAGGGCGAGTAGTTTGTATGCCGTTGCTTGGGTAAGGTGGTTTGGTTTTGCTGGCATTATGTATCTCATTATATACATAATTACTTAATTGTCAATAATGAGACACAAAATTGTGTGATATTGAGCGATGATCGCGCTTAAGTACAAGATGAACTGCCACAGCTTGTGTTTGATCTTAATTGACCCATCATTTAATTTATAAATCATGCTTTAACCAGCTTAATGATTGATTTAAGGGTATTTTTCATAAAGTTCTATTAATCTAGCCAATCCCTTGCAAATCTGATGAATAGTTCAGTGACAGATCTTTGGTTATTCCCTTTCGAAAGTGCCATTTCTGGTGTTTTACCCCTTAAAGCCCTTTTGGCTGTGAGAAACCATTGGGTGACATGGAGTCCAGTTCCGAAAAATGTCGATTCCAGAATTTTTAAATACTCCTCCGGGAGGGCTTTATTAAGGGGGTCGGACATATCCCCGCCCTGAATCAAGGCTTGAAAATAGATCCTTGGATCCCTCAAAGGGCGACTGCCGTTGCATGAGCGTAAACGACAACGCCAGTAATCGCCACTCGCTGGATTTGGGATTGCAAGCATTGAGCTTCCACATTCAGGGCGAGGACATGTTGGTCTTAGAAGCTTTGAGAGAATCCGCGGCCCTTCGCGTGCAAATTCCCACAATGGCGGAGTGTTGTCATAAATCGATTGAAGAACCCACCAGCCAAATCCTGCCGTGTAGAGGGCACCATGACTCTTAGCATAGGCTTTCATGGCCTCAGGGACATCTAATTTAATGTGTTGTGCCATTGCTTCATCCAAAATGAAAATTTATAATTGATCTTCTTGGATTAATGAATCGGTATATATATGAATGTATTTTATATGATATTCATATTATAATCTCCGTAAATATAATATATTCATCATAATAATCAATTAACTAATAAGTTAATGATATTTTATTTTCAACAAAATTAATCAATATTTATATTTATTTAAATAAATAATGAATAAAAATTGACTTCTGATTTCAGAAAATAAAATCAAATCTTTTACATTTTGTTAAACGCAAAAAGTTGCTTTTGGAGCCCATTTTTCCTTCTGAAATCAGAAAATAGGCTCAAATAATTAATTTTTTTAAACTTTAAAAGCCAATTTATGAGATTGCCGAGTTTGGCATGGATCTATATGGTGTATGGCTCAGATGGCGGCTAGGTGTGCTAATGCCATGTATCACCCCTCATAAATTCAGGTATGCAATATCAGATTATATCTGTTAACATGTTAACAATGATTAAAAAATCGAAGCCAAAGATTGAATCTCAGCTAGAGAGGGAGACCTTTAGGCTAAAGGCAAACAAGGGTGGCGGGATTTTAAGTTTTGAAGTTTGGGGTTATGTTCAAGATGGCAGGACGGTGGTGACAAGGTATAACTTAGCGTATATCAATCCACTGATTTGCCAAAAAGATAATGGACGAGTACTGGGTTTTGATAATGCGCATGATTATCACCACAGGCACTATATGGGAAAAGTAGCCCCTGTCGAGTTTGTGAGTTATGAAAAAACACTAGAGCAGTTTCAAGAAGAGTGGCAGGAAATCATTAAAGGATTAAAAAGGGTGAAGAAATGACTAAAGTAATTATTCGCACTGATAAGGTTGAGGGCTTCTTTGATCGTGCGCGCAAAGCTGCGCAAAAAGCAGATCGTGGTGAGTCATTTAAGAAGTCAGCCACTTTCTCATTTGAAGATCCTCAAGAGATGTTCATGGTCCTCTCAGAAGCGCGCAGGCGCCTGATGTTAGAAGTAATGGATGAGCCTAAAACGATTACCCAACTAACGGTCAAGTTGCATCGTGAACGCTCTGCCATTACCAAGGACATTGGACTCTTGGAGAAATTGGGATTGCTTGTTTCGCAAAAGAGATCGAATCCCGGGCATGGAGTTGAGAAACTGGTAAGAACAGTTGCGCCA
>Ga0007882_10002432_pt1 | contig 10421 bp, 3 predicted proteins | sample CryBogCBH12Aug01_FD_71195 | JGI IMG/M metagenome (GOLD analysis project Ga0007882, IMG submission 71195) | Freshwater microbial communities from Crystal Bog, Wisconsin, USA - CBH12Aug09.1 | ecosystem: Environmental > Aquatic > Freshwater > Lake | place: Crystal Bog, Wisconsin, USA | collected... | reverse complement strand
TTATTGGCAAGATTATCAACCAATGTCGCCGCCATGAAATCCATTCCGATATCGCGAATCACATTATCGGCGACCACGGTATTCGTGCCCAACTCGCTGATGTCACCCCAATTTCCGCCCAGTACCGCCGCGCCGGTCAGATCATAAAAAATATTCCCCTGCACCAAGGTGTCGCGCGCCCCGTCGTAAGTGTGAATGCCGCACCCGCCCTGGTGCTGAATCGTGTTGCCCAGAAACTGGATCCCCAGGGTATTAATCAGCATGATTTCACCGGGAACCGCGTAATTGTAGCCAATACTGCCGTTGGTCGGCGCGGCATTGAACAGCAACTCCGCCTGGCAGCCGCCGATGTAATAATCGCGCGGGAAAGTCCAGTTGCCATGCTCGAAAATAATCCCTTGAAACCGCAGGTTCTGCACCTTGTTGCTGGTTGAGTCCCCGTTCAAACTGACCAAGGTTTCCACCACCGGCGCATACACCACCGCGGTGTTCATACTCTCATATGAATACGGATAGTAATACACCTGATGAGTGGCGCGGTTGAGATACCATTCGCCCGGCTCGTCCAGCTCCTCAAAGGCATTGACCACCATCCAGGGATCCGTTGCCCGCCAAGTGTAATTTGTGGGCGGCCCGCCGCTGTAACTGTAGCGGGCCTGACAATAAGGCTGTTGCAGCGCGGCTTCGATAAGACCGCTCACGGGATTGGTCGCCATCCCCGTCACCGGAAATTCGTCAATTTTGAAATTGACGATATGGAGCAGCCGCAAATCCGAAAGATTCGAGTAGGCTTTCAGGCCCGAGTTCGTGGCAAACACCACCCCGTTGCAGGTATTGGCATTCAACGGGTCCAGGAGATAATTGGTAGCGGGAATCCAAGCGGAGCGGGCACGCTCGGCCCGCACGCCATTGACATAGAGTTGGCGGAAATAGTCGGCGAAGCCCGCATTGGTCGGCACGTTCGCCACCCAATATGGCTGCCCGGGCACTGGCGTCCAACCGGTCACGCGTTTGCCGCCGGAAAGCGTGGGGGTCTCCCCGGGATAGGCGGCGTAAGTAATATAGTTAGTGCCCGCTCCCGAGTTGGCGGTTCCGAAGGCGAGGGTGTTCTTCAGTTCATAACGCCCGCCGCGCAGATAGACCGTGATCGCTCCGGTTTGATAAACATTCGCGTCCAGATAGTCGCGGGCTTTGGCCACGGTCTGCCAGGGATTGCCGAGGCTGCCGTTTCCGCTGGTGTCACTGCCGGAGGGAGAGACATAAAAGGTTTGCGGCCCCGAACCCACGGTATCGACAACCAGATCCAGTTCGCCACCGGTGATTTGGAGATGGCCGGTGCCGCGTTTGAACGTCACGGCAGGCACGACGCCGGCCACGCTGCCGCCGCTTAACAGAGTGATCAACGGGTAGGTTGCCGGCGCCAGCGGGACGGTGTTATGGATTCGGAACACCGTGTTGGTGGCGAGTGTCAGCGTGCCGTTGGTGACCATGAACACGGGCGTGCTGCCATCAAAACCCACTTCGACGATGCCATTGCTGGTCCGGAGACTGCCTTTCAGCAAACCGGTGGCCGTAACGCTATTGCTCAAGGTCTGGCTTGCCCGCAACCCAAAGGTCGAACTCAAACCGGAAACATCCAGCATCGCCCCGCCACCCACGCTCAACCACGGAGAGGTTATCGAACATTTGTTGCTCAACACCAAGGTTCCGGAGAGGAGGTAAGTCGGGCCGGAATAAGTGTTGGTGCCGGTGAGAATGATCGGTGATCCGCCACTGCTCACATTGAGCGCTCCGGAGCCGCTGATGTTGCCGCTCACGATCAGTGAATTGGCGTTGGCCGCCGTCGAGAGCGTCAGGTCGTTGTTGAGGGTGATGGCACCGGCCCAGGTCGGGCTGTAGTTGACATAATTATCGAGCTGAGCCGAGCCGGAGTTTCCCGCCTGCACCACGAGGGGATGGTTGAAAACGCCACTCACCCCAAGGCTCAGATCGGAGTCGGCAGTGCCCGTGGTATCGCCCAGATAGACCGTGCCCGAACCATTGTTGCCGAGCGCCCCCGTGTTTTTGGCAACCACGGAACCGCTCGCAAGGGTCAAGCCGCCGGCGAACGGGTTACTGGTTTCCAGCCTTAGTGTGCCGGCGCCCGACTTAGCGATCGCGCCGCTGCTGATGGCGTTGAAGACATCCAGCGTGTTCCCGGCAATCGAAAATCCGCGCGTGACGCCGCCCAGGTTGACGTTGAGTTTGTTGGCTGAATTGCCCAGGTTGACACTGGCCGTGGCCATGACCACATCGCCCCCGAGGGTCAAGGTTCGAGTGGTGGTGTTCGTCGAGGCGAGAGAAATGGTAAAGCTTCCGCCTTGATTAAAAGTCAGCCCGGTGGTCAGCACCGTGTCGGCAGAAAACGTGACCGATTGATTCGCCGCCAAAACCAGCGAGGCATCCCACTGACCGTTGATCGTGCCGCCCACCCAATTGTTGGTGTCGTTGTAGTTGTAAGGTCCGGCACCGGTTTGATTGAACCCCGTCGTTGCGGCCGGCGCGACCATGCCGACGGACAAGACAAAGAAAAAGACAGACCGCCAGCAGGTTGTCAAAAACCCTGGAATTTTCAAACCCATGAAATATCGTTCCTTCATTTACTGCAAATCCATGACGACGTCATTCCGGGACCGCGCCGACGGCTGATGGAAACAAGGGACGTGAAACCAGCGATGCCGATTTCACGCCCCCCGATCCAACCCCCGAACCCAACCCAAAACACTTCAATACTTCAGCCGGTAGAACACCGTCGGCTGCGACGGATTGATGGTGATCGGATACGGTGGCGTGACCCCGGTCACCGTATGCCAATCATTTGAATTCGACAGATCAATCGAGTTGGATTGCAGCAACCAACCTTGACCCGCCGGCCAATTTAACGTCATGGAACTGCCGCTCACCGCGTAGGTTATGTTCGTGGGATTCGGCTGTGAATTGACCACTTGCAAAGTGACCGAACTGCCACTGGTCACAATGGTTCCCGCCGTGCCGGCCAAGAACGAACCGCTATCAATGACCGGCGTGGCACTGAACACACCCGAACCACCGGAGTACGTGGCCAACGGGTAAGTGCCCACCGGCACATTGTTCGAAAGGACAAGGTGAACGTCCGGGATGGTGCCGCTGGTGGCAACGGTCAACGAGCTGCTCAGGGTCAACGGAGTTTCCAGGGCGAACACCGCATGCGAACCGGAGTTAAAGGCGACCGCGCCGCCGATGGTGCCAACACCACCCAGGGTGCCGCCGACTTGGACGGTCACGGTGCTGGCGGGATCCAGCGAACCATTCACGAGCAAGGTGCCATTGCTTACCACGGTCGGGCCCTGGTAGGTGTTGTTCGTGGCGAGAATCAGCGCGCCCAGACCCAGCTTGGTCAGGCCGCCGGCGCCGTTGTTTTGCAGCGGCAGGATGATGGAGTTATCATAGCCTGCCGTGTCAATCGCCGCACCGCCGTTGCCCACCAGCAATTGCAGCGGGTTCGCGCCGTTGTAACCGTTGTCGGCGGGGAACACGTTGGTGCTGGCGCAGACGAGCCTGCCACCGTTGAAGTTGATGATGTTGTTGCCGGAGGTGGTGATCCCGTTGCCATCCAGAATGGCTTTCACCGTCAGCACGCCGCCATTCAGATTGATCGTTGAGATTGTCCCGGATGTAACGTTGTCACCGATCCACAGCCCGTTGGTTGCCAAGGTGTCGTTAGCCCCCACCGTCAGCGCCCCGCCGTTGATCGTCAGCGATGGACCCGTGGCACTGGGGGCGCCACCATAACCGATTTGAACCGCCGGGACCGAGATGTTGCCGCCCTCAACGATACATTCGGAGCTGTCCTGAAGAACGATGCCGTAAGCCGTCTCCCTGATGTCCGCGATGCCGCTGAAGGTCACGGAGTGGTTGCCACCAGTGAACCGGACTTTTCCGGTTTGGTTATTGCGAATCGTCGCATTCGTCAGCGTGGTGGTTCCACCCAAATCCAGTTCCGCGCTGTTGAGCGCGCCGATCGAACTGGAGGACGATGAAGCCGACAAACTGCCCAGGGCAGCCGAAATAGTAACGGCACCGTCCAACGCGAGCGTGCCACTGTTCGTCACTTGTAATCCAAAGCCAATGCCGAGGTTGATTCCCCCCGCCGAGGCCGGGAAATTACCTGTCAGATTGCCCGAGTAAATATCCGTCTGGCCCGTGAGGCCCACCGTCAACCGGTTTGTGGTCACATCCAAAGTGCCGCCGGAGCCGGCGAGACCGCCCACCTTCCGGGCGCTGGCAGAAAGAGAAGCCAACTGGATTGTTCCGCCGTTATTGGTCAAGGTGCCCGTCGTATTGAGGCCGCAATGCAACACCAAGGTGGCATTGCCGGTCTTGGTCAGCGGCGCACTGCCGCCAATCGTGCCGGTTCCGGAAATGGTATAGTTGTAATTGGAGTTGCTAACGAGAATGCTAGGCGGTGTAACCGTCGAATTGAGGGTCACCACCTGATTGCCGCTGATAAAGAGCTCATCGAATTGCACCTCGTCGCTGTCCGCGTAGCTGGAATAAACCCCAGCCAAGCTGCTGTCTTTCCAGACGTTGGTGGGCGTGCCGAATTGCCATAATCCAGTGCCCGTGCCCGCCCAATGCAGGGGTTCCGTCGGTCCCGCCGTGCTGGTGACGACCAGGTCAAGGCCGCCGCCGCCATTGATAACCAGATACCCGGCGCCACGGGCCATGGTCACCGTCGTCGGCGCCGTGCCCGACACTCCGGAAGCAATCAGATTATAGGTTGTCAACGGAAGCACACCCAGGGTATTGAGGGTGAATGCCGTGGTGGCTGAAAGATTCAGCGAACCGCCGGTGACGGCAAAAACCGGCGTTGCGCCATCATAGCTCACCGCGACGGCACCGCTGCTGGCATCGAAGTTCCCGTTCAGGTTCGCAGTCCCGCCTGTGTTGCCGAGGGTTTGCCCGGACTTGAGGGCAAAAGTTCCCGAAGTTGTCCCCGTCACATCGAAGGTTGCTCCGCCCGACACGGTGATCGCAGACGTGTTGGAAATCGAACCGTTCCCAGTCAAAGCCAGCGTGCCCACCGTGACATACGTCGCTCCGGAATAGGTGTTGGTGCCCGAGAGCTTCACCGTGTCGGCGGCATATTGATTGCCAATCGTCAAAGCGCCCGAACCACCAATCGTACCCGACACCGTCAGGAAGCCGGTCGGGGCCGTGCCTTGCGATTGGAGCGTTAAACTGTTGCTCAAGGTGATGGGAGCCGCCCAAACCGGAAGGTAGGTCCCGCCATAGTTGTTGATGATCGCCGTGCCAGTGCTGCCCGCCCGCACGATGATCGGATTGTTATAGGTCCCACTCGCGCCGAGGGCGAGGGTGGCGTTGGCGGTTCCGGCTGTATCCAGCAGATAAATCGTCCCGCTGCCATTTCCGCCGTACGAGGCCGCATTTTTTGCGATGGCGGTGCCAGACTTGATGGTCAAGCCGCCCGCGAAGGTATTGGCTGATTCCAGCCGGATGGTGCCGGCATCCATCGACGTCACACTGGCAACCTGGATGTTGCCGAAAATATCCACCTGATAGCCGCCCCCAAAGGTCAGGACATAACTGCCGGTAATCGGATCGGTGCTGCCGCTGCCCAGAGTCAGATTTTGACTCGCAGCTTTGATGGTGCTGTCGCTGCCCAGCGTGATCGGACCAAAGAAGCTTGCGGCCGTGCCGGTGCCGTTAACCAAAGCGCCGCCGCCGGCGGGTCCCGAGCCGTTGAGGGTCAGGATATTCGTGTTGGCACTGGTCATGGTGGTGCCATTCACATCCAGCGCCGCGCCGCTTTTCACGTTCACGGTGGCGCCATTGGCACCGAGAGCGGTGGGGTTGCCCAGCTTGATGATGCCGTTACTGATGACGGTGCCGCCGGTGTAGGTGTTAGCCGTCGCCAACGTCAGCGTGCCGGCACCGTCCTTGGTCAAGTTACCAGTGCCACTAATCGCACCCGAACCAGAAATGGTGTAGGTGTAATTCGCATTGTTGACCAACGTGCTCGCCGGACTCACCGTCGAACTCAGCGCCACGGCCTGATTGGCGCTGATGTATTGCTCATCAAACTGCACCGTGTCGATATTCACAAAATAGGTGGAAAGTGCCGTGGGCGTGGTGCTGTCCTTCCAGATGCTGTTGCCCGAATTGGCGGCATCCCAGGTGCCGGAACCGGTACCCGCCCAGTGGAGCGGTTCAACCCCGGCGAGAGTGGCATTGTCCACGACTAAATCCAGTCCGTTGCTGCCATTGATAACCAAGTGGGCAGTGACACCCGTCAACGCGGGCGTCGGCAGGGTGCCCGCCACGCTGCCGCCAACACCGGCAGTGATCAACGGGTATGTAGCACCCTGGGAAAGGCGCGGCAGCAGGCTGGTGAGGTTGACCACCGTGCTGGAAGAAATCGTCAACACACCGCCGGTGATGGTCAGGGACGCAGTGCCGGGATTGAACGTGATGGCAAGCGTGCCGCTGCCGGTGTTGAGGTTGCCCGCCAAGGTGGCCAGTGAAGTCGGGCTATTGCTGATAACCTGGCCTGGTTGCAACGCAAAGGGTGAACTTCTGCCGGAAACATCAAACTTGGCCCCGCCGGCAATGAAGATGACTGGCGTGTTGGAGATGGAGCCATTGCCAGACAAAGCCAAGGTTCCGCCATTGATTAACGTGTTACCCGTGTAAGTATTCGTGCCGGCCAACGTGAGTGTGCCGGCGTCGTTCTTGTTGACGCCGATTTTGAAACTGCCGGATCCAGAAGGTTTAATGGCACCAATACCGGCAATCGTCAGGTTGCCAGCTCCGCCAAAATTCCAACTCTTATCGTTGGTTTGTGAACCGCTACTTGAATATAACAAATTAGTTAAGGTCAGCGTTTGGCCAGCCGTGCTGACTTTGATCGTGTCGGCTCCACTGTTGCGGCAATCGAAGGTGAACGACTTTGGTGTGGCTGCGGTGTTACCGTTGTAAATGAGCGTCCCAGAAGTGACGTTGCCGCCCAATGTGATGCTGCCGCCGTTGCCGGTGCCGAAACTGCTGGTCGTACCCGCATTCGTGCTCGTTGGGAAACTGGAGCCTTCCACAGTTCCCGAGTTAACCAGCAGATTTGTAAAGCCATTCGCACCGCCCAAAGTGATGTCATCAGCGGCGTTGTTGATGGTCAACTGGCTGCAGTTGATGGTCACGTTCGGGCCGTATGTAAGCGCTACTCCGTTATTAAGATCGAAACGGCCGATGCCGGTAACGGTGAGGGTGTAGCCATTGTCGGCAAAGCTGGGGCCGGATAGTTGCAGATAGCTGGCCGTCGGCGAGTTAAGGCTCCAGGTTTGGTTGGCACCCAAGGCAAGAGCACAGCCAATAAACATGGAGGTGTTGTTGGCGCTCTTGGTGATACCGCCAGCGCCGAGGGTGAGGGTCTTCCCTGCGGTGGCGCTAACCGTCAGCGCAAAAGCATTGGAGTTGACCCCGGGGACGCCGGTTTGATTGATGGCATAGACCGAGAGGTTATCGCCCAAAGAGGCGCTGCGCGCGGCGGTAAGAGTGTTATCAATCTGGATGATGTCGTTGGTATAAGGAACCGCATTATTGGTATAACTGCCCACCAAGTTAAGCGCGGTGGCGTTATCAGCTTTGACAAAGATATTCGCATTGGCCGTGGCCGCAAAAAAAGCCAGGATGGCGACCGCCAAGGCGACGGGAGCCCGGCAAGGGAACAGACCGGGCCGACCTTGGGTTGGGTTGGGTTGGTGGTGGGAACCAGTTTTCATAATTGCGTTTATTTTATTTGGTGGTTAGCAGGGTTGATGGTTTATTACGGTTGCAGGAGATTCAGAATGGCCAGCCAGTTCGCCGGGTTTTGAGCGGGGTCAGGGGTCCAAAGCGTGGGGTTATTAAATACCGCTTTTGAATTGGAAGCTTTGACGTGCATATCTCCCCACAAAACATTCAGCGACCCGGCATCCGTGCCGACGCGGTGGGGCAATCCTGAATAAGACCCCATGTAGTCCACCATCACCAGCCCCATCTGATCCAGATCCTGCTCTTTGGTTGCCAACTGGGTGGTGTAACCGCCGGTGGCCGCATTCAAAATCTTATTCTTGGACATCGGATAAAAACAGTAAGTAGAACGGCAGTAGGCATTCATGCCAGCCCGGTTATCGAAGGCGGGCCATTGACCGGAGCTGGTCTGGTAGACGGCAATGTTGGCATCGCTATTGGCGGCAATCGCCGGGCAGTAAAAACTCTTGGAAGAGGTCAAGTATTTCAGCCGATAGAACAAGCCATGTTCCAGACCCGGAGCGGTGTCCGGCACGGCTTGTCCGTTTACACCCAGAAGGGGCACCGAGGGATTGGCCGGATCGGCGAAAAGATACATTCCGTTTTGCGGATAGGTCTGGACGTTGTAAGTAATGGTGGGCAATTTGCCACCGAACTCCCCGGTATACATCGCGAACGAGATGCCCATCTGCCTCAGATTGTTCATGCAATTGATCCGGCCGGCACGCAATTTTGCCTTGGAAAGAGCGGGCAACAACATGGCCGCCAGGATGGCAATGATGGCGATGACCACCAGGAGTTCAATCAGGGTGAAACCACGGCGGCGGCGGGCGGGACGGGTTTGCGGGTTGACGCCGGCGGCGCAACGGTTGGAAAAAATATTTTTCATAGAATTGGTCGAATAATAATTTTACAAAATCATCCCGCTTGCATTTCAGCCGCACAAGGAGGCGGAAAAGGAATGGGAGATGCTAAAATTTAACCGATTTCGAAAATTTGAACACCCTGCAAATCTACTGGTGAATCGCAGGTGCGTTTTCAAACGGCAGCCAGACGGAAGAGAATGGCAAGAGAATGGCAAGAATCCGGATTTCAGGAAACGCCCCGGGACTTGGAGGCCAGATATTTGCTGACCGCCTGCGTGCGACTGTGAACGTGCAATTTGCGGTAGATGGCGTAGAGATACCAGTCCACGGTCCGCGTCGTCAGGGAAAGTCGGTCGGCAATTTCCTTGTTGGCAAACCCCTTGGCCACCAGTTCCAATATCTCTTTTTCGCGGGCAGCCAAGGGTTCACCTTGATCTTTGCTTGAACGCGGCTCGGCGAACGCCGCCAGCACCTTGCGCGCGATCTCGCCGGTCATGGGCGCATCGCCACGATGCGCTTCCTGAACGGCATTGATGATTTGATCGGCCTTGGCCTGTTTGAGCAAATAGCCGCAGGCTCCGGCTCGCAGCGCTTCGAAGATATGATCCGCGTCATTATAGACGGTCAGGATGACCACGTTGAGTTCCGGCAGGACGGCTTTGACGCGCGCCGCGACTTCGGCTCCGGAAATATCCGGCAGGTTCAAGTCCATGAGCACCACATCGGGACGAACGGCCGGCAGGCCGGCCACGGCCGCCTCGCCGGTGGAATATTCGGCCACGCACTTGATTCCGTCCGCCGCCTGCAAAACCCACGTCAGGCTTTTGCGAAAGCGGGCATCATCTTCCACGACGGCTACTTTAATCATGATCAATTTTGAGATTTAGATTTGACCGGAAGCAAAAAGATGACACAGGTGCCTTGCTTGGGCGCGCTCTGAATCTGGCACCGTCCGCCGAGTTTCGCCAAGCGTTCGCGCATGCCAACCAAGCCATCGGGCGAGCCTTGAGTCACCGGATTGTCGAAGCCGCAGCCATTGTCTTCCACGGAGATCAGCCATTGCCCGTCTTCGAGCCCCAGGCGAATGCGAACCTCCGTGGCGTGCGCGTGAATGATCACATTGTTCAAAGCCTCCTTGAAAGCCAGAAAAAGTTGGTGACGGACGTTCGCGTCGAAAAAACCATCCAGGCGAGTCGCGCCGGTTTCCAACCGACAGCGCAAGCCGGCATTGCCCAAGAGATTTTGCGCGTAGCGAATGAAGTAGTCGGTCAAGGCCGCGGAGGTGTCCTTGGTGGGGTTAATGGCCCAGACAATCTCATCCAACGAACCGACCAGGTCCCGCGCGCGGGCACTAATTTCGTCAGAAAATTTTTTGTCCGGACCGGGGTCCTTGCGACTGACCAGATCGCCCAGCAATCCGATTTCGGTCAAGCCCACCCCCAATTCATCGTGCAAGTCCCGGCAAATGCGGGTGCGCTCCAGCTCCAAGGCGCGTTGCTGGGCGGCCGCTTGCAGACGCCGACGATAACGACGCCGCACCGCGAAGGTAACGCTGACGCCGGTAATTCCCGCCAAAACGATCATGACGCCGGGCAGGAACCATTTGGTCTGCCAGAAGTGAGGCAGCACGGTGATTGCCAATGATCCCACATTATTACACGGCACGCCATCGCGGCTGACGGCATCGGCTTCAAAAACATAGCGGCCGGGAGGCAGGGCATGGTAAACCAC
>Ga0007882_10002431_pt1 | contig 10423 bp, 8 predicted proteins | sample CryBogCBH12Aug01_FD_71195 | JGI IMG/M metagenome (GOLD analysis project Ga0007882, IMG submission 71195) | Freshwater microbial communities from Crystal Bog, Wisconsin, USA - CBH12Aug09.1 | ecosystem: Environmental > Aquatic > Freshwater > Lake | place: Crystal Bog, Wisconsin, USA | collected... | reverse complement strand
GGGGAAGGCGCTGCTGGTGGTGGTGGTGCCGGCTGCTGGCGCTGCGGTGACGATGCTGTGGATTGCGCTGCGCCGGCTTAGATCACGCCATGAATGCCCTTGCCCTTGATCTGCTTCATGCGCTTCAGCAGAAAATCCCGAAAACGCTCGGCGGGCACTGAAATAGCCTGTTGATTGACGAGCATTTTCAGCCCGATATCCACGCTCGGCGTGATAACGCGCGATTGTATCGGCCTGCCAAAGCCCTCAATCGGCGCGAAGGGATTGACCAGCGCCACCCCCAGCCCCGCCGAGACCAGCGCGCACACGGCTTGATGCGAAGTCGCCTCGACCTGCAGAATACGCTGCACCCCCAGCCTGTTGAACAAATTGTCAATTTCAAAGCGCAGCGGAGTTCCCCGCGGAAAGCTGACAAAGGATTGGTCCGCCAAATCACTGGGAACCAGCGTTTTCTTGGCGGCCAAGGGGTGCCCCTCGTGCATGATGCAGCGGGCCGGTCCATGCAGAAACTCTTCAATCGTGACGGCCGCATGCGCGACAGGCTGAATAACAAAACCAATGTCAGCCCTGCCAGAAGCCACCCAGCCTATGGCATCCTCATGAGAATTTATATGAAATGATATGGAAGTTTCTGGAAATAAGGCTTTATATTCCGCAATGAGAATAGGCAGAATACCCGTAGCGTAAGAGCTGGTAGCGGATATTTCTATCTTGCCGGATATTCCATTACGAATATCGCTTATTTCTTCATTAAGCTCGTCCAAGCCCACGAATATCTTGTTTACTTTTTCAAACAGCAGCTTGGCATCGGTGGTCGGCTCGATGTGATAGCGCCGCCGGATGAAGAGCTTGAAACCGACCGCATCCTGAAAGTCGGAGATCAGGCGACTGATCGCGGGCTGCGATATTCCCAGCAAGGCAGAAGCCTTGCTCATGCTGCGCATCGTGACGACCGCTCTGAAGGCCTCAATCTGTCGAATGTTCATACTGAGCCTATAGGATATTTTTTCGGCGCAAGGAAACCAACTGCGGCCAAGCCCACAATTATTTGGCTAACGGGTTTGGCTTGCTGAGGCGATCAGGAGGGCCTGTCCGTCAAATCGCGAAGCGTCTCCGTTTAGCATCCGGAGCCACCAAACAGCAAATTTAGCCGACGGGCGAGTGGCAGACTTTATAAGTTATACGATGGAAAATGCGCGAACCAACTCACCCGAGTTCGGCTTGCAAGGCACCCCTGACGATATTGGTAAGAAATTTTATCATGCCTTCGGACTCATACTTTGAAAATTTTAGATGGGCAATCAAGTGACCGGAGCCCTGAATTATGAGCGCCGCATCCCGAACATCCACTTTTTTATCAAATTCGCCCTTTTCCTGCCCATCCCGCACAATATCTTCCAGCTGCTTGCAAATATGCAAAACATATTCTTGATATAAAGCTTCAACTTCCGGCTGGAATGAAGAACTCCAGTTCAAAAACACCCGAACCAATACGGGATTAGTCTCCGCAGCTTCCGCCCAGCCCTGAACGACACCAAGCAGTCTCTCAAACGCGGACCGACCAGTCTGATCATAGAGATTTTTTTCAACAATATTGAATATGTTACGCTGCACATCGCGCACCACGGCTTCAATAATATCAAATCTCGTCGGAAAGTATGAAAAAACCGTTGGAACGGAAACACCAGCCACCCGTGCAACAAGAGTATGAATAGCAGAGCTACTAAACCCATGTTCGGAAAAAACTATCATAGCGCATTCTATCAGCTGCTTTTTCCGTAGTTCAGGAGACATCTGGGCCGCCCGCCTGCGAGGTGATATAGCTTCTACCATTTACTTTCCAATTTACTTAAGCATTGCCATTGCGCTACCATCATCCGCCAGAACGAAATCATGCCATTTCAGATGCGTAGCGAAACATAATCCCGCCCACTCACTTGCGGCCTATGAGACAGTAGACTTTACGTCAATTACGGATCGTCAACGAGCCGGACAACACGCACCCCTCCCATAGTGGCCCGCTGACTATCTTCAGCCGGCTACAAATACCCCGGCGATGCATCAGCACGCGGTGCCCACTGCCCGTGTCTTCATCGCGCCGTCACCCCCGCGTCAATCACGTGCTCCGCTCCGGTAATCAGCGAGGCTTCATCGGAAGCGAGAAACAGCACCAGCCGCGAAACCTCCTCGGGCTCGCCGATGCGTTTCAGCATGGTGCTTTCGGCCCGCGCCCGCAATTTGTCGCCCGAAGCCCCGGTCATGGGGGTGAGGACATAGCCCGGATGCACGCTGTTCACGCGGATACCGCGTGCGCCATATTCGGCGGCGGCGGCCTTGGTCACCCCCCGCAGCGCGAATTTGGAGGCGACATAGGCCGCATTGGGAAAGCCATCCACCGCCACCAGCCCCGCCATCGACGAGATAATGACGATCGAACCACCCCCTGCCCGCAGCATCGAGGGTATCACCGCCTTCATGCCGAGAAAGGTGCCGACGAGATTGACGCCGACCACCCGCAGGAAATCCGCCTCGTCCAAATCCACGATTTCCGCGCGGGGGCCAAGGATGCCCGCATTGTTGACGAGGATGTCCACGGCCCCAAAGTGCTGTTCCGCCAGATCGACCGCCTTGGCCCACCCCGCCGCATCGCGCACATCCAGCGCGCAGAAGATCGCCGTCTCGCCCAGCTCCTCGGCCAGAGCCCGGCCTTGCGCCTCCAGAACATCGGTCAGGACGACCCGCGCCCCTTCCGCGACAAACAATCTGGCGTGCGCCGCCCCCATGCCCTGGGCCGCGCCTGTGATGATCGCCGTCTTGCCGCCAAGTCTATCCATCGTAATTGTCCATCCTTATCCCGTCCTACCGCAAACGGAATAGATCAGCCAAGGCCGAGCAGCGGCCGCACCCACCCGGCGATCCGCGCGATGGCATCATCGGCCTCGGGAGCATGGCCCGCCATCAGCTGAAAGCAATGCTGCATCCCCGGAAAGACATCAATTTTCACCGCCACGCCAGCTTTTTGCGCCAGATCGGCAATGCGGGTGCTGTCGTTGAGGATCGCCTCATAGCCGCCCACCTGCAGGTAAATGGGCGGATAGCCGGTGTAATCGATATAGAAGGGGTTGATCAGCGGATCGCGCCAGTCACCATCCTTGCCGATCACCATGTCAGCCAGCCCGGAAGACAGCTCGCGCTTGGTCAGCACGTCGTTTTCCAGATTGGTCACATAACTCGGGCTGGAAGTATCCTTGCAGGCCCACGGCGAAATCGAGATGGTGGCGGCGGGAAACGGCAGCCCCTTCAGCCGCATATTGGCGATATTGGTGAGCGCCAGCGCCCCCCCCGCCGAATCTCCGATCAGCGCGATATCATGGGGTTGATAGCCCTGCTCCTCGATCAGCCAGCGATAGGCCTCGGTCATGTCGTTCACCGGCGCGGGATGCGGAAACTCCGGCGCCAGACGGTAATCGACGCTGAGCGCGCGGCACCCCACGGCCTTGGCGACATGCCCGAAAAACTTGGCGTGCACCTGCATCGAGCCGCCCACATAACCACCGCCATGCGAGCACAATAGCACCTTGCGATCATCCCGCTCCTTGGGGGTGATCCACATGGCGCGCGTGGCTCCGGCCGCCACCTCCTGATAGTCCACTTGCGTGGGCTCTGCGGTCAGGCTGCTCCATTCCGCGAAAGTGGCGCGAATGCCCTCGGGCGTGAGCGGGCCGGTCTGACCCGCCACCCAGCCCTCGTACAGCGCGACAATCTTCATCGCTTCCTTGCTGATCACAATAACTCTCCCCTTGTTTTTTGCGGGTTCCGGCTCAGCACCAAAGCGATCTCAGCTCAGTTCAAATCCTTCATAGTCGTTGGCCGCCAATTCCGCGCAGAGATCGCGGAACGCCGGGTTGCCGCCCGCATAGAACAGCGCCTCGCGCGTGGTGCGTCCCTCGACATTGGTGTTGATCCCGGTGAACCAGGAATTGGTCGAGCCGATGAGCGTCATATTCATCAGTTCGCTGCAATCCTTGGCCCATTGATCCTGCCCGGCCTTGCTGGCCGCGATCCGGGTAATGCCCTTGTCGCGCGTGGCTGCCAGCATCTCGCTAAGCCACTCGATGGCGTTCGTCGAACAGCGCGGCATATTGCAAAACAGCGTGCCGCTTTGCGGGCCGATCAGCATGAACAGATTGGGGAAGCCCACGATCTGCAGCCCCAGCTGGGTTTTCACGCCATCGCGCCGCCACACCTCATTGAGCTTCTGGCCGCCCGTGCCGGTGATCTCGATCCGGCTCAGCGCGCCCACAATCGCGTCGTATCCCGTGGCATAAATGATGACGTCGAAATCATAGGCCCTGTCCTGCGTGACGATGCCCTGCGGCGTGATCCGCACAATCGGATTTTCGCAGACGTCGACCAGCTCGACATTATCCTGATTATAGATTTCGAAATAGCCGGTCTCGAGAGGGACCCGACGGGTGCCAAAGCCATGGTCCTTGGGGATCAGCTTGTCGGCGACCTTGGGATCTTTCACCCGCGCGCGGATCTTGTCGGCGACATAGTCCGAGAGGATGCGATTGGATTCCGGATCAACGATGGTGTCGCGGTAGTTGCCCATCCAGAAGGCGAAACCGGGGGTATTATACAGGCGGTCGAAGGTCTCGAGCCGCTCGGCTTCCGACACACTCTTCAGGTCGCGGTCGATCCAGTTGTGCAGGAAGCTCGAGGGTGTGGCATCGCATTGGGCGATGATGCTGGCATAATTCTCGCGGATGCCCTGCATCTCTTCCGGGGTGATCTTGCCATTGCCCAGCGGGATGCACCAATTGGGGGTGCGCTGAAACACCGTCATGCTCTTGGCGGTCTTGCCCACCTCCTGAACGATCTGCACCCCCGACGAGCCCGTGCCGATCACCGCCACACGCTTGTCGCTGAAATCGATGGGCAGGCCGCCAAAGCCGTTGGGATCGCGCGGCCACTTGCCGGTGTGATAGGTCTCGCCGGCGAAAGTGTGCAGCCCCGGTATCTTCGGCATCTGCACCGCGGAAAGCGGCCCGGTGGCGCTGATCACATAGCGGGCGGTGAGCGGCGGCACGCTCTCGTCGTTGAAATGGATGGTCCAGAAGCGCCCGGCTTCATCGTAGACCGCCTTTTGCACCCGCGCGTTGAACAGGAAATCCTTGCGGATATCCATGAGATCGGCGGCGGTGTTGAGATAGCGCAAGACCTCTGGCTGCGGGGCGAAACGCTCGGTCCAGTCGAAATTGTCGATCAATTCCTCCGACCAGAAATAGCCATAGGTGTAGCTCTCGGAATCGACCCGCGCCCCGGGATAGCGATTGAGATTCCACACCCCGCCCACGGAATCCGAAGCCTCCACGCCGCGCACGGTAAAGCCCGCCTCGCGCAGCTTGTAGGCCTGATACATCCCCGTCAGCCCGGCACCGATAACCACCACGTCAAAATCATGCGCCTCAGGCATTTCTTCTCTTCCCAGTTTGTGCGCCGGTCACGCATCGCCGAAACCATTCGGTCGATGCGCCCCGTGCTTGTCCGTTGCCAAGCTGAAAAACACTTATTGAAGGTTTAGTCAATGAGCGATTTTAAAGCAGCCGTATCACCGTCTCGCGCCCTGCCCCCACTTGGGCCGGGATGGGGATAGGGCCGCGAGATCTGCCCGGATAGCGTGAGCGGGCTTGATGCAAACCCGCCCTAGCGCCCCACATCCACCCACAATCCGGAGCTGGCGGACTGCTCGATGGCCGCGACCACCCGATGGAGCTGCACCGCATCATCGAACGACGGTGCCGTGTGGGTGCCGTTGCGAATATCATCGGCCATAAGGGCATAGGCCATGGCGACATTGCGCGGAGCAGCAGCCTGCGGCCAGGACTCGGCGGGTTGGGGCGGGGTCAGCGGCAGTAGCGCGCGATCCTCGCCCCGCGCGCCCTTCACCGAAAGCTGCACCATCTGGGCATGGCCGTTGTCCGCCTCGATCACGATATCACCCTCGGTGCCGTGGATTTCCCACAGCAGGCCGGGCCCACGCGGCACACCGCCCCGATAATGCAACGACATCGGCACGCCCGAAGCCAGTCTGCCCATCACCATCACCTGATCATTGGTCAGCATCGGCACTTCCTCGCCAGTCTCGTTGACGGTTGCCACCTTGCGGCGGCGCTCGCAGAGGGCTGAAACCGAGGCGATCTCGCCCAGCACATGCTGCACCCCCGCCAGCGTATGAGCCACCGGAATGGTCAGCATATTCCCGCCACTGGCCGGATCGAGCAGATAGATGTTGCGGCTCTGGATCGTGGGGCCCCACAGCATCCCCGACCCGATCAGCGAGGTGGAGAGCACCTCGCCGACATAGCCATCGGCGATCAGCTGCCGCACATAGGTGATCTCGGGCACGACCACCGCCTGCGTGCCGACAACCCCCACTTTCCCGCAGCTATGGGCGAGATCGCGCAGCGCGATGGCCTCGGCCAGCCCATTGCCCAGCGGCCATTCGCAATAGACATGCTTACCCGCCCGCAGCGCCGCCGAGGCGATGGCGAAATGATGCGGAACGCGCACGGTGACGGTGACCACATCCACCTCGGGGCAGGCAATCAGCTCATCGACCGAACGAAAGGCCCGGTCGATACCCGCCGCCTGCGCCGCCGCCAGCGCGCTCTCGTGGCTGGTGTTGGCCAGACCAACCACGGTGTAATCGTCGCTCAGATGGCGAAGGGCGGGGAGATGGGCGCTGGAGGCCCAGGTAACCCCGGCCTTCATGCCCACAATGCCTACTCCAAAACGCTTGCTCACGGTCAATTCCTCACAATTTTCTGAAACATCACCCGGCGAACCGGCTCAGGCCAGACCGAGCTTCGGGCGCACCCAAGCCGCCATCCGGGCAATCGCGTCATCGGCCTCCGCCACCCTTCCGGCGAGAAACTGGAACACATGCTGCATACCGGGCACGATCTCGAGCGTGACGTCGACCCCATCGGCGCGGGCGCGATCGGCCAGCGCGATGCTGTCGTCGAGCAGGGATTCATCCCCGCCCACCTGAATATGCATCGGCGGAAACCCCCGCAGATCGGCCAGCGACGGATTGACCAGCGGATGCCGCGCATCGCCACCCTCGCCAAGCGAGGTCTTCGCCATGTCCCAGATAATATGGCGGCTGGTGACCAGCGCATCCTTCGACCCGTTAGTGTCATAGGAGCCACCTTTCGCCTCGGGATCCACGAAGGGCGACATCGGCAGCGAAGCGGCAGGCAGCGGCAGCCCCTTCTCCCGTGCCCGCAAGATCCCGGAAACGGCCAGCGACCCACCCGCCGAATCGCCGGCGAAGGCGATATGCTCGGGCCTGATCCCCTGATCGAGCAACCATTCATAGGCCAGCGCCGTATCTTCCACCGGGCCGGGCATGAGGTTCTCGGGAGCCCGCCTAAAATGCACGATCAGCGCCCGGCAGCCCACCGCCTTGGCGATGTGGGCAAACATCTTGCGATGCGAATACATCGACCCCACCACATAGCCGCCGCCATGGGTGCAGAGCAGCACCCGGTCTTGCGCGCAGCCCTTCGGCACGGCCCACATCACCGGGATGCCATTGGCCTCGGCTTCGCTGTAATCGACCCCGCCCGGCTCGCGCGTGACATCACCCCAGTGATCGAACACATCGCGCACTTCCTCCAGCGACATATCCGGACGGGCGCCCAGTTCGACAACGATATTCGCGTAAAGACGAGCCAGATCGTCCGGTTTCTTTTCAGTCATTCCCACCACACTCCCAATTGTTTTTTAGAAAGATATCATCTGCGAAAACGCGCCAACCTTCAATGCTAGCCAGCCCGCAATGCTAGGTAGCCGTGCTGCCGCCATCCACCGGCAGCACGGCACCCGAGACATAAGAAGCCGCATCCGACAGCAACCACGCGGCGGCCTCGGCCACCTCGGCGGTTTCGCCAATCCGGCCCAGCGGGTATCGCGCCGGGGTAATGCTCAGCAGCGACATATCCAGCGCCTGCTGCAGCATCGGCGTGCGGATGGATCCGGGTGCCAGCGCGTTGACGCGGATATTATGCGGCCCATACTCCAGCGCCGCCGCGCGGGTCAGCCCGATCAAGCCGTGCTTGCTGGAAACATATTCGGCAAACATCACATTGCCCCGTAGCCCCGCAGCCGACGAGGTGTTGACGATAGATCCGCCCCCGGTCTGCAGCATCGCGGCTATTTCATGCTTCAGGCACAGGAACACGCCGGTGAGATTGATGGCGATGGTGCGCTGCCAGACGGCAAGGTCCATCTCGTGGAGGTGGCAGGATCCCGGCCCGATGCCGGCGTTGTTGAACGCGCCATCCAGCCGCCCATACGTATCGACAGCGTGCTGAACCATCCGCCGGACATCGTCCTCGCTGGAGACATCGGTGCGCACAAAACTGGCCTCCCCGCCAGCCACGCGAATGGCCTCGACCGCCTCAAGCCCTTGCGCCTCGTTGATGTCGGACAGGACAAGCTTCGCACCCCGGCTGGCCAACAGCTCCGCCGTTGCGCGCCCCATGCCGCTGGCCCCGCCGGTGCAGATCACCACTTTCCCTTGCATCGCGCCCACGCAAACTCCCATTTTTATAATTTATCTAGCAATAACTATTGATTATGGCATCTCGCGATCAGGCCCGCCCTCGCCCGCCGCTGGTCAAACAATCGCATCCTCTCTCCGCCCTGCTCACGCGGCTAGTTCAGCAGATGCGAGGCTGCGACCGCTCCTGCTCCTGATCCCGCTAAAAAGCCAGCTAATGAATATTGAGTCAATGAGCCATTTTAATGTTTCTGCCGACGGAACCCGGCTTACCACACACCCTCTCAGATTGGCGCAGGAAGACCGCAAGCGGGCATCGTCAGCAAGCTTGCAGTCGGCCCGCGGAACGCGCATCCCTCGTTTCATGACGAACCCCGATTGGACAGGTGCTCTCGAACGAGCCGAGGCTAACGCGCCCTATCTGGCGCGCGAAATGGCCCGTTTCCCCGATCTGGTTGCCCTGCTGGCCGCGGGCGAAGGCGAGGCGGCGCTGGCATCGGCGAAGACAGCGGGAGAAGACACCCCCGACCTCGGCACCGCGCTACGCCGCCAAAAACGCGCCACCGCGCTGGTGCTGGCCATTGGCGATCTGGCCGGGGCCTTCACGCTGCTGCGCGTCACCGGGGCGCTGACCGAGCTGGCCGATCACGCGCTGGATGCCGCCATCGCCCATGCCATCGCCGAGCGCGCGCCCGGGGCCGAACCGCAGGGTTTCGTGGCGCTGGCGCTGGGCAAGCAGGGTGCGGGCGAGCTGAACTATTCCTCGGATATCGACCCGATCCTGTTGTTCGACCCCGCCCGCCTGCCGCGCAACCAGCGCGACGATCCGGGCGAGGCGGCGCAGTATGTGGCGCGGGCGCTGATGCGGTTGCTCTCGCACGTCGATGCCGAGGGCTATGTGTTTCGGGTAGATTTGCGGCTGCGCCCGGCCAGCGAGATCAGCCCTTTGGCGATTTCGCTCAACGCCGCGCTGACGCATTACGAATCGATGGCGCTGACCTGGGAGCGGGCGGCCTTCATCCGGGCGCGCTCGGCGGCGGGCGATGTGGCGATGGGCGAGCGGTTTCTCGCGCAGATCCGTCCCTTCGTGTGGCGCAAGAGCCTAGATTTTGGGGCTATTTCCGAGATTGGCCGCCTCACCCGCCGCATCCGCGAGGCCCATGGCAAGGTGGCAGTGCCCGGCCCCGGCTTCGATCTGAAACGCGGGCGCGGCGGCATCCGCGAGATCGAGTTTTTCGCGCAAACCCATCAGCTGATCCATGGCGGGCGTCACGCGGAACTGCGGGTGCGGGGCACGCGCGCCAGTCTGGATGCGCTGGACAAGGCGGGGCTGATCGAGCCGGGCGATGCCGCCATGCTGGGCGCGGCCTACGATAGGCTGCGCACTATCGAGCACCGCCTGCAAATGGTCAGCGACCTGCAAACCCACTCCCTGCCCAAAACACCCGAGGCGCTGGAGGCGGTTGCCCGGCTGGATGGGGCCGAAAGCGGCGCGGCGCTGGTGGCGGAATTGACGGAGATTACCGCCAAGGTCGGCGAGCGGTATGACCGGCTGATCGCCGCCAGCCCCGGAGCGGCGGGTGGCGCGCAGGGGTCCATGGGTGTGGGGCCGCAAGAGCGTGATGCCGCCTTGGAGCTGGAGCTGGAGCGCCTCGACCTGCCAGAGCCCGCCAAGCTGGCCGCACGCATCGCCGGATGGCGCGGCGGCACCTTGCGCAGCCTGCGCAGCGATGCGGCCCTCACCGCCTTCGAGGCGATCCTGCCCGCGCTGCTGGGGGCCTTCGCCAAGGTGCCAGAGCCGCTGCGCGCCATCACCCGCTGGGAGCAGATGCTGACCCGGCTGCCCAGCGG
>Ga0007882_10002427_pt1 | contig 10435 bp, 4 predicted proteins | sample CryBogCBH12Aug01_FD_71195 | JGI IMG/M metagenome (GOLD analysis project Ga0007882, IMG submission 71195) | Freshwater microbial communities from Crystal Bog, Wisconsin, USA - CBH12Aug09.1 | ecosystem: Environmental > Aquatic > Freshwater > Lake | place: Crystal Bog, Wisconsin, USA | collected... | reverse complement strand
GTGAAGTATGAATTGATGGAATTCAAGACGCGAAATGTCAAAACCCTTGAAGATGATGTTTGCAAAATCTTGGATGGTTTCGGGAAGGATTACGGAATTACTTTTTCATGAGCGCTTATAATATCCTGGCGGCAGTTTGACACGATCCTTGATCTTCTGCTTTGCTTCGGCAACAAAACCTCCGATATCTCTGCCGGTGATATTCATTTCGATACCGATTCTTCTCACCCCGTCCTGACGGCTGATTTGAACCGGCCCTTCGATCATGTTGACGTCTGCAAGCTGTTCGAGTGGAATATTCACACCGGTTTTTGTGGTGATCATCAGCGTTTTGAGCGCTTCCAGAGAGTTTCTTTTTTCTTCAGGCAGGCGCACGGTTATATCAAAGCTGCGGTTCTCTTCATACAGCTGCGATGCAGCCTTACCGGCCACTCCGATTTCTATAACCTTCAGTACATCACTGATATTCAGGCCATATCGGGCAATTTTCGAGCGGTCGATGTTCACGGTCAGATAGGGCTGCCCGGAAACTTTTTCAACGCTCAGATCAGTTCCCCCTCGCACGGTTGAGAGAACTCTCGAAATTTCAGCCGATTTTTCACTGATTACCCGGATATCGTCACCAAAAAGTTTCAGTATGAGTTGCGCTCTGGTTCCGGCGACGAGTTCGTCAATCCGGCACTGGATCGGCTGGCTGAATCCGAAAGTGATCCCTGCAACCGACGCAAGTGACTCGCGCATTTTGTTGGTCAGCTCATCTTTGGAAATGCCCCGCTTCCAATCGCTTTTCGGCTTGAATATTCCCACATAACCAGTCTTGTCAGAACCTCTGGTATCAAGTGCAACGCCGGTTTGACCGGTTCGCGATACCACGGTCTCCAGTTCGTCAAACTGTTTGAGTTTCATTGCAACCCGCTGATTTACCTCCATCGCTTTTGAAAGAGAGATACCGGGAAGCATGGAAACATCCATATCAAAGGAGCCTTCATCCATGCTCGGCATAAACTCGGTTCCGAGACGGGTGGCGAAAAACAGCGAAACCAGCAGTAATGCACCGGCAACACTCAACACCACGTGTTTCATTTTCATTGCATAGTCGAGCATCGGCATATAGAGCCTGTTTGCATGCACCATGATGAAGCTCTCTTTTTCCTGCTGCGGTTTCAGAAATAGAATACAGAGTACTGGGATCACAAACACGGAGAGAAACAGGGACGACAAAAGTGCAATGATGACGGTAATGGCCAGCGGACCGAACATCTTTCCTTCGATTCCTTCAAGGGAAAGGATAGGGATAAAAGTGAGTGCGATAATAAGCTCGCCAAAGATACTTGGCTTTCTGACCTCCATAACGGCTTTCAGGACGGTCTGCAATTCGGGATGCTCGCCCCCTCCGTCACTCAGGTGACGCTGAACGTTTTCTACCTGGATAATGGTTGTGTCGATAATCATGCCGATGGAAATTGCAAGACCGCCGAGCGACATCAGGTTTGCGCTGATCCCTGTGATTTTCATAATGATGAAGGTCGCCAGGAGTGAGAGCGGCAAGGCAAGAAGTACCACAATACTGCCCCGGACACTGTTCAGCATCAGGTAGAGCACGATAAGCACCAGTATTGAGCCCTCGATCAGCGCTTTGGTTACCGTGCCGACACTCGAATTGACCAGGTCGCTTCTGTCATAATAGGGAACAAGCATGACTCCTTCTGGCAGCACATTGTTTTCGTTCAACTCCTTGACTTTTTCTTCAACCCGGCGCACAACGTCACGGCTGTTTTCCCCGCGCAGCATCATGATTATGCCACCGACACATTCGTCTTTGCCGTTTTTCATGGAGGCACCCATACGGACTGCCTCACCCACTTTGACCGCTGCCACATTCCTGACACAGGTCGGAGTGCCACCTGCGGATTTCAGGACGATATTCTCTATATCATTGATGTTTTTTATCAACCCGACACCGCGGATTATATATTGATCGGTGCCCCGTTCAAGGATGTTGCCGCCGACGTTTTCATTGTTGCTGCCGATGGCAGCATAGACATCAGCAACCGTTATACCATACTTCACCAGTTGTTCTGGCGACACAATCACCTGATACTGCTTGAAATACCCGCCGAAGGAGTTGATTTCGTTTACTCCCGCAACACTTTTCAACTGAGGTGCAACAATCCACTCCTGAATGGTTCGAAGGTTAGTCAGGTAAGCAATTTTCTCTTGCGGGTCACCCGGTATCTTGCCTTCAAGCGTATACTGGTAGATCTCCCCCATGGCGGTACCAATCGGTCCCATAGCAACCGCAACTCCCGTTGGAACCTTCTCCCGCGCCTCTGCCAACCGCTCGAATACCAGTTGCCGTGCAAAGAAGAGATCGACGTTATCCTTGAAAACAATGGTGACGATTGAGAGACCGAACTTGGTGACCGAACGCATCTGTTCGATATTAGGCAGGCCTCGCATGGCCATCTCTATCGGGTAGGTTACATTTCGCTCAATTTCCAACGCCGAAAGTCCATCCGCGTGGCTTACCACTTCAACCTGTATGTTGGAGACATCAGGAAAAGCGTCAAGCGGCAGCTTCAGATAGGAGTAGACTCCGAATACGGTAATCAAAAGCGAGAGCACGATGACCGCACTTTTCTTTTTTAACGCATAGGTTATGATTTTTTGAAGCATTATTCAGCGCCCCCCTCAAGCTCACCCTTTTTGAGTTCCGACTTCAGAATGAATGAGCCCTTAACGGCATAGCGATTGCCTTCCTTAATACCTGAAACAATCTCAACCATACCGCCGCTGGAGCGGCCCGTCTCCACGGCTTCCGGCCTGAAATTTTCCTGCTTCTCATCGGTAACAAAAAGTACTCTTTTGCCATCTATTTCCTGTAAAGCATCTTCGGGAACCACAAGAGTTATTACCGAATTGGCAGGAGGCGTCAATTCGATCCGGGCAAACATCTCGGGCTTGAGCTTGCGATCAGGGTTGGCAACCTCTACACGAGCCTTGAGGGTCCGGGTGGTCGCATCAAGCACATCGGCAAGATAGGTAACTCGCCCCGTCATTTTTACGTCAGGATAGGCATCCACCGTGACCGTTGCCGCCTGGCCCTTGTGCACTTTTGCAAGATCTTTTTCGTAAATGTCCACAACTATCCAAATCGAGGAAAGGTCGACCACGGTGAAGAGGCTTTTGGATGGATCCGACAGTTCCCCGATAATAGCGTGCTTTTCGGTAATGGTTCCGCTGATTGGAGCTGGGACCATCAACGTGGTTTTTTTGCTGCTGCTACCCCGCAATGTTGAGCCTGCAGCTCCGTAGAGAGAGAGTCTTTCCTGATCATTCTGCAGCTCGGTTTGCGCAAGTTTATAGTCGGTTTCAGCCTGAAGAAGTTCTTTTCGCGCAACAATCTTTTTTTCCACCAGCGTCCTGATTCGCCTCATATTTGCCTGGGCCAGAGCAAGTTTTGTTTTTGACAGGCGGGAGCGGTTTGCAGCTTCAGCCATTTCAAGACTTTTCAGGGTTACCAAAGTCTGCCCGGCAGTTACACGGTCACCCAAAGAGGCCGATACAAAAACAATCTGGCCGGAAATGCGAGGAGAAATATGAGCGATCCTGTCAGCATTGGCCTCCACTTTACCTGTCGCAGTGATGATTTCGGCAAAACTTTGCCGTTTGGCGACGGCAACAAAAACCCCGTTCTCTTTCTGTATCCGGGCATTCATGCTGATAGTGCCAGCCTTTACTTCTTTATTGCCGACTCTTTGATTTTCAGTGGTTGCAACCCCTGCGCTTTTTGGGCTGAAAGCGCGATAGAGAAAGAGTCCGCCCAGAATTATGGCCGGAATAATACCAATGAGCATCCATTTATTTTTCACTCTGTCCCTCCGTTTAATTCTTTCGCCACTGCTGAGTCAAGTTTTACAAAAGCTATCTGACGGTTATAGAGTGCCATCAGATAGTTATCACTGACCTCGAAGAATTTTTTTTGTTCCTGAATTACTCCGAGTATGCCGACCTCACCAAGTCGCCAGGCTTCTTCTGTCAGACTGAGGTTTTCCTCAAGCTGGGGAATAATGTCGTTATGGTACAGGGAAAGGATTTTATCACTGCTCAGGCAGGTGGCGTAAACCGTTTCGACCTCACGTTCCACATTTCTGATTGCGGTTGACAACCGACTTTCAACGCTGCTATGGCGGGCCCGAGCTTCCTGAACTCCTGCCTGATTGTGATCAAAAACAGGAATGGGCATGGAGAGCTTCATACCCATGGTATAGGCTTTATCGGTGCCTTCAAGGCTGCCGATTTTCATTGATCTCGTGTCACGCCAGAGAGCCAGTCCGACGGTGAGGTTAGGAACACTCTCGGCCTGGGCTAAGCGGACTGAGGCTGCAGAACGTCCTCTTTCAGCTTCCAGCGCCTTCATGTCAGGACGCTGCAGAAGTGCCTGTTGCTTAAGGTCCGTCAGTGATTTTGAAAGCTTTGCTGTGGAGTGCAATGTTCCGGATACTCTGTATTGCGTTCCAACCGGCAGGCCTGTAATTGAGGCAAGCTTCTCGTGACACTGATTGAGTGCTTTTGCAACTTCGATTCTCGATGCTTCACTCCGTATCAGTTCCACTTTAACCAGATTCATCTCCAGTTCCGGAATATCGCCTGCCGCCAAACGTGCTTTAGATACTTCCAGAAGCTTACGGTTAAGCGCAATGGAACGGTCGGCCAAAGCAAGTCGTTGTTCAGCCAGAACCACATCATAGAATACGGTTGTGACCTCTTCACGGATCAGTCGTTCTCTGTCTGCAAGCTGGTGTCTGTAGAGCTCCTGTTCACGTTCGGCAACGGCCAGCCGTCTACTGCGTTTGCCTGCCAGTAAAAACTCCTGCGAAATTCCAACCGAGAGCGTGCTTTCTGCACTGCTGCCGGTCAAAGCGCCCGTACCGGCTTCGAGGTCAAGCGTTGGATTTGGGAACTGTCCTGCTCTGACCTTGCCGGCATCAACTATACCTTTTTCCTCACGAAACGATTTGAGTTCGCCATTATTCTGGAGCGAATACTCAATAACCCTGGACAGTGAGAGAGTTTCCTCAGCAGCCCAGACTGGAACTGACGATAAAACACACACCAATCCCATCACAAGAAGCAACGTTCCCCTTGCATGTACATTTTTTCCCATAACAAAAGACTTTTTTATTGCGTTTTTATCGTAATTATTCGGTAACCCGAAACGTTCAACACCAAGGGATACCAGGACACAACTATATCGTCTTCAAGCAGACTTTAGCTTTCAGGCTACGTTTCGAGGGGGGATAAACCGGGAAAGAGTTACTTCGGGGAGACCTTCAATGATCTTAAAAGAGCAGAAACTCGTGATTACAGGATTAAAATCAAGCATGATCGTTTGAACTGGAAGAAGTACATGGCATGTGCAGTTCGAACATACATGACATTCGCCTGAGTGTTCATGGTTCTTGTGTGACGGTTTTTGGTCAGTATGCATTAGAGATACAACAGCAAACGACTCAATGGTGTTTGCTGTTACAACAATTGTTTGCATCGCATGAGCAGGAGCGAACTTGCAATTAATCAAAGGTGTCAGAAGGATCAGAAGAAGAAATCGAGAGAAATATAGTATAGCCTTGGATTTGTGCATAAAAGTTGAAGATTGTGCCAGCATATAAAACCCATGTTGAAAATATAATCTTTTTTACACAATCATGTGATCCGGTTTTGCAGGGGACGTTTGGCCAAAAATGTCTGCTTGCATCGGTTCCAATGGAGAAGAGCGTTTCACTGATCCGCTGGACCGATTATCTGAACTGATACAGTGACCGCTGTATCCCGAACTGCCTCCAGTTGTGAGTTCAGTCGTTGAGAGGTGATGAACTTCCCTGTGGCAGGATCAATCTTGACGAAAGAAACTAATGAAGAAACAAACTAATAAAACAGAGTCAATCGTTGGCTGTTGGGCTTATCGTGTCTGGCCTGAGTGAGTATTGGTATCTATCAGATTTGGGCAGGAGCAACCTTATTATGGGCCAGGATGAATTTGTTTCGCTTTACGCCAGGGTATTCTCCAAATTCAGCTGACGTCTCAATAAAAGGCTGCTCTACTGCTTCTCAGAGCACCGTTACTCTTCGTGTAAAATGGTTGGATCATTACAACGTGAGAGAGCTTTTCAAGCTGAAAAAAACCTGAAAAATCGACGCCCGCAAACCCACGCCAGCGCTCTCTTATAGGTGTCCAATTCGTCCAGTTTTGAACACGTTTTTTCCCTGTTTTTAATCAGAATATTCCGCTGCAAATCAAGCCCGCATAAGCAGTGATGAACACATTTCCTGTTCCCATAAACCCTCATGCACAGCCTCCAGCCGAAACCCTCAGAAAAGTGTAATTTGAGCAGGAAATGCGGTATTCAACGAAACCTTCTGACGAAAAAGCGGAATTCGAATGGAATGGAGAAGTAACAGCTCAGAACACCCTCAGTCAACAGAGTCTTCACTGAAAACGGATGCATTGCTCCTGTTAGGTTTCAAAGGCAGGGATAGGGTGAATATCGTCCCGCCCTCAGGTGGGCAATCAACAGAAATACTCCCCTGATGTTTATTGGTAATAATATCATACGAAATGCTGAGTCCAAGTCCCGTTCCCTCACCTGGCTTCTTGGTCGTGAAAAATGGTGAAAATATCTTATCCCTTATTGCTTCGGGGATTCCCGGACCGTCATCACTGATGGAACAAAATATGCAATCATCTCCCGGCCATGTTTTGATTGTTATTTTTCCGGGACTGCTCTTTTTTTGTGACTTGATGGCGTGAGCACTATTGACCAAAAGGTTCAAAACGACCTGATTGATCTGAGAAGGATTACAGAACACCTGAGGAATTTCCCCTAACTGTAAATCAAGCGTAGCAATAGTGTTGTACTCATTCTTGGCAATGACAAGGGCATCCCGGATCGACTTGTTGATATCAAAAAGTCTTAACGTATCCGTAATGTCCTTGAACGAGTAGTTCCGTAAACTTCGGATAATGGTTGTTATTCTCTCAACTCCTTTTTGTGACTCAGCAAGGGTTTCGGGAATTTCTTTTAAAAGCACATCAACTTCCAGTGATCGTTCCTTCTCCCTCAGTTCCCGTACATCATCGCCAACTTCAGACCCAGCTTCAATTTTATCAATTATCCGGCGGTATGAACCCACAAGCTCACGGACATCATCAAAATTATTCTCAAGGTTAGCAGCATTGATTGTAATGAAATTAACGGGATTATTGATCTCATGGGCAAGGCCGGCAGCAAGCTGACCAATCATCTCCATTTTTTTTGAAAGCTGGAGCTGGCCCTGTAGAACTTTTTCCTGTTCTTCAGCAATCTTCTTGGCAACAATATCCCAGACCTGATTGGCAAGGGCTTCTACCCATTCAACATCATTATCATCATAATCTGTCGGCTTGTTTCCTATTCCCATGATGGCCACGATTCGTTCATCTCGGATGATAGGGACAACCATTTCTCGCCTGATTTCTGCATGACCCTGCGGCATTCCCTTGCGGTTCTTGAGTGAGGCATAATCATTATGGATAACCACTTTTCTATCCCGCACGGCATCCGCCCAAACACCGGCCTCATCAAGCGGATAGTGCTTACCCTTTCCCTCGGCCTTGCACATGTGTTGAAAAGTATTGGATGACACAACCTGCAGCAGCAGTGTCTTTTGATCCTCATCAACAAAAAAAACAAATCCAATCTCACTTCCCGTCAGGCGTTCCGCTTCGTCAACAGACTCCTGCAACAGCTCATCTACTGAGAGGCTGTCTGCTTTTTTGAGAATTTGAAGACGAAACTCATTGACCTGTTCAAGACGCTTGCGCAGAGTAACATCATGAACAATATCATAGACAAGATCCCTGCCCATTATCCGGATTTTTTTGGCGAATATCTCAACATCACGGATAGAGCCATCAGCTCTCCGATGACGGAATGCCATACTCCTTTGTTCCATTTTATGCCATTTGTCCATCTCTTCCCTGATGGTCTCGGCTGAACTGGTATTGACGGCATTGATATTCATCGTCCTGATTTTATCAATAGACCACCCGTAAAAATCTGCAGCCGCCTGATTGGCATCAACAATACTGCCGGTTTCAGGGTCAAGAACGATCATGACTGCTGCATGATCTTCAAAAAGGCTCCTGAACCGTTCCTCGCTTTGCTTCAAAGCCAGTTCAGTCTCTATACGATCGGTTATATCATTAATAATTGAATAGAGTAACTCTTTGCCATCAATTTCCACTCTTGTGCTGAATACCTCAACATCTCGAATGCTTCCGTCAGCTCTCCGGTGGCGAAACAGATATTTAGATTTATGAGCAGATGTTACCGTTTGGAATTCCTTTTTCAGACTTTCAGACTGACGGGTGTTGATATCCTGAATATGCATCTGACGAAGTTCATCGATCGACCAGCCATAATAATCAGCCGCAGCAGGGTTTGCATCTATAATTGCCCCTGTATCGGGATCGATGACCAACTGGATCGCAGAATAACTTTCAAACAATTTTCTAAACCGTTCCTCGCTTTTTAACAAAGCCTCTTCAGCTTGTTTTCTCTCGGTAACATCATGAATAATATGATAAAGTAAATCTTTACCCCTGATCTCAATCTTGTTGGTAAAAAGCTCCACATTTCGCAAAGAGCCGTCTGACCTGATATGGGTAAAAGCAAATATCTTCTGCTGAGACGTCCTCATTTTTTCCAGATTAGTCTTAAGTATCTCATTTTTTACGGTCGAGATCTGCTGTATATTCATCTTCCTGAGTGCATCAACCGAATACCCATAAAACTCAGCAGCAGCATAGTTGGCATCAACGATATTGCCGTTTTCGGCATCAAGAAGCATCTTGATCGCAGAATGGTTTTCAAAAAACGCCCTGAACCGACCTTCGTTTTCCTTCAGAACCGCCTCTGCCAGCTTTCGATCAGTCACGTCATCGATGATGGCTGTGAAATACTCTTTTTCGCTTGAAATAACAGCAAAATCAAACCACCGGCCCAGTGACTCAAGATAAAGCTCGAAATTGTCCGGTACACCCGTCTCTGCAACATTTAAATGTCTCTCCATAAACCCTGGATTTGAATCCAGAAAACCTGGAAACACTTCCGAAACCTTAAGTCCTTCAATATTTTTGATCCCGGTCATTTTACAATAAGCGGCATTGGCTTCCTCATGAATAAAATCTACAGGCCGCCCTTCTTCATCAAAAATCACACGGCAGTAAACATACCCATAGCGCATGTTGACCACTGCTATATTCCTGTGGCACCTCTCGCAGTCAGAAGAAACAATTTGAGACGGTCTACTTGAGGGCGAGTCGTAATCAGGCTGATTTCCGTTCTGGTTTTTTGACATGAGCACGTTATGTAATCTTTCAGACAATAATAATGGTATCAACACAAGACCGTGGGTGGATATATCCGTGATGTGTCTGCGATCAAGATACCTTGCTGCATTGGCACAGGAAACATCCCGATGCCGCTTGCTGAATTTATTATAATAAAATCAACTCAACCATAATATGAAAATATTACGGCTCTATTGACGGCAGTCGCAGAGGTATGCATTAAAACAGCAAAGGCACCCTATATGTGGCGCCTTTGCTGTTTAATACCGTGCTCCTTGAGTGGAGGCATATCTTCCATTCAGTTCAGTGCTTGAAATGCCGCATACCGGTAAAGACCATAGCAAGGTTGTTAGCATCAGCAGCCTCAATAACCTCATTATCCCTTATCGAACCACCTGGCTGTATGACTGCTGTTACTCCAGCCTCAGCAGCTGCAAGCAGGCCATCAGCAAACGGGAAGAACGCATCTGAAGCAACAACAGATCCATGCAGATCAAGTCCGACTTCCGAAGCTTTCCAGCGTGCGATTTTTGAAGAGTCAACCCGGGACATCTGACCGGCTCCAACTCCGAACGTCTGACGGTTTTTAACATACAGAATGGTATTCGACTTGATATGCTTGCATATCTTCCAAGCAAACATCATGTCTGCAACTTCCTCTTCATTAGGCTGCCGTTTGGTAACGACAGTCAAATCCTCTTTAGCAACTATTTTGCTGTCACGTTCCTGAACCAGCATCCCGAATGGTGTGGATTTAAACTCCCAGCCCCCTTTCGGTAAAGCATGTGTCTGCTGAACAAGACGGCGATCTTTTTTCTTCATAAGCATATCGAGCACTCCATCCTCAAAAGCCGGAGCAATAAGAATCTCGGTAAAGATCTCGTTGACAGCCTTTGCTGTATCCATGTCAAGAGGACGGTTAAAGACAATAATACCACCGAATGGGGCCTGGGTATCAGTGGAAAATGCCCTGCGATATGCTTCGACCAGTGTTGAAGCCTGTGCAACTCCGCACGGGTTGGTGTGCTTGATGATAACCAC
>Ga0007882_10002425_pt1 | contig 10442 bp, 6 predicted proteins | sample CryBogCBH12Aug01_FD_71195 | JGI IMG/M metagenome (GOLD analysis project Ga0007882, IMG submission 71195) | Freshwater microbial communities from Crystal Bog, Wisconsin, USA - CBH12Aug09.1 | ecosystem: Environmental > Aquatic > Freshwater > Lake | place: Crystal Bog, Wisconsin, USA | collected... | reverse complement strand
AAATGGTGCAAAATTAGACCCAAAGGATTTTCAGATTCGTGTAAAAGAATATGAAACATTGATGGCGGTATATAACCCGAAGAACCAATTGGATGAAGCAGGAAAAGCGCAACTTAGCGAACAAGTATTGCAGAATACAATTATGGAAATGGCTATTGCCGAACAATGCGACAAGTTGGGAATCACTACAACTGATGAAGAGAAAAAAGAACTTTTCTATGGTCCTAATGCAGACCAGCTTGTAAAAAGATTTCAGTTTGAAGGCCAGATGATTTTCAATAATCCTGAAACCGGAGCTTTTGAACCAGGTCGTGTAAAAGAGATTGAAAAACAATTGACTGACCCACCAAAAGGTGCAGAACAGGTTTACGAGAAAATCAGAGAGCAATGGGAAACCCTTAAACAATATGTAGTGCGCATGAATCGCATCAACAAGTATAATTCTATGCTTGTGGGTTCTGTATATTATCCATTATTTGTTGCCAAGAACAATTTTACCGAGAAGAATTCAGTTGCAAGTTTGCGCTATGTAAAAATTCCTTACACTACTGTTCCCGATAATAAAATAACAGTATCCGATGATGAAATAAAAGGATACATGGCAAGGCATAAAGCTTTGTATGAGAACGACCAAGCTACACGTACTATAGAATATGTTTCTTTTGATATAGTACCTTCTTCTGCAGATACTGCCCGTGCTGTAAATGCCCTTTTGGATGCAAAAGCTGAGTTTGCTTCAACAAAAGATGCAAAATCAATGGTTAATAACAAGTCAGACGAACCAAATTCTTACTCTGAAATGTTTATCAATAAGAAAATGCTTAACTCACAGTTTACTGACTCTATTATGAGTATGCAACCCGGAGAAGTATTTGGACCTTATTTGGAAAATGGAAGCTACAGAATCACTAAAGTTATGGTTCGCAAAACTTTACCTGATTCAGTAAAACTTAGACATATCCTTATTAAGACAAAAGACCAAGGCAAAGAAATTCTTTCCGACACGGCTGCCAAAACACGCATTGACAGTATAGTTGCTGCCATAAAAAGTGGCGTATCCTTTGATTCAATGGTTGTTAGATTCTCAGACGATGGCGGTAGCAGCAAGAATGGCGGCGTTTACAATTGGTCTTTGGCTCAGCGTGGTGGAATCGTAAAAGAATTCGGTGACTTTGTTTACGAGGGCAAAGCCGGCGAAAAGAAAACTGTAAAAGTTGAGAGTGGAAACTATTCAGGCTACCACTATGTGGAAATAATTGACCAGAAAAATGAATTACCAGCAGTACAGATTGCTACTATCAGCAAAACATTAACTCCAAGCGACAGCACAGTTAATGCGCTGTATGCAAAGGCAAATGACTTTGGCACAAAAAATTCCGGAGGATCTGATTTCGACAACTCTGCAAAAAAGCTTGGTTATGACAAAAGAGTAGCTGAAAATATCAAAGTAAGTGCATTCTCAATAACCGGTGTAGGTGCTTCAAGAGAAGTTGTAAGATGGATTTATGACCACAAATTAGACGAAGTTTCTCCCGTATTCCAGTTGGGTGACCAACGTTATATTGTTGCAAAAATCATAGGCATTAACGACAAAGGGCTTCAGGGTATTACAGTTGCCAACCGTCCTATGCTTGAGCAAAAGGTAAGAGAAGAAAAGAAAGCTGAAGAAATCGTTAAACAATGCCAAGGTAAGACATCGCTTGATGCTATAGCAGCTGGCACAGGACAACAAGTACAGCAATTTGACACTGTTACCCTTGGTGCATCTTTCATCCCAAACCTTGGTTACGAACCAAAAGTAGTAGGATATGCATTCTATGACGGTCTGAAATTAAATACGCTTTCATCACCTATCAAAGGAATGGGTGGTGTTTATTATATCACTGTGCTGAATCGTACAGTTGCACCTGAAAACCCACAAGCAGGTATGATGCTGGCACAAGACCGTATGCAACAGGAAATGCAACTTAAAAATGCTGTTGGACAAATGCTACAGCAAACAGTCAATAAAATGGCAAACGTAAAATATTACCAAGCCAATTTCTAATATTTTCCTCTTTTTTGAAGAAGGTTGTCTTAAAATAAGGCAACCTTCTTTATTTTTGGCATGTGTCATTGAATCTACGTGCTGATGAAAAAGATTTTTATATATTTTCATTTATTCCTTCTTTCATATTTCATCGTTACAACCGCAAATTCGCAGCCTTATGTGTATGTAAATACAGAGAACCTGCTGCTCAGAGATACGCCGGAAGATGATTATTCTGTTCTGCTTGTTCTGCATAAACACTGTGTTCTTACAATAAACAAGTATGATATTGATTATGTAAATAACAGAAAGGTACGCTCGTCTTTTTATAGGGTTTCACTACACTACAGTCATGACAATATAGAACATATTATTGGTGGATGGATAGAGAAAAAATATGTTGCACCAAAGCAACCTTCAGGTATTACTGACTCTAATAACCTACACCTGTTTTCAATTATAGCAGAACTGCCTTATTCCGGAGCGCATGAAAACAACCCAAATAAAGCTAACAAATATGATTTCCCCTACCCCAAGTATAAAGGTGGAAACCATTCACTGAAAAAATATATCCGTAAGTATTTTACAGGCAAGCGGGGAGGTTGTTACTACATCAGCAAAACCGGACACAAAATCTATGTTGATAAAACCATATGTAAGGATTTAAAGAAAAACACAAGAAAGAAATAGAACAAAGGTTTTTTTAGTGCAGGTTACGTAATTTAGCTACATGAATATGACAGTTCCGCAAAAAATAAAAAATTATATTGGTGGTAGTTTACAGGCTCCTCTCAATAATAAATATATTGACAACATCAATCCGGCTACAGGGCAAGTCTATAGTTTTACACCTGACAGCGACCAAAATGATGTAGATGAAGCGGTAGGTGCCGCCAAAGCCGCTTTCCCGTTGTGGAGTACCAAGCCTGTAGAAGAAAGGTTCAAAATACTCAATAAAATTGCTGAGCTTATTGATGAACACCTTGATACCCTTGCGCTCGCCGAAACCAATGATAATGGCAAACCATTTTGGTTGAGCAAGACAGTAGATATACCCCGTGCTTCCAGCAATTTTAGGTTTTTTGCCACTGCAATCATGCATTTCAGTACGGAAAGCCACAATATGGAAGATAAAGCCATTAATTATACACTACGGCAACCGGTAGGCGTTGTCGGCTGTATCGCTCCATGGAATCTTCCATTGTATCTATTCAGTTGGAAAATAGCCCCGGCTCTTGCAGCAGGAAACTGTGTTATTGCAAAGCCAAGTGAAGTAACCCCTATGACTTCTTACATGCTGAGTGAAATATGTATAAAAGCAGGTTTGCCAAGGGGTGTCCTGAATATTATACATGGTACCGGACAAAGCTGCGGTGCTGCAATTGTTGCCCATCCTGATATTAAAGCAATTTCATTTACGGGCAGTACCAGAGCCGGAAGGGAAATTGCGGCAACTGCTGCTCCGATGTTTAAAAAAATATCCCTTGAATTAGGAGGCAAAAACCCAAACATAATTTTCAGCGATTGTGACTGGGATAAAATGATGCGGACTACCATAAGGTCGTCATTTAGTAACCAAGGTGAAATATGCCTTTGTGGTAGCAGGATTTTAATTCACGAAAGCATTTATGAAAAATTCAGGGATGAATTTGTTGCACGCACCAAAAAACTTACTGTCGGTGACCCATTGGCAGAGGCAAGCAAGCAAGGTGCTATAGTAAGTAAAATACATTATGAGAAAATCCTTTCCTGCATAGAACTGGCAAAGCAGGAAGGTGGAACAATACTTACAGGTGGTAATCCGGTAAAATTAGAAGGAAGATGCAAAGACGGCTATTTTATTGAGCCTACAGTTATTGAAGGTCTTGGTAGCCATTGCAGAACAAATATGGAAGAAATATTTGGACCTGTGGTAACCTTACAGTCTTTCTCAACTGAAGAAGAAGCTTTGGTGCTTGCCAACACAAGCGACTATGGTCTTTCTGCCACTATCTGGACACAAGATATAAGCAAGGCAAACAGAGTGGCAGCACAGGTGCAAAGTGGTATTATATGGGTAAACTGTTGGTTGCTACGCGATCTAAGAACCCCATTTGGTGGCTTCAAGAACTCCGGAGTAGGTAGAGAAGGCGGATTGGACGCACTAAGATTCTTCACAGAACCCAAAAACATCTGTATAGAGATATGAGTACCAACAAATAATTGGCACTTAGTGACGTAGCTAAAATATATCAGCCTCTTTTTGGCAAGCAGAATACAGGATACTTGTATTGATTCACAAGTATTTTATCCTGAGTGATTCCATAAACGGCATCACTTTGGTTATCCGCATCATCTATAGATATACCAATCACATCAGCGCCAAATGCCTTAGTTGTATCAACAATATTCTCTTGGGAAAAAGGAGCATGAATAAAACTGAAACGCTCACTAATACTTTTTAATTCTTCAGGTACTGCAATATTTTCAGTAATATTACCGGACAGTATATTAAAAACAAAGGTACCATTGAATAAACCGGCAAACATATTTATAGCTTTGGCATAATCAAACAGTTGTTCTGCCGATTTGAGAGCAATATGAACTTTATTGATAGTATTGTAAGACCTTTCCTGTACAATCAGAAAAGGAATAGGTGTATTAAGCACTACTTTGTAAGCCTTGCTGCCAAAAATATGTTGCATACCTGATATACCATGCGTACCCATTACAATAAGGGGTGAATTATATGTCTTGGCAACGTCATTGAATGCTTCATATATTGTACCCTTCGTTATCAACGGGCGTATAATATCACCATAAAAAACACTCAGTCCATCCAAAAAATTATCAAGATCATTCTTGGTTTTCTGCAACATATCTTGCATCATCTGATCTGCAATTGCTCTTACTTCATCGCTTTCGTCATTATTGAATTGATTAAAGAGTTTTGTATCCAGTACATGAACTGCCACTATCTCTATATCATGGTTTACAGATAACTCACATGCATAAAGCAATGCCTCGTGCGAAACGGGTGTAAAATCAATAGGAACTACAAGTGTTTTTTTCATAGTCATGCAAAATAATATTTTTTCAATTAACCATAACAAATACTTTATTATATTTTATAGATAGCGAGGCTGAGCCATATTGCAATTCCTTCTCTATCTGTCGATATTAACCCCTTATCCACAAAACCAATAGTTTACACCGACATAAATACCAAACTCCACCAATAGCTATTACTTTTACACAAATGGCAAATGTGAAACCTACGGAAACGCCGCTAATGAAACAGCACAAGGATATTAAAGCAAAATATCCGGATGCAGTTCTGCTTTTCAGAGTGGGTGATTTCTATGAAACTTTCAATGAAGATGCACACATTGCATCTAGGGTTTTAGGAATTACACTTACAAAACGTTCCAATGGTTCCGCATCCTCTGTTGACCTTGCAGGTTTTCCACACCATTCTTTAGATACCTATCTACATAAGCTGGTAAAGGCGGGCTACCGTGTAGCAATCTGCGACCAACTTGAAGATCCAAAAACAGCAAAAGGCGTAGTAAAACGGGGGGTTACCGAATTAGTAACACCCGGAGTTGCAACCAGCGATAAATTATTAGAGAATAAAACCAATAACTTCCTTGCTGCTATCTATCTCGGCGAACCATTATGTGGCGTAGCATTCCTTGATATTACAACCGGTGAGTTTTTTACAGCTGAAGGTGATATGGAGTATATGGACAAATTACTACAGAGTTTTCAACCCTCTGAAGTAATCCTATCAAAGTCTCAGGTAAAAAAATTCAAAGAGCAGTTTGACACCAAAGTTTACACTTTCCAGCTGGACGAATGGATCTTCAGAGAACAATATACCTATGACCTTTTACTACAACACTTCCAGACACAATCACTAAAAGGCTATGGTATAGAAGACCTGAAAGCTGCAACCATTGCCTGCGGTGTGATAATTCATTACATCAAGGATACTGAACATGTCAACCTACAACATATCAATACACTGCAAAGGATAGTTGCAACAGACTTCCTGTGGATGGACCGTTTTACAATCCGTAATCTTGAACTTGTCCATAGCAGTTACGAACACGGCGCAAATCTTTTGCAAGCTATAGACCACACCCATACTCCCATGGGTGCCAGAATGCTTAAACGCTGGCTGGTATTCCCTCTTTACGACATCCACCGGATTGAACAAAGATTGAGTCTCGTCAGCCACCTTATTCTGGAACAAGACCTGAATCACGAATTAGTTAGATTGACTAAGCAAATAGGTGATGTAGAACGCCTGATTGGCAAGATACCCCTCAGAAAAGCTAATGCCCGAGAGGTACTACAACTTGCCCGCGCTCTTAAATTCATGGAGGAGATAAAAAATATCTGCCTGGCTGTAGAGGAACAATCACTTAAATTACTGACAATTACCCTGCAACCCTTATCTGAAATAAGAGACAAAATAATCTGCACCATTGTAGAAGATGCCCCAGCCGTTGTTGCAAAAGGTGGAATGATCAGACCGGGAATATCAGAAGAATTAGATCATCTCCGGCACATCTCTCGAAGTGGTAAAGATTATTTACTGCAAATCCAGCAACAAGAGGCTATACGTACCGGTATTTCTTCCCTTAAAGTATCTTACAATAATGTTTATGGATATTACCTTGAAGTAACCCATACTCATAAAGACAAAGTGCCTGCAGACTGGATTCGCAAGCAAACACTTACAAATGCAGAAAGGTATGTTACTCCGGAATTAAAAGAGTATGAAGAGAAAATTTTAGGGGCAGAAGAAAAGATATTGACTATAGAAATTGACCTTTACCAGCAACTACTAACAGCAATAGAACCTTATATTGCCACCATACAGACCAACGCACATATTATTGCACAAATAGACTGCTTACTTTGCTTTGCAAACAATGCAACAAAATATAATTATCACCGTCCAACACTGGTCAATGAACCTGTTCTTGAAATAAAAGACGGAAGACATCCCGTTATAGAACAACAACTACCTCCAGGCGAAAGCTATATTGCTAACGACATTAAGTTAGATAAGTCCGACCAGCAGGTCATAATACTTACAGGTCCGAATATGAGTGGTAAATCTGCCTTACTAAGGCAGACAGCAATTATCACATTGATGGCGCACATGGGTAGTTTTGTTCCTGCAAGAGAAGCAACTATCGGACTGACCGATAAAATTTTCACCCGTGTAGGTGCATCAGATAATCTAAGTGGCGGGGAAAGTACTTTCATGGTGGAAATGAATGAAACCGCCAGCATTATTAATAACATAAGTGACCGTAGTCTTGTTTTATTGGATGAGATCGGGAGAGGCACCAGCACATACGATGGCATCTCCTTGGCATGGTCTATTGTTGAATATTTACATAACAATAGTGCAAAACCCAAAACACTTTTTGCTACCCATTATCACGAACTGAACGAATTGGAACACCAATTACCACGAGTACATAATTACCATATCACACACAAAGAAACTGGGAACAAAGTAATTTTTTTACGCAAACTTGCTCCCGGTGGTAGCAGGCATAGTTTTGGTATTCAGGTAGCACGTATGGCTGGTATGCCGGCAAAATTATTAGACAGGGCAAATGAAATACTCGCCCTGCTTGAAGAGAAGCATGGTATGCAGACTGAAAATAGTACCGTTCAGAAGGTAAAGAAAATAAAACCCACCCCCAACTACCAACTCAATATTTTTGATGGTGTAACAGAGGATATTCGAAAAATCCAGCAACTGCTTGAAGAAACTGACATCAATACTCTAACACCAGTTGAAGCTTTGATGAAACTCAATGAAATGAAAAACATCGTAAAACTCTACAACAAATAGTAGCTAACTATTCCAAATATCCCATGCAGCTTCTGCTTGCAGATGTAGCATTTCAAGACCATTTTTAGTTACCGCACCGCTCAACTTCCCCAGCATCATAAATTTTGTTTCTTCAGGGTTATAAATAAGATCATACAACAAATGCTCATTCCCTATACCATCGTATGGAATATCAGCACAAACTGACTCATTTGGGTACATGCCCAAGGGAGTTGTATTGATAATGAGTTTATGTCTATCTATATCATCTATTGTCAGTTGCTCGTAGCACAATAAGCCTCCCTGCCCCAACGCTTGCTGTTTTCTGGTTACAAATTTATAGGCTATACCTAACTCATCCAATACATAAGCCACAGCCCTTGATGCCCCTCCTGTCCCCAGTATAAGCGCAGATCTATGAGAATTCTTGAGTAAGGGTAATAAGCTATCCCTGAAACCAATTATATCAGTGTTATAACCTTTCCTTACGCCATTTTTTATTGAGATACAATTTACTGCTCCTACTTTTTCCGCAACCCCATCTAATTGGTCTAAAAATGCGATAATTGCCTCCTTGTACGGGATTGTCACACTCAATCCACGAATTGACGGATTCTCTTTTAGTAAGCTTATAAAATCATGTATATCCGCAATAGGAAAACTCTTATACTCAGCATCAATTTTCTTTATCGCAAATTTGTTATTAAAGTATGCCGGAGAGAACGTGTGACCAAGTGGATAACCTATAATACCAAACAATGTTGACATAGTCTAAATTAAAAAAGCGTCTGACAATGTCAGACGCTTGCAAAGTTATAAATAAGATTAAATTGACTCATTTTTATTAAGATAGAGATGGAATGTATCCCCCCTCAACCCAATTCTCATTGACTCCAGTGGAATAACTTCTGCCGGTGCAAGATTACCCAAGTTCACATTAGCACCCAGCAACTCCAAAAAGTACACCTGCTGTGCCTTTTGAGGAGCTTCCCAAATTATTTTTTCATAAGGTATCTTAGTTAGTATTTCCTGTACCAAGCCTTCACGAACTTCTCCTGAACCCCGATAGATACCGACATTACCTGCCTCCCTTGCCTCAGCAATTACATAGGTTGCCCCTGCACTTAATTCTGCAGTCATTAAATCTATCCATTTATAAGGGGGCATAATATGGGTAGCATCTTTAGAACCCACCTCTGAAAAGACAGTAACTATTTTAGCCAATTTTTCAATGTAGCCGCACTTCTCAATATGAGGTATTATTATAGAACCATCAGACACTTCTACATGCTGAAGTTTATAATCTTTTAATATCTGCACATAGTCGTCAAACTGGTTTCGCACAAGAAAAGCCTCAAAAAGTGTTCCACCGAAGTAAATCGGTATGTTATACTCCTGATAGATTTCTATTTTTTCCCGAAGCCGGTCGGTAACTACGCTTGTACCAAATCCCAGCTTAACTATGTCAACATAAGGTGCTGCAATTGAAAGAAAATCTTTCGTTCCGGAAATCCCCATACCCTTGTCCATAACCATAGTTAGTCCGTGTGTTCTTGGCTTTTGGGTACGTTCAGGTATTTGTTTTAATTTAAAATTCATACGCTGCTTATTTTAAAAAAGTGACGCAAAGATAATTCTTTCAAACTTTATGTCACAAAGCATTAATTACAGCATATTACAAATTAACAGGAATAATTAAGGCAAATAAGTTTCATTGCCGGTTTTGTAAAATATTTTACACCATTAATCCCCCCTATTGTTTAAAAATCTAATTTTGCCATCAAATAATATTTATTTCACACTGTTAGATGTTTTATTTGATAATATAATTAAATGCACATATACAAATTTGGGGGGGCTTCTATAGCAGACGCAGGCAGAATGAAGGCACTGCTACCAATTATCCAAGAGGGAAAACAACCATTATTACTGGTTCTTTCTGCCTTGGGAAAAACAACTAATGCTTTAGAGGAAATTGTAAAGAAAGCCTGTAGCAATGATTATGATATTGCATTGAACCTGGTAACTAAACTTAAACAGGATCATTTATCAATAGCCGGGCAAATATTGAATAAAGAATATTTACTTATTGCTTCAGACTTTTTAGAGAAGTATTTTATTGAATTAGAACAAGCCGTTTCAAAAGCCGATGGATCAAAATTTGATTTTTCTTATGACCAAATTGTATGCATGGGAGAAATATTCTCCTCTTGTATCTTCTCCTTTTTCCTTACTCAGGAAGGCATCCCAAATACATGGATAGATGCCAGAAACATTATCCGCACTGATTATACCTATAGAGATGCTACTGTAAATTGGGAACTTACCCAAAAACAAGCATTGGACCATATAGGTAATGAACTAAATTCAGGAAAAACAGTAATCACTCAGGGTTTTATTGGTTCTACTGCTTCCGGCAGTTCTGTAACATTGGGCAGGGAAGGCTCCGACTATACAGCTGCCATACTTGCAGCTATGTTGCAAATGGAATCTGTAACTATCTGGAAAGATGTTGAGGGCTTCCAAAATGCAGACCCCAAGCAATTCAGTAATACCGTAAAAATTGAAGTG
>Ga0007882_10002423_pt1 | contig 10447 bp, 10 predicted proteins | sample CryBogCBH12Aug01_FD_71195 | JGI IMG/M metagenome (GOLD analysis project Ga0007882, IMG submission 71195) | Freshwater microbial communities from Crystal Bog, Wisconsin, USA - CBH12Aug09.1 | ecosystem: Environmental > Aquatic > Freshwater > Lake | place: Crystal Bog, Wisconsin, USA | collected... | reverse complement strand
GTGCTTTCATAACCAAACCCCTGCATCATGCCGTCACGGGTGATGTCAGTGTAAATAATCCGTTCAATTCCCATTGCTTTCATCTGAAGTGCAAGCTCGTAATCCTTCAAGCCTGTGCTTTCAGTCCACCCCTTAATCTTGGGAATACCGTTTTCAGCGTCAATGCCTACAACAATCTTTGATGGCCGATATGTTTTCAAAAGTTCTTCGAGCAGTTTCGGATTGGTCACCGCAGCTGAGCCTATAACCACTCGTCCAACGCCAATATCAAGATATTGTTTAACAGCATCGACAGAGCGGATACCCCCTCCAACCTGAACAGGAATGTCAAGGTTGATAACAATCTGGCGGATTTTTTCAAAATTGACCATCTCTCCCGTAAGAGCAGCATCAAGGTCAACTATATGCAACATCTTGGCATTCTGCTTGCGCCAGATAATTGCCATATCAAGGGGATTATCGAGATATATTTTTTTCTGGTTAAAGTCCCCACGGGTCAACCTGACACACTTCCCGTCCTTAATATCTATGGCTGGAATAATCAACATAGGTCAATAACAAAATTCTGTTTTAGCATTCGGCAAAGTTTTTCAGCACCTGTAACCCCGCTTCAGAACTTTTTTCCGGATGAAACTGGACTGCGAAAATACCATTTTTTTCAATAGCTGAACAAAAATTTTTTCCAGCGAACCACGTTGTCGCAGCTACGGTATCAGGTTCTACAGGTTCACAATAATAGGAATGTACAAAATAGAAAAACGAGTGATCCGGAATTCCCCTGAAAAGCACGCTCTCTTTCTGCTGATCGACCGAATTCCAGCCAATCTGAGGAATTTTATCAGTTTCGCTCTTGAACTGTAACACCCTTCCCGGAATAAGGTCCATTCCCTTATGTGATCCCATTTCCTCACTATCAGTCAAAAGCAACTGCATACCAAGACATATACCAAGGAGCTGTCCACCTTTATCGACGTGCTCTGAAATTGCTTCGGTAAACCCTGAGGCATTGAGTGATTCTATAGCCTGGCCGAAAGCTCCAACACCGGGAAGAATAACTTTTCTATAGCCTTCGAGTTTACGAGGATCATTGCTTACAATAGCCTTAACACCAAGGTAGTCAAATGCCTTGAGCACTGAACGAAGATTTCCTGCACCATAATCGGCTATAAAAACCATAAAAACACTTTTTAAAATCGCAGAAAACACTCTGAACAAACAACTTCAAATCCAGAAAAGCTCATTCTCTGCTGAATTTTTATATTTAACCTATAATGCTTATTATAATGACTTTTTCATCTTACCAAAAAGCCGAAAGGCCTCACATTATCATACGAAATTGGAAAGCAAATGCATAAGATTGTTTCTGCCATTTTTTTAGCTGAAAATATCAAAAAAATTGAAATAGAGGCCCCGCGCATAGCAAAAAAAAGAAAAGCTGGTCAGTTCATCATGATCAGGGTAGGATCAACAGGGGAACGGATACCGTTAACTATCGCCGATTCTGATCCTGAAAAAGGCACTATTACCATCATTGTCCAGGGTATGGGTAAATCCACAAGGGAGTTGAACAGTAAACAGGCTGGCGACACCGTAAGCGATATTGTCGGCCCGCTTGGAACCCCTTCGCATATTGAGAAGTTTGGAACAGCTGTAAGCATTGGTGGAGGTGTGGGTACTGCAATAGCCTATCCGACTGCAGTTGCACTCAAGGAAGCTGGGAATTATGTTATTACCATTAATGGAGCCCGGTCAAAAGATCTGGTAATCCTTGAAAACGAAATGAAAGCGGTAAGTGATGAAGCTTACATTACAACCGATGATGGATCATATGGTTTTCACGGTTTCGTTACACAGAAACTGCAGGCGCTTATAGACTCCGGCAAAAAAATCGATTATGTGCTGGCTATAGGGCCGATCCCGATGATGAAAGCTATTGCCGAGGTCACCCGTCCTTACAATATCAAAACAATGGTCAGTCTCAATCCTATTATGGTTGATGGTACTGGAATGTGTGGTGGTTGCAGGGTTACTGTGGACAACCAGATTAAATTCGCCTGTGTTGACGGACCGGAATTTGATGCTCACCAGGTTGATTTTAAAAATCTTACTGACCGAAACAAAGTATACCTGCCGGAAGAAAAGCAGGCAGCTGAATCATTTGCACACAAATGCAACCTGCAGTAAGCAGGTATAAGAATACCGTTACCTTTATAACTCAGTCATGATGACTTTCCTGTAATTCATTGTTGCAGGAAAGGCTTTTTTTTGCATACACAAACCATTTTTTTTTAAAGACACTAATAGCTTATGGACCCGAAAAAAATCACGACCAAAGAACGCTTTGCCATTCCGCGCCAGGAAATGCCTGCTCAGAATCCGGATGTTCGGAATAAAAATTTCAAGGAAGTGAATCTAGGGTATACTCAAGAGCAGGCACAGACTGAAGCTCTTCGTTGTATTCAGTGTAAAGATCCTTCCTGTGTTAAAGGTTGCCCGGTTAATATCAAAATCGATCAGTTTATCAAGTTTATAGCTGACGGGGATTTTCTTGGAGCTGCGAAAAAGATCAAGGAAGATAATGTCCTTCCTGCTATCTGCGGAAGGGTCTGCCCACAGGAAGACCAATGTGAGAAAATGTGCATTCTTACAAAGAAACATAAATCAGTCGCTATAGGTAACCTTGAACGGTTTGCTGCTGATTACGAGAGAGAGACGGGCAATGTCAAGCTTCCGACTGTAAATGCTCCAACCGGGAAAAAAGTCGCGGTTATCGGCAGTGGTCCGGCAGGGCTCAGTTGCGCGAATGATCTTATCCAATTGGGCCATTCGGTCACTGTTTTTGAAGCCTTGCATGAACTTGGCGGTGTGCTGGTATATGGCATTCCCGAATTCCGACTTCCCAAGGAGATTGTAAAGTCGGAAATTGAAGGATTGAAAAAACTTGGAGTCAATTTTATTCCCAATGCCGTTGCCGGTCGTTCGGTCACAGTTGACGAACTTCTCAAAGAAGAAGGATATGACGCCGTCTTTATCGGTGTTGGGGCTGGCTTGCCATGGTTCATGGGCATTCCTGGTGAAAATCTTCTCGGGGTGTATTCGGCGAATGAGTTTTTAACCAGGGTAAACCTGATGAAGTCGTACCAATTCCCTGATAATGACACACCTGTGTTCAACTGCAAAGGAAAAAATGTTGCGGTATTCGGTGGCGGCAATACTGCCATGGATGCTGTACGAACAGCTAAACGACTTGGGGCTGAACATGCTTTTATTGTCTACCGACGTTCAGAAGCTGAAATGCCTGCGCGTCTTGAGGAAGTTCATCATGCCAAGGAAGAAGGCGTTGAATTCCTCATGCTCATGAGCCCATTGGAGTTTTTAGGAAATGATCAGCAGTGGCTTACAGGTGTCAAATGCCTCAAAATGGAACTGGGTGAACCTGACGATTCGGGACGCCGTCGTCCTGTGCCGATAAAAGACTCTGAATTCATTCTCCCGATCGATATGGCGGTCATCTCAATCGGCAATGGTTCCAACCCTCTCATTAAACAGACAACGCCGGATATCGAGGTCAGTAAAAAGGATACCATTGTAGTGGACATCAACACCATGGCGACCTCTAAAGATAATGTATATGCCGGAGGAGATATCGTAACCGGAGGTGCTACGGTTATCCTGGCAATGGGCGCAGGCCGTACAGCAGCCAAAGCTATTCACGAAAAACTAACGGGAAGTGAACACAAAGAATGAGTGAGGTTTACAGATTCGGTGTCTCTCTCGAAAAAATACTGATTGAGGCTTTTGACCGGCATATTGAAGCGCAACGCTACAAAAGCCGTTCAGAAGCCATACGTGATCTGATCCGTGAAGAACTGATCAGAAAACAATGGACTGAGGGAGGCGCTGTTGCCGGAGCGATTGTCATGACCTATGACCATCATAAACGCGAACTGGTAAACGTACTCCTTGATATTCAACACGATTTTCAGGAAACAATTATCTCAACCCAGCACGTTCATCTCGACCACCACCACTGTCTGGAAATTATCGCTGTAAAAGGCAGCTCGTCCGAAGTAGAAAACCTTGCCACAACCCTGAAGGTGCAGGTAGGAGTCAAGCACCTCAGCCTCAGCATCTCTTCAGCATCGGAATAAACTCCTGAAATCATACCGATGCGTTCTGAAATGCCTTCCGTAATTGCTCTATCCGCCCACTGTTGACGCCAAGGTCAGAGAAGCCAAGCCTTGATGCTGATCTTACATGGATAACTCCATCTATTGCACTCAGTCGGAACTCAACGTCATCAATAAATCCAAATACAGGCACAGTAAAGGTCGACCAGAGGTAATCCTTCTCTTCAAAATGAATTGTACCACCTTCTGCAGTGATAACAAGTTTCAACGCTGTCCAAGCCTGTTCAGGCGAACCCTTGAACGCTAACGGCTCGACCTTAAGAAAAGGATTGGTACTTTCACTGCATACACAGTTCGGTGATCCCGGACAAGGCCTCAGCTTTCCATTCACTAACTGCGGATGCTCTTTCGGCTCCGGCCATAAACCTGACAACTGATTGGTAATTGCACTGACTGCATTATTGAAAATATCCATAGCATTTTCTCCGTTGTGTTGAAAAAACCAAATCCCTTTTCCACCTATCCTTCTATCCTTGATGTAAGTTCTTCGGACATTTTTTTATCGACAAGCTTGACCGTAATCTCCGCTACTTCTCGAGCGGTGTTCACGTGAAAAACCGAAACTTCAAAAACATCTGTCATTCGTACTATAGCGGTCAGATCCTTGATATATTTGCTTATTCCGAGAAAACTGAGTGGAAGGAGACACTTCACATGAAAAGGATTACTCAAGAAAATCCCATACGGCTGAACTTTAAGCACTGAACCGGTAAACAGTTCTCCAATATCAGGAAGGCGAACAGAGTACTCCTGGTCACTTCCCGCTAGAGCACCCTCGAGACGGATCGGATCGCCCTGTCGTCCCTGCTCAATACGATCTTTCAACACTGAAATATCAGCATAAACTATACCCGGTTCAGCAAGCAACTCTCTGGCGCTCAAACCATGTGTCGAATAGACAATAACCTCCTTTCCCTTCTGTTTTAACGCCCTGAGCAAAGGAAGAAAATCACTGTCTCCACTGAAAAGTATAAACGTATCAAACTGATCTATGCCAATCAAAGCATCAACAACAAGTTCAACATCCAGATTGCCTTTCATGACAATCACGCCAGTTTCCTTATTGACAATTTTTTTAACTGGTTTGGAAGTTATCCTGTAACCGTGTGCAGTAAGCACTCTGGTGAAGGCCGCATTTTCTTCAGAAACAGGTTCAGAGGCCGGAACGTAATAATTCGCCTGGACTGAAGCGTAGTTGGACATAAAAAATGCCATCAGGCGGGAAAAATCAATCTGCCACCCAAGATGGCGTTGGGTATAAAATAAATTTGCCCCGTCAATAAAAACAGCCGCACGGCCCATACTCTCAACTCCTCCTCTTATTCTGCATTACCTGTTATCTATGTGAAAAAATAAACATAAGATGAGCGTTAACCATTCAATTCCGCTTGACACGATTTTGAAAAGCAAGCATTATCTGAACTTTCAGAAAGCATCAAATCAGGCTAACTTAAGAGGGGATAGGCCTGCATCGTCAATATTGGCAATCTCAGGACTTTCGAGGAGCGATGATTCTGACATCAAGACCTTCATGTAAATTCTTGTCAGGAACAAGCGCAATTTTATCCCCTTGCTTAAGTCCCTGAAGAACTTCAATAAACGTCATATCGCTGGCACCCTGGCGAATCGGCTGTTTTTTCAGACGGCCTTTTTCGATTTTCCATACGTAGTTCTGATGGTTTTCTTCAAACACAGAACTTTTTCTGACAAGAAGAGCGTGCTTCTTAATATTGTAAATAATATTTGCAGTTGCAGTCATACCTGCCTGGATATTGCCCACTGGTTTTTCAAAGGTCAGATAAATCCTGGAGGTTTTCGTTATTCTATCGGTTTGAGGGACAATACGTGAAACAGTTGCAGAAAGCCGTTTATCAGGATAAGCATCAAAAGCAACTATGGCTTGCTGACCGATACGGATCCGAGGAACATCAAGTTCGTCAACCTCTACACTTACCAGATAACTGGAAGTATCAATAACTCTTGCAACAAGGGTATTGGCTGTAACATAATCACCCTCCTTGACGTTCTGCAGTGCCAGCGTACCCGAAAAAGGAGCCCAGACCGTAAGTTTCTTAAGGTCGTCCTCCCGCATCTTTAACAGAAACGCTTTCTGCTGAAGCAGCTCTTCTGCCTGTATGCGATTCTTTTCGGCATCATCAACTTCCTGACGGGATATTGCGCCTTCTTTGAACAGATTTTTCTTTCTGATACTCAGCAGATTGTTGTCCTTCTTCAATGCCTGCTGTTCGGCAAAGGCAGCTCTTGCTTGTTGGACGGCAAGTTGCGGAGTAGGACTGTTGAATTCAAGAATTTTCTGACCCTTTGTAACATGCTGACCTTCGAGAGCTCCTACATAACTCACTGTTCCTGAATATTCAGCACTGAGGTTGGCAACTGCATCTGCTTCAACAAACCCTGTAGCATAAATAGCCTGAACGAGTTCAGCATAAGTCACTTCGCCTGCTTCAATATCAACGGTATTACCCTTGGTAATCAGAAACGCAACAGTCGCAATAAAAACGACAGCAAGAGCTATGGAATATTTAGGAAGAAATTTTTGTAGGGACTTCATGAATACTGTTATTATAAATTCAACGTTGGGAAGTTAAAGGTTTTGAACTTTTTATCCATTCTGACCTTGGTTTTTCCATAATTTTATCAATCTTTAAAAACATTTTTCTTTTCCTGAAATCCCACTCAGGCTGTATTGCATAAAAAACACTTAATCTACATCTTCAATGGGCGATAATCAAGATTTACAGAAAAGCTTTCTTGAAACAGTAAAGTTCGACGAAAAAGGGCTGGTGCCTGCAATTGTCCAGGATCATGAGACAGGGAAAGTCCTGATGATGGCATGGATGAACCTTGAAAGTCTTCAGATGACCCTCGAAAAAAAGAAAGCCTGTTACTGGAGCCGCAGCCGCAAAGAACTCTGGTTGAAAGGAGAATCATCCGGCAACATGCAGGCAGTTCACGACATTCTTATTGACTGCGATGGCGACACCCTTATTTTAAAGGTATCTCAGATAGGCGGCGCCTGTCATGTGGGTTATCACTCCTGCTTTTTTCGCAAGGTTAAAGATGATGGTACAATGGAAATCTGTGACACCCTGATGTTCAATCCGGAAGATGTTTATGGTAAAAAAAGCTGACATGGCGACAAGTCCATCAAAAGAGAGCGCCAGATCGCTTAATCAGACAAAATCCAGAGCCTCGATTCAGAGGATGTTTGACGAAGTTGCACCAACCTATGATTTTTTAAATCATTTGCTGAGTCTGGGTATAGATAATTACTGGCGGGCAAAAGCCACAAGCATGGCAAAAAAACTCCTTGCCGGTAATGCCGCTCCACGGATTCTTGATGTTGCTACGGGTACCGGTGACCTGGCAGACTCGATGGCAAAAATTCCAGGGGCAAAGGTGACAGCGCTCGACCTTTCACCTGAAATGCTTGCTATTGCAAAGAAGAAGTACCCGCAGATCACCTTTATAGAAGGGTATGCTGAAAAGCTGCCATTTTTAAATGCCAGTTTTGATGTTGTCAGTGCAGGGTTTGGCGTGAGAAATTTCGAGGACCTGAAAAAAGGAATGCAAGAGTTCCACCGAGTTCTGAAGCCCGGTGGCCATGCGTTCATTATCGAACCAATGATCCCTCGCAATGGAGTGATGAAAAAACTTTACCTGGTCTATTTCAAAAAGGTACTGCCTAAAATCGCTGGATTATTCAGTAAATCCACTTTTGCCTACGACTACCTGCCCCACTCAGTTGAACAATTCCCGCAGACCCAGGCATTCACCGCAATATTGAAAAAAACCGGATTCCGGTCAGCCGAGTTTTTCCCCATGACTTTTGAGACATCCATTCTGTATATAGCTCAAAAATAAAACGCGGCAGTCAATCATAACTTCAACAGGTTTTTAAGGGGGGCATCATGCCCCCCATCCTTTGCTGCCTGTAATGCTATGCGGTATTTCGAAAAATTCCTACAGGCATGCTCCACCTGAAGCCGGTCCGTATGGATTTGTTTAATAAGTTCCACTACCTGAACAGGTTCAGTCACATGAAAAATCATGTGCATATCACTTTTATTAAACAGCTTCCGCTCCATAACCTCGCTCTCCATCCATGAAAGCAGGTTAGTCCAGATTTCACCATACAAAATAATAGGTGTTTCGCAGATGTGCTCAACCTGTACAAGCTGCCATGCGTAAAACAGCTCAAGCAGGGTTCCAATCCCTCCCGGAGCTACTACAACAGCATCAGACAATGCCATGAACGTATCAAGCCTGCTGCTGAAAAGATTGAACTCCTGCTTGATATCCAGAAAGGGATTTGGTTGCTGCTCTCTCGGAAGCTTGATGTTGAGACCGATGGAATGGCTTGCGGAATGAGCGCTTTTTGTGCCGGCATTTGCGGCCTGCATCAATCCAGGTCCACCGCCTGTCACAATATCAAAACCAGAACCAGCAAGACCTCTGGCTATTTCAAAAACATCCTTATAATCCTTATCGCCTTCCTGAATCCTTGCTGATCCGAATATTGCCACCCTGTAGTGCAGATCCATGTGCTTTGTAATAATAGATTTTAACCCTTTCCTTCCCCTTTAAAGCATCGCTTCAAACTCATCCTCCGACACCACCCTGACACCAAGCTTCAAGGCTTTATCGAGCTTGCTGCCGGGATCCTGGCCTGCTACAACCATGCCGGTTTTTTTACTCACCGAACCAACAACCCTGCCTCCCCGTTCAAGCACCAACTCCGAAGCTGTCTGACGATCATAGCGATCAAGACCTCCGGTAAAAAGAACGCTGATCCCCTCAAAATTCCGGTTAACCTGTTCTTTCGGTTCGGACGCGCTCAACGGTAAACCCGCACTTTTCAGCTTTTCAATAAAAGCCAGGGTCGTAGGTTTAGAAAAAAAATCGCAGATGCTCCCGGCAACCACCGGCCCGATATCAGGAACCATTGCCAGCTCCTCTTCACTTGCCTGTCCGAGTGCATCCATTGAAGGATATGCACTAGCCAATTCGCGCGCCGTCGCCCTTCCCACGTGACGTATACCAAGAGCATAGACAACGCGTTCGTAACTTTTTTCACGGCTGTCAGCAAGAGCACGCACAAGATTTTGAGCTGATTTCGGGCCCATACGTTCAAGACTCTCAAGTTGCGGCTCCTGCAGAAAATAAAGATCTCCAGCATCTTTCACGAGCCTTAAGGCGACAAGCTGATCCACCAGAGCTTTACCAAGCGTCTTGATATCCATGGCATCGCGCGATGCAAAGTGCAGCAACCTTCCCCTGATCTGTGCCGGGCAGTCATCCTCATTGGGACAGTAGTAACTCACTTCATTCTGAGGCTTTTCAAGAGGGGTGCCGCATTCGGGGCAGACGGAAGGAACCTTTATGGTTTGGGCATCCGAAGGTCGTTCATCAAGTACAACACTGATCACCTTAGGAATTACCTCGCCCGACTTTTCGATGATCACATGGTCATGCAGCATAATACCAAGACGCAGAATTTCATCAAAATTATGGAGGGTCGAACGGGCAACTGTAGATCCAGCAAGCAACACCGGTTCAAGCTCTGCAACGGGAGTAATGGTGCCAAGTCGACCGACCTGAAACACAACATCGTGCAGTATCGTTTTTGCCTGCTGTGCAGGATATTTGTACGCTATTGCCCAACGAGGGCTTTTTGCCGTAGCACCAAGCTTTTGCCACAGTCGGGTATCGTTCAGCTTCAGAACCACTCCGTCGGTTTCGTAAGGAAGCTTCCAGCGTTTTTCATCCCACTCTTTGATAAAATTGCTGATATCCTGCAGTTCATGGCAAAGCCGGTAATGACCACCGGTATAAAACCCAAGCTTCTCGAGCACCCTGAGTCTGTTGAATTGAGTTGTAACTTCCTCCTCATACCCTTTCAGGTAGTAAGCAACAAAACACATTTTGCGGCGGGCAACTTCTGAGGAATCCTGCAGTTTAAGGGTTCCTGCCGTGGCATTCCGGGGATTGGCAAAACGGTCTTCCTCCGGGCGGCTGTCATTCAGTTGTTCAAAATCCTCCTTGCGCATGAATACTTCACCCCGAACCTCAACTTCCTTCTCATCACTCTCAGCAAAAAGGGTGTCGCCATCCGGCAACCTCAACAGTACTGTAGGTATGGTTTTTATATTCGGCGTAATATCATCACCCTGAACGCCATCTCCCCTGGTTGCACCCCGAACCAGAAGACCATTACGATAGACCAGGCTGACAGC
>Ga0007882_10002421_pt1 | contig 10454 bp, 9 predicted proteins | sample CryBogCBH12Aug01_FD_71195 | JGI IMG/M metagenome (GOLD analysis project Ga0007882, IMG submission 71195) | Freshwater microbial communities from Crystal Bog, Wisconsin, USA - CBH12Aug09.1 | ecosystem: Environmental > Aquatic > Freshwater > Lake | place: Crystal Bog, Wisconsin, USA | collected... | reverse complement strand
CGCCAGATTCGTCTTGTTGCTCACCACTGCGCCGGCCGCCCCGGCGGCACCGCTGCCGGCGGCGTTGTTGTGCATCGCGTCCAACACGGGCACACCGATGCGGTTCACGGCCGCCTGGCTAAAGACATATTCGCCCTTGTGAACCACGCCGGCCGGTTCAAACACACCGCCATCACCCGTGTAACCGCCCGTGGCGAAAGATGAGGTCAACATCGTCATGGCGTTCGCCGCGCCTATAAAGCCAGGTGCCGCTATCGCCGCCGATCCGAGCGTGGCAATCGTGGCCAGAACAGCGGGTGGCGTCCAAATAGCCGATTGCATCGCCGCAATCGGCGCACTTGCTGCTGCTGCCGATGCGGCTATCGCCTTTCCGCCAATCGCCATGATAGCTTGGGTGAGCAGCCAGCGAACGCCCATTTGCACAATGGCCGAGATCACCTCGTTCAAAATGCTGTTGGCAATGGACCGCAGCGCCTGGCCCCACGTCATCGTCCCTTCAATCAGCCCGGTGATGCCATGGCTGATGGACTGTACGGCCGTGTTAAACACATTTTGAAACGTCGTTGCCAGCGTGCTGAAATTGATTTCCGCCTGGTCGCGCAAATTGGCAAACATCGTCCCGAACGCCACGGCCGGATTCTGGCTTTTCTGCGCCTCATACATCTTGTCGCCGATGTCCGCCTGTTGGTGCTTAAGTTCTGTGATTTGCTTTTCCGCCTCCAGTTGGGCCGCCACATCCGTGGTTTGCGCGTGGATCAATTGCAACTCCTCGATGCGCTGAGCGTTCAATGCTTCAAGCTGGCTGTAAAGGGTCGTTAATTGGGAGTCCTTTTCGCTTTGCGTGGAAAACTGGTCGCCCTGCACGTTCTTAATCTTCGCCTGCAAATCACCGCGCGCAATTTCCTCTTGGAGAGCCCGCGTCTTTTGGATTTCGGCCTGATACTCATGAACACCCTGTACCCGTTCTTTCCAAGCCGCCGCCAGCTTTTGGGTGTATTCACCCTCGGCCAGGCCGCCGGCCTCGTAGGCGGCCGCCAGTGCGTCGTAGCGCTCCTGGTATTCCCGCTCGGCATACTGACCACGCACCACGCCCTCCTGCCCGGCGCGAATGCTGATGGCCGCCTCCACTTCATCCAGCTTTTGTTTCACCGCCTGCGCCGCTTCTTCCCGCGATTTGGCCAGCGCCGCTGCCGCCTGCCTGGCTGATTCCTGGTCATGCCGCAATTGCGCGGCCGCGATGGCCCGCGCTTCCGCCAAATGACTTTGCTGAATCATTTCGGTGGTGGCCATCTGATCCTTCTGGCTCATCAAATCACGCGACTGCTCCAAAGCCAGTTCCACTTCCTCCCGTTCTTTTTGGTAACGCTCGTGAATCTCCGCCTTCTCCTTTTCCAGCCCATCCAGCAAATCCAGCGACGCGCGCTTGGTTAAATCGGCCAGTTTGTTTTTTGCCTTCACCTCATTTTCCGACGCCTGGGGCATCTGCTTTAATTCCCATTCGTTCACCTGATCGGGCGTCGCTTGGGGCAAATCCACCAGCCGTTTGGCTGTCTTCCAGACCCCCTTTTCACCACCGGGCACTTGCACATCCTGCATTTCCTGGGGGTTCTCCGACAAATCGCCCGAGCTGGTAACGTATAGTTTTTTACGCGGATTCTTGCCCAGGTAATCCGCAAACTCCTTTTGCGCCGCTTCGCTCATCAGCCCGGCTTTGCCCAAGGCGTGGATTTTTTCGAGGATCGCCGGAATTTTGTCCAACGCCTCCGCCAGCTTTTGCGCTTCCTCCGCCGCCTTGCGTTCATCGGCCGTGAACAATTCCCACGCCACAAACCCGGCCCCCACCGCCGCCGCCACCGCGCCCACCACGGGCAGATAACCCAGCAGCTTGGTCTTGAGCTCCTCGGTCATCATGGATCCGGCCTGCAACAGCCGAGGAGCCTCCATGGCTAGCAACCGAATCGGGTCCATGCCGGCCACCGTACCATCCACCATGGCGCGGGCGGAATGCCCCATCTCCATGATCGCCATCTTGTTCGCAGCGAACACGCCTTCGGTGGCGTGGCCAATCTCTTTGACCTCTGACAAACCGTTTTTGGTCCGCGACACGAAATCGCGAATGGCATTCGCCGCCTCGACCGTGGCGGCATTGATCGTGATGGTTATCGGTTGCATGTTACAGATGGATGAGTTTCTTAAGGGCTTCCACTTGTGTTTTCCAACAATCGCCCGTTCCTTGCGCGGCAATCATGAACTGGATCATCGTCCTGGCCGCCCGGCGCTCGTGCGCCTGGGCCAGCATCGTCAGGCGCTCCCAGCTCATGTTGAGCGCCTGATCCAGCGTCAGCCCGCAGGCGGCGGCATCATCGGCGACCGCGTCGGCGAGGTGACATTGTTTTTTATGAACTTCTCCAGCAGCGCCGGCGGCATCTGCCGGAGGTTCACCGCCGCCCGGTCCATCTGGCGGCTGGCATAGACGAAAAAACCCTGCTCGTTCACCTCCCGCGTGGCGGTCAGCGCCAGCTCATAGCTTTCCGGCGTGAGGGTGAGAATGGCTTCTTTGGGCACCTGACAGGCAGCGGCCACCAGCGCAAACTCGTCATCCGAGATTTGGAAGACGCGCTGATAATCGCGCAGCTTGAACTGCGTCACCTTCAGCTCGCCGATTTTGCCGTCGTCAAAAATCACGGGAATTGTTTTGCCACCCAGCAGGGTGACCGTTTTGTGTTCGTGGTTCATAAATATTGGCAACAGAAATTCAGGCTAGGGTCTCAGGGTTACGGATAGATGATATAATTGGTGTAGGTGATTGAAACCTTGCTCACACCGCCCGGCCGGGCCGGGTTGCGAACCTCATTCGCAACCAACTGATTGGCGGACGGACCATTGGTGCTGCTGAAATGCAGTCCATCCAGCGAATACGGAGCAACGCCATTCGTGATGGCCAGCAACGCATCCAGCCCCAGCAGGTCGGTGCGGGCAACGGCGGAGAACTGCCAGGCATTCGACAACACCATCTGGGAGCCAATGATAATGTTGGTGTATCGCCCGAGAGTCCATCCATCGTTTGAGTCAGCACAATTCGTTGCCATTGGCCAAACCAACACTGGAACAAACTCTGCACCCATGCCCATAAAACAGGTCGCAAACGACGCCGTGTATTGATAATAGGTTGGCCCGGTAATGCCGCCAGCCGAACCATAATCATTGATACCCAAGCCGTCATAGACATGCTGCTTCACAAACAGCGGCAGCGGAAAAATGTAGTTCGTGCCCGAAAGCGAGCCGTTCCATTGAGATGTATAAGAAGTGCCCGGTTGAGCCAAATCCTGAAAGGTCGCCACGGTCGAAGGCAGGCCTGCCATGAATTTATGCGGCCAGTCAGAAAACGCATAGGCCGGTTGGCTGCTATTCACCAGGCTCGCGCGCGAGTCGGCGATAAAATAATACTCGTCCGTCTCTGGTTCGAGATACCGCGCCGCCCAGTGAATGCCGCGCACCAGATTGGAATCAGCCACACCTTTAAAAACCATGGCGCAATCAATCCGGCCGCAGAAATTGCCCCAGTTGACGGGTTGTCCGCCTTGCCCGCCCATGATGTCGGCCCCCAGCCACAGCGAGTTCAATTCATCGTAGTTGGTGCCGGGTAACGGCGAAACGAAATTGGAGGCAAACGCCCCCACGCGACACTGCACGCCATTTTTCCAGGCGGTCACCGCCCCGTTCCCATCAGAGGTGAACACCCACACCGTCCGTCCGTCGTCCTGATTCGGAACGGTGTAGCTGTAGCTCCCGGCACCCAACGGACAAATACAGTTGTTGTTGCCAACGGCAACCTGATTCGTCCCGTTGCGTTGGGCGATGGCCTGCTGGGCGCTTAACGAAACACCCCATTGGGCATCAAACAAACAAGCGGAGAACGTGTTGGTGTTGAGTAAACAGGCCGCCGCCATGTTGTAAAGGGATAGCGTGTTAGTTTGGTTCTGCCGCATCACCAACACCAGCGTGTTGGTTCGCAAGCCGTAACCACCCAGCCCAAACAGCTTAATGGCGCTGTTGGAGCCATTGAACCGCGCTCCCCAGGCATCATAAACCACATTGGAGAGAACCAGCGGTCGCCCCAGGAAAGAGTTGGAGCAAAGGCTGCCCAGCAGATTTGGCTTCTCGATGACCGCGTCCACCAGGTTTGTCCAGCAACCGAAGCTCTTCAGCTCCTGCTCAAAGCCCTGAAGCCGCTGCTTGCCGAAAACGGAACCGATACTGTTGCTGGCCATGAAGGCGTCCACTTCGGGATATAAAGAGACATTGGTCACCGTGCCAGCGATGTTAACGGCCGGAATCGCGGAAGTGGAAACCTGAGCCGTCGTCTGTGCCGCCGCCATGGCCAGGATTGTGTTGGTGGACACAGTGGCCCCGCTCGCCGCTCCAACCACATTGGCCAAAGGGATACTGGTGAGGCCAGCACCACTGCCCGTGAAGGACAAGCCGGTGAGATTGCCTGCACCATCCGAATGCAAGACGCTGCCATCACTGGTAAAGGACCCAATCACCACGGCATTCCCCGCGACTTGCATATTGCCGCCGGTGGTGATGGAGTTGGTCACTTTTAGCCCGGCGAAATTGGTGGAGCCCACGGCCATCCAATTCGTGTTGCCGGCGGGGTTTTGTTTGACCCATTGCTGCACCAGGTTGGTGCCAGTGGCGGCATCGAACTGGTTATAGATGCTGCCGTAACCGGAGGTGATCAGCCCGTTGGGATTGTTGGTGCCGCCCCAGACCGAAACCGGCGCGGGAATGGCCTGCGGTGCGCCACCACCACCACCGCCGCCGTTGCCGTTGGTAATGGTGCCCACGCTGACCGTGTTCGGGTTGTAATAGACCAGGTGCCCCAGGCCGAGCAGGTAGGAGGCATTGTGGTTGTTGGTCGCCGTCCAGGCCGTGAAGGTGGTGGCCACGGCGAAGTTGTTCTGCGTGTTCACCAGCAGCACGCCGGACCATGCGCCGGCGTTGGTGAGGGTAGTGTTGGCATTGGTGCCCAGCACGGTCAGGCCAGCAATGGTCAGGGCCGGCGCGTTGGTATAGAGCGACACGCCAATTGGGCCGCCCATGTCGTTGGTGATGAGCGTGGACGCCACCGCCGGCCGCAGGCCAAGGCAGAGCAGCAGCAGGATGGCCGCCACAATCTTCGGCACCACGGTGGTGATCTGTTTGACCGGCTTGGCCGGCACTGGTTCGGCGGCGTCGCCCTTAAAGGCGGGGTGCGGCGCGGGCTTGGTGGCCGAGCCCGGTTTCACGGGCAGCGGCTTCGGCGGATTCTGGTGGTCAATCGCTTCGGCGCGGGTGGATTCAAATGCTTTGTGCATAAAATAGTTTTTAGTGTTCAGTGTTCAGTTTTCAGTGGGGGCCGGCGCGGGCGGCGGCGTCTTTGCCATCCGCCAGCATCCATCCTCCATCCTCGTTTAGATGGCACTGCCCGCGAGCGAGCTATACAGCCAGGTGAACTCAAACTTGGGATGGATGATGTTGCCTTCGTCAATCGCCAGGTCGGTCACATTGAGGTCAACCCAATAATCGTCCACGATCCAGTTGCCATTCACGTTGTCAGCGCGCTGGCGCTTGAGCCAGCCTTGCAGGCTGCCCGAGCCACCCAGAGGCGAGAACGAGGTGTCGGTGAGCTGGATGTAGCTAGACTTGTAAAAGCCCGCTAGCGCCAGGCGGCTCAGCTCATTCATTTCCACCGTCACCTTGAGCTTGCGCTCCGGCCGCACGATGTTTTGCACCACCACAATGCCGGTGCCGGGCATGGGGGCCATGATTTCAATTTCCTTCGCGTCCACCTTGTCCATGGTGGGTTTCTTGACGGTGCCCAGGCCGAAGGTCGTCCAGATGGAATCGGCGGCGCCGGGTTTGGAGGTGGCGGAGACGGTGCCGGCGGCCGGCACGGTGAAGGCCGAACCTGCCGGGGCGAAGTACAGGAAATCGCCGGTTTGAATCACTGTGGGAGTCGAGTTTTGTTGCATAGTATTATGTTTGGTTGTTGGTTGCGGTTAAGGGGTCGGTAACGGGGCGGCGGTCATGAACGTGATGATGGTTAGTTCAAAAAGCTGGCGTTGTTTATCCGGCACAAAATGGCAATGCGTCACCTTCAAATTCACAAAGCCGGGAATTTGCAAGTTATGCAGCAGTTGGGTCACGAGCAGGGCGGCGTCCTTGGCCTTGGGCTTGTTGGCCGCCGTGCGCCAGACCACCGGTATCTCGCCGATGGCCACCGCCAGCGTGATCTTGAGTGTGCTGGTGGGACTCAGCTCGCTGGCGATTTGCTCAAACACCGGCTCACCAATCAGGATCAGCATGCCAATCTTGGCAATGGCCGTGTTGATCTCCGTCTGCAAATCCTTGGTGTCCTCAGTCACGATGGCCGCCCCGACCAAGCCGGGCGCAGAGGCATTCGCTTGGGCCGCGTTGGTGAGACGCGTCTTAATGCCATTCGTGAGATCGTTTAAGGTGGCCATATCAGTTGCTCATGAGCGTGTGGCTCAGGTAATCGTCCATCTCGGCGCGGGCGGCCTCGGCGATTTGCTCTTGTTCGGGCATTACGGTCGGATCCGGCTTCTGATCCACTTCCTTGACCAGCCAGAACATCACCAAACCGCCCACTGTGGTGCCGGACACTTTGCGCACGCCGGCCTTGTTCTTGCGGCCAAACTTCAATTTGGTCTGGAGCGCCTGCACCAGCATGGCGCGGCCACCCTTCAACGGCACAAATTGCAAATCATCAAAGTTCTTTGGCGGGAGTCCATAGGCCTCGGCACGCGCGGGAATCGCCAGATATTGCGTCGCCTTGCCCGAGTAGCTGCTTTCGCCCTGGCCGGCCCGGATGACGCCCCCCAGCCAGCGCTGGGCCAAGCCGATTTGGGTAATGATGAACGCCGCCCCTTTGCCCACGGGCACGGGTTCATGCACCGACTTGGCGGCGGCCGCATAAAAATGGGTGCGCGTGCCGCCCAGGGCGTTGGGCCGCTCGGCATCCAGGCTGATCAAATGATTGCGCACCAGGTTGCCGGCCGCGCGTGCGCCGAACATGGCGACGTCGGTTTCCCGGCCGAGCTGCTGCGCTTTCGCGGCCAACTCGTCCAGGGCGTCGGTTTTGATGCGGAGCGAAATCATGCGGCCACCTCCTGCGCTTTCGCCTGGATCGTCTTGAACGCCTGCGCCAGGGTCATCGGTTTGATCTGCTGCCCCGGCTTGATCAGCCCGGCCGCCTCCGCCGGCTTGCGGCTAACGTCGCGCACCCACATGCCGGAGTTGAACGCAAACGGCGGCCACGGCGTATCCAGCGCGTCTTTAAACAGCGCCGAGGAACCGATGAAACTCCAGATCGGATGATTCTTGAGCGCCATCATCCGGCTGTCGGCCGTGATGGTCCACCCGGTGCCCATCGGATCGCCCGTCTGCCCGCCGGCCAGCCGCCAGCGATTCAACCAGTCGCGCACATTCACCCGCGTCTCCGCCCGGAACAACTCCCACGCCGGGAACTGATCCAACAATGCCTGGCGCTGGTTGCTGATCCACAACCCCTGGCCTTGCGCCATTTCCACATTCGTTTTCACGACCAGGTTAATCCGGGCGTTGCTCGAAAGGTCCGTCAGCGTTCCGCGTTGTTCCTCGTCCGGCCGGTAGCCCGCCTCGAATAGAAAATCTTTGATGGCCTGGCGCACATAGGCCGGACTGAATTGCGTCGTCGCTTCGCCCTCGCCGGCCACGGGATTCAGGATGCCGCCGATCTTGCCTTGATACAGGTCCAACAAATGCTCGTCGGTGGTTTGCGCCGAGAAAAACGATTGCGCCCGGATCGCCGCCGACAATTCGCGCAGCTCCTCCGTCGTTAGCTCGGTGCCGAAAACATTCTTGGCCGCGTTAATCAGTGCGGCATCCGAAAGACCTATGGTTGGTTCAATGGGCATTAAAAAGGGTTTGTGGTCTTTTAATAGTGGCCCCAACGCAGTTGGTGGCACTGACGCAGTCAGCCGTCTTGGGTGGTGTCGTTGAATTGCCGGGCCGGAGCGGACAGACCCCGTTGCGGAAAGCTTGGCTTGGCGACCCCTTGCGTCACCTGGGCGGCAATCGGATTGTCCGGCGCTTCCACCGTGAGCTCGCCGCTCATGATCTTCTCCAGCTTGCGATCATAACGCACCAACGCGTCCACCTCGTCTTTGTCCAGGGCAATGCCCAGACCTTTTTTTAACCGGAGGATAACCGTATCCACCGCCAGATTTTTCAGGCCAAAGGGAATGGCGGCCGCGTTGACATCCACCACGCCGTTGCGGGCCACGGCACTGCGAATTTCCAAGACAACATCGGCAATCACGGCGGCGGAGCGGCTAGTTTGGCCCGCGCCAAGTTGCTGGCTGTCCGCGCTGTCCACATAGGAAGCGGCGGCGCTGTTGTACAAATCGGCTTTGGTGATGACGATCCAGTTGCTCATTCGGTTCTCGGTTTTCGGTAATCGGGTTAAAAAGGCGGCGGCGAGGCGTTGGTCGTGTGCGCTTTTAACGCCACCCCGCCGCCGCCCTGGTTGGTTAGTAGCCGCTCAGGTAGGCGGTGCGGTTGATCAGGAATCCGGAGTTGGTCAGCGTGCCGGAATTCCCATTGGTAAACGTGGTGATGTTCACGCCCGTGTAACTTGCCAGCTGGGATCGGTTCCAGTTGGTGCTGGCGATCACCTTGGTGGTCCCGTTGGCCGGGATGATCCACGTCCACGGCGAGGTGCCGTAGTTGGTGCCATCCACGGTGAACGAGCCTTGCACCACCACATTGCTCGTGCCGGCGCTCACGTTGAAGATGCCTTGCAGGGCAAAGCTGCAATCTTTCGTGAGCGGCACGATGTTGGTGGTGGTACTGGTGGCACCCGTGGCCAGCGTGGCCGGGAAATTGGTGATCCCGTAGATGCTGGTGGAATAGACCTGGGCGCGGGCGGGAATGGTGAACGCCGCCAGCAACTCAAGCATGGTCGCGACTAACAACAGATTTTTCAGTTTCGTTTTCATTTTCAGTTTCAATTTAAAGGAGGTTTACGTTTGGTTTAAAAGTGGCGGGTGCAGACGTCTGCACCCGCCAGGTGAATCACTTACCGGTGGCGGCGCTCACGTTGATGCGGCGCATCGAGAGCGTGGAGGTTTGCTTGATGTCGCGGGACCAATCCACCAGGTGACCGCGCCAGAGTTGGTTCGGTGCCTGGTAGGTGCGCACATTGCCCACAAACGTGCCGGCCGATCCCACGGTGAAGCTCTTGAACGCGCTGGGATCGTACAGCGTGGCGCCGGGCACACTGTAATGCAGCAGGCAGGTGCCGCTCATGATGCGGCTCTTGCTGGGCGATTGGCCCAGCGCGGCCGTGTCGTTCACAATGTTCGCCACCATCAGATCCACCGGGAAGATGAGGATCTGCGCGAGCTGCTGGGCAGTGAGGTTCGCCACCTGGGTGTAGCTCGTGCGTTTCTTCACGTTCGGATTGTTGCGCAACAGATTCCAGCTGGCCACGTCCATGGTCAGCTTGATGTTGTTCGTGCTGCCGCAATTCAGCGAGAGCGCGAGCAGTTCCTGATCGAGCTGGTCAATCGGATCAATGTCCGGAGAATCCCAGTTGCCCAAGCCGGCCGTGGCCGTGGTGCCGGCAATGACGGCATCCACCACGTCGCCGACGTGACCGAGCGCCTGCTGGTTGATCAGGGCGCGAATCTTGCCCTGGTCCAGCAACTGCACCTGCACATCACCCCCGGCATTGCCGGCGGCCTGATCTTCCGCGAGATCCACGCGCACTTCCAGCGCCTGGGGTTTGCAGGAATAGGTGTCATCGCTGGCACCGAAGGCGAGCAATTCGGGATCGCCGCCGAAGGCACGGGCCGTTTTCGGGCGTTTGAAGGAGTTCTTGTCATCGAACTTCTTGAACTGACCGGAAGCGCCAGGCACCGGCGTGGTGGGGGCCAGCCGCTCGGCCAGCTTGAGGACATCCTGGATGTCGTTGAACAGCCCCTGGGCGTAAGCCGTGAGCTGGTAATTCAGAGTTGCGCTACTCAGCGCGTTAAAGATTGCCATAATATATTATTGGTTTCTGGTTTGTTTTGATTGATTGGTTCAAAGCCCTCACTGCTTAGGCGAGGATATTACCCTCCGTGAGTATGGCCGGCACGACGTCGCCGGCCACGCCGCCGAGCGAGCCCAGGGTGCCGACCACCACGCGCCCGGTGCCGGGACCGACATCCGCCACCACGCCGCCATCGGCGGCTTGCTGGATGCGCTGGAAGGGTTTGACGGTGCCGCTGAGTTTCACATACACCGGGCCGGGCAAACCGCCCAGGATGCCGATGGCGGACGGTTTGGTGGCGACCGCGCCATCCATGATAATGCCAACTGCCGGCACCGTGGTGCTGGTATTGACGGTGAGGTTGCCGCTGCCA
>Ga0007882_10002417_pt1 | contig 10456 bp, 13 predicted proteins | sample CryBogCBH12Aug01_FD_71195 | JGI IMG/M metagenome (GOLD analysis project Ga0007882, IMG submission 71195) | Freshwater microbial communities from Crystal Bog, Wisconsin, USA - CBH12Aug09.1 | ecosystem: Environmental > Aquatic > Freshwater > Lake | place: Crystal Bog, Wisconsin, USA | collected... | reverse complement strand
GAATGCTGGATTCCGACACCTATGCAAATTCGCGAGCGCGACCCCAAACTGAAACAGGGAAGCAAGCCAACCGAAGTCGATGATTCCGACACAGTACATCAACTGATAAAAACGCATACAGAAGTGAATGTTATGCTGTACGAAGACCTGCTTTCTCGCGGAGTAGCACCGGAAATTGCTCGTTGTATTCTACCCCAATCTATGATGACTGAGTTTATTGAAACTGGAAGTTTGGCGGCCTATGCCCGCTTATACAATTTGCGAACAGACCCTACGGCTCAGCGTGAAATTCGCGACTATGCCGAAATGATCGGAAAAATCATTGAGCCTCTTTTTCCAGTTTCATGGAAAGCTCTTACTTCCGCTTCTGAGTAATTAGACGACCCTTTTTTCCACACCTGAGTTTCTTCAAGGTACGTCCGCGAGGAAAAAGGATGGTGCGAGTGCAAATTGCGATTGCTGCGCCTTCCGCTGTACTCGCCTTTTTCTTATCAAGTTTCAGAGTTCTCCGCACGGCTTTCACACAGTTACAGAACTTCTGTTGTTGAGATACCATTGTTTATAGGACACTAAATTAGGCGCATGCATTCTGCTTCCACATGGTGTCGCAATTACAACATTGATACAGCCAAACAAGTTTGAGTTCATTGATTTTCATTCCAACAACATCGGGAACAGCCCCGGACTTTGAAGGACACGTTGGATTTGAGCAGGTAATAGTATCAAAGTGTGGGAGGGTTAGGTCATGTTTCAAGTTAGGGTTCATGCTCAGCCGCATTGTCTTGTCTTCGCGCAGAATATGTTCGTACACTAGCGGATTCTTTTTGTCGATTGGGTTCGTGTATCCGCACCGGCAAACACGCACGGCCGTTTTAGCCCCGTCAACAACGCGCTCATCGAAATCTTGTAGCAAACTCTTGCAAACAGGGCAAAACTTCTCCATCTTTACCTTATTCTTATTTCAGCCCTATAAATTCGTTTTGTGGAAAACGGAAGGCGTTATAAATATAACAAAGTATAACACATTATGGAACTCGTTAAACCATTCTTGAAATGGGTAGGGGGGAAAACCCAAATTATAGATGACGTGATGTCGCTGTTTCCTAAAACTATGATGAATTATCATGAACCATTTCTAGGGGGTGGAAGTGTTCTTCTCGCACTCCTTTCACATATAAAGAATGAAAAAATAAACGTTGGTGGGAGAATATATGCTAGTGATTTGAACTCAAATTTGATTGGCTTGTATAAGAACATTCAAACAAGCCCCGACGAGTTGATTGCGGAAGTCAAAAAGATGGTAGATGAGTATTCTAAAATCAAGGGAAGTGTTGTAAATCGCAAACCATTAACCATTGAAGAAGCTTTAACATCCCAAGAGTCATATTACTTCTGGATTAGGTCAAGGTTTAACTCATTCACAAAAGAGGAACGAACATTAATTCCTGCGTCGGCAATGCTTCTATTTATGAATAAAACTTGCTTTCGCGGAGTGTACCGCGAAGGTCCAAACGGCTTCAATGTTCCGTTCGGAAATTATAAAAATCCATCAATTCTTGATGAGGGACATATTAAATCAGTATCGTCCCTAATTAAAGATGTTGTATTCACGACATCTTCGTTTGAGAATGCTTTAAACAAGACTGTATCTGGCGATTTCGTATATCTTGACCCACCGTATGCTCCTGAAAATTCTGCATCATTTGTGTCGTATACATCTGATGGGTTCAATCTGAAAAGCCACGAAACATTGTTCAAACTTTGCGATACATTGAAGGCAAGGAATGTAAAAATGTTAATGAGTAATGCAGATGTAAAGTTAGTGAAGGATTCATTTCCTGCGACAGCTTATACAATAAAAATTGTAAGTTGTAGACGTTCTATTAATTCCAAAGAGCCTGACGCTAGAACCAATGAGGTTCTTATTACGAACTAATCCACGCATCGAGCGTTTCATAGTAATTATCATCATCTCCAAAGAGAACAACAATACCGTATTTTTCATTCATATGGCGTAATGCCTTACTTTTTTGACTTTCTGATATGTAGTCTTTCTTCAAGAACTCAGAGATGCAGAACGCATACTGAACACTGAAGTTTTCTCCAAGTAGAAATTTATATTCTTCTACAAATCCAATTCCTGCGAGAAGTTTTGTATCAACGCTTCCAGCCACATTCTGATTTTTCTTTTCAAGGATTTTTAGGTTGTATCTATCTCCATGTTTAAAGAGATATGCTTCATCCGGGCACCGGAACATATCCTTGTTATTTAAGAAGTAAGCGAAATATGCCTTTAGCCCTTGTTGGGTTAAGTAAACTACACTTTCAGTAGGACTTATCTCTTTTTCAAAATAGGAGCTACTCTTATTCTTAGGGTTGCAACCAGGAATGAACTTACGAACATATCCTTGTGAAAGGAGACGTTCTTCATTACTTGTTTTTTTCTCGAATGGTTTCCCATTCTCATTGGTCTTTGACCCACCCGCACCTGTTCCTTTGTTATTCATAACGTGAAACTTATCATCAAACCACGTTATAAAAAAAGTTTTCGTTTTCACCTCCTGCGTTCAAAACGGATGTTTGGCCAGAATGTTGTCTTGGGTCAACATACGGAATGGCGGGCAAGGGGTCTCTACGTGAATTTCTCGAAAACCATCAATCTGATGGAGTTTGGACACACACGTCGCTCGCCGGGGGTAAATACTTCATTGGCGAGGATGATATTCCTAAATTTTATGAACTTTACGTCGAAAGCATCGTAGACCAGGAGAAGCAGTATTTAGTAGAGAAGTCTACTGAAATCGGCCCTTTGCGAATTGATTTTGATTTCGTTTATTCTCGCGAAGTCGATAAGCATTTGCATACTCGCGATCAAGTGTGTTCGTTCGTGAGGGCTTATATGGGCGAAATCAGACAGTATCTTGAACTACCGCAGACCGTGAAGCTTTATATCATGGAGAAGCGCAGACCAACTCTGGATTCTAAGAAGAGTGTGAGGAAGTCGGGTATTCATATTGTTGTTCCGGAAATTTGTACCCACAAGTTTGTCGAGCAGCGTGTACGTCGTAATTTGGTGAAGACTATGGATGATCATTTCAAGAACCTACCACTCACTGAAAGCTGGGAGAAGGTTTACGATGAAAGTGTGGTGAACCGGTCATGTCCTTGGACACTTTACGGCTCTCGCAAGAACGATCCGAACTCTCTACCATATCTGGTATCCTATATTGTAGAGTACACGGACGGCGACACAAAAATTATCCCTGAACTACCTCCAGTAGACATGTCTCTAATGAAAACCTTGTCGCTTTGCCGCGACGAGAAGGATGAGACGCCAATGACTGAGGAGGCCAAGAAGATTTATGCCGGACTGAAAACTCAACAAGATGTTCGAATTTCGGGCGGAAGTGCACTTATGCCTGGACGTGGTCGTCCAGCTCAACGTGGCGACAAGCCTGGGTCTCGCGGTTCATCTCCCGATGGTCGTATCGTGATTCCGCCACTGGATCCTGAGCGTAAGGAGTACCTCAAGAAGCACGTAATGAACTTGAATTATTCTGAAAAATCTCTAAAACAGCTACAAGAGATCTCCAAAAAAGATATTAGTGAGGACGAAAAGAAGAAGCAACAAGAGAGAGTTCCAGCTAGATATGAAGATTATGATGAGTGGGTCAAGGTCGGTATTTGCTTACACAATATCCATCCCGATCTACTGGATGTATTCCTGGATTTCAGTTCGCAGGACGAAAAGAAGTACAACGAGGCAGATTGTATTCAGAAGTGGAATACGTTCACGTACCGCAACGACGGTGACCGTTTGGGTGACGGAAGTCTGCGCACTTGGTCTCGTGAAGATAATCGCGAAGGATATGATGAGATTGAGTCGCAAAATGTAGACCGACTAGTACTGGCTGCATGTTCACAAACCGAGCATGATATGGCTTGTGTGATTCACGCCAAGTTCCGTGATTTGTACAAGTGCTGTGACTTCGGCAAGAATGTATGGTTTCGTTGGGTCGGACATGTTTGGCGGGAAACCGATAAGGGTGTCGACCTGCAGCTGAAGCTTTCGAAGCAGATTGCGAAGGTGTTCTTCGACAAGATAGATGAGAAGATGAAAGAAATGAAAGATCGTGGTCTGGAAGCCTGCAGTGGCGAAGGCAAGACTGATTGTGGATTTTGCGAGTACTGTTTGGTTGAAAAACAGCGCTCGGGTCTTAATACGATGTATCTCAAGCTGAAGACCACGCGGTTCAAGGACAATGTGATGCGTGAATGCCGCGAACTGTTCTTTGACGAAGAGTTCACGAAAAAGCTGGATTCCAACAAGGATCTCATAGCCTTCAATAACGGCGTAATGGATTTGACGAACTTTGAGTTTCGCGACGGCAAGCCTGAAGATTATATGTCCTTCTCTACCGGTATTGATTACGACCCACTTCGCAATTACTATGACTACGATTCTTGGCCAGCAGTAGATACATTCATGAAACAGGTTCTGCCGGACAGTGTCGTACGTGAATACTTTCTAAAACATCTGGCTACTAATTTGGTCGGCGGAAACACTGCTCAGAAATTTCATATTCTTACTGGATCGGGTTCAAACGGTAAATCAATGATTATGAATTTGACGTCCACAGCTCTGGGTGATTATGCATGCACTGTTCCCATCTCACTTCTCACGCAAGGACGCGCCAAATCGGGAAATGCTGCACCCGAAGTTATCAGATTGAAAGGCCGTCGGTTTGTGACGATGCAAGAACCCGATGAATCTATCGCCCTGAATACTGGACTGATGAAGGAAATCACATCGGGGGAAAAGATGTATGCTCGCGACCTGTTCAAATCAGGCACAGAGTTTGAAGTACAGGCCAAGTTCCATTTGGCGTGTAACGACAAGCCAAAAGTTAATACTACAGACGGCGGTACTTGGCGACGACTTGTTGTGATAAATTTCCTATCGAAGTTTGTCCCTAATCCAGTAGCAGTGAATGAGTTCCCGATGGACGAAAGTATTCAATTTGCTGTTCAATCCAAAGAGTGGGCTACGCCATTCCTGAATTTCCTGGTACATACTCTGAAAGAGGGAAAGGGGCTGCGGAAACTTCCAGCACCTCAGGTTGTTCTGCAGTATACATCGGAATACCGTGGCGAGAACGACGGAATTGCGAGGTTTATTACGGAGAAATTGATTCCTATCCAAGAAGGTGATGAAGTACGACCGGTAGATAGACCGGTACTGAAGCGAGCGTTCAAGGCCTGGATGGAAGAAAACACATTGCGGTTATCTCCTGCCGATATGGAGAAGCGAGTCGAGGCTATGTATGGAAAATACATGAAGGGTGGATGGACCAGTTTCAAACTTGAATAATTGATTCATCAGTAAGGATTCTAATACTAGACTCTAATCTTAATGCTTACGACCACCCTTTTTGCCTTTACGGACACGGCGGGTGGTTTTACGGGTCGAGTGGCGCTTTCCACCACGAGTGTTGCGGCGACGACGACCTCCGGCAGTAGGAGCAGCTGCGGGTGCGCCGGTAGACGTTTCTCCCGGAGCTTGGGGAGCAGTTCCAAGAGCTACTGGTGCGGCAGCCGATGCTAGAGTTGGAGCAGAATACTGTGCGGCCGCATCTGCTTTCTTCAGGCCAAGCGCTCCCTTCACGGCTTCGGACGCGGACTTAAACGCCGAAGTTATTGTTTCCATTTACTTTAGCGTAAGAATTTACCGGCGGCCGCCAGAGATGGGCGAGTAGGCGCGAATGTACGGGAGCGTTAGGTAGACAACCAGGATAGCAATACCGAGGTTTACCGTGGCGCTGAGAGCATCGCCGACCGCGAGCTTGATTGGTCCGACCTGAACTGTCCACTTCTCAATACCAGCCTGCGCTCCAGGGAAAACGCCGGCGATGACTGGCGAAATCAGGTCACGAGAAAACGCGCCGAAAAACTGGCTCAGGGCGCTACCTAGGAAAATAGCAACGGCAAAGGTCATCACAGTCATGTCGCTCATTTTTGTAAATCACTTCAGAATCTTTTTTGCGGTAAAGAGTAGATGGGAATAGATACGTATTGGTTTGGACCTAGTGCATGGCAGTTATTTCACCTCATATCCTTTCGCTCAAAGAACCCACACGCAGTGCTTTTGAAAATGAAAGAAATGCTGCCCTGTAAATTTTGCCGCGCTAGTACGACAGAGTTTGTAGCGAAACATCCCCTGAAAAAAGAAGACCCCGCGAAATGGTTGTACGAGATTCACAATATGGTCAATAATAAACTCCGAACACAGTGTGCAGAAGACCCGAACATTTCTGACCCAGGACCTGATCCGTCGTTCGAAGAAGTAAAGCGTAAATATGCGGAAATGACTCCGAATGCTGTTCCGGGCCGAGACTTCCTTTTCGCAATTACTGCGAACTATCCCGAGAACCCAGAACCTGAAGATATGGCTAGGCACCGAGAATTCTTACACGACCTTTCTGAAGTATATCCATTTGAATCTTTGCGTAAAGTGTTCAAGCAGTATATGTCTCAAGGACCTGTTGCTCTTGAGACGAAAAAGACGTATATGAAATGGATGTACGGACTTCTTAAATCTTTGTCTAAAACTGCAGGATCGAGCATACTTTCGTATCGAGGATACGTTGCTCGTGCGAATTATTACACGAGTGGATGCGACCGTCCATCCTACAGAGGTAAAACGTGTAGACGCACCAAGCAAGGACACCGTACGAAAAACAGGGACAGGAACCAGACTCATCGTGTGGTTTTAACGGGATTACTGAAATAGTTTAGACATGTAAATCCTCATATACCAAATGGCGGACTACAGTAGGTATACGGATTTTGCGTCTACGTTGGACGGAGTTGATAGTCTTAAAAATTTTAAACGCCATTCGGACTATACTCCTATTCTAGAGCACGTAGACGAGCACCAGGGATTTCAGTATTTGCAGTATATCAAAAACACTACAAATATAGGTTCTGATAGTATCAAGGAATATTGCGATCTGAATGATCGTATTGGAAATCCAACTATGTTCCAGTACGATACTATACTTTGTTCACCAACAAGCTTGCGTTATGTGTTTCATTCTCATCTGATTCTTTCGCATATAAAGTCGTTAACTTTACCGTCTGTAGATATTGTTGAAGTTGGGGGAGGATATGGTGGACTCTGTATTGCCTTGCATCATTTTGCAGATATCTATGGTGTAAAAATAAACAGTTATAAGATTCTTGACCTACCATCTATCTCGAAGCTCCAAACGATATATATTCGCAACGTAAACCCCTCTATAAATGTTGAGGTAATTGATGCGAATACTTACGGAGAATCGATTCCTCTAACAAATGGATTTATGATCAGCAACTACTGTTTTAGTGAAATTTCAGACTCTTTCCGTGAGAAGTATATCCAATATTTACTTCCAAAAATTGCCCATGGATTCATGGCATGGAACTGGATTCCAGTGTTTGATTTTGGGTTTAAGACTACTGTTGAAAACGAGTATCCGAACACTGGAGGTGATAATAATAAGTACGTTTACTTTTAAGTGTTGTTAACTGATTCCAAATTAAAAAGCTTAATGAAATAAACGTTTATTCATATATATTCCATCTTCTTGCCAACCCATTCTTGATAAATTATTAATGATGTTAAAGTTTGGTGTAAGAAACGAGTGTATATCATCAAACATCGCTTGATCTGTATATATTGGCTGGTATGATATTTCTGTATGAATGAAATCAACATTTGAGATATACTCTTTCATACTTTGAAGAGCAAGAAGTTCAGCTCCTTGTAGATCCATCCAAATAATATCAACTTTTGGAATATTGTATTGTTTTATAACATCATAAAGTGTTACACAATCAACTTCTACTTCATCCTGAACGTAATGTTCAGTAGTATACGTATTATTGCTCTTAAACAAAGAACTAGCTCCCGGATTTCCATCAGTCCAACTTGTTATAGTTTTCTGTTGGTTAATTGGAAAAAACTTACATTTTCCGGTATAATTATTGACCGCCTTTGGAATTAATGTAATACGATCTCTATATTTTTCAATATTTGTTATGCATATTGGTATAGTATTTGCATTACATTCAAAAGCATATATACTAGCATTTGGGAACTTGTCGTAAAATTCAATTGATTGCTGGCAATCGCGACTACCTATATCAAATATGACACACTGCTTTTGTGTATCATACTTGGTGTGATTGATATGATTCATAAAATTTGAAATCATTTAAAGTTTATTAGGTTTGTGTATGTAAGTCTAACGCATATACCAGTGGTATGAAATATAATCCATATTGATGTTCTCGTCGATATTGCGAACATTACACCAAGTTAAGGGACGAATACAGATATTGGATGGATGAAATCGCATCATAAAATTGAAATAAATTTCGTATTCGGAAGCTCCAGAGTTGAGTTTATCATCATCTACGTTCTCAAGGAACTTCTTCCAAAATTCACCACCAACCAAGCAAAAAAGTTCACGAATATACTTGACTTCAAAAATCATATGATGGCATATTCCCGACATATGAGGGTCATAACGAACCAAATCGGGATGTAACTTTTTCATATGTTGAAAATATGGTGTATGATGATGGGTATCGATATTATACAAACACTTACCATCCTCAATGAACGTTGTTGGCTTCAAAAAAAAGGTATCACTATCAATGACCAAATACGTTTCAATAATATCAGGAATGATAAAGCCAGCGTACAGTTTAATAAGCTGCTGGAGATACCAGCCATTACGAGACGATTCTCCTAACGTATCGTGAACTGACTGGAGAGTGAACGGAAAAATGTTTTCGTTTACAAAAATACATCCAGGTATAGAATACTCTTTCGAAGACACAACATAAATGTTTCGGTAACCCACAATATTCTTCTTAGTATACTCAACCTGTTTACTAAAAACTTCATAATCGAGTGGTCCAACGGGAATAACGATATCGAAACTCATTTAGATTGTTTAGATTTATCTGGTCTAAACTCAACTGCCCTCACGTGTTTTTGTCCATACTTTTCACCCTTCTTTTCCTTCTTTGTCTTTTTGGATTCGCGACGAGTTTTAGGGTCCTCCATGTTATGCGTGATTTTGTGTTTATTTTTATGATTTGATTTCGTTTTTTATGATAATGGAATTGTGGTATTCTCTAGTGATAGGTTCAGTCATTTTTGCATATATTCACTTGTTCAACTACAACGCCCGAACGTATCTTGAAGCTCAGTTTGGAGACTCAAAATACACCCACCGGGAATCGAACCCGGGCCAAGACATTGGAAGTGTCTAATTCTACCACTAAACTATAGGTGTGGTGCGAGATGCCGGAATCGAACCGGCTCTGTCTAAAAACGGGGCCTCTTAAGGGCCCTGGAATCCCATTATCCGAATCTCGCGATTGTATTACTTAGTAGTTGTTTAAACTTGTTTATACTAAAGGAATCTCTAAACCTATTACAATGAAATTATCGTGGCTAAAAAGACCCGAACGTAAATTTGAATTTCCACAACCACCTCCGGGGTTTATGGGACGGTTTTATATGCATGACCCGAGCAAGGAATGGGCGGCGTATATTCCTAAACCTTCCGGTCCTACCAATTATCTTGAAATCGGGTGCGCGGACGGTGGAAACGCTATTATCATCTCAAAGTCATACGCACACCACCCCGAATCCAAGTTATACTGTGTAGATCCGTGGATGGATTACGACGAGTATCCGGAATACAAAGGAGACCAGGAATTGGCTTGGAAAGCGTTCAATCAAAATATTGAGACATGCGCAGACGTTTCAAAATTTATTATTCATCGAGGATTCTCTGACAATATTGTCCCAACGTTTCCGAATGACTTTTTTGACTTGATTTTTGTGGATGGTAACCATGAGACCGAGTATGTATACCGAGACGGTCTGATGTCTTTAGATAAAGTCAAGATCGGTGGATACATTGTTTTCGATGACTACTCCGATTATTGGCCACAAACTGTTGTTGGTATTGATAAATTTGTAAAAGAAGCTGGGTCGCGAATCGAAATAGCTGGGAATTTAAGATACGTTATTGGCCAAATGATTTACAAGAGAATCGCTTAAAGCTTAAATCGTTTCTTATAATCTGCAATAGATGCGCGTAATGTTGTTTTATTCCACAGAACCCATTTCGCCAACGCCCCGGGCGTATCGGGTTTCTGCCAGCTCTCACCCATTCCTGAATGGCGTTTCAAATAACGCTGTTTGCGAGTCGGATCGCGGTGTTTGGTGTAGTCGCTCATCCCCTTGGCGCCGAACGGAACGACTTTCTGGTGTCCATCAGGATAAATAAATGTCGCATCCCATTTCTTTTCGGCTTTGTGCGAAGGCTTTATAGATTTGAGTCGTAATTTACGAGTCTTGCCTCCCATTATATTACTTGCGAGTTTTGCGTTT
>Ga0007882_10002414_pt1 | contig 10460 bp, 8 predicted proteins | sample CryBogCBH12Aug01_FD_71195 | JGI IMG/M metagenome (GOLD analysis project Ga0007882, IMG submission 71195) | Freshwater microbial communities from Crystal Bog, Wisconsin, USA - CBH12Aug09.1 | ecosystem: Environmental > Aquatic > Freshwater > Lake | place: Crystal Bog, Wisconsin, USA | collected... | reverse complement strand
ATAACAACTACCTTGCAACTTTCAATGCTTTAATATTTTATTAAAGATTTAACCGAAGCAATACACATGTGTTTTTCAGCTGAAGTAAGTTTCGGAGCAAGTGCTGTACTTGGCACTGTTGGCATAATATCTATTTATAAGTCTGCAAACAATGCACAGCGATTATTTTCTTGTATTCCTATAATTTTTGCGGTACAGCAATTTTCTGAGGGCATATTATGGCTTTCATCATCGTATGCTGCCGTAGCACCCTACCACAATGTAGCCACCTATACATTTCTTGTTTTTGCACAAGTAATTTGGCCATTTGTTGTTCCACTTTCAGTAATGCAAATGGAAACTGATCTGAAAAGGAAAAGAATGCTAAAGTATATTGTATTGTTCGGATCAATATTCTCTTCTTACCTTATATATTGTCTTATCTTTTACAAAGTTGAGTCTTATATTGATTGTAGCCATATCAAATATGATATGAAATATCCAATCCGCTTTAAATTTTCCGGCATAATTTATCTGATACCAACAATTTTACCGCTTATACTGTCAACAATAAAAAGAACCCGGTTATTGGGAATAGTAATTTTAGTTTCTTACATAATTACAAAATTATTTTACACACATTACTTGATATCTATATGGTGCTTTTTTGCAGCAATTATCAGCATATTAGTATTACACATAATAATTAAATTAAACAATACTCGCAAATATTTATCTTAATTCAAATAAATACAAGCCTTTTCAGTTCCAATCCCCCCGTTTCAGAGGATGTGAGCGATAGTGCATCCGGTGGTTAAGATAATACCCAATCTTTGATGGTATTCAGAGATCGGAAGCCAAATGATTATAACCAAAGCTTATTAAATTCTTCAACTATTGACTGCTAATCACTTATACATTTTACTAACAAAATACCCGTCAATAAAGGCTTTTACCTATCTTTGTGCAGTCAAAAACCATATCAAATTGAGCACAAAATCTCTTACATATTACAACCTACTCTATCACTCAATTTTTACATGGGGTCATTATCTACCTCATTTGGGGGCAATGAGACATTAATTTGTCAAATTTCAGATTGAGAATACCCCAATTTAGCTGCCCCATAGAAATTTTTTTATGGGGGTGCAAAAACTTAAAAAAATTAAAAGCAAAATATATAACTAAACATAAAAACTGTACTTGCCCAAAACCCAACAAAAAAACATAACATCGTAAAAAGAAAAACAATTACATATTACAACCTACCCAATCACTCAGTTTTACCATGGGGTCATATTCTACCTTTTTTTGGGAAATGGGGTGTAGAATAAAACAGAGAACCCGCTCCCGATCTGTTCCTCGCTCTCACCTTTCCCGCCTCACAGAGATTTTTTTATGGGGCGGAAATAATTTGGAATATAAATTATGCAATATATAGTCAAAAACCATTTCAGAAGTAAATACATTGAATAGCTAAAAAATAGTTTCGTACCTCAATCGACTTAGGAAAACAACTACACCACTATTTCTCCCCTATCTTTACAATCCAACCTCAATGACACGAATAGGACTCATATCTGATACGCATAATCACCTCGATGATGCAATTTTCAAACATTTTGATCAATGTGATGAAATATGGCATGCAGGTGATTTTGGCACATCTGCTCTATCAGATAAACTTAAAGCTTTCAAACCCCTAAAAGGTGTATATGGCAATATAGACGGGCATGATATCAGATGTGAATTTCCTGAGAAATTAAAGTTTAAATGCGAAGAAGTAAATGTATTTATGACCCATATCGGTGGTTATCCATGCAAGTATGCCCCGGCAATAAGAGAAGAACTGTTTGCCATGCAGCCACAACTATTCATTTGCGGTCATTCACACATTCTCAAAGTTATTTATGACCCTAAACTAAATTGTCTGCACATGAACCCGGGTGCTGCAGGTATTTATGGTTGGCACAAAGTGCGTACTATAATCAGATTCGAGATAAACGGTAATAATATGTCCAACTGCCAGGTGATAGAACTGGGAAAACGTTAGAACCACACACCCAAATTTAACATCCATTCTGTCCGCACATTAGTAAGTACACCGCCAGTCTCAAAAATCATTTGACTTTTATCCAAAACCAAACCACGTGCCTCAAATCTTATGTACGAATTATCTGTTGGCTTATATTCAGCCCCACCCGTAAAACCATTCAACTTATACCCTGCAGTTGCCTTAGTACCAGTTGTAGTACCGGAAAGAAATCCATCCGGGTCGTTAAACATTTCATACCTGCCAAAGACAGAGAATTTAGGCTTAATCTTATACTGAAGTGTGACAATAGAACTATATATAGAAGCAGTGCTATTGCTTGATGTAATAGAAGAGTTTTGCTGGCTGATATAATCAACCCCAATAAGTGCTTTAAGCTTTGAAGTAAGCTGATATGTAAACACAAGATTATTTAAAAACCTGATATGCGAATCCTTACTACCATCCGGATATTCATCACCAATCAGATTGTAATAACCCAAACTACCCTTTTCACCAAATGTCCGAACAATTGAAACCCCATAAGATTTTGAACGGTTATTATCAACAAAAGTATTGTACCCGTTTAGTATGTGTAAACAAAAGATGTAGTTGTCACTGGGTGTGTAAGTCAGTTTTATACCCGACTGAAACCATGGTTCATACACAGTTATTACAGACAATGAACTGGCAATATTGTCTTTTGGCAAAAGAGCTTCTGTACCAATGTGTGTCTTAAAAAAACCCGCATCAAGCCAGAATTTTTTTCCAAGCCTTACACCTGCATTCGCCTCCTGTACCATATTATATACCGGAGACCATGCACTTGTAGGAATATCACCAAAATGAACCGTAAAAATACCCCTGATGTTCTTTGAATTATATATAGCAGACAGTTGCGCAATATTCAGCCCAAATACATTGCTCTTAGGCGATATTACCGGGAATTTCTGATAGTTATTTGTCCCTACAGAATCAGAATAACGGGCATAATATACATCAACATAACCACTGAATTTAAACTCAGCAGTTGAGTCTTTAAACTGTGCGGAACAATTTATAGATACTACGGAAACAATGATTAAAAAAAGAGTAAAAGCATTCTTTCTCATAACTCAACATTTTATCACGACAAACATATTGCTATTTTCTTAAAACACAAACAACACATTAGTTACAATCAAATTTGAAGCACACTTTTGTTTTGGTAAGACGAAAACTTTTTAGTTCATTTCATAAAAACTATAAATGCTTTTTAACAAATCCTTGCATTATTTAAATTGTTGTTATAGATTTGTTTTTCTTTAAAAAAATCATTTTTTAAAAGAGTAACTTACTGAAAGTTAAGACAATAAAGACACAAATGTCTTTATGTATAGAAAATCAAAGTTTGTAATTGTGCTTGCTGTTGCAAGACTATTTGTTTTTTTAACACTTAAAATATATAACTATGGCAGCATTTGATGCAGGCACAACGGGCTTTATGCTCTTAGCCACAAGTTTGGTAATGTTAATGACTCCTGGATTAGCTTTCTTCTACGGTGGTCTTGCAGGTAAACGAAATATATTAGGCATTATGATACAAAGCTTTGTATCAATGGGTATTACTACCATAATATGGTATATATGCGGCTACTCATTATGTTTTAGTGGCAATGCTTTAGGTGGTGTAATCGGCAACTTAGACAAAGCATTTATGCATGGTGTTGACCTTAATTCACCATTTGGTGGCAACCCTAAAATACCCGAGTTTGTATTCTTCGCCTACCAAATGATGTTTGCAATTATTACCCCTGCTTTGATAACAGGTGCATTTATAAACAGGATTACCTTCAAGGCATACCTGTTATTCCTCGTTGTTTGGCAGATACTGGTATATTATCCATTCGCACACATGGTATGGGGTAACGGGTTATTGGCACAATGGGGTGTTAAAGACTTTGCAGGTGGTATTGTAGTACATGCTACCGCTGGTTTTGCAGCCCTTGCATCGGTAATCTATGTTGGCAAAAGAAGAGATACAAGCTCTACCCCCAATAGTATCCCACTGATAGCTATCGGTACAGGTTTATTGTGGTTTGGCTGGTATGGCTTCAATGCAGGTAGTGAGCTTGATGTTGATGCTATTACAAGCCAGGCTTTTATCAATACAGACGTTGCAGCTTCATTTGCAACTATAACATGGCTGATAATAGAATGGAGCCTTGTTAAGAAACCCAAATTTGTAGGTTTACTTACTGGTGCTGTAGCTGGTTTAGCGACAATCACCCCCGCTGCAGGATTTGTTACGCTTGGTTCAGCTGTTATGATTGGTATAGCATCAGGTATTGTTTGTTATATTGCAGTACACTTTAAAAATAAAATGGGCTGGGATGATGCGCTGGATGTATGGGGAGTACATGGAATTGGCGGTTGTCTGGGAACAATATTATTAGGCGTTTTCGCTACAAAAGCTGTAAATGCAGGTGGTGCGGATGGTTTGATGAGTGGAGGTACAACATTCTTCGTTCATCAATTCATCGCGGTAGTAGTCGCTTGTGTTTACGCATTTGTTTTCACTTATGTAATGCTGGCACTTATAAACATTGTTACAAAAGTGAAGGTAGATCAGACAAGTGAAGACTTGGGATTAGATGAATCCGAGCATGGTGAAAAAGCTTATGATGAAGGTGTGCTTTAAAGCACTTCAGATACTAATGAAATAAGGGTTCCAAGTTGATTGGAACCCTTATTTCATTAAACCTAAGTGCTACAGCTTAATAATAGGCTTCAGGTCATTTGCCAGTTTCAATGAGAACTGTTCTGAAGCCAATTTAGTAAGGTGTTGCGAGTTATAAAAATTATTCTTGTCGTAGCACATAGAATCATTGGAATAATCAAGGAAGGGTATATTATACTTCCTAGCATATCCGTTGATTAAATCCATAATTTTATCCCTGTTATTGATAAGCAAAAAGCTCTCCCTGTACATGGGCGAACATACAAAAACAACCTTTATATCATTGTTCTTGCAATAGTCAAGATATGCCTCAAATTCAGCTAATATCGCCGGATTAGTTTCATACACCACTCCGGTAGGGTGTACTTTTTTGAAATCTGCAAAAGAAGAATCCCATTTAAGATCATTCGGTATATATCCCTTATAGAAGTCCAATTTTTCTTTATGGGCTTTATTAAAATACCACTTAATCCCGGTGGAAATAAGATCAAAATGATTATTATACTTAAACAAGGGGATGTACTTCTCAGGCAAAGTAAATCTGCCATTATACTTGTCTGTTACGTTACGGATAATAGAATCGTTCAAGTAGGGTAAATACTGTGTTTCAGAAAGCAATTCTTCTTGTTCCCTAAAAAAACCAACATCAATTTGTTGTATGATATACTTTGGCTTTTTATTGTGCTCTAAATATATCCGGAAACGGGCATACTGAAAATCAAAATATAGTCCGCTCATACCAAGGTTATAGCTATTAATGTGTAATGCCGTATCAAGTATTTTCGGAGAAATATGCCTGTATGCACGTGAGTGCCCGCAAATAAGGGCATCAGCATTGATTCTTGACGCATAAATATCATTCCACACAACGTACTTTTCCAAGTTAGATTTGCGCAAACCCTTATCTACAATGTAATTTACAAAGTAGAGTATTGGAAATACCAAAGCGATAAATAGAAATATTTTAAAAAAAATCTTCTTCATGAAATCAAAATTGGAAATAAATAAATTGTCTGTTATTGTAAACACCTAACAAGAAAAAAACAAAAAATAGCCCAGTATATAACGACCACCTTACCATCCAATTTTGCCGTTGGATAATTGTGTTCATAGATTCTTTTTGATGCACCATTTGTAACATTTCGAGCAATACAAGCAAAAACGCTGCATAGAATAGGTCGGTATTGTGTATATGAAAGTATCTGCCTGTAATTACCCCTCCATGGACATTATTAAAAATTTTACCTTTCGCCAAATCCTTCCCCACCCCAGCTATACCTTTGAAATAAGCCAACGATTCTTTCATATTGATACACCTGAAAAATATTAGTGAAATAGAAAAGTACACGAAAGTGATTATTCTGCTCAATCCATTATTCAACCATTGGGGCAATACGCCAAATATTTTTCTTCTTCTTTTTCTTGTGAGAAATTCATACGCAATAGCAACTCCCTGCATCAATCCGAATAGTACATATTTCCATGCAGCACCATGCCAAAAACCACACAATACAAACGTAAAAATAAGCCCGAATATAACTGCCGTTTTCCCCCAATTACGTAAGCCTCCCACAGTAGGATTATATACATAATCATTGAACCAAGAAGACAAAGAGATATGCCATCTCCTCCATAATTCTGATATAGACTTGCTTGAGAATGGTCTGTCAAAATTAATCATCAACTGGTATCCCATTACTCTTGCTGCCCCTCTCGCAATATCCGAGTACCCCGAGAAATCACAATACAACTGAAAAGAGAAGCAAAATAAACCAAGCAGCAATGCTATACCGGTATATTTATCTCCATTTGGATTCATAAATATAGGGTCAACAATCTGTGTAGCAAGAAAATCGGCAATAACAACTTTTTTAAATAGTCCCCACATCATCTGTCTTAATCCACAAACAACATTATCATAGTTGAATTTATGTTCTTCATGAAACTGATGCAGTAATTCCTGCGGGCGTTCAATCGGTCCGGCAACCAACTGCGGGTAGAACATAACATACAGGGCATAAATTCCAAAATGCCGTTCTGCTTTCTGGTTGCCACGATATACCTCAATTGTATAACTCATTGCCTGAAATGTATGGAATGAAAGACCAATGGGTAGGGCAATTTTAAGAAATTCTATCTGTGCATTTGAATGTGTTAAACGTAAAATATCATTTACATTTTCAACAAAGAAATTGTAATATTTAAAGAAAGCAAGTATGCCAACGTTTGCTACAATACTCATTACAAGGTAAATATATTTCCTCCTTCCTTCAGCATTTTCAAGCATTATACCTGCGATATAATCTATGACAATGGTAAAAAAGAGGATTAGTATATAAACAGGTATGAAAAACATGTAAAAAAAACAACTTGCAAACAATAAATGAAACCATCTATACTTATGTGGTAACAAATAGTACAATATTGTTACTATAGGAAAAAACAGCAGAAACTGGTAGGAGTTAAACAACATAGTTTAAAATATTTTTTATAAATAAAAAAATAATTATATTATTAAGTAATCAAACAATTTTTTAGTGTTTGAAACATCTTTAAAATAGTTACAATGTAATTTTAAAAAAGATTTCAATATATGTTACTGATTAACGACAAAGGTATTTATTATAATAAAAAAAACAAATGAAGTATTCAATTGTTCATAAATCATAATTGATTTTATTAAAAAAAATTAATGCATATAATTTTTTATACATTATAATTAAAAAATCAATACATAAAAATGTAACCAATAATTATCAAACATTCCATTTGTAATAATAAAACAATAGCTACATTTGTAACCTTATAGTCATTTTAATGACTCAATTTTTAAAAGTATTTTTTGATTAAATAATATCTGGCTATTCTGCATCTTTTTGAATAACTCATGGAAGAATTTCTGAAGTTAAAAACGTTGATAATTGACAATCATGTAGATGAAATGGTTTCTATTGCCAATTTTTTAGCAGAGTTTGATTTTAAGGTAGATATTGCAGGGTCAGGGAAGGAAGCCCTGCTCATGATGCAAGAAGAAGAATATGGATGCTTGGTAATTGATATTCAATCCTCCGAAATAAATGGTTTTGAACTTACCGGGATAATAAAAACAAATGAACTGACAAAAGGGATTCCGATTATATACTCTGCAGATGAAGAAAAGATTGAGGATAAGGATTTTATTTTTTCCTGTTTACAAAGTGGAGGTGTAGATTTTATTGCTAAGCCTTTTGACAATATCCTCCTGATGTTAAAGATCAGGAATCACCTTGAATTTTCATATAACATAAAAAAATTAATGTATGAAAATTATCAAAATGTTAAACTAAATCTACTTCTTGAAAATCACATCAATATTTCAAACGAACTATCCTCTATAATGAGCGATGAAAAACATCGTACAGAAGAATTATTGAATAAACTATTGCCGTCGGATATTGCTGAAGAATTAATGAATAAAGGTACTTCTGATGCCCGGCATTTCAATGATGTTACCGTAATATTCACTGACTTCATTGGATTTTCATTTTTCAGTCAACTATTTACGCCACAAGAATTAGTGAGTGAACTTAATACTTGCTTTATTGCCTTCGATAGAATAATGGAGAAATATGGTATTGAAAAAATAAAGACTGTTGGTGATGCATATCTTGCGGCATCTGGTTTACCTTTCCCTGATCCAAATCATGCAATCAAAGCAGTAAATGCAGCAATAGAAATCGCTGAATACATGGAAAAAAGAAAAGATCAAAAAGCAGGAAAAGCTTTTTCCATCAGAATAGGGCTTCATTCAGGTGATGTAATTGCCGGAATTATCGGAGCAAAAAAATTAGCTTACGACATTTGGGGTGACACAGTGAACATTGCTGCAAGAATGGAACAAAACAGTGAAGCAGGTAAAATAAATATCTCAGAAACAACTTACTCTATTGTAAAAGATAATTTTGAATGTATCTACAGGGGTGAAATTGAGGCCAAAAACAAAGGTGCATTAAAAATGTACTTTATTGCATAGGTGTATAGCTATTTCTCTCGTAGCAAGATCTCAATATCACCTATTAATTTGTTAACCTCACCTACCTCAAGTCCGTCATAAAAGCCACGAATCCTACCCTTCCCATCAACAAGTACAAAGTGCTTATCATGAATAAAATCTTGGTCAATACTTACTCCGGTTGTATCCTGTTCTGCGTTTATGAGATAGCTATACCTTGCCAAATCATATAGCTCCCTTTTATCACCGGTGAGAAACATCCAATGTTTAGCATTAGCATCAAATCTCAAACTATAATTTTTCAATGCCTTAATGGAGTCACGCATTGGGTCAACTGTATGTGAAAGTATAAGCACCCTATCATTTGTTTTAAATTTATTATACACTAATCGCATATTCTCATTCATCTTTGGACACATCCCCTTACAGGTAGCAAAAAAGTATTCAATAATGTAAATTTTACCAATAACATCTTTTTCGGTAATTGTGATTCCATCTTGGTTGGTAAATGCAAATGGTTGTATATGGTGATTTTGATCATTGCCGACAATAGGTAGAGTAGGCTTTTTGCTTTCATTATTTTGAATCATAGGAATCACAACAACAAAAAATGCTATACTAAGAAACACAAAGAACAAAAGGAGCAATAAAGCAATTTTTTTATTTTTCATAACCTGCAAAAAGTATAAGGAACTAATTATGATTCAAAATTACACATAGTAAAACATATTCGGTTAATAAAAAGTGTAATAATATTGTTACAATTAACTATTTTTATTCTGAAATAATATATAGTGGAGTAAGTCTCACTTTGCAAGAAAAAAATTAACTTTGTTGAATACGATTTATTCTATGAAACAAACGATTTATTCCAGTATTATTCAGATTAAATCATAAAACAGCTATGTCGCTAAAGATTCTGATACTCGAAGACTCTCCTACTGATGCCGAACTTATCCAGCGGGAACTAAAAAAAGGGAATATTGAGTTTATTGCCTTAGTAACAGATACAGAAAATGGTTTCATCAGTGCTTTGAACAGTTTCCACCCTGACATAATTTTATCAGACCATGCTATGCCTGGTTTCAACTCTATAGAAGCCCTATCCATCTGCAAAAAAGAAAATTACAAATGTCCTTTTATCCTTGTTACCGGTGCAGTTTCAGAGGAGTTTGCAGTGGAATGTATTAAAGCAGGTGCTGATGATTATATTCTAAAGAACAAACTTATACGTCTGCCATCTGCTGTCGAGAATGCTTTAAAAAAAGCAGTAGCAGAGCGAGAAAAGGAACATGCTATTAAGAATTTGGAGGACCAGAATATTTTCATGAGTCTTTTACTAAAATCTATTCCGATAGCCCAATATGTTTGTAATGAATGCACCCATGACATAACATACATGTCGAACAATATTTTTTCATTCAGTGGCTACTACCCTGATATGTTTCTTGCTGACCCGCATTTCTGGCAAAAGCACTTACATCCTGACGACACAGAGAAAGCAATAACAAGTTTTCGCGAACTTACTAATACTCATGAATGTATTATTGAATACAGGTGGAAAGTTTCTGATGATACCTATAGGTGGATCTACGATAGAGCCAGAGTTGTAAAAAATGAACACGGCAAAACTTTTGTAGCCGGTGCAATGATTGACATTACACTAAGAAAAGAAGCCGAAGAAAAATTATTACTGAAGAATAAAGAACTTAACACATTTATATACCGCTCAACACATG
>Ga0007882_10002412_pt1 | contig 10463 bp, 10 predicted proteins | sample CryBogCBH12Aug01_FD_71195 | JGI IMG/M metagenome (GOLD analysis project Ga0007882, IMG submission 71195) | Freshwater microbial communities from Crystal Bog, Wisconsin, USA - CBH12Aug09.1 | ecosystem: Environmental > Aquatic > Freshwater > Lake | place: Crystal Bog, Wisconsin, USA | collected... | reverse complement strand
GTGAACTTTCCCATTGCTGATACGACCACGACGACCTGGTTACCGGCGGCTCGGGTGCGGGCGACGTGGTCAGCAACCGCGCGAATACGTTCAGCGTCTCCGACGGAGGTGCCACCGAACTTTTGCACAATGAGAGCCATACGTAGGCAGTTTAGTTCGGCGCCGAACCACTACGACGTGCCGACTAATCTCTACATTTATGGCTACTGCAAAGCGTGAACGGCAAAAGGCACTCCGTGCCCAGAAAATCGAACAGATGCAAAAGACTGAGAAGCGAAAGAAGGTCGGCAAGAAGACGCTGATCTACGCCATCGTGCTCGTGCTTCTCGCTGGGTCCGCCATCTGGCTCTTCACTCCATCGAAGCCACAGGTCGTGACCATTCCCACGACGACCACGACCACGACGGCGTCGGGCTCTTCCATGTCGGGCACCAGCATGCCCGGTATGAACATGTCGGCCGTGCCCGGTTTCGCCGCCATCGCGCACCCGCTGCCCGCTGGGACCTGGGGCGTCGCGCCAAAGGTGACGGTGCCGACGACGGCCGCACCCACCGTGGAAGAAGCCGCCAACTTGATCACCGGTTCCGGCCCGAGCATCAAGCTCGGTGACCAGTTCAAGGTCCAGTACATCCTGGCTGACTACGCCTCACACAAGGTCATCCAGTCCTCGTGGCCTTCGGGCTTTGCCTGCCTCAAGACCGGCGGAAGTTTCCCCTGCTCACTCACGACCAACAGCCTGATTCCCGGCTGGGTGAAGGGCATGGTCGGCATGAAGGTGGGCGGCCGTCGCGAGCTCATCATTCCACCAGCGCTCGGCTACGGTGCCGCCGGCAACAGTGGCATCCCCGGCAACGACCCGCTGGTCTTCGTCATTGACCTGTTGAAGATCAACTAACTCTCCACCCCGTGGCTTCGGCCACACCAAATAGAAAGTAGGCCCGCCATGAGCGACCTCATCCCCAACGCCGATGGTTCCAGCGAAAAGCGCCAGAAGTTTGACGCTGCTCCCCCGATGATCATTGATCCATCGAAGAAGTACACCGCCACGATGGTCACCACGCACGGCACCATGGAGATTGAACTCTTCGCCGACAAGGCCCCCGTCACCGTGAACAGCTTCGTGTACCTGTCGCGCTTTCACTACTACGACGGCATTGTCCTGCACCGCATCATTCCCGGCTTCGTGCTGCAAGGTGGCGACCCCACCGGCACCGGTGCTGGTGGCCCTGGCTACAAGTTCCGCGACGAACTCCCTCAGGCCGGTGAGTACAAGCTCGGCTCCTTCGCCATGGCGAACGCTGGTCCGAACACCAACGGTTCACAGTTCTTCATCATCTCGGGGCCAAGCGGCGTGGCGCTGCCACCGCTGTACGCGCTCTTCGGTCAGGTCACCACTGGTCTCGACGTCGTTGCCGCTATCGATGCCGTGGGTACCAACTCGGGTCGTCCCACCCAAGAAGTGACCATCGAGTCGGTCACTATCACCGAGGCCTAGAGCTGCGCGGGGGCTCCGGCCCTCGTCACCACAACATCACCGTCGATGACGCGCCAGGACTCGTCGTACCCAAGTACGGCCGTCGGCGTGAGTTCAACGAACAGCAACTGAGGGCCCACCAACTGTTGTGTGCGCTCTCGTTGCGTCGCCTCCGACGGCATCGCCAGCACAACGTCGTCAAAGCGATTGAGTCCCGTGGTAGGTGCGCCACCACGCGGGTCAATCATCACGGTGCCGAAGACGGAACTCACCGAGCCAATGGCTACCACCGAGGCCTCACACAGGGCGTCACCCACCGGTGAGTTACGCCAAATTGTGCGGGCGTGCAGCGCACTGCCGTCCACGCAGATCACGAATGTGGCTCCACGAATCGCGTCGGCGTTCGACTGATCAAGGGCGGAGCGGCGATCCGTCAGCGCCAGCACCGTGCCGCCACCAAGTGTGTCGACGACAGCCTGCGTCGCACGCTTGGCGTCAATGAATGCGGCAGCGGTCCCCACTATCACCACGTCGTTGGGATCAACCGGCTCATACGCACGCCACGAGGTCAGTGCCTCGAGTGAACCAAGCGCGTAGAACATGGATCAGCGCGGTGGCTGGAACCAGCGACGAGAGAAACGCCACAGTGGCGTGGTGTCGACCACAACCTCGGCCTCAGTACGACGCTGCAGCGCGAAGTAGGCCGCGGTAACCACCGCGATCTCTTCGGGCGTCGCCGTTGTTCGAGGGGCCAGGTTGCTCACAGTGGAATGTTGCCGTGCTTGCGCTTCGCCGGTTCGTCGCGCTTGGAGCGCAGCAAGTTGAGCGAGGTCGCCAGAATCTGTCGCGTCTGAGCGGGGTCAATAACGTCATCGACAAAGCCACGCTCGGCCGCGATGAAGGGGTTGGCATAGTTGGCCTGGTAGTCGGCCACCAGCTCACTGCGCAGCGCCGCCGGGTCTTCAGCCTGTTCGATGTCGTGGCGGTGCACAATCTCCACGGCACCAGCAGCACTCATCACGGCCAGCTCGGCGGTCGGCCACGCGAAGGCGAAGTCAGCACCAATGCTCTTGGAGTTCATGACGACGTAGGCCGCACCGTAGGCCTTGCGGGTAATGATTGACAGACGCGGAACGGTGGCCTCACAGAAGGCGTAGAGCAACTTGGCGCCGTGGCGAATCATGCCGTTGTGCTCCTGGTCAACGCCGGGCATGAAGCCCGCGACGTCAACGAACGTCACCAGCGGAATGTTGAAGGCGTCGCAGGTGCGCACAAAGCGCGCGGCCTTGTCACTGGCGTCGATGTCCAAGACACCGGCCTTGACGTTGGGCTGGTTCGCCACCACTCCCACCGTGAAGCCATCAATACGACCAAAGCCACAGATAATCTGCGGGGCGAAGGTCGCGTGGACCTCCATGAACTCACCGTCGTCAACGACCGTGGTGATGACCTTCTTCATGTCGTAGGGCAGGTCGGGCGACACTGGCAACACCTCACGCAGTGATTCGCAGAGGCGGTCACTCGGGTCGGCACTCAAAATACGGGGGGCCTCTTCGAGGTTGTTCGACGGCAAGTACGAGAGCAGGTAGCGCACCTCATCGAGCGCCGAGCGCTCGTCGGGGAACACGAAGCCGGCTGCGCCGGACTTGGTGGCGTGCGTCATCGCACCCGCCAGCTCTTCCAGGGTTACGTCCTCACCCGTGACCGCCTTGACGACGTCGGGGCCGGTGATGAACATGTGCGAGGAGTCCTTCACCATGAAAACGAAGTCAGTCATGGCCGGTGAGTAGACCGCTCCACCGGCGGTGGGGCCGAGGATCACTGAGACCTGGGGCACAACGCCACTGGCGGCCGCGTTGCGACGGAAGATGCCACCGTAGGCGTTTAGTCCGGCAACACCCTCTTGAATGCGGGCACCGCCGCCGTCATTGAGGCTGATAAGCGGCAGGCCCATCGAAAGAGCCAAGTCCTGAATCTTATGAATCTTCTCGCCGTGGGTCTCACCGAGCGATCCGCCGAAGACCGTGAAGTCCTGAGCGTAGACGCAGACCTGGCGACCGTCAATCTTGCCGAAGCCGGTAACGACACCGTCGGTGTAGGGGCGGGCGTTTTCGATCCCCATACCCGTGGCGTGGTGACGGTTCAGTAAGTCGAGCTCTTGGAAGGTGCCCTCGTCGAGCAGGTACTCGAGACGCTCACGTGCCGTCATGCGTCCGCGGTCGTGCTGACGGGCGATAGCGGCGTCGCCACCTGCCTTCAGGGCGTGCGCCTTGCGGTCTTGCAACTCAGCCAATAGGTGCGCCATCGTGTGTTCCATAGGTTCTAAGGCTACCTAGGTCGCCACCACCGGTGGGGTTGTCTTGAAGTTCTCCCTCTTACTGAGGAGTAGTCCTACGCGGGAATGAACTCGTTCACCAATCGGTACCGGGCGAGCCCGACCGACTGATCTGTTTCGATCTCGAGCACGTAGGCACTCGCCACCGGTGAACCATCACGGGCCGAACTCGGAAGTTCACCCGCCAAGGCGAAGAGCAGCTCGGTGACCGTAGGGTTGTGCGCCACCACGAGCAGCGAGGTGGTCACCGGGTCAATGGCCTGCAGGTCGATCAGCACGTCTTCGGCCGTCACGTCTCGACGGCCGTTGTAGATCAAGGAACTTGTTTCGTGGGACTGCACGAAGGGCGTCTCGTCGAACGACGCCAGAAAGGTCTGACGAGTCCGGGTGGCGGCCGACACCAGTGCGGTGCAGGGCCCGTAGGCGCCCAGAGCTGTCGCGTCGCTGGCCCACGTTCGCAACTGGGCGCACTGCTCGCGTCCTCGTTCGGTCAAGGAACGGTGGAAGTCGTCGCCATCGGGACCGGCGGGCGCCGCCTCCGCGTGGCGGACAATGGTGAGAAAACGCATGAGAGAACTTTACGGCCAGATGAGTGTTCACCAATGAGCGAGGGTTTAGCGTAGAGATATGGGTGTTTCTCTTTCGTATTTCCAGGCCATCATTCTTGGACTTCTCCAGGGCGTCACGGAGCTCTTTCCCGTCTCGAGTCTCGGCCACGGCGTTTTGGTTCCCGCCCTCTTCGGCTGGCACAACCTGGTGAGCTCGCAGTCGGCCAATCAGTCCTTCTTCTTGACGTTCCTCGTTGGACTCCACTTCGGGACCGCCGTTGGCCTCATCGTCTACTACCGAGCCACCTGGGGCCGCCTCCTCCGGGCTGGCCTCGCCCAGGTCACCAGCGCCCGAAGCAACGGCCTCACCACGCTCTGGCGCCTGGACGCGCCCGATATCTCGCGTGACTACCGCCTTCTCGCCTTACTCATCCTCGGCACGATCCCCGTCTCGGTGGTCGGACTCGTGATGGAAAAGCCGCTGCGGGAGCTCTTCGCGAAGCCGGAAGCCGCCGCCATCTTCTTGCTGATCAACGGCGTGATTCTCTGGGCGGCAGACCGTATGAAGTCTTCCCAGGGTCGACGCTCGCGCACCGTGCACGCCGAGGCCATGCCCACCCGCACCGCCGTCATTATTGGCTCGTCGCAAATCCTGTCGCTCTTGGCGGGTATCTCACGCAGTGGCATCTCCATGGTCTCGGGCATGTTCAACGGCCTTGATCACGAAGAGTCCGCCAACTTTGCCTTCTTGCTCGGCACCCCGGTGATCTTGCTGGCCGCCCTCTACAAGATTCCCTCGTTGCTAGGTGCAGCCGGGAACGGGGTACGCCTGCAGGCCCTCGTCGGCGCTTTGTGTGCGATGGTCGCGTCCTACGTGTCGGTGTCGTTCCTCGCCAAGTGGTTCACGACCAAGACCTTGCGCCCCTTCGCCTACTACTGCCTGATTGTCGGCGCGCTGTGCGCGCTGCGCTTCCTCTAGTCAGCGAGAACGCGTCTTCCCTCAATCGCTCGACTGAGCGTGAGGTCGTCGGCGAACTCTAAGTCGCCGCCGACGGGCAGGCCGTTGGCCGGCTGCGACACCACGAGTCCAGGGATCTGGAGCAGGCGGCTCAAATACATCGCCGTGGCGTCACCTTCGAGGTTCGCGTTGAAGCACAAGATGACTTCCTTGACCGGACCGTGCAGGCGCTTGATGAGTTCTTGAATGCGCAAGCGCTCCGGCGTCACGCCCTCGAGCGGATTCAACAGCCCGTGCAGCACGTGATACGTGCCCGTGAAGGCCCGTGAACGTTCGACTGCTTCCACGTCCGGTGGGCTCTCCACCACGCAGATGACACTCTGGTCACGACGCTCGTCATTGCACATCGGGCACAGTCCACCGGTTTCGGCAAAGTTGCAGCACCGCTCACAAAAACTCAAGTTCGCTTTCATGTCGAGCAGGGTCGCCGACAGGCGCGTCACGTCTTCCGATGGCTGTCGCATCAGCCAAAAGGCAATGCGCTGCGCTGACTTTTGCCCCACGCCAGGAAAGCGCCCCAGCTCATCGACAACTGCTTGCAGCGACGGTGGGTAACTCACGAAATTTCCGTAGCGCCAGGGAACATTTCCGAGATCAGGTGGCTGGCCACCGAGGTGACTTCGGTCTCGGGCGTTCCACTGTCTTCGTCCATGGTGTCGTCGTCATCGGTGTCACCGCTCACTGACGCAGTCGGACGTGACGGCGTGAGCGTCGCGGGCTCGGCCGCGGGGGCCGCACCGTGGCCGACAACCCAGTGCAGAGTCATGGGCATCTTGAACTCGTGATCGAGAGCGCCCTTAACACCGCCGGAAATCTCTTCGGCGTGCTTGCGCACGTCTTCGTCAACGACCGACAGCGTGATCACGTTGTTGGCGAAGGCCACCACGGTGGCGGTGCGCAGCAGCATTTGTGCTCCACGCGACGTGCGGGGAATGACGTTCTGCACAAACCGGTCACGAACCTGGTCGAGAGACAGCGATCCCGTCTCCACCGGTGCCGCAGCGACTGGAGCTGGGGCAGGACCCGGCGCTGGTGCGGGTGCCGGCTGCGGCGTGGGAGATGGAGCAGGCGTCGGGGCGGGAGCCGGCGTTGGCTGTGGCGTGGCGGGAGCGGGGGTCGCCGGAGCGCCAATGGGCTTCAATGGTGCCGGAGCCGCCGGTGCGGGGGCCACCACTGGTGCGTGGGGGGTGCGCTCGAGTCGGGTGATGCGCTCGGCGAGGGCGTCAATGCTGTGATCCAGTTCCGGGCGCACCAGACGAACAATGGCGATCTCCAAAATGACGGTCTTGTCGGGCGCACTCTTCATTTCTCGCATCGCGCGCCCAACGGTCTCGAGGGTGCGCACCGTGCGCGCGAGTCCCAACGACTGGCCCCACTTCGCCAGACGCTCTCGATCATCACCGGTCACGTCAGCCACGTCAGCGGCCACCTGGAGCAGGAAGGATTGACGGACTTCGGCAGCGAAGTTCTCCGCCAGTTGTTCAGGGTCCCAGCCATCGTGGGCAAGTGAGGCCAATGCCCGCAACGCGAGGGCGGCATCGTTGGTCGCGAGCGCCTCAAAGAGGCCGTCGAAGTCCGGTGTGACCGATTCGCCGGCTCCGGTGGCCAGTAGCTGGTCCAGGGCACTGAGTGCGTCACGGGCCGAACCGCGACCCAAACGCACGGCGGTGTCAATGAGTTCATCCGTTGCGGCAAGTCCCGCGGCACCCTGCACGTCGTGGAGCAAGGTGTTGAGGGTGTCCCCCGCCAACAAGCGGAACTCGAGGTGCTGGGTGCGCGAGCGAATGGTGGGCAGGACCTTGTGGGGGTCGGTGGTCGCCAGCACAAAGACCACGTGCGCTGGTGGCTCTTCGAGCGTCTTGAGCAAGGCGGCCGAGGCGGCTTTGGTGAGCTGGTGGACTTCGTCGAAGATATAGACCTTCCAGCGACCCGGCGTACCGTGCCACGCGCCCGAGGTGATGTCACGAATGTCTTCGACGCCGTTGTTTGAGGCGGCGTCAAGCTCGGTCACGTCCAGTGACGATCCCCTGGTGATGGCGACACAACTGGCGCAGACGTTGCAGGCGTCACCATCGCGAGGCTGCTCACAGTTGAGCGCCTTGGCGAGGATGCGAGCCGTTGTCGTTTTACCTGTACCGCGCGGACCGGAGAAGAGGTAGGCGTGGTTGACGCGGTCATTGGCGACGGCGCCCTGCAGGGCGCGCACGATGTGATCCTGGCCGCGGAGTTCAGCGAATCGACCGGGCCGAAAGCGGCGATAGAGCGACGTGACACCGTCGAGCGAGGTCGGCACCTGCGGAGTTGATTCCATGCGCCAATGCTAACGGCGAGGTGTACGGCCGGGGTTCAAAGCGATGGCCAGGCTGACCGTGGCACCCGGACAACTCGCTGAGAGCTGCTGGCTTCCACCCCTGACTCGGTTCACGAGGGCCCGTCGCACGGGACCCGACCATCGCTTTGAACCTCGGCTTTTCAAGGCTACAAGAAGTGGGCCCTCGTCTGTCGGGTAGCCTAGAAAGCCGGTACTGGTCTTCGCGACCAGGACTGATTCGGAGGAGTGCGAGAGCGGCCGAATCGGCACGCTTGGAAAGCGTGTGAAGGGCAACCTTCCGTGGGTTCGAATCCCACCTCCTCCGCCACCAGACAAATACAGAAGTAGGTAGGTCGGACATACAAAAGTCCGGTTTTGATCGAGCTGGACGAGCTTTTCGGGTTGGAACACCGACCTGGCGAAGCAAACGGCGAGACTGCAAGCTTCTGTGTTTGTCGAAGACGTGAATGAACCCCGCTGGGCCGTGAAAGGTCCAGCGGGGTTCTTCGTTTTTCGAGTGTGGAGCGGCGCTAGGTCGTCAGAGGGTGCAACACGACGAGCTGGCCGTTGACCGTGTGAGTGATGCTCGTCAAGGCGTGGTGATAGCGCTTGCGCTTCACGAGCTTGCGTTTCGAAACTTTCGGAAAGGGACCACGGAGTCGGTCCCACGCGATCGCGAAGCGCCGGTTCGTCGTGGCGACCGCTACCGCAACCATCAGGCCGGTCTTGACGATGCCGCGCATACGGACCTTGCCGCGGTTGAAGCCGGCGACGGATTCGTCCTTCAGTGCTCCAAAGTGCGGCTCGACACCCGTGCCACGACGCCCGTAGATCTTGCGCCAGGCGGTGGATCCGTAGACCTCGCGCTGGTAGAGCGGAATGTCGGCGTCGAGATCAAAGGTCTTGCAGCGCGTGGCGCACACCGCGTTGGGCGGACTCATCATGGTCGTGATCGGTACGGCCTACCTCGCCGTTACCAGGCCCGACGTTCAGCCCGCGGAGGAGCCACGTCGTTCGACAAAGAACTGACGCAGCAGCGCCGCCGACTCGGCGGCAAGGACGTCGTACGTGAGTTCGGCTTCGTGCAGTAACCGGGGATCTTGCAAGACGTTGTAGCGAGATCCCACAGCACCAGCTTTGTCGTCCATCGCCCCAATAACGACCCGCGCGACGCGAGCGTTCAAGAGTGCCCCGGCGCACATCACGCAGGGTTCCAGGGTGACGTAGACGGTGGCGCCATCCAGGCGGTGATTGCCGCGGGCCTTCGCCGCGGCTCGTAGGGCAACAATTTCGGCGTGGGCGCTGGGGTCGACGTCACATTCACGGCGATTTTCGCCCGTGGCCACGACCTCACCATCGAACACCACGACACATCCGACGGGGACGTCATCGTGATCACTGGCACGTTGGGCTGCTGCTAACGCCAGTGCCATGAAGGACTCGTCGGTTGCCATGCCCTAAGCCTACGGCCCAAAAAGTGACCTCTTGGCCACGTTGTAGACTCGTAGACGGAGGAGTGCGAGAGCGGCCGAATCGGGCAGTCTCGAAAACTGCTGTGTCTACGGGCACCGTGGGTTCAAATCCCACCTCCTCCGCCACTGCATCAAACGGATGACGTCACGTCATCCGTTTTTTGCTTTTCGGGCGAGGGGTACGCTGGAGGGGCATCCACTACCTCGAAGGGGTTCATCATGGTTTCATCAACTGACACGTCCGTCGGCACCGAGCGCAAGGTGCTCACCGAGCTACCCGGACCACGCAGCCAAGAACTGCACGCCCGCCGTAAGGGCAACGTCTCCGCCGGTGTCACCGTCGGGTTCCCCGTGTACATCGACCGCGCTCAGGGCGCCATCATCGTCGACGTCGACGGCAACCACATCCTCGACCTCGGATCCGGCATCGCCGTCACCGGCATCGGCCACGCGGTGCCCGAGTTGGTCCAGGCCGTCAGCGAGCAGGTCGCAGCATTCACCCACACCTGCTTCATGGTGACGCCCTACGAGAGCTACGTCGAGGTCTGCGAAGAACTCAACGCACTCACCCCCGGCACCCATGAGAAGCGCACTGCCCTGTTTAACTCGGGTGCCGAAGCGGTGGAAAACGCGGTCAAGATTGCCCGCTACGCCACCGGCCGTCAGGCCGTGATCGTGTTCGACCATGCCTACCACGGTCGCACCAACCTGACGATGGCGCTCACCGCCAAGAACATGCCCTACAAGCAGTCCTTTGGCCCCTTCGCACCCGAGGTCTACCGCGTGCCGATGAGTTACCCCTTCGTCGACGGACTCAGCGGTGCCGAAGCCGCCGCTAACGTCATCAAGCAGATTGAAACCCAGGTCGGCGCCAAGAACGTGGCCGCCCTTTTGATTGAACCCATCCAGGGTGAGGGCGGTTTCATCGTCCCCGCCGAAGGTTTCTTGCCTGCCCTTTCGAAGTGGACCACCGACAACGGTGTCGTCTTCATCGCGGACGAGATCCAGAGTGGTTTTGGACGCACCGGCAAGTGGTTCGCAGTAGAGCACGAGGGCGTCGTGCCCGACATGATCACGACGGCGAAGGGACTAGCCGGCGGCATGCCGCTCGCCGGTGTCACTGGTCGCGCCGAACTCATGGACGCCGTGCACGAAGGTGGCCTGGGTGGCACCTACGGCGGTAACCCCGTGGCCGCCGTCGCCTCACTGGCCGTCATCAAGGTCATGCGCGAGCGCCAGTTGGTCGAACGCGCAGCCCAGCTCGAAAACATCATCGTGCCTCAGTTGCGCGCACTCGCGAACGAC
>Ga0007882_10002408_pt1 | contig 10466 bp, 11 predicted proteins | sample CryBogCBH12Aug01_FD_71195 | JGI IMG/M metagenome (GOLD analysis project Ga0007882, IMG submission 71195) | Freshwater microbial communities from Crystal Bog, Wisconsin, USA - CBH12Aug09.1 | ecosystem: Environmental > Aquatic > Freshwater > Lake | place: Crystal Bog, Wisconsin, USA | collected... | reverse complement strand
AAAGAAGTTCCTGTTGATCTGTTGATTCCTAAAAAAACATACATCTTTTTTTCTCATACCAAAAAGAAGCAGCCTTACAATCAGAAACTTATTAAAACACTTATTAGCAATGAAAATACATTGCTTGACTTTGAATGTTTTGAACATGAAGACGGACAGCGTATAATTGGCTTTGGTTTCTTTGCAGGAATTGTAGGAGCACATAATGGTATTATGTGTTATGGCAACAGAACAGGATCTTACGAGTTATACAGAGTGTCTAAGGTTAAGGATTACCGTCAGCTGATACAGTCTTATTTTGGCCTTAAACTACCAAACATCAAGATTGCAGTTACCGGGGGAGGAAGAGTAGCTCATGGAATACTGGAAGTAATGAACATGATGGATATTCAGGAAGTGGAACCGGATGATTATCTTATTAATAAATATACCTATCCGGTTTATGTTCATCTGAAGGGTAAAGATTTGTATCAGAACAGGTTGAATGATAACTACAACAGAGATGACTTTCATAATAACCCCGATCAGTACGATTGTTTGTTTGAACCTTTTTGTTACGAAACGGATATTCTCATGAATGGCATTTACTGGGATACAAATATCCCAAGACTGTTTACCTGGGAAACTGCCAGAAAGAAAGAATTTTCTATCAAAACCATTGCAGATATTACCGATGATGCAGATGGGAGTGTTCCCTGCAATTTAGGCGACAGTACAATCGATAATCCTGTGTATGGTGTAGATATTGCTACAGGACTTAAAACAGAGCCTTATATGGATAGTAGTATCGATATAATGGCGGTAGGTAATCTGCCAAATGAATTGCCAAGAGATGCAAGCGGCTATTTTGGTGAGCAGATACTGAAATACATTCTGGATAATCTTGCTAATCCCGAAAGTGAAATATTGAAAAAGGCAACAATTTTAAACAAAGGAAAACTTACAGAAAGGTTCAGTTATTTAGAAGATTATGCCAATGGATAATCTTTTTTGTTGTATTAAGACATCATTTTAGATTAATTAACAGACTGAATAGATAGTTTTTTCATCATTTTCAATAAAAAATTTGGTGGTAACTTTTAGGCTTCTATATTTGCACTCCTTTTAGGAGATGGCCGGTTCGTCTATCGGTTAGGACAGCCCCCTTTCACGGGGCAAAGACGGGTTCGACTCCCGTACCGGCTACTAACAGAAAAGCACTCATTTGAGTGCTTTTTTTGTTATATCAACTTTGATAATGTTATATGTTTTAAGTAGTAAGTTTTAAGTAAAATACTATAGATTACTTTAAACTATAATAATAGCAAAGTGTTGTTTTAACTTATGTTTTTTCAATACTATTATTATACCCTATAGCGTTACCCTCATTGTTTAAATGTATTCCATTATCAAATTATCGAATTATCAAATTATCAAATTTGTAAACCCATTATCCCAGTTCTTCAAACTGTGCTGTCTGTTTATTCTTTCTAACATTATTCCAGTTAAAGTATTTTCCATTCATGGCAATATAAACGCCATAGGGAAGTGTTTGCACAAAGGCTAGTGCACTGCCTAAGTTGAACAAACCATCGCTGCTGCCAAACTTATAAGGAATCATAGCTCCTGTAATGATAATAGTTTTAGGAATATTGGCTTTTGCTAATATTATTGCCGTTTCAACCATGGTATCGGTACCATGTGTAATAACAATTTTATCTTCTTCGCTTTTAATACAATGTTGAACAATTAGTTCTCTATCATCCTCTTTCATCTCTAAGCTGTCTATCATCATTAGTGTTCTGATATCTACATCCACCCTGCATCTGCCTAGTTTAAGCATTTCCGGTAAATGTGTATCTTTAAAGAACAGCGTGCCGTTCAGTTCATTGTACTCCTTATCAAATGTACCTCCTGTGATAAATATTCTTATTGCCATATCAGTTGTTATTTTATTAAATAATGTTTGTAAATAAACAGCATAAAAAATCCGTTTCAGATATAGCTGAAACGGATTTATATGAATTAAAGTATTAAACTACCATTTGTCAACTTCTTCGTGATGTATAGTGCCGGAATTATCCTGTGCAGGAGGTTCTGCAACAGGTGCTTCTTTTACTACAGGTGCTTCAACTGGTTTAGCAACAACTTCTGTAGTAACTTCTTCGCCTGCTTCTGCATTATGAAAGTTCTCGTCATCATAATCAAATGCTTCAAAGTTAAAGTCAGGCATCAACTCTGTTTTTATGTAACCAACAGTTTCGTTCAGCCCCTTCATAAATTTATTGAAGTCCTCTTTGTACAGATATATCTTGTGACGTTCAAATCCATTACCATCAAGCCTTTTTTTACTTTCGGTAATTACCAGATAGTAATCTCTGTTTCTGGTAGCTACCACATCAAAGAAATAAGTTCTTCTTTTTCCAGCTCTGACTTTCTTGCCAAAGATGTTTTCTATTTTCCTGTCTGTAGGTTCGTTCTGCACAATAATTGTTTTTAATTTGTAATTATTAACAGCAAATATAATGTTGTTTAAATATTGCCAAACTTTTAGAGCAATTTCTTCTGATATTATTTTTCAGATTTCCGTTAATGTATTCAGTTGAGTACAGTTTAATCTGCTTATTAATCAATTGTATTTATGATAATTACATTCATATCATTACATTTGCTCCGATGGTAATGAACGAAGATGTACAAACAAGATGGTGGAAATTGCAAGGCAAGTTGCTGGAAAGATTTGGTAAAAAACCCGATCTTGAATCGGTATTATATCTGATAGGTATTCAGGAGTTAGCTTTGGATAAAACCGAATTCAGCAAAGAAGAAAAACAGGATTTAATGCACATAGGCATTTGCACTGTGTTAGCTTCAAGCGGTTATTATATACTGGATGGCAGAGATGATGATGGATGGCTTCATTTTACGCAGTTAAAAGAATTGCCCGAAATGGATGCTATACAACAGGAGATCTTTATTAAAGATCATGTATTGTTATACTTTGAGCAAATTAATTATTAATAATAAATTGAGTTAAAATATGTATTTAAAAAGGAATCTGATTTTATTGTTTTGTGTTTGTTTTATAGGAATACAAACTACTTCTTTTTCGCAGGCAAAGCCTGTTAATAAAAGTGCAGCTGTTGCCAAAAAAGCTACTGGTAATGCTACCCCTGAAATTAAAAGAGAGAAGGAAACATTAGTGGAAATAACCACTCCTTTTGGAATAATGGTGGCTAAATTATACAATGCTACACCACTACATCGTGACAATTTTATAAAACTGGTTCGTCAGGGGTTTTATGATAGTCTTTTGTTTCATCGTGTGATTAATGGGTTTATGATTCAGGGTGGCGATCCTCTAAGCAAGCATGCCGATAGTACTACCATGCTTGGCGGCGGTTCTGCTCCGGGCGATAGAGTTCCTGCTGAATTCAGACCTGATTTTTTTCATAAAAAGGGTGCATTGGCTGCAGCAAGAGACGAAAATCCGCAAAAGGCCAGCAGCAACTGTCAGTTTTATATAGTGCAGGGAAAAAGAATAGATACTGTTCAGCTTAATTCTATAGAAAAATCAGTGAAGAACAATAATCCTGCGTTTGCCTATACTCCGGCTCAGAAAGAGATATACGGCAGAATTGGGGGCACTCCTTTCTTAGATCAGAACTATACTGTTTTTGGAGAGGTAATCAGTGGACTGGAAATACTGGATAAAATTGCAGCTGTACAAACTAAACCAGGTGACCGACCTGCGCAGGATGTATGGATGAAGATGAAAATCATAAATTAAAATACATTCTACAGCAATTCAATAATAATTATTAAACAATTTAAATTTAGATAATATGAGTTACCCATCAGCGTTAAGATATACAAAAGAACACGAATGGATTAGTGTGGAAGGTAATGTTGCAACTATTGGTATTACAGGTTTTGCTCAAAGCGAATTGGGCGACATCGTGTTTGTAGATGTTACTACAGTAGGACAAGCATTGAAAGCACAGGAAGTTTTTGGCTCTGTAGAAGCGGTGAAAACAGTGAGTGATTTATTCCTGCCTGTAGCTGGTACCATTACCGAACTAAATGCAGTATTGGAGAAAAAACCAGAGCTTGTAAATACCGATCCTTATGGTGAAGGATGGATGGTGAAGATGATTGTTGACAATCCTGCTGACATCAATACATTGTTGACTGCCGAAGCTTACGAAGCTTTAGTTGGATAAATTATAGGTAGAATAATATAGTTTTTTTACAAAGGTTGTGGCATGAAAAGATAGCCAGTGGCGCAACTTTGTAATGACCATTTATCTGATATTTTAATTTCATTATCCGCAATAGGGTAGGGAAGAAGAGGCGTAATGAGATTACCAGTTTAAGAATTGAAAGTGATCATCCAGTCGCATAGAAATGCCTGTTAATAAATTAATACTGATAAGGCAAATCAGTATTAATTTATTTTTGGTTTTAAACAGATAGGATAGTATTGTAAATACTACTGTTGTTGCAATAAATGTGATGGCAGGAACATTTAAAAAAATCAAAGCTCCCAGCTCCACAACGTCATAATCTACACCAGTTGATTCTAATAATATAGATATAAAGACAGATGCTGTTTATTCAAGAATAGATTTAATAAAACTCATTTATTAAAGATTAAAACAGAAGTTGCTGAATTAGGTTGTTAATAATACTTTTCTATTTTTTTTACTCCTTTTAGATAATTAATTTACAAAACAAGGAAAATAATATTATTTAAAGAGTTTTTATTTTATATCCATCCTGAAATTCAGGCATGAGTAAAAATCAATTTTATATCCATCCTGAAATTCAGGCATGAGTAAAAATTAATTTTATATCTACCCTGAAATTCAGGTATGAGTAAAAATCAATTTTATATCTACCCTGAAATTCAGGTATGAGTAAAAATCAATTTTATATCTATCCTGAAATTCAGGTATGTGTAAAAATCAATTTTATATCCATCCTCAATTTGAGGCTTGAGTAAATAAGGCTTTTATATCCATTCTCAATTTGAGGCATAAGTAAATATAAATTTTGTAACAATCCTCAATATGAATACAGGTAGTTTATGATTGACATATTCATCCGTAAAAACTTTTTAATATAAACAATTTAAAACAGGGTATCAGTAATATCATTATTAGTCTGTAATCCTTATTTAGGATACCGTCAAATTGTTAAAGTTGTAATTGTAAAATAGTTAAAATAGATAATATAAAATAAATAATCAATAATATAAAGAAACTGTCGAATGTCATAGGAATTGATTTTCTTATTGTATAATATTGCATTTCTATCGGTTGATAGAAATAATTATTGTACTATTTAAAAATGATTTTATGAATAAAGGTAACAAGTTCCAGAATTTTTTTAGTGATTTATTTGATTCATCAAGCATCATAGATACAAGAGTGCAGATTTTTTGCCGCTTTGTAATTGCAACTATTACTGCCGGAAATATTGGTGGTATTTTTGATGATGTACTGCTACAGCTAAATACTGCTTATACAGTCTATTTTGGTGATTCTAAAAGTAAAACAGTAATTAAAGCATCCCGTCAGGGAACTACTACTTCTCTTAATATACTGGTCAGGAGTTTTGCAGATGCTGTAAGAACTAATTATAACCTGATTGCAAGTGTATATCCTAAAGGTACAGAGGCTTATACCGATTTTTTCCCCGGAGGTCTTTCGGAGTTCAGCAGAATAAACAGAGGGAATGTGCTGGAGATAACCAACAGGGTTTCGGTAGCTGCTACTAAATATAATGCTCAATTAGGTGGTCTGCCTTTTGCTGCTATATTTTCGGGCCATGATACCGGTATCAATGCAGCCCTGGGTATTCAGATTGGCAAAAAAGGAGCTGTAAAAACAATCACTTCCGAAGTTATTGAGATGCGTGCTCCGGTAGAAGATGCTTTGATGGCTGTAATGTTTGCAGTAGGCAAAAAGTTTGGTCCAAACTGGGTAAAATGTAATTCATTCTTTGATTTTAGTTTGCTGTTTGGCAGTCACCATGCAACAGGGATTACTGTAAAAGGAACCCTTGATGCTAAGGCTACTATTGAGTGTTCAAATGACCCTGTAAATGGTTATGAAACATTTATATTGAAAAGTAAAACCACGGGAACATTTTCTTTCTTTTTATCCGCAGTTTTATTGGGGCCGGCAGTAGGTAATAATATAGTAGTGTTGCCCAAAACTAAACATACTGCTGTGTTCACCGATTTCAATGCCCCTACAGGAATGTATCTGAATGTTTTAAATACATCTGATACTCAGGCAAACTGGGAAGTGAAAATGGAGTAATGTCAGATTATTCAGACAAGCTGAATGCAGATTAATGATATTGATGAAAAAAATATCTGAATGGAAGATTATTTCTTAGGGGTTTCAACAAGACCATATAAGAACTCTTCCATTTTTTTTTTAGATTCATTGAAAAGGTTTTTGCTGGTATAAGTAATTAACTGAACCGTGCAATAATATTTATGATAATAAATTGTATTGCAAAATATATTTCTGATGAATAGATTACAGATACCTCGGCTATGAAAATATAAAGTGAATGGTAAGGAGTGGAATAAAAATGAAAACAGCAGAAAAAAGGATAGGAGGGGTGGCCCGAAAACAATAAAGGCTACCTCTTTCGGGGTAGCCTTTATTATAAGATAGACATTTAGACTATTTTGCTTTTTTAGCAGTGTCAACAGCTTTTTTAGCAGTGTCAGCAGCCATTTTAGTAGTATCCATTGCTTTTTTAGCGGTATCTACTGGTGCAGCAGCTGGAGTAGAATCAACTTTTGGAGCCTCTGCTTTGTCATTGTTACATGCAGTTACAGCACAAGCTATAACTAAAATTGCTAATAATTTCTTCATTGTTTTGATTTATTAATTTTTCAAAATGAACCGCAAAGATATTTGTCAGAACCAAATTACCAAATTTTCGGCAAATTATATTTACCTTAAAAAACATTTTTATAAAAGCATAAATATTAAATTAGTATTTAAGGTTTATTTTTCAATTCCATACACTTATCTGCACTTTTAACCTCAATTCTTAATCTGCTAATGAATTTGTATGCATTAGCAAATCAGCACATTAGCAGTTTAACTGATTAATTAATGATTTCCTGACAAAGTTCTACCAATACACCATTACTGCTTTTGGGATGGATAAAACAAACCAGTTTATTGTCTGCACCCTTCTTGGGAACTTCATTTAAGAATACAAAGCCTTCTGCCTTTAGTCTTATAACTTCTGCTTCAATGTCTGTTACATCGTAAGCAATATGGTGAAACCCTTCGCCTTTCTTTTCAATGAATTTGGCTATTACACCATCCTCACTCATACTTTCTAATAGTTCAATCTTGGAATCTCCTATCCTGAAAAAAGCGGTATTTACCTTTTCTCCTTCTACTGATTCTTTCTTATAACAAGGTGAATTCAATAGTTTCTCAAATAATGGAACAGAGATTGACAATTGTTTAACAGCTATGCCGATATGCTCTATTTTATTCATGTTTATCAAACGTTTTAGGATTACGAAATAAGGAAAAAACAAACATATTACCGCATTTAATTTATTTTCTTGTGTTGGATAGGTTATTTTTGCTTATTAATATAAGAATCAGGAAGATAATAAAAAAGAATTATGCTTAAGTTACCAGTTTATTTAGATAATAACGCTACTACGCCAATGGATCCAAGAGTTTTGGAATCCATGATACCTTATTTTACCGAACACTTTGGTAATGCAGCAAGCCGTAATCACCCTTTTGGCTGGGAAGCTGAATCAGCAGTGGATTATGCAAGAGAGCAGGTTGCTCAGTTGATAGGTGCAGATCCTAAGGAAATAATATTCACTTCAGGTGCAACAGAAGGTGATAACCTTGGTATTAAGGGGGTGTTTGAAATGTATGCTGCAAAAGGTAATCATATCATAACTGCTACTACAGAACATAAAGCAGTTTTAGATACCTGTAAACATATAGAAAAGTTGGGTGGTGAAGTTACCTACTTACAGGTTAAACCTGATGGTCTGATAGATCTGGCAGAACTGGAAGCGGCTATTAAGCCTACAACCATTCTGATTTCTATTATGTATGCCAATAACGAGATTGGTGTAATACAACCTATTAAAGAAATTTCTACCATTGCTAAAAAACATGGTGTGCTATTCTTTACCGATGCTACTCAGGCTGTAGGCAAAATACCGGTGGATGTAATAAAAGACGGAATTGATATACTGACTTTTACTGCTCATAAAATGTATGGCCCTAAAGGTATTGGTGCATTATATGTTCGTCGTAAGAATCCACGTGTAAAAGTTACAGCTCAGATGGATGGCGGAGGTCACGAAAGAGGAATGAGAAGTGGTACATTGAATGTTCCCGGTATTGTGGGCTTTGGTAAAGCTTGCGAACTTTGCAGACTGGAAATGGAAGAAGATACCAAAAGAATCAGCAAGCTGAGAGATAAACTGGAAACAGCTTTAACTAAGATTGAAGAGTCTTATATAAATGGTAATACACAACATAGATTGCCACATGTAGCTAACATTTCTTTTAAGCACGTAGAAGGAGAGGGGCTGTTGATGGGCTTTAATAAAAACATCGCATTAAGTTCTGGCTCTGCTTGTACTTCTGCATCATTGGAACCAAGCTATGTATTAAAGGCTTTAGGTTTGGGTGATGATCTGGCACATAGTTCTTTGCGTTTTGGTTTAGGAAGATTTACAACAGAAGAACAAATTGATTATACGGTAGAACAAATTACCAATACGGTTAATAAATTAAGAGATATGAGTCCGTTGTGGGAAATGTTCAAAGAGGGAATTGATTTGAACAAAATAGAATGGGCGCATCATTAATACATTTATGTTGAGTGTTGAATGTTAAATGTTGAATTATTACAATGTTTACTTTCAACTTTCAATTCTTAATGTATTTCATTTAACATTTAACATACAACATTTAAAATAAAATTTTATGGCATACTCCGATAAAGTGATTGATCATTACAGCAATCCAAAAAATGTAGGAACATTAGATAAGTCAAAGAAATCGGTAGGTACCGGTTTGGTAGGTGCACCTGAATGTGGTGATGTAATGCGCTTACAAATAGAAGTTGATGATGCTACAGGCATGATTACTGATGCTAAATTCAAAACATTTGGTTGTGGTTCTGCAATTGCATCTTCATCATTAGCAACAGAATGGTTGAAGGGTAAAACCGTAGATCAGGCTATTGCTATTGATAATATGGATATAGTTGAGGAACTGAATTTACCTCCTGTAAAGATTCACTGCTCTGTATTAGCTGAAGATGCTATTAAAGCAGCAATCAATGATTACAGAAAAAAGAACGGACTGGAAGAACTTACTTTTGAAGAAAAAGGAGTTCATTAGAGCCTCCTCACTCCTCAAAGGAGGGATTTAAATACAAGAAAAATGGAAGATACTATTCAACATAATGACGTTTCTGTCAGCCCCTCCTTTGGAGGGGTTGGGGAGGCTGCTAATTCGATATATATAAGCGATAAGGCAAAAGAGAAGGTAATAAAACTAATGGAAGATGCAGGAGTTGGCAACGATACTTCGTATTTTTTAAGAGTAGGTGTAGTAGGCGGAGGATGTTCGGGATTAAGTTACAAGCTCGATTTTGACAACGAAGTAAAGCCTATGGATCAGGTTTTTGAAGATAAAGGAGTGAAAATAGTAACCGATTTAAAAAGCTTTTTATACTTAGTAAACACTGAATTAGAGTTTTCTGATGGATTAAATGGCAAAGGATTTTACTTCAATAATCCTAATGCAAGTCGAAGCTGTGGTTGTGGAGAAAGCTTCTCTGTTTAAAAATAAATATTTAAAACCCCTTGTTTTAAATTAATTTCAATTATACATTTGCTTTAATGTATAATAATAGAATTTTAAAAGCGCATATTGCTGTTTTATTTACAAATTTCATATTTGGAGTAAATTATTCAGTTGTAAAACTGATATCACCCGATCATATACACCCTTTAGCATTAAACATGGCAAGGGTACTGGTAGCCTTTTTAATGTTCTGGGGATTGTTCCTGATAAAACCTTCCGAAAACCCTCCTATAGGTATTGATAAAAAAGATATCCCAAGATTTATACTTTGTGCTGCATCAGGGGTTGTACTGAATCAGGTTTTCTTTTTAAGAGGACTATCTTTAACAAGTCCTATTCATGCTTCTTTATTAGCACTTATTACCCCAATTCTGATAGTATTTATTGCAGCATGTATGGTAAAAGAAACATTAAGCCTTCTCAAAATTGCAGGTCTTTGTGTTGCAGTAGCTGGAGCCGTTATATTAATAGCAGGCAGGCAACATACTGCTGATAAGGATACTATGTTTCTGGGAGATATTTATGTGATGATTAATGCTGTTTTTTATTCATTATTTATGGTATGGGCAAAACCATTAATGCAAAAAT
>Ga0007882_10002406_pt1 | contig 10479 bp, 9 predicted proteins | sample CryBogCBH12Aug01_FD_71195 | JGI IMG/M metagenome (GOLD analysis project Ga0007882, IMG submission 71195) | Freshwater microbial communities from Crystal Bog, Wisconsin, USA - CBH12Aug09.1 | ecosystem: Environmental > Aquatic > Freshwater > Lake | place: Crystal Bog, Wisconsin, USA | collected... | reverse complement strand
CTTTACAATATTCTTCCCTTTTTCTTTGGTAACAATCACTCCACCAGCTTCAGTTTTCAGAGATACACTCTCTCCATTATTTATTATTTCTAATAATTCTTTTTTCAACTTGTCTTCATCATTACCAAAATATTTTTCAAAATCTATAATCTCAATACCCAACTCCGAAACTCCAGTATCAAAACTTTGTAATAAATCGTTAGCAAAAGCATTAAACCTTTTTGAAGTTGTTAATGCTGGTACAAGACCTAAATATTTACTACCGGGATAGATTAATACAATATTGTGAAGTAAATAATTTTTAACAGTAGTTACTTCTTCAATTTCTAATTCTTTCGATTTACTCAATAATAATTCTCCAGGTTTTAAAAACCTTTCTTCCATTAACTCAATTAATAATTTTTGTTTATTGGTTTTCTTAAACTTTTCTGCAACATTAATAACTGTATTACCAGTATTATTATCTATTGACCTTTCGAAAATTAATTTATCTTCAATATTTATTCCAGATTCATAAAGCCATTCTTCAACCACTACATTACTATTAAAGCTTACTCCATACGAGTAGATTTTTTTCAGAATGGTGAATTCAATTTCAAATGAAACGGGTCTTGTTTCATTAATTTTATTAAGTTTGAATTTTAGAGTGTTTACAGATTTCGAAATTCCCCCATCAGTAATAGCTTCAATCAAAAACTCAATCGCTTTTATGAAATTAGATTTACCTGCTCCATTAGCACCATAAATAGCAGCAGCTTTCAACACATCTACTTTCCCTACCTTATATACATGATGTTTATGTGTTTTAAGAGAACTACTTGCAATCATATTAAATTCTCTTTCCTCATCAAAAGACAGAAAATTACTCAATACAAATCGGATAAGCATAATTCGTTTATTTATATGCGAATGTAAACGAAAATATCTCTTAAAACATACATTTATTATTAATATACAAAAATTAACGATTCACTTAAGAGATACATTCGCTCAAAATGCCATTATTTTATCTATTTTGATTTATGGTTCTAATCAATTTTAATCTCATCATTTACCCTCAGTATAAACCCTGTCAAATCTTCAAATTCCTGATAAAATGTTTTACCTCCCGATTTAAAATATGGTCTTTGCTTATTAGCAATATGACCATATAACCTTCTATAATTACCTACTCCTACATCTCTTTTAAATAGACTGATTGTATTAATTATTTGATCTCTGGCTTTTCCTGCCCATCTGCCACCATCACGATCTTTTAATTCAATGAATGTAAGTACATCATCATATGTTATCATTGATTCACATCTTTCACCTTCTGTATCAGGAATTCCTAAGCATTCGTCAATAGCTGTATGGGTAATTTCTTTTGCGATTTCATTGTCAACCCAAACATTCCATTCATCTGAATTATCAAAAAAAAGAGTAGCAGGTGGTACATCTTTAATGCCAAAAATTGTTACATTCGTGCTGCTTTGGCATGAAGCTTGAAAAAAGTTTATCGCCATCCTTTTTCTATTTCTTGAAGTTGAGCAAATAATTCATTTGAGTCCTCTAGATTATTATTTAAGTAATTCTCATCCGAAGGTAACCCCTTATAATTACCAAGCAATTTTATTTTACCTTCTTTCTCATCTAATTCATAAATTGCTAAATCTTCCGAATTAATGGAAGATTTAATAGGAACTATTTTATTCAATTTTAAAATCAAATCTTCTTTACTTCTATAATTTTCCTTATTTACATTTGAATCTACATTCTTAAAAACACTATATGTTTTTACTGCCAAAGTCAGAAAGTTAATTAAATACGGACTATGTGTAGTCATTATTAATTTATTCTCATCAACTTCATTTACATATCTCAGTAATTCATTTAGAACACTTTGTTGTGAGGTAGGAAACAAGTTTTGTTCTGGTTCTTCAACTATATTCACAAAGTATTTGCAAATATATTTTTCATTTATTTTTCTCTCTTTTGCCTTGATTTCAGTTTCATTAATACTAGATAAATTCATATTTTTCAACTCATTTATTCTTCTTATAGTTTGGTCTGAACTTAATAATTTTAATAATTTTTTCTCATCACTCTTTATAAAGTCTGTCAAATACTTTGAAACCCAAAACAAAGGAACAACAGAGTGAAACCCACTAGAAGCATCCAATAACTTCAACCTTTTTTCACCAAAAAGTATGTAATTTTCATCTTCATTAGAATCATACTTTACTTTAGTTTCATTTATAGGAAGCTCAATTATTTCACCGTTACTTTCCAATTGGGCATTCCGAAATTCAACAGAATAACTAAGAAGACTACCTGCAACTAAGTTAGAAACCTTATTAATATTTTTAATCGAACTCAAAAAGTTACGCTCTGCAGGCACATACATTATCTTGGGTAACTTAACCGATGATTTATTAATTCTGTTTGCCGCAAGAAATTGTTTTGTAGAATTATTGTTCTTTGTTAGTATTATCCTCCAGGCATCTCCCTCATATTCAATTTCAGAATTAATTTCTAAATAATCTTCCAGTTTGTGATATTGTAATAACTCTATAAATTCTTTGTGAGATATTTGTGTATGAACATCACCTCTAATTAAAGCTTTTTCAAACCACATAAGTGTCGATATCAACTTCGCCACTGTACTCTTCCCACTCCCCTGATTCCCTATAAACAACGTAACCTTCTTTATATCCATCCAGCCACCATTTTCTTGGTAGCCCTCCTTTATAGGTCCGAAATTCTTTATTCTTATTTTACTCATTGTAACAATTGTTAACAGTACAAAAATAATCTAATTGCTTTCTAAATAGGTTGACAAATATTCAAGATTCTTATATCTGCCAAATTCTTCTCTTATTTTCTTATTGGATACAAATACAGTTTTGCCATTACCTGCTATTTTATGATGATGCTCTTTTGCTAACTCTTTGGAAGGAATTAACCAGAAATGTGGAGTGGTTTCCAGATTGGATATTTCACCATTAAAACATATTAAAGCATAAAACAAATTATCAGCAAAGTCAAAAACCCCTTTGTTTCCAATAATATAATCATCCTTCTTATTCACCCCTTTCACCTCCACAATACAAATAGCACCTTTTTTTGTTTTCACAATAATATCAACACCTTTCTTATTTCCCAACGATAAATAAGCCTCAAAACCACAACGATGCAGCATACTCATCATCATATACTCCGATGCTAAATTGGTATTATAATTAGAATTTGCATTTCGTTTTGCCATTATCCTAGTATTTCATTTAATAATTTCCCCTTCAAATCCTTCAATACCTTTCTCTGTCCCTTCAAAAGTCCAATAGTCTTATCAAATTGCTGAAACAATTCTATCAACTCCTTTTGCTTTTCTTTCTTAGGCAAAATAAACTCTTGAATTGCCAAAGTTTTATTTTTAATAGTAGGCGACAAAGAACCTTCCGAAATCTGAACTGCCCTGCTCATAAAAGTATCGCTTTGCATAAAGTAAGGCAGAAAATCCTTCTCAATGTTTTTCTCATTAGCCCTCAAAATCATACTATGTGCCGATGCTATTCCATCAAAATGCGAAACAGCTACTTTACGCAAATAGGCTCTTCTCTTTCCAAATATAATATCACCTTTATATATTTTTAGTTTAGTCCCTATTACATCATCAGGAGTTCCAGTTCTTTCTATGCTTAAGTTATCAGCATCCAAGTGTTCCAGACCAACATAGGTAGTTAGTTCAGTCTTTTTAGGTTCCACTCTTTCCGAAATATTAATAGCTATTTTATCAAACCTGATTGTTTCAAAATCCTTAGCGTTTAATAGATTCCCAAGTTCCTTCTTATCACTGAATAAATCTTTAAGCAATTTATGTTTCAGTTGGTATATCCTCTTCTCTTCCCCTTCCACTTCCTCCATAGCCTTCTCAATACTCATAAACAACCCAGCTATCTGCTTCTGCTCCTCAAGTGGTGGAAGCGGAATTTCGAGACTTCTAATTGCACTTAATGAAATAAATTTTTGGGCTGTACCTGTTGCTTTTGATTCAAGTTTTTTTCTAAATGTATCAGAGTGTAGAACATTAATTAAGTAATGGTTTATTATTTCATTTTGATTAGAAAATTTAATTAAGCCAACATTTTTAATACTAAAAACTCTTTTGTCATCAATGATACAAGACATCCCTCTGTTTTCACCAATCATTGACAATATTATATCTCCATATTCAACATTTGAGCGAATGCTAATCTTTTTATGGTCTTCAATCGCAATTAATTTAATATCATAAAAAGACAGACCATTTTCAGTAATATTTTTTTGTGTAATTAAAGGCACTCCTTTATCAGAAACATATTTTGGACTATCGTGAGTTCCGTCTCTTACATCACAAACATTATTAAGAATAATTTTTCGCCATTTATCTTTTCTCAACTTCATACTTCAATCCCAATGTTTTTAAGTTGAGTAAACAATTTATCTATTGAATTACTAATAGCTTCCTGTCCTGTCTTAATAGCGGCTATCAGATCTTTCGTATTAAGCTCGTTCTCAATGGTTTCTTGCTTCACATAAAGTTGCAGACTAAGGTTGCCATTATTCTCCAGTATTTCCTTATTACTCATCAACTTGGCAAATCCTTCCACATCTTTATTCTTCCAGTATGCCTCACTTATCTTCTTTATATGCTTAGGTTCCAGCCAGGCATTAGTTCGTTCTAATTTAAGTTCTTCCTTAGCATCTATAAACAGTATCTTCCCTTTACGTTCCTTAGGCTTATTCATCCTGCATACCAGCAAACAACTTTCCATATTGCTGTTATAAAACAAGTTCTTACCCAATCCTATCACCGCATCCACATAATCTTCCTCTATCATGCGTTTGCGTATCTCAGCCTCACTATCTCTAAACAAAACCCCATGTGGCCATAGTACCACACATCTTCCGGTTTCATCGTTCAGGCTCTTCATTATATGTTGCTGAAAAGCATAGTCGGCACATCCCTGTGGCGGTGTACCCCATATATTTCTCCCAAAAGGGTCATTCATCCACTTAGCCTGGCTCCATTTCTTTACACTGTATGGAGGGTTAGCCATGATCACATCAAACTTTTTCAGTTCATCATTCTCCAGTATCTGTGGGCTGTCCAGCGTATCACCCTGCACTATCAGAAATTCATCTACGTTGTGCATAAACATATTAATACGCGCTATAGCACTTGTTATCAGGTTCAGTTCCTGCCCGTAAAGTTTCAATGTCCGGTATTCCTTACCCTGTTCTTTCAGGTGCAATGCAGCACTCAGCAGTATTCCACCGCTTCCACAGGTAGGGTCATAAATGCTTTCCGTGCTCTTAGGGTCGGTTATCTGCGTCATCAGCTTCACCACAGTCCTGTTCGTATAAAACTCCGCAGCAGTATGTCCGCTGTCATCCGCAAATTTCTTAATAAGGTATTCATAGCCTTCCCCCATTATGTCGTGTGGTACTTCGGCAATAGTCAGTTTCATCTTACTAAAATGCTCTATCAGGTCCAGCATTTTCTCATCGCTCATCCTTCTTTTATTCGTCCATTGTGCATCCCCAAATACATCATGCAGCATCTCAAAATTCGACTTCTCTATACCATTCAATGCCTGTTGCAAAAACGCCCCCACATCCAGCGTCTTCTTCCGCACATCTTCCCAGTGGCAACCCTCCGGTATCTGAAAACGGTGGTTCTCAGCAAACGAGGCATAACTCAAATCACCCCCGCTTTCCTCCAGAGCCGTTTGGTATTCCTCATCCCACAAATCGCTCACCCGCTTAAAAAATAGTAATGGAAATATATATTGTTTAAAATCAGCCGCATCAATCATTCCCCGCAGAATATTCGCCGCCCCCCAAAGATAATCTTCCAGTTGTTTTTGTGTCATATCAGTACCCTAAGTAATTCAGTGGGTAAATATATCAATAATACAGATTCTATAGTAGAAGTAATGGGTTTGGTTGATAAACTTAGTATCGAAAAAAAGTGAACTAAGCAATTTGTATATAACTATATTGTAATCCAATATGGATGCCCATTTGGTAGAAATAATCTTTTAGATTGACCCAAAAATCCAATATGGATGACCGTTTGGTAGTAATATAATAAAACATCTATTAAAATCCTGTAGGGATGAACTTATTATATTTTAATCCAATGTCGTTTAGTTAAGGTAGTTATAACATGTTTAGCCCTGAAAGGGCGATATATACTAGCAATGGGTGAAGCCCATTGTAAATGATTACAAATCATACAAAACGCCTGAAAGGCAGTAATACATTCTTAACTTAATAACATTGGAATTTATTCATGAATAAATTTATGGGCTACCACCACTATCCGTTTTGATACACTATTGGTAGGTGTCTGAAAAATAGCTATACCCTTTATCTAAAACTGTAAGAATCATACTGCTTTATTTATTACATTCAATTGTAATGGCAAAACACAAATCATTTACTATTTATATCTAACTGCAAAAAGGTCATCTCGCTCGTACTTATTAATAAATTCCAGCGGGATGACCTTTTGTTAGCCTTAATATTCGATGATATTATAAAATATTATTATGTTAGATTAAAATTTAATTACTCAAATTAGCAGTTATAGAAATATAAGCAGAGAAAACTTTACTATTACAATCATACTTTACAGATATTGGAAGCCAAAAAGTTTGATACGCTTTTATTCTAAATGTTGAATTTAAAGAGAACTTATTTGTAGTAGGCTTTTCAAATTGATAATCATCTTCAGTAAAAAACTTAAACTCCATGGTTGATTTTTTACTTTCATCTTGTCTTAATACTTTATTTAATCCAAAAGAAGCAGAAAATGGTTTGTTATCTAGGTTCTCATTTTTCTCAGAGATGTCAGTTAATAATTTATAAGTCGCTTTAAGCTCACCCTCCCAAGGTAATTTGTTTTTTGGTTTTGGATTTAGGCAAAATAAATAGTCACCTACAAATGAATATGTTGGTTGTGAATGTGGCCCATACATTAACGTTGGCGAGACAGTAAATAAAGATTTCCTTGCATATTGTGTGCCTATATTATTAAAAAATTGATGTGAAATCTCCTCTTTGTTAGTTAATATATTCTGTATTATTTTTTTATCAATATTATTAAATTTAATTGTTGGATTGTCGCCTGATGTTATTATTTCATTAAGTAACTGCTTAGTTTTAATACTTAATGATGAGGAATTTTGTTTTAAGTATGCATTAATATCTTGTGTAATTACATTAACACTGTCATTAATTTCTGAACTTGATTTGCCTTTATTTTTTATATTAATATATTCCTCAATTTTGATCGATACTGAATTAAAATTAAACATAGAGTCTGATAATTCTGAAATTATCCTAGAGATTTTAGAATATTGCAAATCTCTATGGTTAAAAATAGTAAATGTGAAGCCCACATTCGCACCAGTAAGGTTATTACTACTGTCACCTTTTAAAGAAAGATTTAGTGAATTGTGATTCAAGAACCTTTGCCAGTTTATATATCTTTTTAAATCTTTTTCTTTTTTTGTTCCTTTTTCTATTATTGAATTATCTTCTGTTTTATTTTTCTTCTTTCCATCCATTTTTTTACCGAAAAATATTGTATCTAATCCAAAAAATGTAGAATTAAAAGAGAATGAGTGGTTCTTGCCTAAAATACTATCAATACTAACTTTGTATAAATTAGTTAAAATATCTTGGCTATTTGATGTTTTTTGTGCATTTGTAGTTGTATTAATAGATTGAGCGTTTGATATTAATTGATTATTAGTTTGACCACTTTGGCCAATTACATTATATGTAATCAGAAAAAAGACAGTGAGTATGGTTATTTTTTTCATTGTAACTTATATTAGTTTATGAATTAGTTAAAAGGCAATAAGCAGGTATAAACCTAATATTATTAAAAGTATCGCTGATTGGTGGTGTTGGATTTGCTATATCTCCAATAATATTAAATGTAAAAGTACCACCGAAAGTATAGCCAACAAAATCAACATAATAGTTTTGATTAGGTGTACATTGATCTAATATGAGATTGAAATCGTCAGTGAATTTTATTGGATACCCAGGATAATCATTTTTAAATCCATTGGAATCTATTGTAAATACTTCAACTGTAGCTGTTTGATTTACTGACTTTACTGTAAAACTCCCTTTAATTGTAATTGTTTTTGCCATATTTATATTTCATTTTTTCCCGCCTACTCTTTCCCGTTTTCGGCTTCCCGTAGCTGTTTTTAAAAAAGTGCAGCTACACTTTATTTTTTATTTATTCTCATTAATCTTAATACCCAGATAAGTTGCCGTACTGATACCCATCAAAGCAATCAAAGTCATATCCGGTTCCGGAAACTTCCCGCATTGGTTTTGCTGATACACCTGAAACAAAAAGATAATAATACCAACAAAAGTGAATACCACATTCTGAAACCTATGAATACTGATACCATTCTCATCCGAAAGAATATCCGTCAGAAACCCCTCCGAAGGTGATTGATTCTGATGTCTGTCTGCACCACCTGCAGCTCCCGAAGATTGGTTTTTATCTATAGCATTACCAATAGCCGCTGTCCCCGAACTAATACCCATCAAAGCCAGAATATTAGTAGTAAAGGCAATGGTTTGCCAGCAACATTTAGAGGAAAGATATATATATGCACAGGCAATGATAACCGTCCACAAACCCAGTTGTGTTCTCGATAAACTAAAAGGTCTTGGTATTTTAGATACATCAGTAATGTCCTTGAATCTTGGTAATGTTTTTGCATTTGCATAAAATGTATCAGGGTCCACACTATCTCTCAGTATATTAGAATAGAAAGCCAGAAATACAAAAAGAATAATAATCAGCAGAATCACCCCGTATGAAATCATCTTGCTATGTCCTGTTTTACATTGTTTACCATTACCATTACTAATAACGGTAACAGTTTCAGTAGTTATAACCTTTTTATTGGTATCACCAATAGCACTTTTCTTAATAATGGTGGTATCTTTTACTTTAATAACAGTATCCAGATTCGTTTCTGCCTTTAAACTAATAGAAGTCAACCCAAAAAGGAAAATAGCCAATACAAATACTTTTTTCATACTCTTAAGTTTCAATTTATGCCTACTCTAACTCCCGTTTTCGGCTTCCCGGTTTTTATAGTATCCCTCACATAGCTCCGCCATTTGCATCAATTACTCAATACATTATCGTTTAAAAAACATAGAAATTCTCTATGCCGTTTAAACTACCAATTCTGGATTTTCAAATCTTACTTTCCTATTCCACTTCTATAATGAATGGTGGTAATGTTGTATCGTTATCCTGCGCAGAATAACCTCATTCCACCCGGTCTTTTTATTGTTCTTTTTTCAGTTTTTCAACTATTTCAATTTCCGAAAAACTTTCCATTGCAAAAGAATAAATAATTTACTTACCAGACAAGCGTTATTTAACGGTATTTTTTACCGTTAAATAACGGTATCCCAAACCAAAAATAAATTATCTTCTTGCTGATTTCAATTATTTGTCTTTCTTATAAATTCGCTGAAACCCTTTTGTGCACTGTATTCTCTAATGTTCAGATAGTATATTCAATCAGTTTTCTTAATGCTAATTATCCCAAGTCTATCTTACGCCAAATATATGTTAACGCCTCCTGAAATTCCAAAATATATTAGATTAAAAATATAATTTAATCAAAATTTAATTCAAAATGAGTGAAATATTAAAATAATTTACCCCATATAATGGTATTGTGAGTTACCGGTTTGCCAAAACCAATACCATTTAACCTAAAGCTTTTACTGTTTAATTTTAAAAACTAACACCTTACGCCAATAAACCACCACCAGAAATTTTCTCACATACCCGTATTATTAAATCCAACACCCATATTTTTCCCTTCACCTATGGCTAATGGCAAACGATTAGGCTTACTTTTCCAACTAATACCCTTCTTTTTCCATCCAATCAGCCAAAAGTACAACCATCTCCCATATTATTAAATCCACCTCCCTTCTTTTTCGTACTAATCGGCATTCTACAAAATCCACCTCCCATTATATCAAAACCAACAACCATATTATGCTCACTAATAGCCATTCTATACATACAATATGCCATTCTATACAAACTAATACCCATAATAATAAAACCAGGTATCATAATATTCAAATAGGGTGTTATTATACAAGTACACACTGTCAAAATATAAAATCCATATACTGTATTATTAAAACAAACACAATTCCTAAGTAAATTCAGTCAATAGATATCAGAGGATGATATCTTTCCTACAAATAGAATGGTAATTTAAGTCAGTTTAGTAGCCAATTTGTATTTTAATTATCCATTATCAATTATCCATTATCAATTCAGAACAATCCAAACACAATTCCTAAGTAAATTCAGTCAATAGATATCAGAGGATGATATCTTTCCTACAAATAGAATGGTAATTTAAGTCAGTTTAG
>Ga0007882_10002403_pt1 | contig 10484 bp, 10 predicted proteins | sample CryBogCBH12Aug01_FD_71195 | JGI IMG/M metagenome (GOLD analysis project Ga0007882, IMG submission 71195) | Freshwater microbial communities from Crystal Bog, Wisconsin, USA - CBH12Aug09.1 | ecosystem: Environmental > Aquatic > Freshwater > Lake | place: Crystal Bog, Wisconsin, USA | collected... | reverse complement strand
TAGCAGCTGATTGCAGTGCATTTTCTCTTGGCGATTTTCATCAGAGATGGTTAAAAAACAGGACATTGGTCATAGCTTGTCCAAAGCTTGATCAGGGTAAAGAAAACTATTTACAAAAATTTATTGTGTTGATAGATCAGGCGAAGGTTAATACAATTACGGTTTTGATTATGGAAGTACCTTGCTGCGCAGGATTGCTTCAACTAGTTGAGATGGCGATATCACGTGCAATGAGGAAAGTTCCTGTTAAAGCTGTTATCATAGGTATCAAAGGTGAAATTCTAAGCGAAGAATGGATTCAATGAACTAAGCATTTCGGCAATCACAAACACAGATGATCTGTCCGACTGAGCGCGTTCTATCCGACCATTTACTTTCAATTTAAATTCGAGTGAGAGATAGGTATGGGATCTATTATGGGCTTTTAAACCTTGCTAACTTTTTCGTATTTTCGCAGAATAAAACGCAGCCGGAATGAAGAAATTGTTTACGTATTTTATTCAGGGACTTTTACTAGTCGCTCCTTTGGGGATTACGGTATATATTGTTTATCGGATTTTTACTTTTACCGATGGATTGTTATCGACTTATCTGCAGGAACATTTTGAAATCAAGACTCCTGGTTTAGGAATCCTGATTATTTTTGTTTTTCTTGTTTTATTAGGAATGGTTGGGGAGACTATTTTAGCCAGACCAATTAAAAATTTAATTAACAGGATTCTTCAAAAGACCCCTTTTCTTAAATTAATTTATTCGTCAATTAACGATTTATTTTCTGCTTTTATCGGTAAAGAACGAAAATTTCACCGCCCGGTAATGATATTGATCAACAGAGAGAATAATTTATGGAAAATTGGATTTATAACCCAGGATACTCCAATACATATTAATGACAATGCATTGATTACTGTTTATTGTCCTTTTTCTTACGGATTTTCAGGAGAGCTTTACTTTGTTCCTTCAACAAACATAAAATCGCTTGAGATTCCACCCACTGAGGCAATGAAATTTATCATCTCAGGAGGGGTTTCGGGCGTCGATTTTCACACAAAAACATTATAAAACCTATGGGATATTCCTTTGATGAACCGTTTCCGGCAGATTGTCATCAACCGAAACCTTTTTGACCTTTTTATTCCTGTCAATTGAACGTTCTTTAGCTTCAATCTCTTTCTTTTTCAATTCCCTGGCTTGTTTCTCAGAATTAGCATCTTTGTTTTTCTTTTTATCTGATCTTTTTTTCTTGAGACCTTTTCCTTGCTGTTTATTGTTCTGGATTTCCGACTTACTTGAGTTTTGCATATTATTTCCCGCCTGAACTGGAATAAAACAGAAAAAAAAGCTAGCGATAAGGAAAATTGAAATGATTTTTTTCATACCTGTAATTTTAAAAATTAACATTAAAGATTTGCTTTCTTGAAAATACGAAATTTCAATTAATTTGTTATAAAAACAAGGTTTTATTTTTATTAAATTAATGCATCTGCCAATTTTGCAGAAATTTGTATTTTGGCCGGAAATTTGCTTGGAGATATTGTAATTATTTGAATGAATTTAAAAATTAAACTATGATTGGAAGTTGGATAATATTTATTGTTTTTGCTTTGGTGAGTTGGTTAATCAGCCATCAGTTAAAACGTCGTTTTGAGGAGTATTCTGTAATCGCGACTTCAAATGGAATGTCGGGAAGGGAAGTCGCTGAGCAAATGTTGCGGGATAATGGAATCTATGGTGTTACAATTGAATCGGTAGAAGGAAAACTTACTGATCATTATGATCCGACAACTAAAACGATTAATCTGAGTGAAGATGTTTATAATGGTCGTAATGTTGCAGCTGCAGCTGTTGCCGCACATGAATGTGGACATGCATTACAACATGCAGCAGCTTATCAGTGGCTTGGATTACGATCGGGTTTAGTTCCCATTGTAAGTTTTGCCTCACAATGGATGCAATGGATTTTATTGGCTGGAATTCTTCTGGTGAATACTTTTCCGGCAATTTTATTAGCGGGAATTGTCCTGTTTGCCATGACAACATTATTTAGTTTTATTACTTTACCTGTAGAAATCAACGCCAGTCACAGGGCTTTGATCTGGATCAAAACAACCGGTATAACCAATTCACAGACACAACTCAAGGCCGAGGATGCCTTAAAATGGGCAGGTTATACCTACATTGTTGCTGCATTAGGTTCCCTTGCCACTTTATTGTATTATATCATGATCTACATGGGAGTGAGAAGGGATTAAGCATTTGTTTATTAAACCCTGACAGGGTTCTAATACCTGTCAGGGTTAGTTTTTGCAAATGAAAATCTTAAAACAGGTTATTGATAAAATCGCGTTCCGGTGCAGTTGGGAATTGTACATCAAGTGCAAAACCAGGGTGACGTTTGATCCATTGCCCGCGTGTAAAGTCGGGGAAATCTACCAGTTCTCCGCCTTTGGCAACTGACATTTCAGACAAAGCTGAAACAGCGCTCCAGGCTGCAGCATCATAAGCATCCAGAGGAACCAGCCTTTTATGACGGACAGTTTCAAAAAAATCGTTAAGCATTATAAAATCCATTCCGCCATGGCCTGAACCGGTAGCTTTTTCCCCTTTTTCGCGCCAATACTGATGGTCGTATTTCTTTAACCATTCCTCAGCCTTGTCCCAGGTATGAGGTTTACTTTGTCCTTCCACGTAGATCTGCTCGCCAGTGTCCTGCCAATCACCACCACCTTCACCCTTCCATAGACCATTGGTTCCCTGAACCCGGAAACCCAGAGAATATGGGCGAGGTAAATTAGTATCATGTGTTACGATTATCGTTTCGCCATTAGCACATTTAATCATGGAAGTCACAATATCGCCAAGATTGAAATTCAATTGATGGTAAGAACTATCCTTACTGACATGATCATCTACAAACTTCTTTAACCCTCTTGATTTTGTGGACATGGCAGATAGTGTTAAAAACCGGTTTCCGCGGTTAATATCCAGGTAAACGCCGATAGGTCCAAGTCCATGCGTAGGGTAAAGGTCTCCGTTTCGCCTGACCGCGTGAAGACCACGCCACATGGCTTCCGAATGGGCCTCCTTGCCGATTTTCAGGTCATTGGTAATCATATCAAACTTTACCCCACGCAAATCATGTTCATATCCGCATCGACAATGGATCAGCTCTCCAAACAGGTTTGTACGAACCATATTAAGAATGGCCATTACGTCGCGCCGATAACAAACATTTTCCATTATCATGACCTGATTTCCGGTTTGTTCATGAACATTTACCAGATCCCAGCACTCTTCAAGAGTATTTGCAGCGGAAACCTCTACTCCGGTATAGGGAACTCCGGATTTCATTGAAGCTATTGCCATAGGTACGTGCCATTCCCAGGGAGTCGCAATAATCACTGCATCAAGGATTTCATTTTTAAGCATCTCCTCAAAAGCATGATCGCTTCCGGTATAAGCTTTGGGGGCCTTCATGCCATTTTTAACAACCATTGATTGAACCCTATCAATCGCCTCCTGGTTTATATCACAAATCGACACAACATCAACTCCACCAACGGTTATTGAATCATGAACATGTCCACTTCCTCGACCTCCAACACCAATAAAACCAACCCTTACAACATTGGGATCCTGATTTACCAGTTTTTTGCCATTAAGCGCATTCTCTCCAAATACATTACTATCAGTTAAACCCAACCCTGCTAAACCAACACCGGCCACAGTTCCCATTTTAACAAAATCTCTACGGTTTGTTTTCATTTGATTTTTGTTTAGTTGTTGACTTTTCAATTTTGCTCTATTTCCGGAAGCATGCAAAAATGATTCTTCAAAACTATAAAATAAAATCTTTGAATACCTTTGCGCCGTTAAATTTAAAATTACAAATTATGAAACAAAAAGGTCTGGTGCGCCAGGCGAATCATGTTGCAACATTCAGAAAATTTGGCCGAAAGGGGTATTCTATTTTTCAAAGCCTTCACAAAGTAGTGAGAATAGGGTGCTTAAGCGTTTGTTATTTATTATTCGCAATACCTGCCAATGCTGAAAGAGACATGATGATTGCCGGACACGACACAATTAACTCAATGAAAGATATTGAAGTTGAAGAAGTTGTTGTCAGCGCACAGCGAGCCCCTGTTGCCTTCTCACAGGTGGCGCGCATCGTCAAAATAATTGGGAAGGAAGAGATCCAAACTGCGCCGGTCCAAAGTCTTCAGGACTTACTCCGATATGCATTGGACGTTGACATACGGCAACGCGGAGGTTTAGGAGTACAATCCGATATCAGCATGCGCGGAAGTTCATTCGATGAGGTACTCATCCTGCTCAATGGAATCAACATCAGTGATCCGCAAACGGGACACCATTCAATGAATCTCCCGGTTAGTTTAGATGCTATTGACCGCATTGAAATTCTGGAAGGGCCAGCATCCCGCATTTACGGGCCTGATGCCTTCAGTGGCGCAATCAACATAATCACAGGAACTTCAGACAAGTCAAACTTAAAAGCCCGTCTAAGTACAGGACAAAATGGTTTTTATGATGGCGGACTTTCTGGTACATTCGTTTCCGGAAAGATCAGTAATTTTGTCTCTGTGGACCATCGAAGTTCTGACGGATACATCAAAAACACCGATTTTAAGCTCACCGACGCCTTTTATGAGGGAAAACTGACAACCAAGGCAGGCGATCTGGATTGGCAACTCGGGCACACCGACAGGGGATTTGGGGCAAATAGCTTCTATACTCCTGCATTTCCTGATCAATACGAACATGTAAAAACAACCTTTGCCTCCATTAAACTGGAAACGGGTAATAAACTCCATTTTACGCCGTCAGTATACTGGCGAAAAAATCAGGACCACTTTGAGCTTTTCAGATATCCGAATTTAATTCCATCATGGTATACAACAGATAATTATCATCTTACAGATGTTTATGGGATTAATTTAAATTCATGGATTGCCTCTCCTCTTGGAAAAACAGCATTTGGAACCGATTTTAGAAGTGAAAATATCCTAAGCAATGTACTTGGATTATCATTAGTAAAACCACTTCCAGTCCCTGGTGAAGAGGGTCATTTTTTTACTAAATCAGATTCCCGGTCGAATTTCAGTCTATTCGTGGAACACTCTGTCAATTTTCAAAAATTTGCCGCCTCCGCAGGTCTCATGGCGAATTGGAATTCGCAATTGGAAGCAGGTTGGAAGTTATTCCCCGGAGCTGATCTGAGTTATCGGATTTCAAATTCCATAAAGTGTTATGTATCAATTAATACATCCCTCCGTATGCCAACTTTTACTGATCTGTACTATTCGAGTCCAACAAATATTGGCAACCCTTTGCTGCTCCCGGAAAAGGCTGTTGAGTACGAATCAGGGTTTAAATATCAGCTTAAGGGAGTTGAAGGTCATTTTGCCTATTTCCACAGGGATGGGAAGAATATGATAGACTGGGTTAAAATGCCGAATGATAATGTTTGGTATGCAGAAAACATTACAAAATTGAATACTAACGGACTTGAATTTTCAGCAAGAATCAATCCTGAGAAACTGTTGGATAAAAAAGTATTTATCCAGTCACTTAACCTCAATTGTTCGTGGTTAACCCAAAATAAACAATCAGGAATCTACGAATCTCAGTATGTTCTTGATTATTTGAAATATAAAATAAACCTGGGCATTTCACACAAGGTTCTGAAAAATATAGGAATCAATTGGCAAATATCCTATCAGGAAAGAAACGGAACCTACACTTACTGGAACGGTTCCCAATATGGCCAAAATGTGGAATATAAACCGTTTATATTGGTTGATAGCCGGTTACACTGGAATATAAAAGGTACGACATTATACCTGGAAGCTTCCAACCTGTTCAATAAATCGTATTTCGATTTTGGAAATATTCCTGAACCGGGGCGATGGTTAAAAATTGGTTTTATTCAACAAATGAATTTATAACTGTGAAAAGGGAAGTGAGAATGACTCATTTCCCTATAACTTATTGCCGAAGATTTAAAAATGACTATCTTCGCCATGCAAAAAATAAATGAAGAATTTATGTTAAAAGGAATTTTAGCCATTTCCGGACAACCCGGACTTTATAAAGTGATATCTGAAGGGAAGAACAATGTTGTGATAGAATCATTGTTAACAGGAAAAAAATCAACTGCTTATGCAGACGCTAAGATGTCATCGCTGGAGGATATTGCAATTTATACTTCATCTGAGGATGTTCCTCTAAAAAAAGTATTTCAAAAAATTGCGGATAAGGAAAACGGCGGGCAGGCCCTTGATGTTAAATCTTCTCCTGAAGAACTCAAGGACTATTTTGAGGAAATTTTACCGGAATATGATAAGGAGCGCGTGTATGGTTCTGATGTAAAAAAGGTTATTTCATGGTATAATCTATTGAATACAAAAGGTTTATTAGTTTTTGATTCAGATGTAACTGATGAATCAGTAATCGAAAAACCCTCTATCGATTCAGATACTAAGGAATAATATTTTTTAATAAGAAAATAGAGAATAAAAGCTTTCTGAATACAGAAATCTGTGGTAATGAGCTCAAAAATGGTTGGTGAGAATTTCACTAAGATTTTATAATTTTTAGGCGTAAATCTGAAAATGAACCAGGCTCTGCTGGGGAGCAACCTGCCAGCGATAGGATTTACCACGAAGAATGAGGCCCTGATCAAACGTCAGGGCTTTTTTCATTCTTTGTGTTTATGGCTTAAAAACCTTTTATTTGATATATTTTTAAAATACAAATACCATTTAATGAAGTTCTTCTTATGTGGTTGTGTTAATCCCCTGTGGATATTTAAATTACCTTTCAAATGACCAAAGAATGATTCAAGGCCGTTTGTGGATTTAGGTATTCTTTGATTTTCAATATAATGAAACATGTCAGGTAGCGCTTTTTTTATAACGGAGAATGATCTGCGAACCATTTTATGTGTATACCAGTATCTGCCAGTCTCTTGGTTAAAACTTTTCTCATTGATAAAATCACAATAGGTTTCATGCCAGTGTACTAGACCTGCAATCCAGTAGTCTCGCTGATCAGAGGTTTTAATCTGGTTTAATTTTAAAACGATGCTTCGAAGATCTGCTCCAGCTTGGCTTTTAGGACTTGTGGATAACCAAATCTGGCACATACGCTGGATGTGGACTAAGCACCGCTGAGCAATTACCTGCTTATTGATCTTTCTTATAGCCTTAAGCAGGGCTTTATGTCCATCACATGTAATGCTTTCAATGTTAACACCAAGAGACAAAAGGTTCTCAAGATCCTCCTTCATCTCTTCATACCACTCGCCATCGGTAAGTCGATATAATTGGGTGAATTTTATTGAATTATCACGATAAATGATAAGACAGAGATCATTCTTGAAATAAGTTCCATCAATCAAAAGATTTACCTTTTCAGATGGGAAAACACTTAATTGTGGCGGCTTTGAAAGATAGACTTCAAAGTATCGTTTTAGGGTACTTACAGAATATCCACTCGTTTTTGACAAATCTTCAAGACTCCTTTTGTCAGAAATCCATTTCTCAAACCAAATGAATCGGTTAGCTTGAGATACTCCAGGATTGTTATAGGTAAATAATAACCCGCAATTTTTACACTTAAACCGTTGCTTTCCTGACCGATTTCCCCACCTTATGACATCAGTGCTTTTACAACCCCAACACGCTTTTTTTTATCGTTTTCATAAAACAAAAAAAAGTAATTGAAATCACTTTCAATTACTTTTGTGTAATCCTTTTATTCATAAAGGTTGTAAAGGTTTCTACCAACCATTTTTGACCATTATATCAATTGAAGCGGTCATGTGATTTTCCGTCACCTTTTTCTTCCCCAAGAGTTAAGAATGGAAACAACATATTAGCAACAGGTAATCGCCCGCTGCTAAAAGCCAGTCACAAAAACCTATTCTAGCAAGAGCACATTCCTTTTATTTACTCCGATATTCCACCTAAAACAATTTCTACCCTCTGACTAGCTTATACTTCTCTATTTTTGCATTCAGCGTTGGACGCGTAATATCAAGAATATGTGAAGCTTCGAGCTTATTCCATTTTACCTCATCGAGTATCCGCTTGATATGATATTTCTCCAGTTCTGCAATGGTACGATACTTCAGAATCTCCTGTTTATTCTCGACTTCAGGATTTTGTCGGTTATTCAGTGTGATGTTTTCAACTTCCAATACATCATTCTTTGACATCACAATGGCCTGAAGAATGGTATTTTCAAGTTCCCTTACATTTCCATGCCAGTTATGAGCTTTCAAAAGATCGATTACTCCCTCCCCAATCTTTACGACATTTCTGTTGAACCGTTTATTCAGTTTATGTAGAAAGTGGACAACCAGATCACGGATATCTTCTTTTCTGTCCCGTAAGGGTGGTAAATCGATTGTAAATACCTTTAATCGGTAATAAAGATCTTCCCTGAATTTGCCATCTTTAATTAAAGCCTCAAGATTCTTATTGGAGGCAGCAATAATCCTGGCCCTCATCGGGATAACTTCTTCTCCTCCAACCCTCTCAAACTCCAGTTCCTGAATGACTCTCAATAATTTCACCTGGGTATTCAGTGATATCTCGGAAATTTCATCCAAAAAAATTGAGCCTTCACCAGCCAACTCAAACTTCCCTTTTTTATCCCGTATTGAACCCGTGAACGATCTTTTAACATGGCCAAAAAGCTCACTCTCAAGCAATGTTTCTGTCAAGGCACTGCAATTAACAATTACCAATGGCTGATTGGCAGTAACACCTGAATAATGGATTAATCGGGCTATAAGTTCTTTCCCGGTACCTGTCTCTCCCTGGATCAAAACATTGACCTTATTGAGCGAGATTCGACCAATATTTTTAAATATCTCCTTCATTTGAGGAGTTTTACCAACAAGAATATTATTCTCAAGCATACTTTCACTCGAGGCATCTTCGAATCTCACCTCATGAAGTCCACTGCTTACCTTAACCGAATTCAGGGCTAATTGAACCACATTCTTTAGCTGAATCTGATCAATAGGTTTCTCAATATAATCAAAAGCGCCTAATTGGATCGATTTAATGGTCAAAACAACATCCCCGAAACCGGTCAGCAAAATGACAGGGATGCCAATATACAGTTTACGTATTTCGGTCAGAACTTCAAGTCCATCAATGCCAGGCATCTGAAAATCAGTTATTACGAGATCCGGATGTTCTGAACGGACCAATGACAAACCAACCTCCCCATTCTCTGCCTGAAGAGTTTTATATCCGAGTCTTTCGAGGATTTCCTTAATTACCTTCAGACTCAACTTATCATCATCGATTATAAGAATCTTCTCCATAAATATAGACTTTTACATACAAAAAATATTTTACCATGCAGGATTGCCATAATTCTAATAAAGAGCATCCTAATTCTGAGAAACTGTAACAAAAATACATTTAATAATTGATATTTTACAATAATTTTACATACAAAATGTAAAATTATTTAGTGTGATTTAATTGTGTATGAGCGACGATCATAGATTGATGAGGTGAAACTCGTCCTATCACCATCAGGATAGGAGCAATTTTTTAAACAATTATTGAGCCAAATAATAGCCATTCAGGATTAATGTCTAATTTTGATAAGTTGAGTATTGACAAAAGAGGGTATTAGAAATTAAATGATAACCACACTATGCTCGAGAAATTATTCAGATTAACAGAATACAAAACTTCAGTAAAAACTGAAATTATTGCAGGTGTAACCACCTTTATGACCATGGCCTACATCCTGTTCCTAAATCCAAATATCCTCTCCTCCACCGGGATGGATAAAAATGCGGTGTTTTTTGCTACCGCTATTTCTGCCGGATTTGTAACTATAGCGATGGGATTAGTAGCTAATTTTCCAATAGCACTGGCACCGGGAATGGGATTGAATGCCCTCTTTGCCACTGTGGCCCTTACAGGTGTCGGCATGCCCTGGAGAGTTGCACTGGGGGCTGTATTTATTTCAGGAATTATCTTTATTATTTTGACCATTACAAAAATCAGACAAATTCTGGTAATTGCAGTTCCAAACTCCTTAAAACGTGCCATAACAGTGGGGATAGGTCTTTTCATCACCATCATCGGATTAAAACTTTCTGAAATCATGGTGGTTACCACTTCATTGATTCCTCCGACTCTTGGGTCCATTACAAAATCGGGGGGGACAGCCCTGTTGAAATCTTTCGAATGGAATATTGGTATGGGAAGCTTTCACAATCCGGGTATGATGCTCTGTTTTACCGGACTTGCCCTAACTGCCCTGCTTATGGCCCGACGCGTGAAAGGATCCTTGCTCATTGGCATCGTCCTGACCACGCTGATCGGGATTCCCATGGGTGTAACCATCATCCCTGAACATTTCGCGTTTTTTTCGCTTCCAGACTTCCGCAACCTGGCCGTAGGTGAACTCGATATTCGGGGAGCGCT
>Ga0007882_10002402_pt1 | contig 10485 bp, 6 predicted proteins | sample CryBogCBH12Aug01_FD_71195 | JGI IMG/M metagenome (GOLD analysis project Ga0007882, IMG submission 71195) | Freshwater microbial communities from Crystal Bog, Wisconsin, USA - CBH12Aug09.1 | ecosystem: Environmental > Aquatic > Freshwater > Lake | place: Crystal Bog, Wisconsin, USA | collected... | reverse complement strand
TGCCTCAGGGCATTGTAATTCATGCGGCCAGCGGCAAAATCGTCTCCATGAACCCTGCTGCCGAGCGGATTCTCGGTCGGACGACCAGCGATTTACTGGGTAAAACCTCCATGGATGAAGTATACTGTGCGATTCACCCATCGGGACAACCATTCTCTGCAGCTGAGCATCCTGCGATAGTGACCTTGCGCACCGGAATGGTGGTTCGGGACGTCATCATGGGCATTATAAACCCCGTCGATCAACGTCAACTCTGGCTGAAAGTAGATTCCTTTCCCCTTGGTAATGGCCGCGACAAATTGCTGCAGGACGTTTACGCGATGTTTGATGATATCACCATGAATCATGAGATGTTCAAGCAAATCAGACAAAGCGAGCAACGTTACCGGGGACTCGCAGAGGCGTTACCGGATGCGGTCTACATTCTGGACTCTGAATTAGTCTATCGTTACGCCAATCCGACGACCGCCAAATGGATGGGGCTGCCCCCGGAAAAGATTGTCGGGCGAAAGCGCTCGGATTTTTTCCCTATGGCTGTCATCGAGGAACATCAGGAGATCATCGATCAAGTCCTGAAAAGCGGTGAAACGCAGATACTGGAATGGGAAGCCCCCTTTTTAACCGGCACTCGATGGATAGAAACACGATTTCTAGCACTTCCCGCCATGCCCGGCCATTCGGATCTCATTATGGGAATTTCCCGTGACATGACGGAAAAAAACGAATTGCAACAACAACTTACCAAAATCAGCGAGGAAGAGCGAAAACGCATCGGCCACGATCTGCATGATGGCTTGGGTCAGCAACTGTCAGGCATTGCCTTCCTGGCCAAAGCCCTGGAAGGAGACCTAGCCAAAGTTTCGCTTCCCCTTACCGGCGATTTAAAAAAAATCACCCAGTTAATCAACGAAAGCATCACCCAGTCGCGCTGTCTGGCGCAATTATTGGCTCCGATGGAAACATCCGTCAACAATCTCCCGGCCGTCATGAAAAAGCTGGCTAATGATATCCATCTGGTGTTCCGGATCGAGACGGCATTCACCACCACGCTGGAAAAAACCAGTTGTAAAAGTGAGACCGGAATGGCTTTTTTCCGCATCGCCCAGGAGGCCATTCACAATGCTATCCGCCATGGAGCCGCCACTCGCGTAGAGATGCACCTCTGGCAGGAGGCTGGTGAGTTATGCCTGCGAATCAGCGACAATGGAAAAGGTTTTCCCCTGGTGAAAATAGAATCCAATGGCCTGGGCCTAGCGATCATGAAATTCCGCGCTAAATCCGCCGGCGGCAAAATCCAGGTCGAATCCACGATCGGGCACGGCGTGCAGGTAATCTGCCGGCTCCCATTTTGAGACATCTAGATCGTTTTTTCTGAGCCGGCCTTGCAGACGAAATCTCACCAAAACAATCATGGATAGTTAAAAGCTTTACACCATCAATAGGTCTACTTTACTTATTGTTTTTTTTACGGGCAACCCTTATGTTTTTGTTATTAGGTAGGGTTGATAAATTTCCTTGGGAACAATATGACTGGAAATTCAGAAATTGGAATATTGGGAGCAAACAAAGCCCGAATATTGGTTGTTGATGACCATCCCCTGGTAAGGGAGGGGTTGATGCAATTAATTCAGCGCCAACCCGACTTGGAATGCTCCGGTGGCGTTGGCACTTATGCGGCGACGCCTAAAGCTTTGCTGGAACATAAGCCCCACCTCGTAACGGTGGACATTCGTTTAGGCGATGGCAACGGCATGGATCTGTTGAAATTCATCAAGGATGAACATCCCTCCGTGTTGACCTTGGTCATTTCTCAATGTGATGAATCCCTTTATGCGGAACGTGCCCTAAAAGCAGGTGCCCGCGGTTACCTGATGAAAGAACGGGCCACTGAGGAAGTCTTGTCCGCCATCCGCACCGTGCTCACTGGTGGACTGTTTGTGAGCCCCAAAATTGCCACGCTTGCCTTGAACAAAATGATCGGGGCGTCGCCGCTTGATCGCAAGCACAATGCCATTCAAACCCTCACTGACCGTGAATTATACGTACTGCAATTGCTTGGGGCGGGATTGAGCAGCCGCAAAACCGCAGCCAAGCTTTGCCTTAGCGTAAAGACGGTGGAATCTCATCGCGAAAATATCAAACGAAAACTCGGCATTGCCACCGCCCCCGAGCTTGTTCGTTTTGCGACCGAATGGCTAAACAATCAGCCACCGCAAACACCCAAACAAAATCAAAACGGCGGAAATGTTTGACTGAGTTTAAAAATAGGTTCATGACTCAGACCATACTCAAATCATAGGTAAAACACTTAGTAGATATTAATAAACTGTACCCGATTGTTATTCCTTAGACGGTTGTTTTAATTGTTAGATAGCAGACTGAATGGAGAATGGCATGAATATTCGGCACATGGTTTTGGCCTGCACACTGGCCAATTGCCTCGTTTGAAAAGACTTTAGCCACTCCGCATTTGCACCTGAACCATGGGAGCGCGAACCGATTATCTCTATGCCGCCGCCGCGGGCGGTGAAGCGTTTCCTTTGGTTACCGAGGACAACTGGTTCTGCCTGCGTTCCCAACCAAAACATGAACACATCGCCGCCGCCCATTTGAAAACAATGCCAGCGGTGGCGGTTTTCCTACCGCGTATCCGCTTTCAACGCGCGACGCGGCAGGGACTGGCCTGGGTTACGGAAGCTTTGTTTCCAAATTATTTATTTGCACGTTTTAACTGGCATGAATCGCTACGTCAGGTGCAACGAGCGCGTGGCGTCAGTCAGGTGGTACACTTTGGTAATCGCTGGCCGGTGATTGACCCAGCTGTAATCAGTGAATTGCGCACCCTCTTCGGCACGGGTGAAGTACATGCCATCGAGCATGAATTCTGCGCCGGCGACTCAGTGCGAGTGATTACCGGTGCCATGCATGGTCTCCAAGCGGTGGTTTCACGCATCATTCCAAGCCGCGAGCGGGTGGTTGTCCTAATGGAATTCTTAGGGCGCCAAACCAGCATTGAATTGTCTTTTGATGCGGTTATCAAAGAGGAAGACGTTCGCGCGACAGTTTTTAGCCCCTTGGCGAAAGCGGAAATGCTGGCTACAGCTTGAGGCGACAATTGATATTGGCCAAATCAATGAAGTCCCAGCGGCATAGGTTGGACGGCGGCCACAAAAAATGCGGACTCCGGTTTTTGCCAGCCCGCGGATGCCCATCTACCTACTGCGCCTGTAGAATTATTTATGCACTGATTTTTGCAGTTTTCTGCTCGATAACCAGTCCTGGCGCAACCCTGATGGTGACCAACACCGCCGACACCGGAGCCGGAACCCTCCGGTCCATGTTGCAAACCGCCAACAGCAACGGGGGTACCAACACCATCGTGTTCCAACTCCCCGGCACACCACCGTTCTCCTTGAAGCCAGCCTCGGCCTTGCCCGCATTAACGGCACCAGTGACCATTGATGGCACAAGCCAGCCGGGCTATGCGGGCATACCGGTCATCGAATTGAATGGCTCGTTAACCAGCGGCAGTACCGTTGGCTTACGATTTTCTGCCGATGGCTGCTACTTGCGGGGAATAGCCATCAATCATTTTCCCGTCCAACTCATCGAACTGGACAGCAATTCCAACCGCATCCAAGGCACTTACATCGGCACGGATGTTACTGGCACGCTGGCTCGCAGCAGCGGCAGCGGCAGCTACGGCATCCTGGTGAAAAAGGGCGCCGGCAATCTGATCGGCGGCAACAATGACACCGACAGGAATGTCATCGCCGGCGGCAATGACACCGGCATCTATTTACTCAACACCAGCAATAACATAATTCAGGGAAATTACATCGGCGTAAATTCTGCCGGCACCGCTTCCTTGAGCAACTTAAACAGTGGCGTGGTGATATACGGCAGCAGCAGTAACTTGATTGGCGGAATTCTTCCAGGCGCCGGCAATGTCATCTCCGGCAATGGTGCCAGCGGTGTTTACCTGATCGGTGCTGTCGGGGCTGCGACCACCGGCAACGTGATTACCGGCAATTACCTTGGTCTTGACCGGGCCGGCAGCAACAGCCTCGCCAACGCTGGCGGCAACGGGGTAACCTTGGTCAATGCCAACAGCAACGTCATCTCAGGGAACATCATCTCCGGGAATGGACTCGCGGGCATTTCCATTAGCGGCACTCCGGCTGGCGGCAATCAGGTGCTCGGCAATTACGTGGGCACCGATGCCAGCGGCTTAACGAACCGGCCCAATCATCTCGGCGGGGTGGTCGTCAACGGCGGCGGTACCACGGTGATTACCAGCAACCTGATTGCCGGCAACCTTCAGGACGGCATCTTCCTGACCGGCGGCACCACGAACAACCAAGTGACCGGCAATTTGATCGGGCTGGCGGCAAACGGCAGTAATGCTCTCCCCAACGGGTACAATGGCATCACGATCAGCGGCAGCAGCTACAACCACATCGGCGGGCCGGGGCCGGCGGCTCGCAATATCATTTCCGGTAACAGCTACAATGGGGTCGCCTTCCTGCTGACCAGCGATACCGGTAACACGGTGCAGGGAAATTATATCGGAGTCAGTCCCACGGGCATGCGTGCATTTAGCAATCTTCTGGCCGGGGTCAGAATTCAGGGTTGCTCGAATATAATTGGCGGTACGATCGCCGGCGCAGGCAACGTCATTTCTGGTAATGGCCAGCAAGGCATCTATCTCCTCGGCACCAACGGAAACGTAACGGGCAATATCATTCAAGGGAATTATTTGGGATTGGATGCCACCGGTTTCGGCAGCTTGGGCAATGGCGACGCCGGCATAGGTATCAGCGGCGCATCCCAAAACCAGGTGGGTGGAAGCGTCGCCGCTGCCCGTAATGTCATCGCCGCCAACCTCGCCGAAGGTATCTTCATTATCAATCCCGGGGCTTCAAACAATGTGATCCAGGGAAATTATATCGGTACCGACGCCGCCGGAGTTGCCGGCCGAGGCAATGTTTTTGAGGGGATCACGGTGCAGAGCAACCGAAACACGCAAATCGGCGGGGTGACCCCCGGGGCAGGCAACGTGGTTTCCGCCAATAATAATCGCGGCATCTATTTGAGCTACGCCTCGGGAAATGTGCTGCAGGGCAACCGGGTGGGAACGCAGGCTGACGGCATCAGCCCACTCGGAAATTTGCAGCACGGCGTGGATATTGATGTCGGTTCGTCAAACAATGTCATTGGCGGCACCGCCGCCGGGGCGGGCAATGTCTTTGCCTATGCTCAGACATACCAAGGCTCCGGGTTTTGCGGCGTACGTCTGCGCGACGGGGCGGTTAACAACCTGATCAGCGGCAATTGTATTTTCAGTAACAACAGTCTCGGCATTGACCTCAGCACCTATGGAGTGACGAGCAATTATAACTGTGAAAGCGGGATGGCGGCCAACGCCGCCAACGCCGGCCAGAATTTCCCGACCCTGGCCACAGCCGTCAGCGGTTCGCTCACACGCATCACCGGCACGATGAATGGCAAGACCGGCCGGAGTTATCTCCTGCAGTTTTTCGCAAGCCCCAGCGGCGATCCCCTCGGCTACGGCGAGGGACAGGTTTACTTGGGACAGACCAATCTGACTTTGGGCGGCTCCTGTTCGACAAATTTTACCGCATTTGTGACCGGCCCATTACCCTCCGGCTGGGTGGTAACAGCCACGGCCACAGACACCAACAATAACACGTCAGAATTTTCAGCCTGGGTGGCCGCCATCACCATGCCAGTGGTGCAGACGACTGCGGCCGGGGTAAACCACGTGACGTTTTCGTGGACGAACAACGGTGGCAACTTCCAACTGGTTCTGGCCACCAACCTAACTGCACCGGCAACCTGGGTGGCCGTGACCAACCTGCCGGTGCTTGTCAGCAACTACTGGTGGATTAATCTACTCACTCGGAATTATCAAATCTCCACCAATTACTCGATTTTTTGCCGGCTTCTTGCGCTATGAAACTTTCCCGTTCCTTCCCCTCATTCCAGATTACCTTGCTCAGTTTGTACTGGGCTTTGCAGAATTGTTCCGGCGCAATCTTCACGACCATCGTGACGAACGGACCGGCAACCAACCGGGTGAATCTGGTGTTATTTGCCGAGGGCTACACGAACGGACAGCTTAACCAATTTTTGGGGGACTGCACCAATGCGGCACAGAATTTTCTTGGAACCCAGCCCTATGCCGAATATTCCAATTATTTCAATGTATTTGCGATTTTTACCAATTCCGCCCACGCTGGCTCCACCCATCTAATCAACGGGCCCTATCGGAATGGTTACACTTATTTCAACAGCATATATGACGCCAACAGCGATTATATCATCACCATCCCCCCCAATAACCTTGACTCCAATAAAAGTCACGGCCAGGGCAAAATTGATACCTTGCTGAAGAAATTTCTACCGTCCGTGACCCACGATCTCCCGGCCCTACTCGTCAATGATCCGACCGCTGGCGGCTCCGACAACTACGGCACCACCGCGATCAGTTCGATTCCCAATATCAGTTATATTCTGGTGCATGAGAGCGGCCACACCTTGGGCAAACTCGGGGATGAATACACCACCGCCAACCCCGGATTTCCCAATATCCAGCAACCCAACACCACCACCAATACCGCGTTTGCCGCCATTCCCTGGCATGCCTGGATTGCCACCAACACCCCGTTACCCACGCCATTTACCGGTGATTATGCTCAAACCATCGGACTCTTCGCGGGAGCACATTACCACGTGACCGGTTGGTATCGGCCTTATGAAAATTGTTGCATGCAAAGTTTTGGCACCGGTTTCTGCCCAATCTGTCAAGAGGCACTGGTGCTGGCGATTTATGGCAAGACGCGCCCCATTGACAGCGTTCTGCCCGCTGGGAACCGGCTGTCCATCACTTCAACCCAGGATCTGACTTTTAAGCTGAACCTGCTGCAACCTGCCACGCATTCTCTCTGTATCCAATGGTTTACCAACGGGATGGCGGTCGTTAGTGCCACCAATCCAGTTTTCACAGTGAGGCCCGCCGGATTGGGCAATGGGACGAAGACCCTCTCCGCTACCGTATGGGATCCGACCGACTGGGTGCGGAATGATCCGAAACATCAGTTACACCAGACCAACATCTGGAATCTGAATATCAAATTACCCACCTCCACAACCAAAGTCATTACTGCACCCCCCAATATAAAATTGTCCCGGCCGAACGGCGGATTCCAATTGCAACTCACGGGAACGGCCTCTGCGGCAGTCGTGCTGGAAACCAGCACGAACCTCATGCAATGGGTACCCCTTAGCACCAATAATTTGACCCAGGGAAATTTGTTTTTCACCAATTTTACAACCGAAAATTCAAGGGTCCGTTTTTTTCGGGCACACACCCCTCCATGAATTTCGGCCTCATTTGCTCAGCCGGGCCGGGCTTTGGAACTGTCAGGCGGCGGGTCGGGCTGCCGGGCATCGGGTTTAAGGACCCTCCTTTAGGTAAACTCAGTCCTAGAAATAGGTTCATTCCCCCGATTGTCGGCCTGAAGTTTTCTGAGACAATTTCGTTGTAAGATTGGATGATCAAGGCGGAAGATTTGAATAAATAAACCAGCTTTTAAAGCAATTTGCGAAGAAATAATATGAATCCGTTTAGAACATTAAAGTTTTTAAGTTCCGGTATTGCGCTCTGCGTGGCGTTGCAGGCGGGTGCTGAGGTTACTGGCGCTTCCAGTCCTGCTTTCAAGGCCTTGTCCGCGAATCCCGCAAATTTTTCTGCCACCGCGGCTTCTTTGGTGAAGGCCGCCACACCGCGGACTTTGAGAGACACCACGATCGACGTTGTTAAGTCCGCTATTTTAATCAATCCCGCTGCCACCGCTGTCATTGTCGGTGAAATTTCCAAAGCCTCCCCGATGGTAGCCGGGACAGCGGTCACCACTGCGGTTACTTTGGTGCCAGAGCAGTTGGTGGCGGTTGTTAAGGCAGCCGTAACGGCTGCACCGTTCTATGTTCGTTCAATTGTACAGGCCGCGTGTTTGGCCTCACCGCAAAATTATCAAATCATTGCCCGAGCTGCCCTGTCAGCCCTGCCGGGTTCGGAAAAAGATATCTTAGCCGGAATTAGTGCTGCCTTGCCCGATCTGGCTAAGGCAATTTCAGCGGCGAATGTGGGCAATCAAACGCCTACCTTGGATGTAATTTTTGGCCAACTTGCCAATACTCCGGCTACCGGATCCAGCGGCAACCTTCAAGGTCCGTCCTCCGCACCACCCTTGGTTCCAATTTACACCACACCAGTTAGCGTTTTGCCCAGTTCAGGCGGGACGATTCCCAGCGGTGGTCGTGGTTACGCCTCACCTTAATTAATTTAAACACCATTAACCCTTTGTCCTAAAAAAATAATAAAGGCATTATGAATCACAATCCAAAAACATCAATTTACGTGGCTATTTTGGCTGCCGGGGTCTGTTTGACCGCACCGGCTACCACCATATTTGATTCAACAAATTACGTCGGCAATGCCTTCACCGCAGTGAACGGACAGCAGATCGGGACGGAGATTTTGCTGCCGGGAAATTGGTCGTTGACCAACATTACTGTGGAGTATATTGCAACAAACCCAGTGCCTTCCACGGTCGGCTTGGACGTTCAATTATACAGGGCCGATGGCACACCCACATCCGGTGGCTATGCCACACCGGGAACACTTGTGTTTGACAGCGGTTTTTTTTACGGACTTGATTCCGGGCTTTCGATATATGGAGATTACTCGCATAACTACGCTTATAACTCAACCGATTTTACTTCGGGGGGGTTTAATTCACCCTATACATTGCCGGGCGATTTCATTTTGTCAGTTAGTTTTACCAATACGGACGGCACCGGAAATCTTGGAGGCATTCAATTGCCGGTTGGCAATAATGTTACATCTGAACAACCTGGCTCAAGTTACGGCGATTACTGGCTTAATTCGGGCAGTGGGTGGAATGTGTACTCCAATTCCTTCCAAGCCAACCTGATCTTTAATCTGAGTGGCACTGGAAGTGTTCCCGAACCATCCACGTTAACCTTGGTTAGCATGGGTTCCTTGATTTTTCTGGGATTGTGCTACCGCAACGCCCGCAGCAGGCAGGGCGGCAAAACCACGGAAAGCACGACTAAATAATCAGTTTGGGTTTTATTTTAATTGGTGTTAACCAGAGCTTGAAAAAGCTCTGGTTTTTTATTTCCAGAAACAAAAAAAGACCATGAAAAATCATGGTCATCTGCATTCGCGGAATTGTTTAAAATCGATTAAGGCTAATCTGGGGAAATATCAATGAGACGGCGGCAGGGACTTTATCACCTGGCAGTCACTCTCTAAAAACCATTATAAAAATCACCACAGCAAAGCTGACTAAAGCGACAAATCCGCCCCATTCAAAAATTCGCTTGATCAACATGATCAACATGGGCCCTCTCCGAGAAGACTAGACGGTTTTAATGCGGACTGACCGTTCAGCCACTTTAGCGTTATCTTTTAAAGACACCCACGAGTCAGTGAACCCGAATTTTGGGATTTTTGTGAGTCAGAAATCTTAAAGGCGCATTGCTTAATTGCCTCGAACAGGTTCATTTAAATTATTAATGGCGAGGCATTTAAGCAAATTAAACTCAACCAGGAGAATCCACGTTACAGCGGGCTGAGGACCGGGCTCCCATCATCGTTTGTGGGGCAGAAAAGGTAACGGCCTTACTAAAACCGCCACTATTTAATTGTAATTCATTGCACCACAACTACTTACATAATATTTATTAATTTGATAGCGAAGCGGGATTATAATTTTAAGACCGTTCTTTTAGTTTTTGGCTTCGTTACCACTCGGTAGCAGAATTGGCAAACCTGCGCCCGGACAAAAACCAGGCCAAAAGTTCGACTCAGATGGTCCACCAAAAATCCAAAGTCCGCATTGCTATATCCTTTCGGTCTATGCGCTTACCCTAATCCGTGCCATGGGGCGACGGCGAAAAAGCAGTTTTAAATTGCGCAGGGTGAGCTTGATTATTCACCCCAAAAAATAAAGCAGTTTGGCAATCGCCTCCGCCGAAACGACCAGTCGGCGGCTGGCGCTACGGCAGACGAATATACCAAGTGGGCAACAAAATTGAGGCAAATGACATTCTTCATCAGGGTATCCAAGCCGCCAAACGGGCCACGCCGGCGTTGAGCAATTTGGAATCGTTATTTAGATACCAGTAGGTCAATAGCCGGCCAATGAACGAAAAAAACAGGATGGTAAAGGCGCTGGCTATATAGAGACCGAACGCAGACGGCGGATCCGGCTGCATGATTCTCGGCACGCCATGATAAAGGGTGGACATGGTGAACATGATGCCCAGGAACCAAATCGCCCAGACATTTAATTCGGGGATGCCGTCGAATATTTTCAACAAAACCAGGGGGCCGATGCCGTGAACGAGCAAATACACGCTTTGGGCGGAATG
>Ga0007882_10002401_pt1 | contig 10487 bp, 5 predicted proteins | sample CryBogCBH12Aug01_FD_71195 | JGI IMG/M metagenome (GOLD analysis project Ga0007882, IMG submission 71195) | Freshwater microbial communities from Crystal Bog, Wisconsin, USA - CBH12Aug09.1 | ecosystem: Environmental > Aquatic > Freshwater > Lake | place: Crystal Bog, Wisconsin, USA | collected... | reverse complement strand
CGGGTGGGCGTCCAGCTCGGGGTAGTCGATCTGAACGAGGCCGTAGGCTTCCAACCCGTATTTGCTGGTGTAGGATGTGGCCGCCTCGGCCATCAGGCGGTGCCGCAGATATTTGGCCAGCTCCTTCCGTTGCCGGTCCTTGTCGGTGGTCCCCACCAAGTAGGACATGACCTCCGGGGCGATGACCCTGAGCAGGAAGTTGTCCCCCATGAGCCGATCCACGAGACGGCTGTGGATGGCCCCGAACGACAAGCCGTCGTCCTTCTGGATCTCCTGGAACATCAACTGGCGCAGCCGGTGGCGGCGACCATGGTCCTCGCTCCAACCAGCCTGGAAGGCGGCGTCCTGACGACTGTCGGCAAACACCAGCAGCTTCCTGTGATCCTTGGAGGCGTAGGTGAGCATGGCCTGCCCCAGGGTGTGCACGTCGGCAACCTGTGAGGCACGGACGGCACGGAAGGGGCGGACGGCCCCCTTGTAGCCCCGGCTACCCGACCCACAGGCCGGGCACTTGGTGTTCTCCTCCTCGGGGATCTCGACCTTTAACAGCGGCAGCTCGACGCCGCACTTGGGCGCCAAGCACTTGTCGGAGCTTCGCCCGTGAAGGCTGCCGCACCTGCGGCAGAGGTATCCGGTCACGGTGCCCTTCAGCTCGGGACGTGCCGTCAGCGGCAGGGTGTCGTCCTCGCCTTCCTCTTCAAGCTGCCATGCGAGCTGGTCGGTGAAGTAGCAGGTGGAGGTCTTGGGGCCGTCGGCGACCTGACCTTCACTGGCCAGGACGGAGTTGTGCCCTTCCATCTGCCCGCCGACGACCTTCCCCCCCTCGATCCCGAAGCCGTGGATCTCGGTCGCCATCAAGTGCTGCCCGCACGTCGTGCACACTGACACGGGGAAGATGCCCGAGGGCAGCCAGTCTGGGTGCTGCTGGATCAAGTCCACCTTGTTGGTGAGGTAGAGCTTGATCTGGCCATCGTCCTCAAAGCGGGCATGAGCTTGGTCGAGACCGGAGATGAACGTGTGTAGCTTCGGGCGCAGGACGGGGTCCCCATCCTTCTGGGCCCGCACGCCCATGGCCAAGTAGGCCAAGACCTCGACCTGATTCCAGATGGGGTCGAGGGCCCGCCCTGCTTCCTTGGCGGCCATCTCTGCACCTTCGGCCAGCCCCAGGGGCTTGGCGAAGGTCTTGGCGAGGGCCTGCACCATCGGGTTGGAAAGCAACAGATGATGCAGGCCTTCCTCGGCGGAGGCCTTGGTGGGGATGCTCTGACCCAGCCAGCGCTTCACTTCGGCGTTCAGCTTCGGCAGCTCCTCCCAGTCCTCGCCCGTGACCGTGGCAAGTAAACTCTCCAGGGTGGCCATGGCATCGCCAGTAGGTAGTGCAGGAAGCGCACCCGGCGCGGGCCATTCAACCTCGACGTAGCGCTCTTCGACGACCTCCACCTTGTCCTGGGGCACCCCGAAGAAGCGATGGGCAAAGCGGGCGGCGGCCTCGGTGCCGCGCTCAGGGTCGGCCAATGTGGCCGACGTGCCGATGCAGGTGATGTCGCCCCCGGCGAAGGCCTTCAGCCGACGGATGAGCACAGCAACCTCGGCCCCGGTCGTGCCCTCGTAGGTGTGGGCCTCGTCGAAGACCAGGTAGCGGAGCTGGCCGCTGGAGAACAGGCCCTGGTCCTTGGCCCGGGTCAGCAGCAGCTCCATCTGCTGGGGGTTGGTCAGCAGTAGCCGGGGCGGGCGGTTGCGGATGTCCTCCTCGGAGATCCGCTCCTCCTGGGGCACCCGCCGGGTCTTCGCCTTGGGGTCCTCCAGCCACGTGGCCAGCGGTTCACCCGACAGGGGCTCGGGGGCCCGCTCGACATCGGCCCCGGCATCCTTGTCCGGAGTGGAGCCCACCCACATCCCGTAGCTGATCCCGGAACCCCGGAGCATCCGCCGCAGGCGATCCATCTGGTCAATGGCCAGGGCGTTCATGGGGTAGACGAGCACGGCCATGACCCCCTGGGGGGCCTTGGCATCCCTCATGGTCAGGGCGGTGTCCAGGATGGGGGACAGGAAGGCCTCGGTCTTACCCGAGCCAGTGCCCGTTGACACGATCAGGTGCTTGCCCGCCTTCACGGCCAGTAGGGCCTCCTCCTGGTGTTGGAAGAGCGTCGGGTAGGGCATGACCCCCTTCATCCCGGCGTGCAGCTTCCCGTCAGCCACCAAGCCAGCCACGGTGGCACCCAGCCTGAAAGGGCGGCTGAGGCTGACGAAGGGACCCTTGGCCAGATGGCTGGTCAGGCTCTCCCCCAGCATCTCCCTGGCCTGGGCCGCCAACCTGGGGTCCGAGAAGGGGAACGCTGTCCGCTGGTAACGGAGGAAGGTGTCCAGGATCTGCTTCGTGAAGACGATGGGGTTCAGTGACATGCCATAGGCCCTTCAATGGGGTTGGTCAACGAGATCTCGATCCGGATGGACCCGTGATCCGACTACGACATCGGAGACACCAGTAAGTCCTGAATATTCTCCCGGTCGCCCTCTTCTAGGGCACGGTTCCAGCGGGTGAGGATCAGGTTCAGGGAGGTCTCATTCACCTCAAGTGGTGATCCGATCCAGGAGAGGAAGTATCGGTCCTTTGATCCAACCGACCGAGACTTGTATTGCTGTTGTGGGCCCTCAACCGGTGCCAAAGTTCCTTTGGTGGTAACGAAGCGCATCACATGCTTTTTCAATCGTGACTCGAGGGCTATCCCGGCCCCCTCAAGGGTCCACTGGTCCGGCACCTGGGTTGTGAAGTCGGATAAGGGTGTATCGGTGTTGATCTGCACGACCACCAAAGCATGGGAGTCTCCTTCGACCACCAGGGCTGGCAGTTCCTTGATCTTCCACTGTGAACCCTGCACCCGTCGCTTCTCGATGGCCATCTTGGCGTCTTTGATCGTCGGGTGGAAGGCATGGTGATTCGGGTATCTCTGACTGGTCGTGTAGTTCCAGGCACTTCTACGATCATGGAAGTAGTAGATCCGGCCTCGGAAGCAAGCCCGGATAGGTTCGTCCAGAGAAGGCCCTTCCCAGGTGTCCCAGGGGTGCAGGCTAGGCGATGGGTTGGTAGTCGTCGTCATGGAGTTAATCATCCCCTTAGGCAGGCATGGAACGGAGGAACCCGGCGGCGCGATCAATAGCCCGGATCAAAGAGTCCCGGCCATGCCCCGTGCAGGGGAACCAAAGCTTCCCGTGCTCACCAGCAAGGCGGCGCACGTGGCGACCGAACAGCGTTCGATTGAATCGCATCACTACAAGGGCATGGTGCGTGTCCAGCTTTCGCTTCACGTCCTCCACGTCTGTATTCCAGTTGCTCGACCAAGCGGGGTGAATGAACTCAATACGGAGGCGCTGGTCCACCCGGCGAAAGTGATCCCGGATGGCGTCGTCGTAGCGGGCCTGAACTTCATTGCCTCCCACCAGCAGGATGGACACTTGACGGGCAAGCTGAGGTGCAACCTGAACCGGGGCGGTCAAAGAGTCAGCAAGGTCTGAGGCCCAGCGGTGCTCTAGCTCGAGGTCGGTCTTGTTTAGGCCAAGCCCTTCTGCAAGATCCAGGTATTCCCTGGCCAGCTCGAGTTCACGCCCCCCAAGAGCATGACGGGCCAACTCAACCAGAACCTGGCCCTCCTCCCGACGTTGCCCCCGGACCTGATGGAGAACGCGGCGGGCTTCCATCCTGTCTACGTCTTCGAGGACAAATCCCGACCGGTCCGGATCGTTCAGAACCTTGATGTAGGCGTGGGTCAGACGCTCAAAGCTCAGGGCCAGTTCCTCCATGGCGACGAGGCAGGTTTCAGAACCCTCTCGATCCCCTGCCTTCAGCCGTGCGGAGAGTAGAGCTTCGAGGTCATTCCACCGGCTCTGGGCGGAGCGGGACTCAGACTGGGCTCGTCGCTCCAGCAACTTCATCACAGCGGGGCTGGCCTCCAGGAACTCCGCGTTTCTCAGATGATCGTCCAAAATCTGAGGGCACCGCTGCTCAAAGTCCTGGAGGATGTCGAGGCAGGCTGGGTGCGAACTGGCGCGGATCACATCAATGGCCCGCTTGAAGAGGTCTAATGGGAGTTTTGACAGGCGACCATCGTCCAAGGCCTTGTGCAAGAGGTCGTGGGCCACGTTGAACCGGCCCTCGTCCATGGCCAATAGGATTGAGATGGAGAGCGCCAGGCAGAGCTGGTTGAAGAAGAGAGAGTCCGGGTAGACCTCATCCCGTGCCAATGCCATTTCATAGGCCCTCTCCAGGAACCCAAGGGCCACTACTTCCCCATCTCTGTGAAGCAGTGCTTCAACGCCGAGCAGGTAGGCAGCGCCCGATGCGGGCCCGCCAGCCGCCAGGGCTGCATCGGCATCGGCCTTCCCCTTCTCCAACTGCTGGATGAGTGCTCCATTCTCCGTGTTCCGGACGGGCAGCATCACATCGTCCAGCCACCGCATCTTGGCTGCGCACAGGGCCATGTCCGTCCGGAGTTCTGCTCCCGGGCCACCGCCCTCAAGAAGCCGCTCGAACTGGGTCCGGGCGTCTCGGTAAGCTCCTTGTGCCCTAAGAATTTGCCCCCAGCGCCGCTCGCACTCGAATTGAAGGTCCTTTGGGCACCCGTCGCCGACCGCCTCGACCTCGAGCAGTTCCCTGGCCTTGCCGATGACTCGCTTGGCCTCCTCCACCTTGCGTGCCCGCACGAGGTCACGGCCACGGAGGATCAGCGATGGAATGTATTTGTGGGGCTTCTGGGCCACGAGATCCGGCTTCAACAGGGCGCAGGCGTCTTGAAAGCGTCCTTCATCAAGCAGTGCCTCAACCACCGGGGGCATTGCGCCCTGGGCTGCGCCGGTGAACCGGCCTTCCGACATCAGGCGGGCCAAGTCGATGTTTTGGTCGTATTCCTGGAGAATCTCCCCACTTCGATTAAACCGAGCCAATCCGATGATCCTGCCAGCCCACTCCCAGGCTCTACGCTCCTGGTTCTGCTCTTGACCACCGGGCTCGGCTTCAATATCTGCCAACGCCTGTAGGTAGCCCCTGTGGAAGTAGGACTTGGTCCTGGTGGTGTTGAGATGGATGACCTCCTCGATGAGGTCTGCTACCTCTTCTGGGGGCAGGCTGCCCTCGACGGCGCCAACAGAGTCCACTGCGGCACGGATGAGCAACTTGTCCAGGGCTGTGAAGTCATCGGAGGGGACTGGCGCCTCCACCGGTTGAGTCTCCGGGTCCGCCTGAGTAGCTTCGGGGTCGGTGACCTCTCCGATGGCAGTCTCGTCATCTTCCCCCGAATCTTCAGACTCAGATTTCAGGGGAATCAATGCCTGGACTTCGTCGGCCATGTTCGGGAAACACCACTCGAGCATGAGCAGGACCTTGACCTCTTCGGCCTCTAGCTCACGGCCTTCCAGGGCCTTAAGGTCGGCCCGGACGGGTTCCACCAACTCGATACGAAGCTCATCCTGGTATTCCGAATCCTCTTTGATTAAGTCCGAAACGTCAGGCAAGTCCTCATCCTTGAGGCTGGACACGAGGCGCATTCTCACCTCTGCCCAGGGGCCCTCCTTGATCAACTTCATCAAGCCCATCATTCCTAAAATCAGGGTGGTCCCACTTTTTTGTAGGGCCAAAAACTTGGCGACCTTCTCGGGTGCATCCCGGTCTGGCTTCGGGATCCTCACTCCCCCTTGGGGTTTGAAGGCTTTGAACCGGTTCCGAAGCTCGGACTTGGGCATCACGGTCAACCCAAATTGGATGGCCAAGAGGTAGTCCTCGTCATTGAGAGCCTGGAAGATGCGCGGTGCTCCGCTCATAGTCTCCCTCCACCACATGTGCATGTGACGTGGACCATGGCCATCACGGGGATGTGCGCTCCCGCGCTCATGGCGCCTCCACCGTCTCCTCAATGCTGGCAATCTCCACAAGATGCGCTGGGAGAGCCCGGTGAGCCGCAAGGGTCAAGTGATGGGCCAGCTCCAGGGCGATCTCGGGGGAAACCTCAAGAGAGCATTCCTCCACCTTGTCGTTGGTAGGAAGGATACGGACCAGGACGTTCCTACCCATGTAGAGGGGTTCCCGGAGTTGCCCTTGGTATTCCACCTGGAGCCGGTTCAGCACCATCCATCGGATCGGGTCGATGCGCTGGGTCCAATCCCAACCAGCTTCCTTCAGGGAGAAGATATCCCTGCCAATCTCGTCAACCATCTCCTCTGTCAGCACACACCCTCTGACAAAGGAGGATCCCTCGACCCTGGCGTAGGGGCACTTCTTCCCCACCAATGCCCCCATAAGTGCGAGCATCTCGGCTTCATTCAACCTCAACTGGTAACCCTGACCTGCCAATGCCTGTTCCCTAGCCTCTTTGAGGGTCTGGGGAGGTCGCCGCCCGGAGAAGCCCGCATAACCAACCTGGAGGGCAAACTCTCCCTGAGCCTTCTGGGGGAAGCCGTAGTTCAGGCTCCCACGTATCCCGTGTTCGTTTTCGTAGACCAGCGATACCTGGATGGACATCCGGTTTGCCTCCGTCGAGTTCAGTTCTGGTCAATGAGTTTCAGTAGGTCCGGGGTCGTGTATTTACTCATCACCAGGGCGATGCGGTCGTCAAATGAACCCCGCTCGCTCCCCTCGAATGCCCGGGCACAACCTTCGGCGAACTCCAGTAGGGACGAAGAAAACGTGTTGTCCAACTCCCAAAACCCCGTGACTTCACCAGTCTGGTTATCCCGAACGATCACCTTGAACCGGGTTTGGTCGGCCATGGCTGCGATGCGCTGCCGGATGTCCGCATCGGCGGTCTCGAGAAAGTGCTCGTAGTTGACCAGGGAAATTCCCTGGTGGAGCAGGTGCCACATCAGAAGGCCGACAGGGCCCGCGTCAGTGTGCAATGCCATGGGGGTCACGTGGACGGTTAATTCCTCCAATGCACCGTATTGGGCTGCCCACTCGGGCACCTCGAAGATTTCTAAGAACATCTCCTCGCCATGGCCGTTTTTGAAGTCCAGCCAAGCAAAACCCGCCCCGTATCGACCCACTTCCTGGGGACGAAGTGGAGGAAAGACCAGATGGACGGGGCCCTCCGTCCAGCGGTTGTCATTCTTCACGAGGCCCTCGATCTTCTACTTCGCTACCACCGGCCTGTGGGTTTTCAGGCTCTATGGTGAAGCCAGCGGGCCGGGTATGAAGGAGGGGCCAGACGCCGCCAGTTGCTGATCGACGGCCTTCACTCCGTGCGAAGTCTCCAGATCCCCCATCCATCTAGGATGGTTTCCCAACGAGTTTAGCGGAGAGAACCAATAGCCCCTTCAACGCTAGGTCGATGTGTTTAGCGGTTGCGTCAGAGTGCCGCATCTTTGTTCGTTGGATCGTGCCATCGTGCGTGATCCAGGCGATGGGAACACCATACGAGGACACAATGTAAAAAAGGGCATCGGGGTGGCTTGCCGGTGCAATTCCTTTTGGCAGCTCTTGACGGACCTTCATTACCCGAAGCAATGCATCACCTTCGTCAGTAGGCATTGAGTCGATCCGGCGAGCAACTGGGTGGAGTGGTGAGTCTGATTGCCAGACCATCCCATACAAATCCCCTGCCTTGAAATCCTCTGCCCCGGCAATTGCTCCTGCTGCTTCTTTTACGGGGATCTTCTTCATGTATATCTCCTGGTTCCAGCTACTAATCTAACCCAGAAAGATCAAAGAGCTGCCCTGTTCTGGGCTCAGCATGGTAGGGCTCTTTGTCATGCTCACGAGAAGCGGCTCTGGGGGCCTCACCTACGAGGTCTCCGTATTCGGATTGGACCGCACGCTCATCTCCGAGGAAGAGGGCCCACTCGTGATCGGAAGCTGCCATTTCGCGTGCTTCTGCCCAGGCAGTGTCCCAGCCATCAGCGGGGGACCATATTTCTAGGAGTGGACGGCGTTTGTGCAAAGCAGGTTCGGGGAGGTCCACGCCGTCCTGGATAAATCGGGTCGGACCTTTACTCAGAAGTTGGCCGTAGGCATGCATAGTTAGAGCCGGAATTTCTTGATCTGGGGAAACATTTGGTTCCCTACCAATAAATGCAATTGACCCGGCCCCGGGGTCCATAAGTAAATGCTTAAACAATGCCTCATCCAACTGATAATCATAAGCTAGTAAACAATCAATAATAATTCTAAGCTTAAGGCGTGTTGATATATCTGCACTTGGAGGGCCATCTACTCCTGTAAGCCGTGAAATACCAGGCAAATTTTTCAATAAAGAGCCGAAACTAGTTGAAATCGGTATTGATTCAAGTTGTTGTTTTTGAATGTAAACTGTTTTCTGTCTGCGCAATATCCAGTCGATGATGAATCCATTAAAAATTGAACATAACACATTATTGTTAATTCCATTTACCTGAAAATCTGGCTGATTATGACCATGAGGAGATGGAAGAGTAACCGTTGAAATAGTAGAACGTTGATTTGATGAATTTGCAATTGCCCTAAACAATAATCGTTGTCTTACCCACGGCATAAAATCCAATATAGTCTTGGTAAATGGCTCACCCTTTTTTTCGCAACTCTCTTTTGCCTTGGTCCATCGTTCTTTTGCTACTAATTTTAATGTATTCAATGAAATGAATTTTTGGGTATCTAAAAATTTCTTAAGACCACTTTCAGTGTCGTTGCTAAGATAATATGGATTAAATTGCCAAAAATGTTTACCTTCTACAAGCGGAACCCAGCCAGCCTTCCAAACGCTGAATCGAACCCGAATGTCTCGGGTGTCGGCCCCAGGGGCGATCAGCCCCGCAGCTTCAAGGTCCTTTCTCCCACCGCCCTTCCACAGCTTTGCATCATTAGCCATATGGAACTCAGTGTTGTATTGCAGACCAAGTTCCCCGAGTAGTGGATGGTCAGAGTAGATTTTCTCTGCTATTGCTAAATCAATTGGCCCACGAAACTCCAGTAGGGCAAGGGTTTGAGGGGCAAAGCGGCAGACCTGGTGGGCCGAAACCGGCAGGGTCCGCGACCGGGGATCCTTCAACTCACCAGTGTCAAGCCGCATAAATGCTGCCTGAAGGGTGTGATCGGGCGCAGTGGTTTCCTTGGTCGATACGGTGAGAACGAACTTATAGCGAGAATCGATTTGAAAGATTTTTCGTCTGTTCTCGAACCCAAATAGAAGCTCCCAGTTGTCCTTCTCCAAAAGAGTTTTACGAAGATCTTTGCATCCTGCATCTGTGCATAACCCTGATGGCACAATGAATCCCAAGCGTCCTCCCCTTCGGAGAAGCGCTCTACCCTGCTCCAAGAAAAGCTTGAATGTGTTCAGATCGGCAGAACCTTGTAACTGGAAAGGGTGCTGGGGGTCGGAGAATCGAGAGTGCTTTTCTCGCCGGGAAGACCATTGGGAGAGGAGAGCGTCCTTCCCCCTACCAAGGGCAATGTTGAATGGATTAGCCACTGTTGAGACCCAACAGGTCATCGCCTTAAAACCTGCGACATACGAGTTCCACTGGCTTTCAAGTCCAGGGTGATGAATGAAGAGTTTCGCTCTGGCATCATCAGCCTTGTTCTTCTTGTAGGTCCGGAAAATGGGGTCAAAGGCTGTATAGAACTCGTTGCTGTTGGGCTTGGAAACCTCCCATGGAGGGTTGCCTAATACCACGTCGAAGCCAGAAGTTGGCCCTGTGAACACCTCTGGGAAGGCCAATTCCCAGTGCAGGAACCGGTGACGCGCCGCAAGGCGCTGCATGGTGGGGGCGAAGGTCGGATTCCGCCATGTGTCGGGCATGGGCAGGGCCTCAGGCTTAAGAACCTGCCCCGATTCATCCACACCGGGCCAGAAGAACAGGGCACACCAGCGGTCGAGGGCCTGCTTGAGGGAGTGGAGTGCAGGATCGGCTTCCAAGGCCTTCCAGGTGTCTCGCTGGCGATCCACATCGTGAATGGGTATGTCGTGCAGCTCGCCCAGGGCCTTTCGGGCTGAGGGCAACACCTCCTCCGGGGCTTTGTGGTCAGGTGCCATCACCCAGGAGGCGCCGCTGAAGAGCTGAGCTTCCAAAATTTTCTTGGCGGCCAACAAGGCTTCCTTCAGGGACTTGGTCTCGCCTCCAGCCTTGCCGTCGCCACCCTCCCGGTCCCAGGCCAGAATGGGGTAGTCGTCAACCCGATCCAGCCAGCAACCGACGAGGCCATTGCCGCAGCGGAGCTTGTGGTCGAGGAAGCCGAAGGGCAAGTCCGGGTCGAGGGTCTCGACCCACACGGCGAGCTTGGCCAACTCAACGGCCAAAGGATTGATGTCCACGCCGTAGATGCAGCGCTCTACCACGAACCGTTTGAGCCGCCGCTTCAACTTGGGCTCGGCGTCGGCGTCGTCCGGGTGAACTGGGGGCAGGCTCTCTCCGGGGCTGCCCACGGCTCGCAGGCCGAAGGGTAACGTCAGGATCACCCGGTCGGGCCTGTCCTCCCGGAAGCGGTGATGGATGAGGCTGTCGTAGAGGGCGTGGGTGAGGTAGCGCAGGGC
>Ga0007882_10002400_pt1 | contig 10487 bp, 7 predicted proteins | sample CryBogCBH12Aug01_FD_71195 | JGI IMG/M metagenome (GOLD analysis project Ga0007882, IMG submission 71195) | Freshwater microbial communities from Crystal Bog, Wisconsin, USA - CBH12Aug09.1 | ecosystem: Environmental > Aquatic > Freshwater > Lake | place: Crystal Bog, Wisconsin, USA | collected... | reverse complement strand
AGCCCCAACCACAATCCGTTTAGAACCAAAATTGACGGACATTTGAAGTACTCCTATTAATAAAGACCAAATAACTTAGCCCCAAGCACAAGCGTTAGCCCAATGCTGAGGGTTAAAACAAAAATTGCTGAGGATCTTCCGAACTCTTTGGTCACTGAGTGCGTTGCATCCATATACAAGTGACGCAGCCCAGCGATGAGGTGATGAAGGAAAGCCCATATGAGGCCTAGACTTACGATTTGAATCACAAAGCCAGGGAAGATCCAAAGTCCTGCAACAAAGGCAGATTTAAATTTCATAAATGAAATTTCAGATGAAACTGATGTATCAAACATCCAAATAATTAAGGGCAGTAACAAAAACATTACCGCGCCGCTTATTCTGTGTAGGATGGAGACCCACCCAGCAGGGGGGAGTCTGTAGGTAGGCAAATCAACAAATGCATTGATATTGCGAAACTCTGGTTTATTTGGGTGTAATTCGCTCATAAGTTGCTCTTTCTAGTTTGTTGCTCTTTGTGGAATTTTGAGGAAATAGCGTTAATTAAATCAAAGTGATGGCTCATTTTATTGCAATGCAACAAGAATTGCCGGTGTAGTTAAGTAAAACCGTTTAGTTTAGTTCGTTTCTGTAGTGGCAGTCTATAGTTAGATAGAGTCCTTGTCTGAATTCCATGGGGGTGTTGTTGTAAGTGAAGGCCGTGCGCTCAACGCTTAGAACGGGTGTGTCGATGGATATTTCCAGTAGTTTAGCTTGCACGGGGTCCGGTAGAAGGGCCTTGATTCGTTCATCGGCCTTGACCATTTTGACCCCAAAAGCCGATTCAAAAAATGCATACATAGGACCATGATAGTCCCTTAAGCGCTCTGCTGTAAGACCAGCGAAAGAATGTTCAGGTAACCAAATATCCTCCAAGATTGTGGCAACCCCAGAGAAAGCTAACACTCTTCTAAGACAAAGCACAGGATCGTTTTCAGTCAACCCCAAAGCTTTGGCAACATGTGACTTAGCATTGGTTTGTTTGCAGGTGATGATTCTTCTCTCTGCGGAGGCTTTATTTAAGGGGTCCTCAGAGTCAGGCATGAGTTTCAAAAACCGGTACTGAACTCTCTCCTCAAGGTGAGTCGCGACAAATGTACCCACCCCTTGACGTCTAATAAGAATGTTATTTGCTGCTAAGTCATCAATAGCTTTACGCACAGTGCCTTGGCTGACCTGAAAGCGGTCAGCTAAATCCATTTCACTTGGGATAACTTCGCCGGGTTGCCATTCTCCTTGTTGTAGGCTTTGAAGGAGTAATTCTTTAATTTGTTGATACAAAGGGCTGAAGGAGGGCAGGTTAGCCAAGGTCTTTGTAGATTGAATCCCTTCTGATTGTGAGTGCTTACTATCTTTTTTGACCTCTGATGGAGAACCTGTGGTCTCAATTGTTGGAGTGCTGGTTTTAATTTGCGCAGACATAAAGAAACAATTGGATGAGGGCTAAGATTTTGAAAAAAAGAGATTTAACATTATCATATCTTCTATAAGACATAAGATAAAGCGAATTTTAAGGGTTTTCCAGAGTAAACTGCTTAAATTGCTTTTTTTAATTTCATTTTTTAATTTTCTGGAGTTTTTCATGAGTAAAAAACCTGTTCGCGTTGCGATTACTGGGGCCGCTGGTCAAATTGGTTATGCCTTGTTGTTCCGAATTGCCTCAGGCGAAATGTTAGGTAAAGATCAGCCTGTTATTCTTCAGATGTTAGAAATTCCAGATGAAAAAGCTCAAAAAGCGCTGAAAGGCGTGATGATGGAATTAGAAGATTGCGCTTTTCCCCTATTAGCGGGAATGGAAGCCCATTCAGATCCAGTTCACGGATTTAAAGACACAGATTACGCATTGCTCGTCGGTGCAAGACCCAGAGGCCCGGGCATGGAGCGTGCTGATTTATTAGCTGCAAACGCGCAAATCTTTACTGCTCAAGGTAAAGCTTTGAATGCATCCGCTAGCCGTGATGTGAAAGTTTTGGTTGTTGGCAACCCTGCAAATACCAATTCATATATTGCTATGAAGAGCGCGCCAGATTTAAACCGCAAAAACTTCACAGCTATGTTGCGCTTAGATCACAACAGAGCAGCAAGTCAAATTGCAGCTAAAACGGGTAAAGCAGTGGCTGATATCGAAAAATTATGTGTCTGGGGCAATCACTCACCCACCATGTACGCTGACTACAGGTTTGCAACTATCGCAGGCAAATCAGTTAAAGACATGATCAACGATCAGGAATGGAATGCCAATACATTTTTGCCAACCGTTGGCAAACGCGGGGCTGCAATTATTGAGGCCCGTGGGTTGTCCTCTGCTGCATCCGCAGCAAACGCAGCAATTGATCACATGAGAGACTGGGCTTTAGGCACGAATGGTAAGTGGGTAACTATGGGTATCCCATCCGACGGTTGGTACGGTATTCCTAAGGACACTATGTTTGGTTTCCCCGTGACCTGTGAAGCGGGCTCATACAAAGTTGTTGAGGGCTTGGCCATTGATGAGTTTAGTCAAACTTGTATCAATAAAACCTTAAAGGAACTTCAAGACGAGCAGGCCGGCGTAGCTCACTTGTTGTAATCAATGAATAGTAACCACCACCCCAGGGACATATTAGAGCCCGCGCAAGCCGGTCAGATAAAAATGCCGGTTTGTGACCACTACTGTGGGGTGGAGGCTCGAATGAAAAAAAGCATTCAACTCCAAGAGGAAATGACCTCTGAGTTTGGTGTTTGCGTCTTTGATGTCACATTGGACTGCGAGGACGGAGCCCCAGTTGGGGGTGAGCTCGAACACGCTCAAATGGTGACTGAGTTCATCCAAAGCTCAAAACCTAACGCCAGAATAGGTGTTCGTGTTCATCCCATACATCATCCATCTTTTGAGCAAGATGTGGCCACGATCCTAAAAACTGCGGGAAGAAAGATCAGTCACTTAATGCTCCCAAAAGTTGATAGCCTGGAAGATTTCACACAGGCTTTGCACCATGTCAACGAGGCTGGGGGCGCACATACACCCATACATATTTTGGTTGAATCTCCAAAAGCAATAGCTAATGTGTATGAAATGGCCTCTCACCCCAGAGTTCATTCGATTAGTTTTGGTGTGATGGACTTTGTGTCAACGCACGCTGGGGCGATTCCATCAACAGCGATGGACATTGAGGGTCAATTTACTCACCCTTTGGTTTTAAGGGCTAAAGTAGAAATAGCTGAGGCATGCCACGCAAACGGCAAAGTGCCCTCTCACTGTGTAGTAACGGAGTTTAAAAACACTCAGGCACTCTCACAGGCGGCCCGCAAAGCAAGCCTCGAGCTAGGTTTTACTCGTATGTGGAGCATTCACCCGGATCAGATAAGACCTATCGTTGAAGCATTTGCTCCAAATGCAAAAGACATTGAGCGAGCTTGTGAAATCATCTTACTTGCCCAAAATGCAGAATGGGCGCCTATATCTTTTGAGCAACAACTCCATGACAGGGCAAGCTACAGATTTTTCTGGAATGTATTAGAAAAAGCGCATGCAACTGGGCGGGTATTGCCTAATGAAATACAACACTTATTCGTTGAGAATCCCTAACTGTAATTAGGAGCAGATAAAGTGAAAAAACTTATCATCAAAGCGTTCGCACCATCAGTCCTTGCTGCCTTAAGTGTGGCCTCAGCCTCTAACGCTCAAAGTCAAGGTGTGCAACAGTCAAAAACGTCTGAACTGGCGGCCATTGCCGAACAAGTGCACACGGGTAGATTGCCCTGTGAATTGGGGCAATCTGTATCTATTGAGCTAGATAGGCGCTCACCAACCCAATTTTATTTAGATTTTAAAAATGAGCATTTCCACCTTACTCCAGTTAAAACTTCAACAGGAGCAATCCGCTTAGAAGACGAAGTCAGTGGTGCGGTTTGGATTCAATTGTCTAATAAGTCAATGCTCATGAACAGCAAACTTGGTCAAAGGTTAGCGGACGAATGTAGAAGTCCTGCTCAAGTTGCTGTGTCTGAAGCCATGAAGTTGGCTCCCCCGATAAACATTTTAGAGCCCACGCCCTCTTTGGCGCGCAAATAACATCAAAGCTCTGGAGTCTTGTGAATAGATGCTTGAGCAAATATATTGGTTAAAAATTGTTTTATTTTTTGTAATTAGTTAGGAGAAATTTATGTTGTCGGCTTATCGTGAACATGTCAAAGAACGCGCCGCATTGGGTATTCCCCCTTTGCCATTAACTGCAAAACAAACGGCCGAACTCATTGAGCTACTCAAATCGCCCCCAAAAGGTGAGGAGGCGACTTTAGTTGAATTAATCACTCATAGAATTCCAGCCGGTGTGGACGACGCTGCTAAAGTTAAAGCATCATTTTTAGCCGCTGTTGCTAAGGGCACTCAGCCCTGCGCTTTGATCTCAAGAGCTAAAGCAACTGAACTACTAAGCACCATGCTAGGTGGATACAACCTTACTCCGTTAATTGAACTTTTAGACGACAAAGAATTAGCTCCAATTGCCGCAGATGGACTAAAGAAAACTCTGTTGATGTTTGATCAATTTCATGACGTCAAAGAAAAGGCAGATAAGGGTAATCAAAACGCTAAGAACGTTTTGCAAAGCTGGGCCGATGCGGAGTGGTTTACCTCCCGTCCCGAACTTGCCAAGAGCATAAAGTTAACAGTCCTAAAAGTTACTGGCGAGACGAATACCGACGATCTCTCACCCGCCCCTGATGCATGGAGTCGTCCTGATATTCCTTTGCATGCTCTCGCAATGTTAAAGAACAAACGCGACGGGATCACTCCAGAAGAGGACGGTAAGAGAGGTCCTGTTAAGTTTATTGAAGATTTGAGAGCAAAAGGCAATCTAGTAGCTTACGTGGGCGATGTCGTTGGAACTGGATCATCACGCAAATCAGCAACCAACAGTGTTTTATGGTTCACAGGTGAAGATATTCCATTCGTCCCTAACAAACGTTTTGGAGGTGTTTGCCTGGGTAACAAAATAGCCCCAATTTTCTACAACACGATGGAAGACGCTGGGGCACTGCCTATTGAGCTAGATGTTAGTCAAATGAATATGGGTGATGAAATCGAGCTCAGACCTTATGAAGGTAAAGCACTAAAGGGAGGTCAAGTCATTGCCGAGTTTGAGGTGAAGAGTGAGGTCCTCTTTGATGAAGTACGTGCCGGCGGACGAATTCCTTTAATCATTGGACGCGGACTTACTGCTAAGGCACGGGAGGCGCTTGGGCTCCCCCCTTCAACGCTTTTTAGGTTGCCAAAGGTACCTGCGCAAACCTCTCACGGATTTACACTTGCTCAGAAGATGGTGGGTAGGGCGTGTGGGCTCCCTGAGGGTAAGGGTGTGCTGCCTGGTACTTACTGTGAGCCACGTATGACATCTGTTGGCTCTCAGGACACGACTGGTCCAATGACGCGTGATGAGTTAAAAGATTTGGCTTGTTTGGGATTCTCATCTGATTTGGTAATGCAGTCTTTTTGTCATACCGCTGCTTATCCCAAACCAGTTGATGTAAAGATGCACCATGAGTTGCCAGAATTCATCAGCACTCGCGGCGGTATATCCTTAAAACCGGGTGACGGTATTATTCACTCATGGCTTAACAGAATGTTGCTCCCAGATACAGTTGGTACGGGAGGGGACAGTCATACTCGTTTCCCGATTGGTATTAGTTTTCCGGCGGGCTCTGGTTTGGTTGCATTTGCAGCTGCAACGGGTGTTATGCCACTTGATATGCCTGAGTCAGTATTGGTCCGTTTTAAAGGAAAAATGCAACCCGGTGTAACTCTAAGAGACTTAGTGCATGCAATCCCCTTGTATGCAATCAAGCAAGGACTTTTGACGGTTGAGAAAAAGGGTAAAAAGAATATTTTCTCTGGAAGAATTCTTGAAATTGAAGGCCTCTCAGATCTTAAGGTAGAACAAGCCTTCGAGTTATCAGATGCCTCTGCGGAACGATCCGCAGCGGGATGCACGGTGCATCTGAATAAAGAGCCGATCATTGAGTATATTCACAGCAACATCGTCTTACTCAAAAACATGATTGCACAGGGCTACAGTGATGCAAGAACAATTACTCGCCGTATTCAGGCCATGGAGGCTTGGCTTAAAAAGCCAGATCTACTCCAAGCTGATAAGGACGCTCAATACACTGCTGTTATTGAGATCGATCTAGCAGAGATTACGGAGCCCATCGTGTGCTGTCCAAACGATCCAGATGATGCAAAAACTTTATCGGATGTTGCAGGTCAAAAAATTGATGAGGTATTCATTGGTTCTTGTATGACCAACATCGGTCATTTCCGAGCAGCCTCCAAACTCCTTGAGGGCAAGCGCGACATACCAGTTAAGCTTTGGATGGCTCCTCCGACAAAGATGGACGCTGAGCAGTTAACGCTTGAAGGTCACTACGGAGTCTTTGGTGCTGCGGGTGCGCGTATGGAGATGCCTGGATGTTCACTATGCATGGGTAACCAAGCTCAGGTTAAAGAAGGCGCAACTGTGATGTCAACCAGCACGCGAAACTTCCCCAACCGCTTGGGTAAGAATACTAATGTTTATTTAGGATCTGCTGAGTTGTCTTCTGTGGCATCCAAGCTTGGAAGGATTCCAACAAAAGCAGAATACTTAACGGATATTGGTGTACTCAGTGCAAATGAAAAATCAATTTATAAGTATCTGAACTTCGATCAAATTGATGAATACAAGGAAGTTGCATCCCACGTTGCATCCTGATTTTCGAATAAAGCGGATTTAAAACCGCTTACATAAAAAATGGAGGTCAAAGCATTAATGCTCTGGCCTCCATTGCCTTACTTACACCAAATAAATATTACATTAGAAGGTGTTCGCCTGCGTTGTCCCCTCCAAGAGTTACGTAATTTACACGCCTAATATCCATGAGTTTTAGGCCACCGGCATAAGATACGGAACTTTGGATATCCTCTTGCATTTCGCGAAGAGTATCTTTGAGGTGACCTTTGATGGGTTCGAGAATTCGTTTTCCCTCGACATGTTTGTATTCGCCTTTATTGAAGTCGCTCGCGCTGCCGTAATACTCTTTGTATCTTTTTCCGTCAACTTCAACTGTTTTACCGGGACTCTCTTCGTGTCCAGCAAGCATGGAGCCAATCATGATCATGGTTGCGCCAAAACGAATGCTTTTTGCAATGTCGCCGTGCTCTCGGATACCCCCATCAGCAATGATGGGTTTAGTTGCAACCCTCGCACACCATTTAAGTGCTGATAGCTGCCAACCGCCAGTGCCAAAACCAGTCTTTATCTTAGTGATGCAAACTTTTCCAGGTCCAATGCCTACTTTGGTCGCATCTGCTCCCCAGTTCTCTAGATCGATTACGGCTTCAGGTGTTCCTACGTTGCCAGCAATAATGAATGAGGAGGGGAGTTTAGTTTTTAAATAAGCAATCATTTTTTGCACTGTATCTGAATGACCATGTGCAATATCTATCGTGATGAATTCGGGTGTTAACTTTGACTCTACGAGTTGATCAACGAGTCTGTAATCACCCTCTTTAACGCCCAAGGAAATAGACGCAAAAAGATTCTTGCCTTTCATCGTTTTAACGAATTTAAGGCAGTCTAAATCAAATCTGTGCATGACATAAAAATAACCGTGCTGCGCAAGCCATTCACAAATGGATTCATCAACCACGGTTTTCATGTTCGCGGGAACAACTGGAATCTTAAAGGTATGCCCGCCTAAGGTCACAGAGGTGTCGCACTGCGAACGGCTCTCGACTCGGCACTTTCTGGGGAGAAGAAGAATGTTTTCGTAATCGAATATTTCCATGAACCAAGCTCCAAACAAGTTAAAAATACAGAGGGGCGCTTGGTCTGTCAGTTCTGGAAAACCGGACGCAGAATACTTGGGCCCGGTAAGTGATTCTAATGCTATATCGCCCAGAAGCCAAATACTTTGGCAGGCCATTTGGAATAAGTCACAGAAAACAGCTTGTTGAACCTACAATTAAAGAATGCAAGAACATAACACCGACGATATTGATTCTGAAGGCTCTGGGGAGCACTTTGCTGGAGAGATGTCAAAGATAGTGCCCACGCAGTCTCCGTTAACGCGAGGTCTTAACGCAGAGCAGCGCGCTGCAGTCGAGCTCCCTAATGAGCATGCGCTAATCTTGGCCGGTGCTGGCTCAGGAAAGACGCGCGTTTTAACGACTCGTATCGCCTGGCTACTTCAAACCGGGCAAGTCTCACCTGGTGGGATTCTCGGTGTCACTTTTACAAATAAGGCAGCAAAGGAGATGCTTACCCGACTGTCTTCGATGTTACCCATTCATGCCAAAGGAATGTGGATTGGAACGTTTCACGGTTTATGCAATCGGTTCTTACGAGCGCATTGGAAAATTGCGAATTTACCCCAAGCCTTTCAAATCCTTGATACCCAAGATCAGCTCTCTTGTATCAAGCGACTGTATAAAGAATTCAAAGTCGATGAAGAAAGGTATCCTGCTAAACAAACGATGTGGTTTATTGCCGGATCTAAAGAGGAGGGCCTAAGGCCTGAACAAATTATCGTAAAAGACTCGGATACGAGAAAGTTGGTCGAGCTTTATCAACTCTATGAAGCGCAGTGTCAAAAGGAAGGCGTTGTCGATTTCGCTGAGTTAATGCTTCGCTCCTATGAGCTCTTAAGGGATAACGAATCCCTCAGAGTCCATTACCAAACTCGATTTAAACATATATTGATTGATGAGTTCCAAGATACCAATAAGCTGCAGTATGCCTGGCTTAAGTTGCTATGTGGACCTGACTCGAGTATGTTCGCGGTTGGCGATGACGATCAAAGTATTTACGCGTTTAGGGGTGCTCGCGTGGGTAATATGGCTGATTTTGTTGATCAGTTTAGGGTTAAGCATCATATTAAGTTAGAGCAAAACTACCGCTCATACAGCAATATCTTAGATACAGCTAACCATCTAATTGGTCACAATAAAATGAGGCTTGGTAAGAACCTGCACACGGACCAAGGAGCGGGTGAGCCCGTCAGACTAATTGAGACTCCAACTGATCTATTAGAGGCTCAGTGGTTGGTTGAGGAGCTAAAACAATTACTACGTGATGGTGAAAATGGAAATACTGAGAGCGGTGTAACGAATAAAAGTGAAATTGCAATTTTGTACCGCAGTAACGCGCAAAGTCGGGTAATTGAAACAACGTTGTTTAATAACGCCGTACCTTACCGCGTTTACGGCGGTTTGCGTTTCTTTGAGCGTGCTGAGATCAAGAGTGCGTTGGCCTATTTGAGGCTTTTGGAGAATCCAAGCGATGATACGAGTTTCTTGCGAGTGGTTAATTTTCCAACACGCGGTATAGGAGCTAGAACACTTGAGCATTTAACCGATATAGCCAGAGAGAAGGGAATTTCTTTGTATGAAGCGGTGCCCCTTATGAGCGGCAAAGCAGGCGTAAACCTTAGCGCCTTTATTACGCTTATTAATGAAATCAGAGCTCAGGCCGTAAACTGCACTTTAAAAGATATTGTCGAGTTGGTGCTTGATCAGTCTAAACTCGTGGAACATTACAGGGCAGAGCGTGAGGGAGCCGACCGAGTTGAGAATTTGCTTGAGTTGGTCAATGCCGCTCAGAGCTTTGTAATGTTAGAGGGATTTGGACGTGATGCAATCGCAGTTGCGCAGAAAAATGCAGGTCTAAAAAACGCTCCAGAGGTGCTGGACGAACCGACTCAGGAACAGATCACATCTGGCACACTCACCTTCACAAACGAAGATACGGGAGAAACACAGTCTCCTTTGATCGCATTTTTGACACACGCCGCGCTTGAGGCAGGCGATAACCAAGCTCAGGCTGGACATGAGGCGGTGCAACTGATGACGGTTCATGCTGCAAAAGGTTTGGAGTTTGACTGCGTATTTATTACGGGTCTAGAGGAGGGTCTATTCCCTCATGAAAACTCTATGAATGATCACAACGGTTTGGAGGAGGAGCGTCGCTTGATGTACGTGGCTATTACACGCGCAAGAAGGCGTTTATATCTGAGTCATTCTCAAACAAGAATGCTCCACGGACAAACTAGGTATAACATTCGCTCAAGATTTGTTGACGAGTTGCCTACTCACGCGCTTAAATCGCTCACCCCCCCAAAGAGCGCAACACCCCTGCCGACCTGGGGGGCTTGGGACTTGGGTAAGAGCAAGAACTCCTCCTATTCAAATATAAGTCCCTATAAAAGGGCTAATGCTAGTGCGCCACTTGAGCCCGTAGTCCAGCGACCTAAGGAGGGACCTAACCAATGGGTACAAGTTGGCGTAGAGGTCTTTCATACTAAGTTTGGAGAGGGCAAGGTCATCTCGCTTGAAGGAAACGCGGACGACGCTCGAGCGCAAGTTAATTTTCCAAGGCATGGGGTCAAATGGCTTGCACTGTCTGTAGCAAAGTTAACAAAGGTCGAAACCT
>Ga0007882_10002395_pt1 | contig 10498 bp, 7 predicted proteins | sample CryBogCBH12Aug01_FD_71195 | JGI IMG/M metagenome (GOLD analysis project Ga0007882, IMG submission 71195) | Freshwater microbial communities from Crystal Bog, Wisconsin, USA - CBH12Aug09.1 | ecosystem: Environmental > Aquatic > Freshwater > Lake | place: Crystal Bog, Wisconsin, USA | collected... | reverse complement strand
CAGTGGGCCATGGCTTGGTGCCTGCAAAACCCGCTCGTCACCAGCGTCATTCCCGGCAGCAAAAACGCGGCCCAAGTCCGGGCCAACGCCGCCGCCGCGGACTTGCTGGCCGCCTAATTTTTACCACCAAGGCACGAAGCCACCAAGCCAAGGAAAGAGGAGGGCAAATGCTGGTTCCGGTTGCCGACCTTCACCACCCCCCCGGCCAAAGAAGCGATATTCAGGGTTAAAAACCCTTGGAGCCTTGGGGCCTTGGTGGTTAAAAAGTTCTCAAACCAGCTTTTTCAACCGCGCATCTGCCGCCAGTTTTTTCACCAGTTCCTTGATCTTTTGCGCCTCGGATTTGTGCGCCACGAGCACGGCGTCATCGGTCTGGACAATGATGGTGTCGCGCATCCCCACCACGGCGATGGGCGTGCGGTGCTTGGTGCGGGCGTCAAACACGATGTTTCGCGCTGCGTCCACGTGGATGAAGTCCGCCACGGCTGCGTTGCCCTCGGCGTCTTGCTTGACGTGCCGCGCCAGCGCGGGCCAGGCGCCCAGGTCATCCCAGGCAAACGCGCCGTCGGCCACCACCACGTTTTGCGCCTTCTCCATCAGCGCGTAATCAATCGAGATTTTTTTGATTGCGGGATATTCCTTCGCCAGCACGCGGTTCAGCTTAGCCGGCGTGGCCGCCGCCTTGAACCAGCGCTGGCAGGCCGCGAACATTTCGGGCTGATGCTTTTCGAGACTGTTCGTGACGGTCACAAAGCTCCAGACAAACATCCCGGCGTTCCAGCGATATTGGCCGCTGGCCACATATTCCTCCGCCTTCGCCAGGTCGGGTTTCTCCACAAAACGCTCCGCCTTGAAAAAAGTGGTCTGGCACTTTTTGCCGCCGACTGGCGACGGCAGTTCCACCCCGGTCTGAATGTAGCCGTAGCCGGTGGCAGGCTCCGTCGGCTTGATGCCGATGGTCACAATCACTTGGCCGCTCGCCGCCACGTCAAACGCATCGCTGAGCACCTGCTGGAATTTCTTGGCATCGGGAATCACATGGTCTGCCGGCAGCACGGCCATGACGCCCGTGGTGGAACGCGCCCCCACCAGCGCCGCGCCGAGCGTGACCGCCGCGCAGGTGTCGCGCCCGACGGGTTCGGCGACCACGTTGTCCTTGGGCAGTTTCGGCAGTTGCCGCCGCACTTCGGGGGCTTGGACGGCGTTGGTGATGATGAAAATGTTCTTCAGCGGCACAATGGGCAGGATGTTCGCCACCGCCTGCTGGAGAAATGAGGTTTTGCCGAGCAGCCGGATGAGTTGCTTCGGCGTCTGCTCGCGGCTAATGGGCCAGAAACGCTCGCCGCGCCCCCCGGCCATGATGATGACGAAACGATCTTGGTTTGCAGTCTTCTTGGTTGTGCTCATGATTTCAGTTGGTTGATTCCCTAAATGCCCGTCTGCTCAAATGCTTTTTACCGCATCCGCCATCGCTTTCACGAAGGTGCCCAGCCGGGCGGCCAAGTCCGGTGACTGCCCGTGCTCCGCGATCTGGTTCACAATCGCGCTACCCACCACGCAGCCGTCCGCCTCCCGCGCCACGGCCTGCGCCTGCGCCGGATTGGAAATGCCGAAGCCCACCGCAATCGGCAGCTTGGTGTGGGCGCGAATTTTGGCGACTTGCGCGGCCAGGTTGGTGGCGATTTGCGACTGCATGCCGGTGACGCCTTCCCGCGAAATGTAATAGATGAACCCCGCGCCGCGCTTCACAATTTCGGCCATGCGCGCCTCCGGCGTGGTGGGGGCCACCAAGTAAATGTTGCACAAACCGGCCGCCCGCATCAGTGCCTCATAGTTGTCGCTCTCCTCCGGCGGCAAATCCAGCACGAGCAGCCCGTCCACGCCGGCCCGCGCACAGTCGGTAATGAATTGTGCCATTCCCACCTTGTGGATGAGATTGAAATAAATGTAGAAAACGATGGGAATCTGCGACGTCTGGCGAATTTCCGCCACGGTAGCCAGCAGCTTGGGCGGCGTGGTGCCGGATTCCAGGCCGCGCTGCGCCGCCAGTTGATTCACCAAGCCGTCCGCCAGCGGGTCACTGAACGGGACGCCGAGTTCCAGCACATCCACCCCGGCGGCGTCAAACGCCAGTGCCAGGTCGCGCGTGGCCGCGAGGTGGGGATCCCCTGCCCCGATGTAAACGACCAGGGCTTTTTTACCGGCGGCCTGCAAGGCGGCGAACTTCTCGACAATGCGGTTCATGTGGCGAAAGTTTCAAGTTTCAGCGCGCAAGATTCAAGCGGCAATTTTGGTCTTCAGCCAGCGGGTTTTGGACAGGATGACAGGATGGGGCCGGATTTTTTGACAGAATTACCGAATTGACTGAATTAAGTTTTGATTTGGCCGCGAAAGAGCGCAAAGAGCGCAAATAGCCGGGCGGCCTGTTCTCTGTATTCCTGAATACTATGCGCCGAATATATTGGCTCTAATTGGCCCCGCAAACATTCTCAGCCGTGGCTTGGCGATGCTCACCGGATGGTGAAGATTTTCCCGGAAACAACTTGGACGGGCGGTTCGATTTGCTTCACTGTGACCTTGCGGCCGTCAGGAAAAAATTCGTAAATGACCCCGTCCTGGGACTGCAACACACTCTGGCCGGACGCCAGTACGCGTTCGCGCGCCGCCGCGAAGGCCGAACCGGAGATGGCGGGAAACTGGCTTTCAAGCGTTTGGATGTCTTGGTCTGACATGATGAATCTTTCTGATTGGAATATAGGGCACCCGCCCGTTTGCCCAACCGTGTCTTTACCGCCAATGTCGTAGTCAAACGGGGCTGTTGGACAGGATGACAGGATGGGACTGGATTTTTGACAGAATTACAGAATTGACTGAATTAAGTTTTGATTTGGCCGCGAAAGAACGCACATAGAATTGGCAGCGTTGCTCTTTGTGCTCTTTGTGCTCTTTGCGTTCTTTGCGGCCAAAAACTGGCCCGGTTGAATTTGCTTTTATCGGGCGGCCGATTTTTTACACTGTCCCCATGAAAGTTTTCGTCACTGGCGGTGCCGGGTATATCGGATCGGTCTGCACGGAGGAACTCCTCAATGCCGGCCATCAGGTCACGGTTTACGACAACCTCACCGAGGGCCACCGCTCCGCCGTGGATTCCCGCGCGAGCTTCATCCTGGCCCGGCCCGAGGTGGAGGGCAACATCCTCGCCGCCGTCAAATCCGTGATGCCGGACGCCATCCTGCACTTCGCCGCCTTCGCCTTGGTGGGCGAATCCATGACCAACCCGAAGAAATATTTCCACAACAATTTCGTCAATGCCCTCCGGCTTGCCGACGCCGCCGTGGAGTGCGGCGTGAAAAAATTCGTCTTTAGCTCCACCTGCGCCACTTACGGCCCGCCCGACCGCGTGCCGATGACCGAAGACCTCCCGCAGCGCCCCATCAATCCCTACGGCGAATCCAAGCTGATGTTCGAAAAGGCGCTCATCTGGTATCAGCAGATTTACGGGCTGGAGTTTGTGGCCTTCCGCTATTTCAACGCGGCCGGGGCGAGTGAAAAGTTCGGTGAACATCACCGCATTGAAACCCATCTTATCCCGAACGTCCTCTTTGTGGCCCTCGGGAAAAAATCCCACTTGGAAATTTACGGCACGGACTACCCGACGCCCGATGGCACGTGCATCCGTGATTATATCCACATCAAAGATCTGGCGCAGGCGCACATCCTGGGCTTGCAACCCGGCAAGGGCGGCTTCTTCAACCTCGGCAATGGCGATGGCTACTCCGTCCGCGAAGTCATTTCCATGTGCGAAAAAATCACCGGCAAGAGCATCCCGGCAATTGAAAAGCCGCGCCGCCCGGGCGACCCGCCCCGCTTGGTCGCCGCTGCCACCAAGGCGCATACCGAACTGGGCTGGAAACCGCAGTATCCCAAGCTGGAAGATATCGTCAAAACCGCCTGGGCCTGGCACGTGAAGCACCCGGACGGATATCCGGACTGATTTACGATTTTTGATTTTCGATTTACGAGCGGCGGCTGGCGGTAGCGCAGAGTTTTGCTCAGCGCTTTGCTCAAACCGAACACCTATGCAAAAGACATAGACGGCGAGAGCGACTTTGCCCCAAAAAACGCAGAGCGGTCCAAATAGCGACAATTTTAATAATCGCTATATATTCATCACCAATTGCTTAGAACACATTGTGTCTTTTGTGTGACATTTTCGTAACATTTCTGTTGCATTTGGCCGAATTGTGTCCTATTGTGCGGCATGAGTATTACTATATATGGTTTGCCGTTGGTAGTGGGCATGGCCTTTGTATTCATGATGGTGCGCAACGAAATGCGGTAATTCCAGACCCGTCGGTCAACGGCAGTATTGTCTCAGCAAGCTGCCGCTTTTTATTGGCTTCTGCCTGTTCCCCGCGAAAACAATGTGCCAGCCTGGCACAGGCGGCAATCAACGCGGTATTGCTTCACTCGTCATTAACATCGTTTTTGAGGAGACAGTTTAAATCGAGTTGATTATTCAGCAGCAAAGGTTTGACGTTGAAGCTCCCCCATCCGGCCTACGGCCACGTGGACTCACTCGCGCCCGCTCGCTCGGCCCTCGGCGGGCTTTCGGCTCCGCCGAACTCCTTTCGCCGTTTCCCAAACGGCGAAAGTCCCCCATCCGATGGGGTAAGGAAGAATAAATCGGGCAACTACCAGGGGTGGCGGCCCATCCGATGGGCCTTACCCCTGGCTAATAGCCTGCATCCCTTCAGGATGCCCAGAGGCTCGGATGTCTTAGTCCGCTAGCCAAATGATAGCACACCCTTTTTGACACCACAACGATGGGGCTTACGAATTGCCTGTTAGGCGACGTCCACCGCCCTAATTTAATCAATTGTTGTCCGAAAACTGTGTGTCTGTCAGTGTCTTCAGGAAGGCGACCAAGGCACTCTGATCGGCCAGGTTTAAGGGCACGCCGCCATCGGGATGCTTGGCGAGATTTGGGTCAAGCGTGGGGCTGCGCCTCACGCCGGTCACGTAATGGGCCACGGCTTCGGCGAGCGTGGCGAACCGGCCATCGTGCATGTAGGGACCAGTGATAGCGACGTTGCGGAGGGAGGGCACGGAAAACTTCCCGTTGTCGGCGGCCCGGCCGGTAATCTTACCCCGGCCGAGGTCGGTGAATTGGTCGTCCAAACCATTGTTGGCAAAACTTTGGCTCTGGAACAGCGGCCCGCCGTGGCAGTGGAAGCAGTCCGCGCCATATTGTCCGCGCCGGGGATCATACTCGGTGGAAAACAGCTCGAAGCCGCGCTGCTCCTCCGCCGTGAACTTTTCCTCGCCGCGCATCACGCGGTCGAACTTGGCATTGAAGGAGGTGAGCGTGAGCAGATAATTTTCCAGTGCCAGCGAGATTTTCTCGGCGGTGATGTCCGGTGTACCGAAGGCGGCGGCGAATAGCGACGGATAGGTTTCGCTCCCGGCGAGCTTGTGGACGAGGTTGGTGAGGGTCTCGTGCATCTCGATGGGGTTTTGGATGGGTTGCAGCACCTGTTCGCGCAGGCTGGCGGCGCGGCCATCCCAGAAGAAATCTTTTTTCCAAGCGAGGTTGAAGAGCGGCATGGCGTTGCGCACCCCCGGCTGCCCTTCGGCACCGTTGCTCACGCGCTTGCGCTCGCTGAAGCCAAGCTGCGGGTCGTGGCAGGTGGCGCAGGATTGCTTGCCATTGATGGACAGGCGGGTGTCAAAGAACAGTTTCTGGCCGAGCTGCACCCGTTCGGCCAGCAGCGGGTTGTCGCGGGGCAAATCGGGGATGGGAAAGGTCGCGCCCATTTGAAAGGCATATGGGGTATAGGCGGAGGGCAAGTAGAGCGGCTTCGGATGTGCCTGGGCAATTTCGGCGGCGGACAACTGACTCACGCGATGCACGACAAAGGCACCCGGCAGATTTTTGACCAGCGCGGCGGACACGGGGTCGCCGTCCCGCGAATGGGTGGAGGAGCCGTCGTGGCCAAACGAGAGCGGGACCGGCGCGTTCAGGACGGTGGCCAGATCAAAATCTACTTCCATCCTAGTTTCGTTAGTGACGGCCAGCGGCGCGGCGAGGGTAATGGCGGTGCAATTGGTATCGCGGGCCAGGTGATAGGCCCAGCCATCGAGTTCGCCGGCGGGGTTGCGCCAAAGGCCTTCGAGCGCGAGAAAAATAAAGCCGCCCTGCCAACTCCAATAGAGGCCATTGACCTCGGGATTCAGCGGATGATTGGCAGGCCAGTTGGTGATGTCGGCGCGGTTCAGGGCGGGATTCAGGCCCACAGAAAAGCGCAGGGCTTGGTAGGAGCCGGGGGGGATGTCCGCGAGGCGGATGCTGTCGCGGTTCGCCCCATAATCGAGCCAGGCGACGGAGTTGGACAGCTCCAGCCAAGTGTCATCGCTGCGCTCCAGCGCAACTTGGCTGACCAGGTAACTGACGCGGGTGATGGAGAAGGTTTCGCCGGCGGAAGTGCGGTAGCGCAGCGAGGCGGGCTGGAGGTTTTCGCCGGCCAGTTTGGGGGTGATGACCACATTCAAAACCGCCCCCGGGGCGGGACACAGCGCCCCGGCCAGCAGGATGATTCCAGCGGCCAGGGCGGTGTAAAACCATTTCAGGCGCGGTAATGACATGCATTAAACTGGTTGGGAACCGCCCCAGCCTACTGCCCTTTAATTCACAGTCAAGCCGCTAACTGTGAAGGTGGGGCCGCTAAATACAACGACCACACTTTGCAGACCAGTAGTGGCATTGGACGGGATGACAAACGTGGCCACGACGGTGCCGGAGGTGGTGTAGGAAATGCCGGTGCCGGTGATGCTCCCGCCCAGGGTGACACTGGTGATGGGCGCATTAGCCGGCGGACTCGGCGGGCTGCCGGGCAGTGTGATGGTGGCCGTGACGGTGGTGCCGCGCGAGGCGCTGCCGCCGGGCACGTTCACTGGAATGCCGGCGGCGGTGATGGTGATGGTGGTGGTGCCGGCACCGTCAAAGCTGGCCACCGCCGTGCGGCCGACGCGATAGAAGCGTTTGTCCAAGGTGGTGGTGTCCGCATAGCTGCCGCTGTTTTTGGTGGGCGACACCCCGGTGGCCAACGTGCTCCAACCCGTGAGATTGGTACTGGCCAGCACCGAATAGCTGCCGCCTTCCACTGCGCTCCAGGCGAGGGTGACGGTGCTGCTCTTCACACTGGGGGCGCTGAGGACGGCGGGCAGATTGGTGCCGCCGAGGAAATTGGTGGTGACGGACTCGGTGATGGAGGTCACCGCCCCGCCGGCCGGGGAGCCGTAATAGCCCAGCCCCAGGTTGTAGGGATAGGCGGGCGTGCCGTCCGCGAGGATGGCAACAAAGTAGGCGTAGGTGCCATTGGGAAATTCCGGCGTGACGCAATAGCGGCCGTTGTATTCGTCCAAGTCAAAATCCACGCCCTGCTTGTAGCCGTGGTCGCCAAGGTAATCGTTGTCCTCCATGTAACGGCCGAGCGGATAGGAGGTGCTGACGGTGGGGCCGGACAGGATGTTGGAGGCGACGTTGTGCAACCGGGCCGACCAAGCGGGAATGGTCACGCGGCCATAGAGCGTCAGGTTGCTGGTGCCATAGGAGCCGTTGCGGATGACGTAGCCGGAGACCATGCGCCGGATGCCGCTGCTGGCATTGTTGGAAACGCTGTAGCCGTAGGGGCCATAAACCGGGAAGCCGTCCGCCGCCCAGCCTAAGATGGGTGAATGCTTGGTGGGGGTGTTGGTGGATTCGGTGTAAACCTTGGTGACGGGGTTGAAGTCCACATGATCGCCGAGCAGGTAGCGCAAGGCCGGGGGATTGGCATGATAATGATACTGGCCGCTGCCGGGTTGGTGGGCGTTGGCGGGATCGAAGGTGAAGCCCTCGTTCACATAAGCGTCGCGGTTCCAATAGCCGCTGCTGCCGCCGCCGCCGGTGTCAGCCGAGCCGTTCCAGTAGTTGGCATCCCAGTTGTTGAACATGGCCACGCCGTCCACAAACATGCCGATGGCCCCGCCGCCGCTGAGGGATTTGGTGGTGGGCACGGCATTGGTGCGCGGGATGCGGAACAAAGTTTTTTGGTTGGTCGGAAACGCGGGAAAATTGGTGGTGTGGCCGGAATTCAAATACCAAGCGCCCATGACGTGGCTGCCCAGGCCAGTGCTGCGCACGTAAACCCAGTTGGTCGAGGAATAAACCTCCTGCACGCCGCAATAGGCGGGCAGCGCCTGGATCGTGCTGCCATTCGTCCAGGTGACGAGCGCGGAGCCGTTCGTGCGCGCGGCGTCATTGGTGTAGATGCGGGCGTATTGGCCGGAATAGGTGGTGAACCAGGAATTGGTGCGCGGATCGCCGGCCTGGCTGGCGGGGGCGAGCACCGTGCAGAACAGGGCCGCCAGGGCAAGCACCAGGCGGTTTTGACGTTGGAGGAGATGGATGTGCAATTTCATGTTGAAGAATTATCACAGGCTACCTTAAGTTCCAATGAAGTGAACCTTTTCCTCCGTTTGGATGCTTGACGTGCGGCAGCGTCTTGGCAACATTCCGGCACCAACAATCATAGAACGCATATGCCAAGACCTGTCACCCTCTTCACCGGCCAATGGGCCGATCTGCCGCTCGCCACCCTGCTCCCCCAAGTCAAGGCCATGGGCTACGACGGGGTGGAACTCGCCTGCTGGGGCGATCATTTTGAACCGGACCGCGCCCTGGCCGAAACCGGCTATATCAAAAAGAAATGGGCGCTGCTCGCCAAACACGGGCTGACTTGCCACGCCATCTCCGCGCATCTCGTGGGCCAGGCGGTGTGCGACCTCATTGACGAACGGCACCGGGCCATCTTGCCCGCCGATGTCTGGGGCGACGGCAAGCCGGAAGGTGTGCGCCAGCGCGCCGCCGAAAAGATGAAGGTGACGGCGCGGGCCGCCCGCCGATTTTTCGACGCGAAGCCGGCCGTGAAAGGCGGCGCGGAGTATCCGGCGGTGGTCAACGGGTTCACTGGTTCCTCCATCTGGCACGCCCTGTATGCCTTCCCGCCCACAAGCCAGGAGTTTCTGGAACGCGGGTTTGCCGATTTCGCCAAGCGCTGGCTGCCCATCCTCGATGTGTTCGAGGCCGAGAATGTGAATTTTGCGCTGGAAGTGCACCCCACGGAAATCGCGTTCGACATTGCGTCGGCCAAGCGCGCTCTGGCGGCGGTGAAGCAGCATGCGCGGTTCGGCTTCAATTACGATCCCTCGCACTTTGGCTATCAGGGCGTGGATTACGTGCGGTTCATCCGGGAGTTTGCGGGCCGCATTTTCCACTGCCACATCAAGGATGCGTGGTGGGGGCATGGCGACGGCACGGTGGGGGTGTTCGGGGGCCACACGGATTTCACGGATGCGCGGCGGTTCTGGGATTTCCGCTCGCCCGGGCACGGCGACATCAATTTCGAGGACATCATCGTGGCGCTGAACGACACCGGCTACCGTGGCCCGCTCTCCGTGGAATGGGAAGACGGCCGGATGGACCGCGTGCATGGGGCGACGGAGGCGTGCGAATTTGTCCGCCGGCTGGATTTCACGCCCAATCAGGCGGCGTTTGACGCGGCCTTTGCGCGGAAGAAGTGACGGGAGCAAAAACCGGCTACGCGTGAGGCGAAAGGGCTGGCGGAGTCGCTAAGAATTTCTTTCTTTCATTCGCTGTGGGCGTATGTTTTGCGCTGGGCCTCCTGCGCCGGCTGGAGCTGCTAATACCACTTCCAGTTTGGAATTGCACCGGGCGGCTCGTAAGAAGCGCGGGCTTAAGCCCGCTTCAATGACCCAAATGGTCAATCGCCAACATCGGCCAGCCCGCTTTCATTTTGGACGCTGAAGCGGCGTGAACGCCGCGCTCCGCTCGCGCCTCAATGGAAGCGGTATAAAATCCCTCTTTGACGTGGTGCCGGGCCGGAATTTCCGGTCAATTCAGCGGAATGCCACGGCGCAAGTAGGTAGGCACATCGAGGTCTTCGCCCCGGTGCAGGGTCGGCTCGCTCTGGTCGAAGCGGCCCTTGGAAATGACGGACAGGGGCAGTTGCGACTGTACGAGCTTGGATTTGGCCGGGCGGTTTCGCACCGGGCGGGACGCCGCCGGTTCGCGCACCGCCGCAGTGCCCGTGCCGGAGGTGCCCGTGCGGGATTCGAGCCGCAGCGTCTGGGCGGTGGGCGCGGGATTTTGCCGGGCGGCAATGACGGTCACGAACAGCTTGTCCTTGATGGCGGGATCCACCGCCGCGCCCATGATGATTTGCGCCTGGCCGCACTGCCGCTTCATCTGCTCCATCACGCGGTTGACTTCGGCCATGGTCAAATCCTTGCCGGCGGTGAGGCTGACGAGCACGGCGTCGGATTCGGCCAGGGCGCGGCCCTCGTCCAAGAGCGGATGGGTAAGCAGGCGCTCCATGACCTCACGCGAACGGCCCGCGCCGGAGGCTTCCACACAGGCAAAGGCGTTTTCCACATG
>Ga0007882_10002394_pt1 | contig 10500 bp, 7 predicted proteins | sample CryBogCBH12Aug01_FD_71195 | JGI IMG/M metagenome (GOLD analysis project Ga0007882, IMG submission 71195) | Freshwater microbial communities from Crystal Bog, Wisconsin, USA - CBH12Aug09.1 | ecosystem: Environmental > Aquatic > Freshwater > Lake | place: Crystal Bog, Wisconsin, USA | collected... | reverse complement strand
CCGAGGAAGGCGGCCTGTTCCCGCGCCTCCGGGGTCGGGTCGACGACGCAGCCGACCAGCTGGCTCGGATAGAGCCCCAGCCGGGACAGATCGACGCCGGTCAGGATCGCGCCCTGCAGATCGGCACCGTCGAGCCGCGCGCCCTGCAGATTGGCTCCGGCAAGGTTCGCGCCCTTGAAGTTGGCGTGCTTGAGATTGGCCCCCTGGAGCTTGGCACCGGCCAGGGACGCATCGGTGAAGTCCACTGCGAATTCGGCGGTTTCGCCATCCTCGCCCAGGGCCGGGCCGCGGTTGGTGGCGGCATCGCGCTTGTGGCGCAGGATCGCCAGCCCCCTGACCTCGTCCGCCACGGCGACCACCGCGGAGCGCAGATCAGCTCCGTCCAGCATGGCGCGGGTGAGGATGGCACCCCGCAGGGTCACGCCCCGAAGGTCGGCCCGGTGGAAGTTGGCGTCCGTGGCGTCAATCAGGCGCAGGTCGGCGCAGTAGAGATTGGCGCGCTCGAAATTGGTCCCCCGAAGGTCGCAGGCATAGAGGCACGAGCCGGTCAGCTCCGCCTCGGTCATGTTGCGGTCCTTCAGGGACAGGGTGTGCAGCTGCAGGAAGCGCATGATCATGCGGCGGCCCCGGGGGCGGCGCTCCACATAGTACTGATGCGCCAGCATGAACTGGTCGAGCTGGGTCTGGTTCAGCCGCGGCGGGTTTTCCTAGATCGACTTGAGGGTCTGCTCCCGACTCTGGGCAGTGTCCCTCAACTGCCGATAGTGGGTGTTCAGTTGCGACATTCCGCCCGGTCCCGCCCTTTTTCAGGACCTATGATCTGCCAAAAGGGTTGATAAGTCGAAAATGCCTTTTGGTACAGGGGTTTGCGCCGGTCAGGGCCTGTCAATGGTCAGGGAGCCGGGGCGAGATAGACCCTTTCGCCGCGGAACCAGGTCTGCAGCACCTTCGTCTCGCCGATCGCCTCGGGCTTGCCGGCCGCGGCCAGGGCGAAGATGTCCCGGTCCAGCACGATGAAGTCCGCGGACTTGCCCACGGTCAGCGAGCCGAACGTGTCCTCGCGTCCCATGGCCCGGGCCCCGTTCAGGGTATAGGCCTCCACCACCTCGGACAGGCTGATCCGCTCCGCCGGATTGGCGGGGGGCAGGCCGGGAAGCGCCCGGGTGACGGCGAACTGCATGTTGACGAAGGGCTGGGGGTCGCGGGTGTTGACCGGCGCATCCGACCCGGCCACCAGAATGCCCCCGGCGTCCCGGGTCTGGCGGACGGGATAGAACTGCCGCTCATAGGCCAGGTCGGGATTGTGGTAGTCGGCGTAGCTGTGACCCTTGATGTGCTCCAGGAACGGCACCACGGTCAGGTCATAGTCGGGATCGGCATTGGCCCAGCTGTAGGTATAGGCCAGGTACAGGTGATCCCGGCCGATCCGCGCCACGTCCTGCGGCGTGACCACCTGCAGATGGGCCAGGGTGTCGGGCAGGCGGCTGTTCCCGTCCGCGGCCCGGGCGCCTTCGATGGCATCCACGGCGGTGCGCACGGCGGCATCGCTGATGGCGTGGATGTGCAGGGTGAAGCCGGCCAGGTGGGCGGCACGGGCATAGTCCAGGATCACCTGCCGGTCATGCTGCAGCTTGCCTGACGACAGGGCGCACTGGCCGGGATGATGGCCGTGGGCCGCGGTGAAGGCCGCCACGGCGGCGGCGTCCACATAGGCCTCCGGATGGGCCCGGACCGCCTGGCACAGGGGGCTGGCGGTGTCCGCATAGCCCTTCACCTCCAGCTTGCCATCGGCGGCGGGGCCGAAGATCGGCTGCAGATAGGGGGTCAGGGCGGGGCTGTCGGGCAGGGTGGGGGGATTGGCATAGGGATTTCCCTCCAGCACCCCGTCGGCGAAGATCTTCACGGCCTCCGCCCGGATCAGGTCGTCCCCGGCATAGCGGCGGCGCACGGCATCGGCCCGGGCGATGACGGCGGCATAGTCGATGGCGCCTGCCCCGTCGCGGAACTCCTCCGGATTGTAGAGCTGCATCAGGTTGACCCGGAAGCTCAGCAGCCCCCGGGCGCGGAGCAGGTCGTAATAGGCAAGCGAGTCCGGCACGACGAAGGCGTCCTGCACGGCGGTGATGCCGAGGCTGTTCAGCCGCTCCGGCACCTTGGCGGGGGCCTTCATCAGTTCGGGGAGCGCCACCAGCAGCATGTCCGGCGCGCCCATGGCGTTGCGCGCCTCCTCGTTGACGGTGCCGTTGGGCTCGCCGGCGGTGTCCACGCCGATCAGGGTGCGGAAGCCCGCGAACTCCTGGGCCAGGCTGGCGCGGGAAAAGCCGACGACCACCCCCTTGTCCGTCCGGGCCAGGCCCAGGGCGCGGCTGTTGAACGCCCCGTGGTGGCCGTCATTGCCCAGGAGCGCGACGGGATGGTCGGTGCTGGCCCGGTCCAGCGCCGCCCGCAGGGTGGGAAGGTCGGGGCTGGGCTCGTTGCCGGAGGTGAAGTTCCACTGGTCCACCCCCACCCACTGCCCCGGCTTGATGTCCAGCCGCTGGATGCAGGCCTTGATGAAGGGCGGAAGCTCCGCCAGGGACACGGCCCGGCTGTCGAGGCTGCAGCTGGGCAGGTCCGCGATCCCCGGGGGATGGATGTGGGCGTCCACCAGTCCGGGCAGCACCCGCCGCCCGCCGGCATCCTCCACCCGGGTGCGGGGACCGATGAAGGCCTTCACGCCCGCGTCGTCGCCCACATAGACGAGCTTGCCGCCGGTCACCGCCAGCGCCTCCGCGGCGGGATGGGCGGCGTCCTCCGTGGTGATCCGGCCGTGGGTCAGTACCAGGTCCGCGGGGGGCGGGGCGCTTGACGGGGTCGGTGCGGCCAGGGCCGGTCCGGCCAGCGAGAGCAGGGCACAGAGGCTCGCCGAAAGGGCGAGGCCACGCAGGGATCGGGGCGTCATGGGCAAGGGTCCTCGAGGCACGGGTCGAGGTCTGATATCACCGAACATCGACACCCGTCGCGCGCCGTGTGCCCGGCCCGGAGCTTTTCCACCTCCGGTCCCGTCCGCCGATGCCGGTCCGCGGGCCTTGCCAAGACGGCCGAAATCACCCCTGATCCGCCGCAACGTCCCCCGGGGAACGGTCCCATGCCACTTTCCAACCTGCTGAACGGCCCCCTTGCCCGCACGACCGTCGCGCTGGGCACTGCCTTCCTGCTGGGCGGGGTGATCGGCCTCGAACGCCAGTTCCGGCAAAGAAGCGCGGGCCTGCGGACCAATGTGCTGGTGGCCGTCGCCGCAGCGGCCTTCGTCGATCTGGGCTTCCGGGTCGGGGCCGCGGACGGATCGGTGCGGGTCATCTCCTATGTGGTGTCCGGCATCGGCTTCCTCGGTGCCGGGGTGATCATGAAGGACGGGACGCAGATCCGCGGTCTGAACACGGCGGCCACCCTGTGGGCTTCGGCGGCGGTGGGGGCCTTTGCCGGAGCCGGGGAGGCGGGGGAGGCGGTGCTGGTCGCCGCGTTCGTCCTCGCCGGAAACACCCTGCTCCGGCCCGTGGTGGACTTCGTCAACCGGCGGCCGATAACGCCGGGGGAGACCGAGGCCTTTTACCAGGTCCACGTGGTCTGCCGCCCGGAGCACGTCACCGCCGTGCGCGACATGCTCTATGACGAGCTGGAACGGCATGACTATCCGATCCGGGAGATCGTCACCCTGTCGGAATCCGAGGATTTCGTGCAGGTGGCTGCCTCCATCATTCCGACCACGGCGGATCCGAAGGAACTGGACCTGATCGTCACCCATATCGAACACAGGGCCGAGGTCACCAGCGCCACCTGGACGGTGGAGACCCTGGCCTAGGCTGCCCATCCCGGGGCCTTTGGCCCTTCCATTCTTCGATATTTCCGTTATTGTCGAATTATGGAAATCAAGGACGCCATCCCCGTCTTGTCGGCCCTTGCGCACGAGGGGCGGCTGGCCATCTTCCGCCATCTGGTCGCGGCCGGTCCCGGCGGCGTGAGGGCCGGGGAGATTGCCAGGGCCGTTTCCGCCCCTGCCAGCACCCTGTCCGCCAACCTCACGGTGCTGAGCCATGCCGGTCTGGTGGAGGGGCGGCGTCACGGGCGCGCCATATACTATGCCGCCCGCTATGACCGGATGCGGGACCTGCTGGCCTTTCTGGTGGAGGACTGCTGCAAGGGATCGCCGGACGTCTGTGGCCCCCTGATCTCCCTCGCCACCCGCGCTGCCTGTTGTGCCGATGATCCGGCCCCGGTTCCGGGGATGGAGGCATGACGGAGGCTGCGTCCGCGTCCCTTTCCGACCCTCAACCCGCGGCGGTCCCCACAGACCTGGCCCGTCAGCTGGTGGCGGAGGGACTGGGCACGGCCCTTCTGCTGGCCGTCATCATCGGTTCCGGCATCATGGGCGATCGGCTCGCCGGCGGGAATGCTGCCGTCGCCTTGCTGGGCAACACGCTCTCGACCGGGGCCGCTCTCGTCGTGCTGATCACCATCCTGGGCCCCCTGTCCGGCGCCCATTTCAATCCCGCCGTCACCCTGGCCGTCCTGCTGAGGCGGGAGATCCGGCCGAGGGTTGCCGGGCTGTTCGTCCTCGTCCAGACCCTCGGGGCCGTGGTGGGGGTCATCACCGCCCATGCCATGTTCGGCGAGGCGCTCCTGCAGGTGTCGACGAAGCTGCGCGACGGTCCCGGCCAGATGCTGTCGGAGTTCATCGCCACCTTCGGGCTTCTGGCCACGATCCTCGGCAGCATCCGGTTCAACCGGCACTTCGTTCCGGTCGCCGTGGGGCTCTACATCACCTCGGCCTACTGGTTCACCGCCTCGACCTCGTTTGCCAATCCCGCCGTGACCCTGGCCCGCAGCCTGTCCGACACCTTTGCCGGGATTGCCCCGGCGTCGGTGCCGGGGTTCCTGGCGGCGCAGGTCGCAGGCACCCTGGCTGCGGTCTGGCTGTTTGGCTGGCTGTTGAAGGAGGAGCCCACCCCATGACCGAAGAGACCTTTCCCATCACCATCTATCACAACCCCCGGTGCGGGACCTCCCGCAACACCCTGGCGATCCTCCGGGCCGCGGGTCATGAGCCGCAGGTGGTGGACTATCTGAAGACCGGCTGGACCCGGGCCGGGCTCGAGGCGCTCCTCCAGTCGATGGGGGCCACGCCCCGGGATGTCCTGCGGGAGCGGGGCACCCCGGCGGCGGAGCTGGGCCTTCTGTCCCCCGATGTCGGTCCGGCGGCGATCCTCGAGGCCATGGTCGCCCATCCGGTGCTGGTGAACCGGCCGATCGTTGTCACCCCCCGGGGAGCGAAGCTCTGCCGCCCGTCGGAGACGGTGCTGGACCTCCTCGACCGGCGGCCGACCCACTACACCCGGGACGATGGCGAGGTCGTGCCCCTGTGAGCGGGGGTCCGCACCTGGTTCCGTTACGTCACGGCTAGGCTCGGCGGTCGGACGGCGGCAATATCCCGTCTTCACGAGACCCGGGAGCCGGACATGAAGATCGACAACACTCTCGCCGCCGTCGTCACCGGCGGTGCATCCGGCCTGGGCCGCGCCAGCGCCGAGGCCCTGGCCGCCGCCGGGGTCCGGGTCGCCATATTCGACGTGAACGAGGCCGGGGGCCAGGCCGTGGCCGACGCCATCGGCGGGGTGTTCTGCAAGGTGGACATCACCTCGGAGGAGAGCGTCGTCGAGGGCTTTGCCAAGGCCCGCGCTGCCCACGGGCAGGAGCGCATCGTCGTCCACTGCGCCGTGGTGTCCGGCGGCGGCAAGACCATCTCCTTCGACAAGGAGACCGGGGCCTACAAGCGCAATCCCACCGAGATGATCGCCCGCTCCGCCGAGGGCATCTTCACCGCCAGCTACCGGATCGCCTCCCACGGGGCGCTGGGCATGGCCAATTCCGACCCCCTGAACGAGGACGGGGAGCGGGGGGTGATCATCCTCACCTCCTCCGCCGCGTCCCAGGACGGACAGGTGGGTCAGGTCGCCTATGGGGGCGGCAAGGGGGCCGTCAATTCCATGGTTCTGCCCATGGCCCGGGACCTGATGGACCTGGGCATCCGGGTGAACGCGATCCTGCCGGGCATCTTCGCCACGCCGCCCATGCTGGCGGTGAAGGACCGGGCCCCGGCCATCTTCGCGGGCCTGTCCGCCTCGGTTCCGTTCCCCAAGCGCCTGGGCCAACCGCCGGAATTCGGCAGCCTGGTGCTGGAACTGGCGCGCAACGGCTATTTCAACGGCCAGTGCATCCGCCTCGACGGCGCGATCCGCATGCCGCCGCGGTGACCGGACGGCCGGGGGCAGGCGCGCCCCCGGCGGGGTGGGTGGCGACCCAGGGTCTTGATTTCAAGGGGAAATGGTGGTGGGGGCAGTCCGGCGCGAAAATGTCTCCACATTGCGGCTTATGGGGGGGCTTCCAACTTGATGGGTTGCGGGGGGAGCTAACGTATCAAACAGTGTCGCAACAAAATTCCTCTGGTCCAGGGAGGGTTGCCCTGATCAAATCAGCTATACTCTGCTGCGGAGGCCGTTAGCGGCGCATTTTGCTCTCCCGACGCTTTCTATTTGAGCAGCAGGCGCGGTCGCCCCATAGAGCCCTTCCTACCTAATACCGGAGAGGATCCCGCTTCTGGATTGGAGGATCCCTACGAACTAGCCAGTTCGTCAAGGGCTCGAAATTGGATCTGACCCAATGGCCAAATCGCCAGACCCGGCAATGCTTTGGCTATGGAAACCGCTCGGCCATCCCGGCCAAAAATTGGCCGTGAGTAGACTTTGAATCCATTCCCTTGGAAAATGGGAAGCACATATCGGAGCGCCATTTTTAGGTCGCAGACATTGTTTGTCCGAATATGTCCTAGTCCAACGCCCGAATTCAGCCGAAATTTGTGCCAACTTGGATCGGCGCTCTGAATGCCTGTTCTTCAGATAATCACAGATGAGGTGTTACTCTGCTCGTCGAGTGAATTTATAGGCGTTATCCTTCGAAAATATCAATTGAGGCGACGAATTTGTTTGTGACACTGTTCATCGGCGTGTGGCGGGAGCGCATTGGTGTGGTTCGTTATTAGGCGTTCATTCTTACAACATGTTTGGGTGGGCGGTTAAACATTCACCAAAAAAGAGATTTTCTCATGATCGATCGACGAGTTGAACTTACGGCAAAGCTTGCGCAAAGATATGTTGCTGGCAATAAGATTGATAAAAGCGATCTAGAGGGGGTTATTCGGAGTATATATACAGCTCTGGTATCCGTCGGCAGTTCTGCAGCCCCAGGTGGTGCGGTGGGGGTAAAGCCATCTGCGGCCGAAATTCGTGAAAGTGTCACGCCAGATTCTTTAATTTCGTTCATCGACGGCAAGCCCTATAAAACGCTAAAGCGCCATCTCACGGCGAACGGCCATACGATTGCAAGTTACAAGGCTAGCTTCGGATTGCCCGCAGATTATCCGGTAACAGCACCCAACTACAGCGCCGTTCGGTCGGCGCTGGCCAGAGGAGTGGGTCTAGGATCGTCCCGAGGCACTGTTAAGCCCAGAGGGCCAGGTCTTCGGGGTGATGCGTCCCAAATAATTGACTGAATTTTGAGTCAGAGAGGGCAGTAAGCGCCAATAATTTGTCTGATGAAATAATGTTGGTCGTGTCCGCACTCGGTAGAGGTTCTGATATGGGCGGCGGTTCAAGGGAAAAGATTACTTTCTCGGTCAATTTAATATTCATTGCAAGTGCAATTGCATTGCTGTTTTCCTGCCATTACTTGCCGTGGACGGGTTGGGGGGCATTGTTCGGTCCCATTTCGGCCGTGATTGGCTTTGGCTCGTTGCCATTCGTACAGCGGTCGCCTCACACGATGCATGGCGTGGGAGCCGTGTTTAGCGTGTCGCTCTGTCTCTATATTTTCTCTTTGGTGATGACAATGGGTGCCATTCAATCGCAGATTGTGTCTATGCTGGTGCTTTTGGCGTTATCCACATTACTTTTGGCCCAACTCCGCGCATTCGCTGCAATATCGTTACTGAGCGTGACATTTGTCTTGCTCTGTTGGCGGGTGTGCGGATCGGGCGGCATGCCTCATGCCGCCCTCTTCTCGAACCTGCCCGACATGCGGTTGCGTGCAGTTGTCGAGCTGATCATTCTAGCCATGGTCTCGGTCATCGGGGTCGGCAATTCGGTGCTTTCCAACAGATCATACGTTAAAGCCGTGGCGGCGCGCGAAAAAGCGGAGCGAGCTAGTGCCTCAAAGACAGAACTTTTTGCTGTCATGAGTCATGAAATTCGGACACCACTAAGTGCAATTGTCAGCCTGGTTCAGAATTTAGCGCTAAGTGAGACAGACTTGCGGCGACGTGTGACGATCGATGTAATTGATAATGCCGCCCGTCAACTTGAGACGCTGCTTGCAGACATGGCTGATGTGTCGCGGGCAGAGAGTGGAGCGTTGCTCTTTGACGAGAAGTTCTTTGATCCTGGAGAGCAAATTTGGCGATCTGTTTTACTATTCCGTAATCTGGCGGATAAGAAAAAATTATTAATATCATGCAATATTGATCGCTCGTGCGACCGGGAACTTTTTGGAGATCCGTCGCGCATCAGCCAGATTATTAATAATATGTTGGGAAATGCGATCAGAATGGCCGATAGCGGTGTTGTCGTTATCACGGCTAGAGTTGCAGCCGAGTCGGCAAGCCGATCCTTTACAGTTGAAGTTGCCAACGAGGGGGCTGGAATTTCGGCGGGATTGCAATCGAAAATTTTTCAACGGTTTGAGCAGGGCGAATCTTCCTCTAAGATACTAAATAGCGATGCCGAACTCGGTCTTGTAATCTCTCGACTGCTTGCTCGTCAGATGGGTGGGGACGTCACATTTGAGTCTCGAATGGGCGAAGGTTCTAGGTTTACGTGTCGCCTAGTCTTGCGTGCCCCCGAAGCGATTATAGGGCCGAACGCTGAAGTGGTCGGCTCTGCTCCGGATTCAGACGCCGCCGCAATCAGTCATTTTCGAGTACTTGTGGCGGACGATAACGAGGACAATCGATGTGTAGTCCGAGCAGTATTGGGGCCGCTTGGTGAAATCAATTACGCAAATAATGGATCGGAGGTGCTGCATTCTTTTGTTAATCAGCATTTCGATCTCGTGCTAATGGGAATGAATATTCCAGAAATTCATTGCTTAGAGGCCATTCGCCGCATTCGTAAGTTCGAATTTGAGCAGCGTCGTCGTCCATGCTTGATTGCTTCGATTGGTGATTGCATTTCCGAGGAACGCAAGGCAAGTGCATTGGCGGCCGGTGCCGACTATCACATATCAATGCCATTTCGCTCCGGAGAGCTACTTGGGTTAGCCCGCCGAGCCGCCGATCGACGGAGCAAGGGATTTGTAAGCTCGCCGAAGCGGCCGTTTGCCTATCCAGTGCTACGCTTGGTGGAAGATTGCTCTAGGAAAAAGCCGAACGATCGTACCGCATAGGCAGCGCAACCGACAGATTTGTCTTTTGGGTCGCCAAACTAAATTGCGGAGGGATGGACTCGTCGGCCTGCAGCGCAATGTCAGCCAAGCCAATTTTGCTCTGGAAGGCTGAAAAATGATTTCAAGTTACACCGCTTTGATGGGAGCGTGAAATCGCTGACCTGCCGCAGTGCTGGCCTCCTCCCACACCGTCTGCAAACGTAATGCGGTTGGACGCAATCGCCACCAGGTGCCGCGACGTCTGATCCTGGATCCAGAACACGTACTGAGCCGCTGAGTGGCCTGGCCCTCGCTCGTAAAGAAATGGTCATCCCGGTTTGAAGCGAATGTCCGAATGTGTCCCTGTGCGTTTTGCCGTGACGGGCATATCCAATAATCCAAACCGTCAGCCTGGCATCCGTATCTGCTGAACTTCGTATGCACCTACGGCACAGGCAGTTGCTCGTGGGGACTAAAAAATTGCTCTAAAACATTCGATTTCTTGTAAAAATCTGACGCGATGCGTCAAGGAATTGGCAGCGATATCTAATTGGGAAAGGAGGAGTAGTTTCCGACCCTGCTGGAGCGTTTGGTGGTGGCTGCGGTGTCCGATCTATGCTGCACGGGCGCGGGTTATATATTTCTCCAGAAATGTCAGAATTTCGCGAACACATATTATGTGGAGAATGCGATCTCGCGCGCGTAACTTTGCTTTAATTTTTTCTGTGAATGCTGATGTCGATGCCAGAGTGGCGGCGTGGATTTCAGTCAATTACAATACCATGCTCATTTTCATTGATGAGCGCGAGGCGAGTTTTAGACGAGAATTGTCGGCGATGTAGAGGTGTTTTAATGAACATAATCAGCGGGCCTGCTCGATCGGCTGAGCTGGATAGCGCACCGTTCGACAAGAAATATCGGGTTGGCCTGCTTTGCGGCGTGGCTCTCTCGTCGCTGATTGTCGGGCTTGGGACCGCGCAAGGGGCGTCCGGTGCGATCCTTCCGCGTGGCGGTCGTGTTACTGCAGGCCAGGCGGATATTGTCCGCAGC
>Ga0007882_10002393_pt1 | contig 10501 bp, 8 predicted proteins | sample CryBogCBH12Aug01_FD_71195 | JGI IMG/M metagenome (GOLD analysis project Ga0007882, IMG submission 71195) | Freshwater microbial communities from Crystal Bog, Wisconsin, USA - CBH12Aug09.1 | ecosystem: Environmental > Aquatic > Freshwater > Lake | place: Crystal Bog, Wisconsin, USA | collected... | reverse complement strand
CGGTATCTAAGCGCTTAAACACTCGGCGTGCATTACCTTCGTAGACTTGGTATTTTTGCTGCGCGCTGAGCTGAGTAGAAGCCTCGATGTAGCGCTTGGTATCGTCATAGTAATTACCAGTCTCAGGATCGATACCGCGGACTGCACCTATCATCTCTGAGGCAAAGAGTATGTTATCAACTGGGATTACTTTAGTTAAAAGATCAATGCCGGGCTGGTGATATACGCAGGTGTCAAAGAAAATATTATTCAGTAGATGGTCTTTGAGTAATGGCTTTTTCATCTCCTGAGCTAACCCTCTAAAACGTCCCCAGTGGTAAGGAACTGCACCACCGCCGTGTGGGATTAGAAACTTTAAGGTTGGAAAGTCTTTGAAAAGATCAGAGGTTAAGCACTGCATAAACGCAGTTGTGTCGGCATTCAAATAGTGAGCGCCAGTTGTGTGAAAGCAGCTATTACAACTCGTACTTACGTGAATCATTGCAGGAATATCGTATTCAACCATCTTCTCGTAAATCGGATACCAATGACGATCACTCAAAGGAGGACTCGTCCAGTGTCCACCTGAGGGATCAGGGTTCAAGTTAATCCCTACAAAACCGTACTCCTCTACGCAACGTACTAGCTCTGGAATACAAGTCTTGGGATCCACGCCTGGGGACTGGGGAAGCATTGCGGCCCCGATAAAGTGATCTGGAAAAAGAGCGGCCACGCGCGCGCACAGCTCATTACAAATACTGGCCCAGGTCGAGGAGGTCTGAAAATCTCCAATATGATGGGCCATAAAACTTGCTCGAGGACTAAATATCGTTAAATCACTACCGCGTTCGCGCATGAGTTTGAGCTGATTTTTCTCAATAGACTCTCTAAGCGCATCATCGGATATTTTCAGACTTTTGGGATCAGGCTTAAGCGCTGGATCTTTTAAACTTGCGATTTGTTGATTACGCCAATCCTCCAACTCTTTAGGGGCAGTCGTGTAGTGACCATGAACATCAATAATTAGGGGCCGCTCTAAGCTCATAATAAAATCCTTGAGGATGAATAAGTGAAAAACAAAATAGAATTTAAAAGTACTGAAAAGTTTGATCTGCTACTCAGTGTTGTTGCAAAATACTTGCAGGCACCATAGCCTCTCCTCGCATCAATAGTCGCGCGGTTCTGAGTAGTGCTGCCCGGGTCACGTTTTGTGAGTTGCCAGGATCTATACCTAGTTCCACACTAAATTCCCCCGTTGGGTGCTCAACCGATACGGTCTTGGTATTACCACCTTGCATAACTGCAATACCATCACACACTGAGCCCTCAAGCACGCAGGCCGTGCCAACAGTTACAGCAGCTAAAACCCCAATCGCGTCGTGACACACATGCGGGATAAAGCTTCGAGTTGTTAGACTGCCACCATTTTGGGGCGGTGCAATCAAAGTCATTTTGGGATAGTTTTTAGATTTAACATCACCTAAGCCCATCTTGAGTGAGACTTTCAGTCTCAGAGCTTCAATGCGAGTTTTAAGTTCAGTATCTGCATTCAGGTCTGCAACGCTCTCACTACCGGTGCGAGCCAAATCACTTGCTTTAAAAATAACCAATGGCATCCCGTTATCTATACAAGTCACATCAATCTCAAAAGGCTCAAAACCTGATAACTCAGGCGTCGGCTCAACCAATATACGGTCTACAACATTACCCGTTGGTAAAAGAGAGGAGCATACCGATCCTGCAGTATCCAAGAAATTAATAGTGATGGGAGATGCACTGCCGGGCGCGCCGTCTATGCGGGCTGAACCCTCATAATTCACAAATCTTTTCGTTGATCCAAAGATGAGAGGTGTCTCAACCGTGATATCGCACAGCATGTCTGTGTTTAACGTTAAAACTCTAAACGTACTCAAATCTTTGTCGACCTGAACCATTCCAGTCTCAATGGCAAAGGGCACAACTGCGGCGAGCATATTGCCGCAGTTGGGTGTTGTGTCTACGGTGTCTTTGTCGGGCTGGAGTTGCGCAAATAAAAACTCGAGATCAACCCCGTCCCTGCTACTTTTGCTTACGATCCCGACTTTACTTGTTAATGGGTGTGCGCCGCCGATTCCGTTAATTTGCCTTTTATCTGGGGAGCCCATGATACTTAAAAGTGCTTGGTCCCTTAGTGCTTTATCACTGGGTAAATCAACGGCTTTAAAAAAAGGCCCCTTAGATGTTCCACCTCGCATGAATAGACAAGGAATTCCTACTTGAGGAGCAAATATTTTGCCTGCATTTTTTTGATGCGAAGACTCTTTAACTACGGACATCCTAAAACCCATTTCATTTGAAAAAGTAGATTGTGATGTTTTGTGGATTTTTGATTTAATCCATCACTCTTCACAACACATAGTATTCCTCATTTCGGAGTCAGGACCTACTTCGCACTGCATCTATCAGATATATAATTTGAGCATATCTGTAACTCTCTTATATCAAATAAATTCCAATAAATGCTCATGAATGCATTTTATTAATACTTAATAATTAAATGGATCTCAAGCAACTGGAATACTTCATTACCGTAGCCGAGTTGGGAAGCTTTACGCGCGCGTCTGAGGCCTTGGGCGTTGCCCAACCCGCACTGAGTCGGCAAATTAGGCTACTGGAGGTAAGTCTTCGACAAAATCTACTGATTAGGAACGGTCGCGGGGCGGTACCCACCGATGCTGGCAAGTTATTGCTAGATCATGCAAGAGGCATACTTCATCAATTGGCGCGAGCCAAAGAAGAGTTACTTCATCTTAGAGGGGGTCTTACAGGTCGTGTTGCGCTAGGACTACCGCCAAGTTTAGCCAGAGCACTGACAGTTCCGCTTACAAGGGCGTTTAGACGGGAAATGCCAGACGCACAGTTAACCATTCGAGAGGGACTCTCAACCTCGATGCAAGAGGAGATCTTGAACGCAAGACTTGATATAGCGCTTCTTTATAACGGATTAAATTCAACGGGCCTGATAACCGAACATCTCATCAACGAGGAGTTAGTTTATGTCAGCGCAAGGCCCTCGGGATTGATGGAGGAGCCGCAGGATTTATACGTGCAGATGAATGAAATAGCGGCACAGCCTTTGGTCATCCCAAGCCGTCCTAATGCGATAAGAATGCACGTAGAGGCGGCCTTCTTGGGACTAGGACTAACGCCTAACATTACTTTAGAAATTGACGGTGTACCGGCCATACTAGATTTAGTAGCCGATGGAGCGGGGAATGCTATTTTGACCCGCCATGCGGTGAGTAGCTCAATACGCCCATCAGTTTACAAGACGAGGATGATTAGGAGCCCAAGCCTTAGCATCGAAGTCGTCTTAGCCACAAGCTCCAAGCGGCCAACCACCCATATTCAGCGTCAAACCATAGAGTTACTCAAACGAATTGCAGTTGACAAAATGAACTGAAAAGTCAGAGCTTTAAATTAGATTTTCATTGCCGCTCAATACCCGCTCTGTCTATGACCTGGGACCAAATCTTCATTTCTGTTTTTAGCCATTCCTGAGCTTGCAGGGGAGTAGTTGGTCGGGGATCAACGTTTAGATTAAGTAGTTTTTGATGCACTGCAGGAGTCTTTAAAACCTCAACGATTTCCTTGTTCAATCGCTCTACAGCCTCAGCAGGCGTTTTAGAAGGCACTGCTAGGGCGTTCCATGAGGTCGCGATCATCCCCTTGACCGAGGATTCAATAGCTGTGGGTACATCGGGCATCGAAGCAGACCTTTTCTCACTCGTTATAGCTAGCACTCTTAAAGAATGTCCCTTGATTTGGGACATCACAGGGGCCAAAATTTCAACAGCTACATCAACTTGTCCACCACGCAAAGCCGTAATAACAGCAGGAGTTCCGTTAAAGGGGACTACTTGTGCTTCAATTCCAGCGGAGCTTTTAAAGAGTTCGGCAGCCAAATTTTGGGTACTGCCGATATTGATACTGCCAATATTTAATTGACCAGGATGAGCCTTTGCAAAGCTAACAAGTTCACCAAGATTTTTGAATTTAGAGTTGTCAGCAGTCACTATGGCCATATCAAAGGTCGCAAGGAGCGAGACTGGCGTAAAGTCTTTGATAGTGTCGTACGGTAAACTCTTAAAGAGTCCGGCACTCACTGCTGTGCCGTTTGACATCAAAAACAACGTATGCCCGTCTGGCTCTGACTTAGCCACGGTATCTGCGGCCACAATGCCACCGGCGCCTGGTTTGTTCTCAATGACCACTGCTTGCCCTAGCCTATCTGATAAGCCTTGAGCAACAACACGCGCCGTAAGGTCTGCAACACCCCCTGCACCAAATGGCACAACGATTTTAAATGGTTGTTTGGTGAATGCAGCATTATCAAATGGCGCCGCCCCGCAAACACTACTAAACCCCAGGCACACGATGAATAACCAAGCGCAAACATCTTTTAAACGAGAGGTAAAAAAATTAATCGATACCGAGTCGCGTTTGGTAAATAGATAGTGAGTCATTTCATTAACCGCCGTTAAATTTAAGTACGTAAATAATTGAATCATACTCTTTTTAGATTTCGTAAATGCCTACAAATAGCACTCACAAAAACCATTAGAAATTAGCAAAAAAAATTAGCGCCGTACTTACGGATTGTCTATGTTGATCTAATTTTTCAAAAAATGTATTGAGTACCGTTATGCATGAGATCACATCCCCTACCTCTGTTTCATGAGGTGAGTTCAGGATCCCTTGGTGAGTGCAGAGTCCCTGAGAGGTGTTCAGTACCTCTTTTGGGATCTACAAAGTCACTTTATTTGTGTTGATCGTTAGCGCGTAACGCCAAGGAATCTATCTAAGGTATGCTGATTCTGGCTCAGCGTTGATGCGTTCTCTTGGTGAACAATTGTCCCCTTCTCAAGCACAATGGCTTCGTCCGATATCGCAAGAATCATCTGAGGATGTTGTTCGACAATAATCGCAGAAAGCCCCTCCTCCCTGGTGATCCACCTGATGGCCTTAAGAAGTTCCTCAACAATGATAGGCGCCAATCCCTCAAGCGGCTCATCAAGCAACAACAAACGGGGATTAACAACGAGTGCGCGTGCCATGGCAAGCATTTGTTGTTCACCGCCCGAGAGTTGGGATCCCAAATTGCCTTTTCTCTCTAAAAGCCTTGGGAAGAACTCATAGACACGCTGAGGAGACCAAGCCTTATCGCTTTGAGTAGCTCTGTAAACTGCTGTCAGGTTCTCATGCACAGTAAGAGACTTGAATATATTGCGCTCTTGCGGCACCCAACCAATTCCGCCCTGAGGGGGCGAGCTCACGCGTTTGTAAGAGGGCAAATGCTGGATTTGCATGCCGTCCAGTTCAATACTTCCAGCGTGCAGTCGAGTCGCACCAGCAAGAGTGTTGATCAGGGTTGTTTTACCCACACCGTTACGCCCTAAAAGCGCAAGCGTTTGACCAGGAGCAATGGAGAAACTGATATTGTTTAACACCACAGCCTCACCGTAACCCGAGCTAAGACCCTCTACTTTTAATAGCGCACTATGGGGTACACCAGTAGAGTGAGTGTTGAGGGCGCGATTATCCATGTGTATGCCCCTCAATTTGAGTGTGCCCTAAATAGACGGCTTTAACCTGAGGGTCATTAGCGATCTCCTCAGGTGAACCCTCCGTCAGAACTGCACCATTGACCAGCACAGTCATCCGGTTTGCAAAATTAAAAACCAAATCCATGTCGTGTTCAATCAACAAAATAGAAACATCTGCGGGCAGCGCAGCAACTGTTGCTAGTAGCTCGTCACGCTCGCCAGTGGGCACTCCGGCGACAGGCTCATCTAGCAACAACACTTTAGGATTGCAGGCCAGGGCAATGGCCATCTCAAGCAGTCTGCGTTTGCCATATGACATTAGCGAAGTCTGCGTGTTCATTACTTCCAGGAGTCTAAATTGGTTCAATAGCTCATCTACCCTAGTGAGAACTTGTGAGCTTTGTCCCATTGCCTTGTACCAAACAGCGCCCTCTCCCATATGTTGAGAGACCACCAAACTTAGTGTTTCAAGTGGAGTGAGACTATCAAAGAGTTGGTTGATCTGAAAGGTTCTGACCATTCCTCGTCTGACGCGAAGATGAGGACTTAAATCGGAGATATCCTCACCAAGCAGTTCAATTCGACCACTGGTAGGTTTTAATACACCGGTCAGTAAATTGATAAGGGTGGTTTTACCGGCCCCGTTAGGCCCGATGAGCGCGTGACGAGCACCGTGTTTGAGGTTTAGTGTTACGTTTTGAGTAGCTTTGATACCGCCAAAAGTTTTGACCAAACCAGTGGCTGATAAGACAGTATCTAGGGGGTGGGCTGCAGCGTTCATTTACGGACCTCACTTTGCTCACCCAACTTGCCAAATAGTCCTTTCGGCATAAACCAACCTTTGATCCTATCCCTGCCAACATGAACGAGGATGATCAGGAGTAGACCAATCCAAAACATCCAGTACTGGGGGGTTACTGCAGAGAGTTCGCTTTGAAGAATTTTAAAAATAACTGCGCCCGCTATACCGCCGTACAACCAGCCTACCCCGCCAATGACCAGCATTAGCATCAAATCTGCTGAGCGATCAAATGCAAAAACATCGAGCGAGGCAAAGCCAGTAGTTTGAGCAAGCACGCCGCCCGCAACTCCTGCAATACTGGCAGCAATCGTATAAACACTAATAAGCACTTTTGATACAGGTACACCGATTGCCATTGCTCTGAGCCTGTTGTCTCTGATAACCCTAAGCGTGTACCCCCAAGGTGAACCCACCAAAACACGAGCAAACATAAAGAACAAAAGCGCAATACTCATCGAATACCAAGCAGCAGTTCGTCCCTCTAAATCAAACTCGAATCGTCTCAAAACCGGGCCAATTAACACACCCTGCAAACCGTCAGAGCCACCTGTTAACCAGTCCATCTGATTTGCCAACTCCAAAAGTATCAGAGCAACCCCAAGCGTCACCATCAGCCTAGTTAAATCGCTTCCCCTCAAAATAGTGAAACTACACATCCATCCCAAGAAGCCGCATAAAACAGCACAAACAACTAATCCAAGTAACGGATCTGCATTAAAGAACTTTGCAAATAGGGCTGCGCTGTAAACGCCAAAGCCAAAAAAAGCAGCGTGCCCAAGCGATACGATCCCGCTGTAACCTAAGACTAAATCAAGAGACAGGGCAAACAATGCAGTGATTGCAATCTCACTGATCATCATGTCGTGGCTCGGTAGAGCCAGAGGCATTAAAAATGCAACAACCCAGAACAAGAGCTCTGTGATTTTGATTTTTGAGTTTTTATGAAGGGATCTCTGAAGCGAGTCCAGGTCCTTTGAATTTGAACTGTGAGTGCCTTGAGAATCCATCACTTAGACCCTCTTGAGAAAAGCCCTTGAGGACGCCATAACAATATCATAATCATGAGTGAATACACAATAAAACCACCCAACTTAGGCACGTAATACTTTCCTGCCACATCAGCGATGCCCAGAAGCAACGCAGCCAGTAGAGGTCCTGTTATAGAGGAAGTTCCTCCAACTGAGACTACTATTAGAAAATAAATCATATATTTAAGTGGAAATATAGGATCGATGGACAACACTTCGGCACCCAATGCGCCGCCCAAACCAGCCAAACCAGAACCAACAGCGAAAGTCAACAAGAACACCTTGTTAACGTTGATGCCTAATCCCGATGCGACGACGGGATCATCCACTGATGCTCTTAGCTGGCTGCCAAATCTGGTTTTAGTCAGTGTGCTTTGAAGCACCACCGTGAGCACAGCGCAAATGAGTATGATCAATAACCTGTAGTGACCCATCCCAAGCGTCCAAGGATCCTCACCAAGCTCTGTACGCCCCTTTAGCCATAAAGGTAATTGAATATTTTGCTGCCCCGAACCCATCAAATAATCGGCGCCAGCAACTGACATAAATGCCAGTCCAATTGAGAATAGAACCTGATCGAGATGGGGTCTGTTGTAGAGCGGCCTGTACAGCGTTCGCTCTAGTATTGAACCCAAAATAGCGCTAACTAAAAAGGCAATCGGCAAGCACAGCAAAAACGGCACATCCAAGCGCTGCATCAAAAGAACCGTGCAATAGCCTCCCAACATTGCAAAAGCACCATGGGCTAGGTTAATAAAGTTCATTAACCCAAGGGTCACGGCTAGTCCTACGGCTAATACGAATAAAAGCATGCCGTAAGCAACACCGTCAAAAAGAATGGTCAACATAGCAGAAGATGCGCTTGTGTGATTGAGCTAAAAAAGAATTACGTAAATTGTATGCTCCAAAATTAATGCGATTCAAAATGAATCGCATTAATTGGAAACAAAAGATGATAAAAGTTAAATTGAGTGTCTATATCTCACCGCTTCTTAAACCGATGACCTGTAAAACCCATTAACTATTATTGAGATTTACCGGGATCCTTAACATCCTTGATGGTCTCGAACTCGGTGTTGTAGTATTCACCGTTGATTTTCTCAACCTTTCTTATGTACATGTTATGCACAACATCGCGAGTTTGAGCGTCAATGAACATAGGACCTCTTGGGCTCTCAAATATTTGCCCTTTCATAGCAGCCAAGAGCGCATCCCCACCCGCTTTGCCCTTAGTGGCTTTTAAGGCTTCATAAATAACTCTTGTGCCGTCATAACCAGCAACAGCCATGAAATTAGGACGCATCTTGTTATTGGCTTTTTCAAAAGCCTCAACAAACTTTTGATTGGTTGCTGATTTGTGCGTTGCTGAATAGTGGTGAGTCGTCACCATACCTAAGGCAACATCGCCAATACCGTTTAATAAATCATCATCAGTCACGTCTCCAGTACCGATCAAACGAATACCGGTCTTATCCAAACCGCGCTCAGCGAACTGTTTCATTACCTGAGTGCCTTGTCCAGAGGGTACAAAAACAAACAATGCTTCGGGTTTTAAGTCACGAACTTTTTGCAAAAACGGTGCGAAATCTGCGTTACGCAGCGGCACACGCATTGCCTCTACAACCTGACCTCCGTTTAACATGAGTCGTTCTTTGAAAAACTTCTCTGCATCCAGACCTGGCCCGTAATCGGATACAAGTGTTACGGCCTTTTTAATTCCGTTCTTTGCAGCCCAGTCGCCCATCGTCACAGCCGCTTGAGGCAGTGCAAAACTAGTTCTAATAATGTAGGGAGAGGCTAAAGTGATGCTGGATGTAGCAGCGGCCATGACAACCAATGGCGTTTTAGACTGAGTTGCAATTGGCGCTGTCGCAAGTGCAAGGGGTGTTAAACCAAAACCCGCCAATACATCTACTTTATCGTTAACCACAAGTTCCTGAGCAATACGCTTGGTCACATCGGGTAGTCCCGTATCATCTTTCACAATAAGCTCTACGCTACGACCGGCAATCTTGCCCGCATTTTGCGCCATATAAAGTCTTACCCCGGCCTCAACTTGCTTGCCCGTTGAGGCAGCTTGCCCAGTCATCGGTAATATGAGACCGATTTTGAAAGGCTCATCCGCAAACGAGACTAGGGCTGAGAATGCAGCAACACCGATGGCTGTCTTGGCGAGTTGCTTGGTGAAAGCACGTTTACCGATTTTGAACATATGAAGTCTCCGAAATTCAGATTAAAAAACGCTTTTTATAACTTACAACTTACGGGCAATGGGACTCGAGTCACTCGCCTCTGCTAACATTATCGCTAAATTTGACCCGCAGTAAGCTTGAGATTTGAGTTTTCTTCAAATAGCCGCATAAATCAGCATGCCTGCACATCACATAAGACTTAAAAATAAATCTCAAATCCCCGTTTCCCCTTCCCTATTTCCACCCCAAGATTTTAATTTAACTACTAAAACTCATATGAATACGCCTACACATCACAGAATTCTTCTTACCGGTGCAGCTGGAGGCCTGGGTAAAGCCCTTAGAACTCGCCTAAAGTCAAACTGCAGCGTTTTAAGGCTATCGGATATCGTAGATTGTGGCCCAGCCCAAGAATCTGAGGAGGTAATGCTCGCAGATCTGGCAGATTCAAAAGCGGTTTTTGCGGCCTTAAAGGATGTTGACGCAGTCGTACATATGGGGGGCATATCCGTAGAGGGTCCTTTTGGACCTATCTTGCAAGCAAATTTGTTGGGCGCCTACAACCTATACGAGGCAGCCCGAATGCACGGCGTAAAAAGAATTATTTTTGCCAGCTCTAATCACGTCACAGGCTTTTACTCTCAAGGTGAGACGATAAATGCAAACCATCCTCCACGCCCAGACGGCTTATACGGCGTGAGCAAAGCATTTGGAGAGGATCTTTCTCGGTTTTATTTTGATCGTTACTCAATCGAGACCGCTTGTATCCGCATCGGCTCATCTTTTCCTGAACCCAAAGACCGCAGAATGCTGGCCACTTGGCTGAGCTACGACGATCTTCACAGACTCATAGCAGCTTGCCTGAGCACTCCGGTGCTTGGTCACTCCATCATCTTTGGCGCCTCCAACAACTCA
>Ga0007882_10002392_pt1 | contig 10502 bp, 10 predicted proteins | sample CryBogCBH12Aug01_FD_71195 | JGI IMG/M metagenome (GOLD analysis project Ga0007882, IMG submission 71195) | Freshwater microbial communities from Crystal Bog, Wisconsin, USA - CBH12Aug09.1 | ecosystem: Environmental > Aquatic > Freshwater > Lake | place: Crystal Bog, Wisconsin, USA | collected... | reverse complement strand
TGGGCGGCGAAGGCGATGCCGACGGCGACCACCGGCCCGGCGGCCCGCAAAGTCGACAAGGCCCGGTCATAATAGCCGCCGCCGTAGCCCAGCCGACCGCCCTGGCGATCGAAGGCCAGCAGCGGCACCAGCAGCAGGCGGGGATCGACGGCCACGGCGGTGTCCGGCGGATGCCGCGTGCCGAAGGGACCGTCCAGTAGATCTGCGCCGGGTTGCCAAAGCCGGAAGATCAGCCGGTCACCGGCCACCGCAGGCAAGGCGATGACGGCGCCCACGCTCCGCAGACGATCCATCAGTGGCCGACAGTCGGCTTCCGTATTGATAGGCCAATATCCCGCAACCGTCACACCGGCCAGATCGGGAAACGCCCGGCAAAATCCCGCGGCGATGGCCGGCGCCGCCGCATCACCCAGCGCCGCCCGCGCTTTCGCCCGCGCCGCCTTGGCCTCCAGCCGCAACGCAGGCTTGAGCAGGCCGGCGGACAGCCGTTCACCTGTCACGCTGAACCACCGGATGAAAGCCTCCGCTCGACGGGAAAAAGGAAAGGCAAGAGAAGCAGGACGGAGCCGCAACGACCGTTGACATATGCGATCCCTCCGTGGCCTGCATGTGCAGGTGGGGACCATATATCGGAACCACGGTTCCGACAGCGACAGCCCCCAAGGAGTTCATTATTGGCCCCGGGGATAAAAGCTTGCCTGACGCGCCCCGCAGCACCCGTCCTGAAATGAATCTAAGCGCTCTGCAGGCGATCCGCAATGGCTTCGATACGCCTGGCCAGCGCATCGATGCCGCCGGCCAGGGCAAGATCGGCGGCACGGGGATCGACCTCGACGCCATCCGGCGCCAGTTGGCGGCGCAGGGCGCCGATCTCGTCGGCCATCAGCAGGGCCACCATCACCAGCAACCGGGCATCACCGACCTGGCCCACCGAGCGCAACAGATCGCCGGTCCGGCGGTCCACTTCGACGGCAAGGCTTTTCAGATAATCTTCCTGTCCGTCGTCGCAGCTGATCTCGTAACTGCGCCCGACGATGGTAATGGAAACGGTGCTCGCCATGGCTCTCAGTCTCCGAGAATGAGCTTGAGGCGATCGATGACGCCGTCGAGACGCCCCTCCACCAGGCGCGACGCCTCTTCGAGACGGGCATAATCCTGACGGCTACGGTCCAACGCATGAACCAGGGCGTCGTCATCCGTCGGCCGGCCGGCCAGTTCCTCCAGGCGGCCGACGGCGGCCGCCAGGCGTTCCAGGGCGGCCCGGCTGGCGGGCAATGGGCTGGTGTCAGTCACGGCGCAGTTCCTCCGGGAAGGAAGTGTAGGGTGGGGCCGGTTTGCCGTCAATGCGCCCGAACCCCCTGGCATCCGCCGTACTTTGGGTTTAAAGATGAGCCGCCCTCGCCCAGACAGGAAGGATCGCCTCCGTTGCAAGCCGCAGTCATCGTCTTTCCCGCTTCCAACTGCGACCGCGATGTGGCGGTGGCGTTGCACTCCGCCACGGGCCGACCGCCGCTGATGGTCTGGCACCGCGACAGCGAAATGCCGAAAGTGGACCTGATGGTGGTTCCCGGCGGCTTTTCCTATGGCGATTATCTGCGCTGCGGCGCCATGGCCGCCCACTCGCCGATCATGCGCGAGATCAAGGCCCGCGCCGCCAAGGGGGTGCCGCTGCTGGGCATCTGCAACGGCTTTCAGATCCTTACCGAGGCCGGCCTGTTGCCGGGAGTGCTGATGCGCAATGCCGGGCTGAAATTCATCTGCCGCGACGTTCACCTCAGGGTGGAAAGCGCCGGCAGTCTGTTTACCAGGAACTACGCCGAGGGTTCGGTGGTGCGTTTCCCCATCGCCCATGCCGAGGGCAATTACTTCGCCGACCCTGAAACCCTGAGCCGGGTCGAGGGCGAGGGCCAGGTCGCCTTCCGCTATTGCACCGCCGACGGAACGGTCAGCGCCGCCGCCAACCCCAACGGGTCGGCCGGCAATATCGCCGGTGTCTTCAACGGGTCGCGCACCGTGCTCGGCCTGATGCCCCATCCCGAGCGCCTCGCCGACCCGTTGCTGGGCGGCATTGACGGGCGGGCAATGTTCGATGGCCTGGTGGAGGCGCTGTCATGACCATCACTGCCGACGTCATCCGCAGCCACGGACTGACCGACGAGGAGTACCAGCGCGTCCTCGAGATCATGGGACGCCAGCCCAACCTCACCGAACTGGGCATCTTTTCCGTCATGTGGTCCGAGCATTGTTCCTACAAAAGCTCGAAGAAGTGGCTGAAGACCCTGCCCACCAAGGCGCCCTGGGTGATCTGCGGCCCCGGCGAAAATGCCGGGGTCATCGATATCGGCGACGGCCAGGCGGTGATCTTCAAGATGGAAAGCCACAACCATCCCAGCTTCATCGAACCCTATCAGGGGGCGGCGACCGGTGTCGGCGGCATCCTGCGCGACGTCTTCACCATGGGGGCGCGGCCGATCGCCAACATGAACGCGCTTCGCTTCGGCGATCCCAGCCATGCCAAGACCCGCCATCTGGTGGCCGGCGTGGTGGCCGGCATCGGCGGCTACGGCAATTGCGTCGGCGTCCCGACGGTGGGCGGCGAAACCAATTTCCATGCCTCCTACAACGGCAACATCCTGGTCAATGCGATGACCGTCGGCCTCGCCGACGCCAACCGCATCTTCTATTCGGCGGCCGCCGGCATCGGCAATCCGGTGGTCTATGTCGGCTCCAAGACCGGGCGCGACGGCATTCACGGCGCCACCATGGCCTCGGCCGAATTTTCCGAAGACTCCGAGGAAAAGCGGCCCACCGTGCAGGTCGGCGATCCGTTCACCGAAAAGCTGCTGATCGAAGCCTGCCTTGAACTGATGGCCACCGACTGCATCGTCGCCATCCAGGACATGGGCGCCGCCGGCCTCACCTCCTCTTCTTTCGAGATGGCGTCGAAAGGCGGCCTGGGGATCGAGATGGACCTCGATTGCGTGCCGATGCGCGAAGAGAACATGACCGCCTACGAGGTCATGTTGTCGGAAAGCCAGGAACGCATGCTGATGGTCCTCAAACCCGGCCACGAGGACATCGCCCGCGCCGTCTTCGAAAAATGGGAACTGGATTTCGCGGTGATCGGGCACCTTACCGATAGCGGCCGCATGGTGCTGAAGCGCCACGGCCAGGTGGTGGCCGACCTGCCCATCGATCCGCTGGCCAAGGCCAGTCCGGAATACGACCGCCCCTGGGTGGCGGGCCAGCGGCGTCCGGTGCTGGACCCGGCGCAGGTGCCGGCCCGGGACCCCTTCGAGGCGCTGAAAATCCTGGTCAGCTGCCCGGACCTCGCCTCCAAGCGCTGGATCTGGCAGCAATACGACCATATGGTGATGAACGATACCGTGCAGCGTCCGGGCGGCGACGCCGCGGTGGTGCGCATTCACGGGACCGCCAAGGCCCTGGCCATCACCACCGACTGTACGCCCCGCTACTGCCTGGCCGACCCTCATGAGGGCGGCCGCCAGGCGGTGGCGGAAGCCTATCGCAATCTTTCGGCGGTGGGCGCGCGGCCGCTGGCGGTCACCGACAACCTGAATTTCGGCAATCCGGAAAAGCCGGAGATCATGGGACAGATCGTCGAGGCCATCCAGGGCATGGGCGAGGCCTGCCGGTCGCTGGATTTCCCGGTGGTGTCGGGCAATGTGTCGCTTTACAACGAAACCAACGGCCAGGCGATCCTGCCGACCCCGGCCATCGGCGCCGTCGGCCTGATCGACGATGTCGCCGCCACGGCCAGCATGGCCTTCAAGGGCGACGGCGAATGCATCCTGGTGATCGGCGAAACCAAAGGCTGGCTGGGCGCCTCGCTTTACCTGCGCGAGGTCCTCGGCCGCGAGGAGGGGGCACCGCCGCCGGTAGCGCTGCACCGTGAGAAACGCGAAGGCCAGTTCATCCGCACGATGATCGGCGATGGCCAGGTGACGGCGGTGCATGACCTGTCGGATGGCGGCTTGCTGGTCGGCATGGCGGAAATGGCCATGGCGTCGGGCATCGGCGCCGAGATCGTACCGGCGAGCCACCTGCCGCTGCATGCCTGGTGCTTCGGCGAGGATCAGGGCCGCTATCTGGTGACGGCGCTGGCCTCGCAGGTGCCGGTGATCCTGGAGACCGCCCACCGGGCCGAGGTGTCGGCCCTGGTGATCGGCATCACCGGCGGCGCCGACCTCTGTCTCAAGGGAATAGGCTCCATCCCGGTCGAGGAATTGACCAGGCTGAACGAAGGTTGGCTGCCCGCCTTCATGAGCCATCCGGACACCAACGCCTGAAGAGGAGATGACCGACCATGGCCATGGAAGCTGCTGACATCGCTCAAATGATCAAGGAAGGCCTGCCGGACGCCGAAGTCACCATCGAGGACCTGCGCGGCGACGGCGACCATTATGCCGCCCTGGTGGTGTCGCCGGCCTTCCGCGGCAAAAGCCGGGTGCAGCAGCACCAGATGGTCTATGCGGCGCTCAGGGGCAAAATGGGCGGCGATCTGCACGCTTTGGCCCTGCAGACCGCCACCCCGGAAGACGCGCCAAAATTTTGACAGGCCGATGCCGGCGGCATCGCCGGTTGACATAGAACACGGCTGAGGCCATATCGGCTAAGCTTACAACTCAAGGAACCGAGACGACATGAGCGGCAATCCCGTATTCGATCGCATCAAACAAGACATCAGCGACAATCCCGTTGTTCTCTACATGAAGGGAACGCCGATGTTTCCGCAATGTGGGTTTTCGGCTGCCGTCGTGCAGATTCTCAGCGAATTGGGCGTCAAATTCAAAGGCATCGACATCCTGGTCGATCCTTCCCTGCGCGAAGGGGTCAAGCAGTTCACCAACTGGCCGACCATTCCGCAGCTTTACGTCAAGGGTGAATTCATCGGCGGCTGCGACATTGTCCGCGAGATGGCGGCCAATGGCGAGTTGGAAGGCCTGCTGAAGGAAAAAGGCATCCTGGCCTGAAAGCAAAAAGGCCCCCGCCGAGGCGGGGGCCTTTCGCGTAAGCCGCGGTCGTTCTTAACGAGAGTAGAACTCGACCACCAGATTGGGTTCCATCTGCACCGGATAGGGCACGTCGGGCAGCTTGGGAGCGCGGACGAAAGTGCCCTTCATCTCCTTGTGATCAACGCTTAGATAGTCCGGAACATCGCGCTCGGGCGATTGCGCCGCCTCGAGCACCAGGGCCATGTCGCGGGACTTGCCCTTGAGCGAGATGACGTCGTTGTCGCGAACCTGGTAGGAGGCGATGTTGACCCGCTTGCCGTTGACCTGAATGTGGCAATGGTTGACCAGCTGCCGGGAAGCAAACGGGGTCGGCGCGAATTTCATGCGGTAGACGACGGCGTCGAGACGGCGCTCGAGCAATTCGATGAGATTTTCCGAGGTGTCGCCGCGGCGGCGCACGGCCTCGTCATAAAGGCGGCGGAACTGCTTTTCGCCGATATTGCCGTAATAACCCTTGAGCTTCTGCTTGGCCATCAACTGGGTGCCGAAGTCCGAAGGCTTCTTGCGGCGCTGACCATGCTGCCCGGGAGGATTTTCATGACCTTTGTTGAGCGGGCTCTTGCTGCGGCCCCAGAGATTGACGCCTAGTCGGCGGTTAATCTTGTACTTTGCTTCAATGCGCTTGCTCATGGATTTTCCATTTCATCGTCTGTTGTCCCGATAGTCCTTCTCAGGCGGGGAACGGATTGGCTACCGGCCCACGTTCTCGGGAATAGGCGGGGGATTATGCAAAGCAGGCCGGTGAAGTCAACCTTTGCTTTTGCGGAAGGTCACCAGCTCATGGATGATCCCGTGCAGCGTGCGCAATTCCTGCTGGGTGAGATCGGCGCGCTCGAACATATTGCGGATATTGCGCACCATGCTGGGGCGCTTCTCGCCCACCCGGAAAAACCCGCAATCGTCGAGCTCGCGCTCCAGATGCTGGAAAAAGCCGATCAGTTGCGCCTTGTCGGCGACCGGCGCCGCCCCCTTGGTCATCGCCCGCGGCTCGGCCGGGTCGCCGGCCTGGAACCACTCATAGCCGACCAGCAGCACCGACTGCGCCAGGTTGAGGGAACAGTAGTCGGGATTGAGCGGTACCGTGATCACCACATCGGCCAGCGACACGTCGTCGTTTTCCAGGCCGGTGCGCTCGGGCCCGAACAGCACGCCGGTGTTCAAGGCCCCGGCCACATGTGCCCGCAATTCAGCCGCCGCCTGGCGCGGCGTCACCACCGGCTTGACCATGAAACGGTTGCGGCCGGTGGTGGCATAGACCCGATGCAGATCGGCGATGGCTTCCTCGGTAGAGGAAAACGCCCGCGCCGCCTTCAGCACCGCGTCGGCTCCCGACGAGGCGGCGACGGCTTTCTGGCATAGCCAGTCTTCCCGCGGTTCGACCAGACGAAGTTCGACCAGCCCGCAATTCAGCATGGCCCGCGCCGTGGTGCCGACGTTTTCGGCAAGCTGCGGACGGACCAGGATGATCGCCGGCGCCGGCGCAGCGTTCATCAACGGCCGGACGCGCCGTCGCGCAGCAGCTTGTAAGTGATGCTGTCATGCAGGGCGGCATAGGAGGCGTCGATGACGTTGGTCGACACGCCCACCGTCGACCAGCGGTCACCGTGTCCGTCATCGCTTTCGATCATCACCCGGGTCGCCGCCCCGGTTCCCGCCTGGGGATCGAGGATGCGGACCTTGTAGTCGACCAGCCTGAGACCGGCCAGTTGCGGGTAATGCGGCGTCAACGCCTTGCGCAACGCCGCGTCGAGGGCGCTGACGGGACCGTTGCCCTCGGCCACGGTCATCAGGCTGTGGCCCTGGACCTCGGCCTTGATGGTCGCCTCGGACAGGGTGATCAGTTCATCGCGGGCATTCCACCGCCGCTCGTCGATGACGCGGAAGCTTTGCAGACGGAAAAACTCCGGCACCGCGTCAAGAACGCGGCGCGCCAGCAACTCGAAGCTGGCCTCGGCGCCGTCATAGGCATAGCCGTTGTATTCCCGATGCTTCACTTCCTCGATCAGTTTGCCGACCTTGGGGTCGGCCGGATCGATCTCGAGGCCGATTTCACGGAAGCGGGCCAGAATGTTCGAGCGGCCGGACTGGTCGGAAACGACGATGTGACGGCGGTTGCCCACCAGTTCGGGGGCGATATGCTCGTAGGTGCGGGGATCCTTTTCCACCGCCGAGGCATGCAGCCCGCCCTTATGGGCGAAAGCCGATTCGCCGACATAGGGGGCATGCCGGTTGGGGGCGCGGTTCAGGCGCTCGTCCAGCGCCCTTGAAACATGGGTGAGCTTGGTCAGGCCGCTGGGCGAGACCCCTGTCTCGAAGCCCATCTTGAGCATCAGATTGGGGATGATGGAGATCAGATTGGCATTGCCGCAGCGCTCGCCCAAGCCGTTCAGCGTTCCCTGCACCTGGCGGGCCCCGGCCTGCACGGCGGCAAGCGAATTGGCCACCGCGTTGTCGGAATCATTGTGGCAATGAACCCCCAGATGGCTGCCGGGAACGATGCGACAGACCTCGGCGACCACCTCCTCGACGTCATGGGGCAGCGCGCCGCCATTGGTATCGCACAGCACCACCCAGCGGGCGCCGGCCTCATAGGCCCCCTTCACCGCCTTCAGGGCGTAATCGGGATTGGCCTTGAATCCGTCGAAGAAATGCTCGGCGTCGAACAGCACCTCCGGCACTTTGGTTTTCGCATGCGCGATGGATTCGAAGATCATCTTCAGATTTTCCTCGAGGCTGACCGCCAGGGCCACCTCGACCTGGTAATCCCAGGTCTTGCCCACCAGCGTCGAGGCCTGCACCGTCGACAGCAGCACCGCCTGCAGCCCCGGATCATTGGCCGCCGACCGCCCCGAGCGGCGGGTCATGCCGAAGGCCGCCAGTTTGGAGCGGCTCAGATGCGGCGGATTGGCAAAGAAGGCGTCGTCGGTCGGGTTGGCTCCCGGCCAGCCGCCCTCGATATAGTCAATGCCCAGCCGGTCGAGTTCGCGGGAAATGGCCACTTTGTCGGAGGTGCTGAAATCCACCCCCTGGGTCTGTGCCCCGTCGCGGAGCGTACTGTCGTAAAGATAAACGCGTCTGTCGCTGGTCATTGCTGATGCCCGCCGAAGGAAAGCCCAAGAGAATGCCTGATGCCCGGTTCCAACTCAACAACCGCGACGCCAGGCGGTGCTTCCGGCACCATCCTCCAGCACAATCCCGGCATCCGCCAGTTCCTGGCGGATCCGATCGGCTTCGGCGAAATCCTTGGCCTTTCGGGCGTCGATACGGCGTTGCACCAGGGCCTCGACGGCGGCGTCATCCAGCCCCGAGGAGCCGGTGGGGGTCCAGCGGAACCAGGCCTCGACATCCTGCTGCAGAAGACCGAGCACGTCGCCGGCGGCCAGCAGGGCGCCCTTGCAGCGCGCCTTTTCGGCGGTGGTGACCGCCTTGTTGAGCTGCGTCGCCAGTTCATGCAGATGGGCGATGGCCATCGGCGTGTTAATATCGTCCTTGAGCGCCGCCAGGACGTCGACCGGCAGTTCGTCACGGCCTTCCGGGCGGATCCCGGCCACGCCGCGCAACGCCAGATAAAGGCGGTCCAATGCCGTGCGGGACTGCCGCAGCCCCTCGGCGGTCCAGTCGAAGGGCTGGTGATAATGGGTCGTCAGCATGGTCAGGCGGATGGCCTCGCCCGGCGCCTGATCGAGGAGGTCGCGAACGGTGAAGAAGTTGCCCAAGGATTTGGACATCTTCTCGCCTTCCACCATCAGATAGCCGTTATGCAGCCAATAGCGGGCAAAGGGCTGGCCATGGGCACAGACGCTTTGCGCCAGTTCGTTTTCGTGATGGGGGAAGACCAGGTCCTGGCCGCCGCCATGGATATCGAAAGTGACGCCGAGATATTCCGAACTCATCGCCGAACATTCGATATGCCAGCCGGGCCGCCCGCGGCCCCAGGGGCTGTCCCAGCCGGGAAGATCGCCGGGCGACGGTTTCCACAGCACGAAATCAGCGGGATCCTTTTTGTAGGGTGCGACTTCGACGCGGGCACCGGCGATCAGTTCATCCTGGCTGCGACCCGAGAGGCGGCCGTAATCAGGCATCGACGGCACCGAGAACAGCACATGCCCCTCGGCCTCGTAGGCATGGCCCTTGGCCAACAGTGTCTGGATCATCGTCACCATATGGCCGATATGCGCCGTCGCCCTCGGCTCGATGTCGGGCGGCAAGGTATTCAGCGCCGCCGCGTCCTGATGAAAGGCCTGGGTGGTGCGGGCGGTGAGTTCGCCGATGGTTTCGTCGTTGTCGCGGGCCCGGGCATTGATCTTGTCGTCGACGTCGGTGATGTTGCGGACATAGACGACATTGGGATACAGCCGCTTGAGCAGGCGGTAGAGAACGTCGAAGACGATCACCGGGCGGGCGTTGCCGATATGGGCACAGTCATAGACCGTGGGACCGCAGACATACATGCCGACGCGGTCGGGATCGAGAGGCTGGAAGGCCTCCTTGCGGCGGGACATGGTGTTGTAAAGCATGAGCGGCATGATCAGACCGTATCGGTAAAGCCATTGACAATAGGGTAGCGGCGGTCCCGTCCGAAGGCCCGGGCGGTAATCTTGACGCCGGGCGGGGCCTGGCGGCGTTTGTATTCGGCGCGGTCGAGCATACGGAAGACCCGGCGCACCGTCTCCATGTCATGGCCGGCGGCGACGATGTCTTCCATACCTTGCTCCTGCTCTATCAGACAGGCCAGGATGGCGTCGAGTTCCTCGTAAGGCGGCAGGCTGTCCTGGTCGGTCTGGTTCGGCTTCAGTTCCGCCGACGGCGGTTTGGTGATCACCCGCTCGGGCATCACCGCCCCGCCGGCCCCGAGAGCGCCCGGGGGACAGTTGGCATTGCGCCAGCGGGACAAGGCGAACACCGTGGTCTTGTAGACATCCTTCAACACCGAATAGCCGCCGCACATATCGCCGTAGAGGGTGGCATAGCCCACCGACATCTCGGATTTGTTGCCGGTGGACAGCACCATGTAGCCGAACTTGTTGGACAGGGCCATCAAGGTGATACCGCGGGAGCGCGCCTGGATGTTTTCCTCGGTGATGTCGGGCACCTGACCGGCGAAGGACGGCGCCAGCATGCCGGAAAAGGTCTGCATGGCCGGACCGATATCGATGCTGTCCAGGCGGATGCGGTTCAGGCTTGCCACCTGGGCGGCATCCTCAAGGCTTTCCGGCGAAGTGTAGGGCGACGGCATCATCACGCACCACACCCGCTCGGGCCCCAGGGCATCGGCGGCGACCGCCGCCGACAGGGCACTGTCGATGCCGCCGGACAGGCCGATCAGCACGCCTTTGAAGCGGTTCTTGCGGACATAATCGGCCAGCCCCAGGGTCATCGCCTGATAAATGCTTTCCAGCTCGCCGGGCGGCGGCGTCAACTCCCCCGGCTCCGGCGTCAACCCGCCGACGCCCCGGACCCAGCGGG
>Ga0007882_10002390_pt1 | contig 10506 bp, 22 predicted proteins | sample CryBogCBH12Aug01_FD_71195 | JGI IMG/M metagenome (GOLD analysis project Ga0007882, IMG submission 71195) | Freshwater microbial communities from Crystal Bog, Wisconsin, USA - CBH12Aug09.1 | ecosystem: Environmental > Aquatic > Freshwater > Lake | place: Crystal Bog, Wisconsin, USA | collected... | reverse complement strand
GAATATCCCAATTAAGAAAATCTTCTAATGTTGTGTGTGCATTATTATCACATAAATTCGCCATTTTTTCATGGCTGTAACATCCTCTGTGAGATGTAAAGTATTTTTTATCAAATGTTTTTAACATGTTTTTGTTTTTTTAAAGTTAAAAATAATGCAGTTGTCAGGATACCGCACCCCTTGTTTTTTTATTTTTTTCTAAGTACAACCCACTCTCCGATTTTTCCGCCACGTGCTGCATCATTGCCAGATAAAGATGGTATTTTTAAATCATTTAATAGTGACATAAAATTAGGCATATACGTAGCGATAGAAGAGTGTGCTCCCGAACCGGCAGCGTAATTAGGTCTTACTTTATCTCCATTTAGTAAATTATTCAATAGTTCACCTATTTTTTTACGTGTGTCAATAGTACCATCTTTTTTTAACATACTTGACGGTATTTGAAATCCGTTTATTTTTTTGCCTTTCAGCAGGTCTATTTCTTTAAGAAGTTGTACCTTTTCATTTCGTAATTTTCCACATTCTTCATGTGATTTTTGGTATTTTTCAAAGTTAAAATTAGAGGATTTGCACGCAGATACGTACATTTCCAAATCTAATTTTCCTGTTAATTCGTGCAAAGGGTATGAGGATATACTACCCCCCTGTGTGTGTATGATTGTTTTCTGAATAATTGAATATTTGTGTAACATTTCGGGATTTTCTAAAAATTCGGCTGTTTTTGCTGAAATTGTAACATTTATTGGCTCAATCTCACGAACTGAAAGTTTTTGCATATATTCTGAAAAAGATACTTCTCTGTACACTTCGCCATCTTGGGTAATTGCCGCATAACGGTAATTAATTTTGATAACAGGTGAATTTGATTTACATGTTACCATATTGCATGTAATTTTTTGCTCAATTAAAGTAGAGCTACTTATTGTATTTGTTTCCATTTTTTTATTTTTTTACGCATTGGCTTAATTGCTTTTTGCTTACACAAATATACAACTAAATAACGATTATTTTATCTTTTTTAAGATAAAATAATCGTTATAAAAAAGTTAAAAAGAATATTACCCGAAATCAATAAAATGTGCTAAATCTTTATAATATAAAGTACTTCTGTCTACTATCCTATCCTCCTCCATTTCTTTTAAAAATCTTTCCAAATAGTCCGATAGTTCCCTTAAATTTTTTATTGCCAATTCGACATTTATCTTATCTTCAATATCTACATAGAAGTCGCCTTCGTTTGTTATTTTTATAGTCATTTTATATATTTTTTTATTTTTTTAAAGCGTTAATAATATTAATTATTTCCGTTGTCCTTTTTTCTATTTCTTTTTCGCCGGCACAATGCGAAGCAATTACAATACTATCAGAATGCAGCCTATTCGCCTGTTTTTCTATTAAAAAATCTTTTGCGGTAATTACATTAAAACTGCTGTCTATCGTCTGTTTTTGGCTTACAATAACTTTATTATTGCTGCTATTATTATTGCATTGTGCAATATTCAAGGCAAGGCAAATTAATATTATTGCCATCATTGCTATTTTTGCTTTACTGTATTTTTTCATTTTGTTTTGTTTTTTTTTAAAAGTGAATTTATTTAATAATTATCCATTGACCTACATCTAATTTTAATTGAACTACTTGCATATTAGTAGTATAAATTAATTCCGAAATAACCGGCTGTGCTGCAAATAAATATTTTTTCTCCAGTTCCTTTAAGATAGAATAATCTACTTTAATAAACCATAATTTACTTTCGCCTTGCTTATTTTCGTCTCGTATTGCTTTGATCGTGGCGGCGTAAATGTCGCCCGGTATTACCGATTTTATTTTATCTCCTATTGTTATCTGGTGTTCTAAAAATGGTATCATATTTGAAAATTATTTAGTAATATATTTATTGTCAATAATCCATTTTTTGCAACCCTTCAAATCTTCTATTAATTCATCTGTACCGGTTATGTTTTCACAGATATAAATAAAATTATTGTCCTCGTCTGCATAACAGAATCTAAAATCTTCGCTGCCATTTGGGTATAGCTGTAATGTATATATTTTGTCGTTTCTTTCAACAAAAAAAGGCATTTCATTTAAAATAAATTGTATCAAGTCCATTAAAAGATTGTTTTTTTGTGTTTGAAATTTTTTACTGTCTCTATGTATTCGTACTCGCTGCCTGTTTCCAATTCGCTTACAAATATCCAAAATTCATCATTTCTATAAACCTTCTCCGTACCTCTTAGGCTGACATAGAAATCTGCGGTATATGGCAGGTAGCTATCAATAATAAATATTGCGTGTGATATCGCCTCACACTGAAAGGATATAAATTTAAGCCCTCCATTTACAGGGCAATTAAAATTTAATTTTACTTTTATCATTTTTATTTATATTTTTTTACCGATTATTTAAAAACTTAATAAACCTAACCCTATTTTTTCCGATTACTTTAAAATTATGATATTTTATAATTTTTTTCACTTGTAGCCTATCTATATTAAGTTTTACCGGAGGCGAATTTTCGCAATACATTAATAACGTATATAAAAATACTCCTGACATATAATTTATTTCTATCATTATTTCAAACTTACTCATAGTGTATACTCTTTTGCATTTTTACATAATACAATACATAACTTGTCTATCGTCTTGCTGCTGGGCTGCTTATCGTGTGCAATTATCTCATACACATTTGTGTAAGACAGTCCACAATTTTTAGCAAAATCCGCTATGGACAAGCTTATTTTTGTGGGTTTTAAAAATTTATAATCAGTCCTAAACTGATTAATGTCTTTTTTCAGCAATTCTATATCGTACATTCTTTATGTTTTTTTAATTGTGTCCCACAAAGGTAAATAAAATAATGATACTTTCATCTTTTTTAAAATAAAAATATTTTTAGTTTAAATTATCTGCAATTGTTTCCTTTCGGTGTTCTGCCGTTAATTCTAATTTATTATTTACTACACTAATCAATCCCATTTCCAACAATAAAATCAATTCACTTTCTTTAAAAAAAGGAGTACATAAATAATCATCGATACAATACAGCATCGAAACATTGGAACTTTCTATGTAGGCGTTTAATTTTCGCTTTACATGTTTTTTGTTTTGCTTTTTTTCAATAATTACATAAAATACACTTGAAATAATTACAAAGAATAAACCTAAAATAATACTTGTCATTTTTTGTTTTTTTTAAATTGTGAAATTAATCAGTTAAATATTTTAATTCTACTTTCTGTGCTATTGACTTATCCAATTGCCATATCTCCAAAATTTGCACATTTTTATCTTTTTTTTGCAGGTTCAACAAAAAAGATTTAATAGTTGAAGCGTCCATAAAATGACCTATAAAGTCATTATTAAATAATACTCGATATTTCGGTTTTAATTCCCTAAATAGTTCTATATTTTTCATTTCTTTTTTTCATTAAACAGTTAATACAAATAAATTCATTCGTTCCGGTATTTCTCACCTCTTGGTCTGTCATTTTTTTAAAACATACAGCACATTTTATTTCTGTCCTTTTCGGCTTTTCTTTTTTTACGTATGACATCAATCTAAAATAATTTATTCGTTTTTTGTAGTTTTTCGTAAAATTCTATCGGCTTCCCGTTAATCGTTTCCATTTTTAAATTTACTATCGTTGGCGGGCTGCCGTCTTTTTTTGCTTGCTGCAGCTTTAAAGCAAATGTAATAATTGGCATGTCGTAACGCTTTATAATATCTTTTTCAACGTCTGACGTCTTAAATAAAATTAGATAATCTGCCAAATCTATAATATCTTTAGGTACGGTATTTAATCTGTGAAAAATAAACATTAAGTTATTCATATCGTGGAATTTTGATACTACTATTTTTCTGATATTTTCAGACATGCCCCCTTTTAAAAAAGTTGTCGCCTCCTCAAAAATAATATTGCGTCCTTTACAATGCAAAGCAACATTTTCAAAATCTTCTTTCGTTCCGTCCTGCGGCGTAAATCTGCACCTTTTCTCTTTCGGGCTGTATCTCTCCAGACCTACACCTTTAACAATTTGCACTTTGCCATTTATTAAAGTCTTATACTCTTTTCCGTACTCATTCTGTATGTCGTAAACCATACAAGGTCGACAAGCTCCTTTACCGGTACTTATCATACTCTTTGTGTACCTACTCTTTCCTTGCCTCGTTTTCCCGGCTATTATATAGCAATACATTTGTGTGTTTTTTTTGCATAGAATAAAAGGTAAATACTTTTTACCTTTTATTCTATGAAGTTAAATAATATTATTCTTGTATTAAATCATCTTGGTCTTTCGGCTCTTCATCCTGTGGGTATTCTATTTCCTGCTTAACTTCTTTTTTAGTCTTCTTAGTGCTGCCCGGGGGTCTGCCTTTTCTTTTTGGCAATTCTGTACTTAATGAAATTGTTTTGTTTTTTTCTACTTCTACCTTTTGAGTTAATGCAATAATTTTATTTTTCTTTTTCTCTTCTTCGAGTTGCTGTAACAATTTTTCTTCTTCCTGTCTATCTTCTATGCTCTCCACAATTTCACCATGTGCATTTACTGCTTTTCCTCCCATAATTACCAATAAAACGATAACTAATTGCAAAAATGGGCTTGGTGCTTTTACTTGTAATGACTTTAACCACAATTCCAGCTTTTCTTCTACCTGCCTCTCTTCCTTCATTGTAAATGAATATTCTTTTTTTACTACTTTTTTATCTATGGCTTTTTTACCATAAACTTTTTGGTAGATAGCGATAGCAATTAAAGGAATGAATATAGACAATACAGTCATTACTAAATCTGCGGGTATAAAATCCATACTCATTAAATCAGGGTTGCTGCCGGGTTCGTGTTCGATTTCATTGTTGATTATATCCGGCTCGGGTTCGGAGTACGGCAACTCTTCCGGCTCTAAATCTACATCGGTAGCATTATTTAGGCTGTCTTTAATTTCATCGCTAATAACATAACTATCTGCGTTGTTTAAAATCTCGCTTGCTTTTTCGTCTGTTAGTGGTTCCATTTTTATATTTTGTCTTTAAGGTTATTTAATCTTTTTCTCAACTCTGCAATCTCATTGAATTGCCTTAAATTCACTTCCTTTAATTTAGCGAATTCGATATTTATATCATAATGGTAAATTTCGATTTTAAACACCTTGCTAAAGTCCATTTCTTCACCTTTAACGATTTCGGCATCTCTGATTAGAGACAAACCAATACTTTTTATTTTTTTCCCTTCGTGTCCTTTTTGAGCTAATTTGATTAAATAGTTAGCTGCCTTCTTTTGTACCCATGGCGGCATAAATGATTTTAAGCCGTCTAATGTTACATCTTCTTCTTTTTTGTCAAATATTCCCATTTTGTTTTATTTTGTTTTTGTTATTTGTGAAATAATGCTATTTTCTTCTTTATGCAAATTCAATACCTTAATTAGTTCTTTTGCTGCCGTATATTTGTCAGGCTTCGGCAAAGTAAATATTTTTTCTTTATTTTTCTCATTAATATAATACACATTAATTGAGTTTTCGTTTTTTATTGTTGTAAAATTTCTTAGCGTTTCAACGGTAAAATTAAATTTCATTTCTTTTAAATAAAATTCCATTTCGTTTAATTTATCCAAATCTGTAAAATAAATACCATCAACCCAAAAAAATAAAAACCGTTCTCCTAAAATCTGTTTTAAGTGCAACATTATTTTTTGCGTTTCATAAATACACAAAAAAAACCACTCTGTGAGTAAACTTTTTTCATGTTCTATTTTATATGGCAAATCGTCAAATCCATTATAATAATAAATTCTCTTATTGCTTGCCAACATTCCCAATGCTGCTAACCTATCTTTTTTTTCTATGACAGATAAATAATTTATTGTATCTGCCGTTATTGCTCCATAATTAAATAATGCCGTTGCGTATGCACTTTTTAAGTCCAAACAATAGCAAATCTTTTCTTTGTTTGTCCGTCTATTGCTTGCTTCATGCACTCTATTCACATCGGCAACATTATTATAAACGAGGTCTTTGGGTTGTAAAAAAGGCATTGGTAAGCCACAATTTAAAATGTCTTTTTTTACCTTGCCTCCTGCCACAAATGCTTTCTTACTTAATACATTTTGCATAAAATAAATACTTTTTCCTGTTTCCGGTATCAACTCTAAGGTATACCCACTTTCTTTTTTTATGAATGGCATTTCTAAACTTTTCCATAATTGTATAATATCGTTGTGTATATTTCCGTTAAATAATCGTTTATCTTTTTTTATTTTTGCCATTAGTTTTAAAGTCTAATGAAATTAAATTATTATTGGGTCTCGCTTCATTAAATTTTCCTATTGCTTCACCTTTATTAAAAGCTTTTATTTTAATTACACTTCTGTTACCTTTCTCGTTAAAAGATTTTACAGTATATTCTTTTAATTTTTTCTTTACTTCTTTTTTCGGTAATTCCGATTCTCCCCTATCTACTTTTTCCTTACTTTCGTATTCTTCTTTATTTTTCTTACCGCCCGGACTTGTATTTGCTTTTGTATTAAAATCCTCTAAATCATCTTCGTCCAAATCGTCAAATAGATTTTCGTAATCTTCCGGTATAGTCAAATTAATCGTTGCACCACCTTTGATATAGTTAACGGTAAATTCATTGTAAAAACTATCAAATTTCCTTTTTAAGAAGCTGTCGTAAGCCGCCATTGATAAAATAGCATCCATTTTCGTAACTTTTTTACCGTTTATTTGTATTTCTCCTCCGAATGTATCTACTTGTTTAATTATTTCATCGGAATGATATACAACATTCCAGCCGTCCTTGTTATTGTAGAGTTTTAATGCACTTTCAGCGATTTTTTTATCTTCAAATAATTCTTTTAGAGAAACACCTCTTTTATTTGCGGTTTCCTGTAATTGCGGGTTTGCTTTTAAAAAGATTTCGGAAACATATTTACCCTTTAATCTCGGTCTTGTTTCTGCTGCGTCTCTACCTTTTTCTACACGTTTTACAAAAGTCTTTAATTTCTTATCTGCAAAACTTTCTGCATTAAAAGTTTCAATATTCGATTTTACGAATTTCTTTATGTTTTTTTCCCTGTCTTGCTTTTTTCCGTTGTTCCGAAATATTACTTTTCCGTCTCTGACGTATGCGGTAACAATGGATTTTTTTATTTTAGCCATAAAAGGAAATTACTTGCACCTAAAAAGCCCGCCTAAATAAATAGTGCGGGCGTAATAGGAATTTAATGAAAATCAGGCTGCTAACTGCGATATTGTTATCCTCTGATATGTGCCATTTTTGGAAATCTTATCGCCCTCATTTAATATTCTTAATACAAAATAAGGACTGTTTGGGAATTTTTCTATAAGTTTCTTGACCTCATTCACAAACACAGCGTCTGCGTTAATGAATTTTTTTACTTCACCATTTTCTTTACACATAAATTCAACAACTTCGGTCCCTTCGGCAGGATTTTTTTCGTTCTTGAATTTATTGTCTATCGTTGATAGTCCGGTAGCGATAATATCGTAAACTATACCTTTCTCAAATTTTTTGTAAGTATTGCAAATACTAACAAAATTCTCATCCGGCATTGCGATAAATGCATCGAATAAATTTTCTAATTGTACCTCGCTAATCGGCATCGATAGTTCGGCTAATAATACATTTGTCGGTTCTGACAAATAATTATTTCTTACTGCAACTTCTGTACTTTTTTCTTTTGGCATTTTGTTTTTGTTTTTAAATTGTGATTAATAAAACTATCTATATATTTACTTATTCCTAAGCAAAAAATTAAAATTGTTGCGTTGCATAAAACTAATAAAAAACACATCCCTATTGCTATTAATATATCCGTAATACTCATTTTTTATCTAAGTGTTCAATAAGTATCTCTATGATCAGTAGCCCTACTACTATCGTTAAATAAAAAATTACTATTATATTCATGGCATGAAATTTACTTTACCTTGTTTTTTTAAATTAACTGTCAACTTAGCTGCAAATCTTAAGAAGTCCGGCATAGTCATACATGTTTCTTCTAACACCAAAAGAATATCATTGTATAATTTTTTATGCTCTGAATTAAACGATAACTGTACCCGAATTGGATAAATTGTAGTTATTTTCTTTATCTCGTTATCACTCATATTTTATAATTATAACGCAATATTACTTTGCATTTTTGGAATAACAAAATTATTTTTTGAAACTTTACATATAAATTTATTCACAATAAAAATTTAACCATGAAATTTGATTTAAATCATATCCTTTTATTTATTCTTATTGTCATAGTAGGCGTATTAATAGCCGACAATATAGAAAAAAGCGTAAAGCATTACCTATTAGGTAAAAAAGGATTAAAGCCTTGCGAGCCTTGCACCCCGATAGCTCCACCGGCACAAATGACACCCGCCGACAGTAATTACACAAGTCTTTAATAATTTATTTCTAAACTTCAAAAAAAACAAAAATAAAATGAGAGTATCACCCGCAGATTTAGCCATCGTAAAAAGAAACACGCCTAACCCGCAGATTTTAACGCTTAAAATCACGAACACGTTAAGCGAAGATGTAAATGTTGAAATTTTCAATAACGAAAATTCAAGCATTGATATTTTTGATTCCGGCGCGCAAGGAACAAATAAGCCCTATTACCCCATTAGCACCATTGATGCGAATGCAATAGGCGGCATTATTGTAGCAGACCCAAACACCGCCAACGGTTATTTTATATTAGACCCTATGTCAGGTGTTGACAAATTTGTAAACGCAGCAGGTACAGTACCGGGAAATACCACAAGTACAAAAAATTATTTGTATTTCGACAAAGACGGTAATTTGATTTACAAACAAGGTTATGTAAATGGGGCACAAGATGCAGGGCAATGTACTGTTGCTGCAACAAAAACATCTTACCGCAACGTTTTTAAAACAATGGGTACGGAATCAATGGTCGTTGATTTCATGCGTGTTACGGTAAATTCCGGTTATGTAATGCAATTGCAACAATCTTTGTACCATGTTCAAAGCAATATTATTGCTGGTCAAACACAAAACCTAATAGACCCCGCAGCCAGCCAAACAGAAAATGCACTAAATCCAAATATTATTACGTTCCCTACTAATAACATGGTTATTAGCCCAAGAGGTGGAGTGAGATATAATATTTTAGCGGGTTCAGTTGGTACGCCTAACGTTATTATATTCCAAGTATTTTTCCGTCCGGCACGCCCTACAATGTTGGCTATGTACGACAATAATTAAAAAAAGTTTTTTAAATTGTGAACAAAAAAGGGAAATGATTTAATTATTATTTCCCTTTTTTAAAAAAAATAAAATTTTATGAATAAAGAATATAGTATAATCGGCATATTGGTAGTAATAGCCATTATTTTAATTTATTTTCGGTCGCAGATATTCGGTATTAGTCCGGCAATGACAACGACAGCCGCAGGAGGTGGACAAATTCAGCCACAAACAGTTGTTAACACAACAAATAGCGCAGCTACAAATAGAAATGATGTAACCGTAGCGGGCATTAATGCCGTTAGCGACATACTTCAACAATTCGCACCTTTAAATACAGGCAGCGACAACGGAACTTTATAATTATGAAAAAAGAAACAATCTTTTTTAGTGTATTAGCTATTGTAATAATTGGTTTGCTTATTTGGAAAGGTAAAGCGATTTTAGCAAGCGGTAGTAATTTATTTTCGGGAACGAAAAATAAAGCTACTACAACAACGCAAAATAAAGCTACTACAACAACGCAGGCGGTAACACCGCCGATAGGAAACAGCACGCAACCACAACAACAAAATACAGGCACTAATAATAATGCGGTAGTGGTAGCCGGTATAGGAGCAGCAAGTAATATACTTAGTAGCATGTTTGACGCTTTTACAGGAAATAGCAGTGTAGATAATTTAGCATTAGATACGCAGCCAAGCGAGCAGCCGAATATCGTAGATAATACAACAGTTGATTATACCACACCGGATACGATTAACACGGATAGCTTTAGCATAGACGCAACAGTGTAATTAATTTTAAAAAAATAATAAAATGAAATATCAAAATGTATTTATAATAGTAGTGGTAGCGGCGGTAGTAGGGATAATTCTTTACGAAGTGATGAAGAAGAAAAAATCGGTACAAGGTACAACAGGTACAACAGGTACAACAGGTGGTACAGGTACAACAGGTACAACAGGTACAACAGGTACAACAGGTAACGGTAATGACGTAGAGGACCATGCTGATGTACTACCTAATTGGGTGTCATACGGAGAACCACCCGTACCAACACCACCACCACCCGTACCAACACCACCACCACCCGTACCAACACCGCCACCGGCAGGGACAGGCGGTCAAATGGTAGCACCGCAAGGAGGACAACCTTTTACAGGTGGACGATCTCCGATTAGCGGCGGCGGAACTTCCGCAGGCGGTGGAGCATCCGCAGGCGGTGGAGCATCCGCAGGCGGTGGAGCATCCGCAGGCGGT
>Ga0007882_10002389_pt1 | contig 10507 bp, 2 predicted proteins | sample CryBogCBH12Aug01_FD_71195 | JGI IMG/M metagenome (GOLD analysis project Ga0007882, IMG submission 71195) | Freshwater microbial communities from Crystal Bog, Wisconsin, USA - CBH12Aug09.1 | ecosystem: Environmental > Aquatic > Freshwater > Lake | place: Crystal Bog, Wisconsin, USA | collected... | reverse complement strand
AAGTACTTAATGGCAATGTACTACCAGTCTGAACAGGAGGAATAGTATCTAATCCTTTTCTGAAACCAAGAACTACGGAAGGATAACCACCTACTGCAATACTTATTGTAGCACTATCTTCAAAGCAGGAATTAGATGCTCTTACTGTATAAATGTTCAACCCAATTTTCTTAGGTGTAGCTACAGGATTAGTAATACTATCACTGGTTAATGATGAATCTTTTGAATCCCATGCAAATACTGTTGCTCCAACTGATACTGCATTTAACTGAACTGACTGACCAATACAAATTGTATCAACTGTAGGTGTAACACTTAAAGTAATAGGTTGAATAACTTTTAGCAATACTGTATCGCCATAACCTGTACAACCATCACTTGCCTTACCCTGAACATAAATCAAAGAATTAGCAGAAGCATTTACTACATAGCTGGAACAATTAGCTGTAGAAGGTAAACAATATCCAATAGCAGGTCCCCACTGGAACTGAGTACCACCCGCAACAGGATCGTTACTACTTGCTGATAAAGTATCTGCTATACCACGACAAGCCTGTGGAGGATTTGTCTGATTGATAGCAATTACAGGAGTCTGATTTACTACAACAGAACCAGGATACTGTGTAAAACATCCAAAGATTGTACTTACAGTTAATGTATCCAGGTAAGTACCCGCAGCAGGATAAGTATTAGTAGCAGTAGTTCCTTTTACAGTAGGAGCATTAGAGAAAGTCCATACATAATCCTTAATAGGATCTGCACAGGTTGCAGTTCCTGTATAAGTAATTTCCTGACCTGTACATCCTACTACTCCATTGTAAGGATTAATTACGTGGGTAGTAATCTGAGGTACCGCATTTACTTTTACATTAACAGGAATATTGACAGTACTTGTACAACCACTTACAGCTGTTACCTGTAACTGAACAGTATCTTTATCACTTACAAAATAAGTATGAGAAGGATTCTGTATAGTACTGAAATTAGAAGCATTACCTATATCTCCAAAATTCCATCCCCAGATATTAATACCTGAACATGCTTTTGAAGTATCGGTAAACTGGAATGTAGCACTACCACAACTATTAGTATTAGTATTTACAAAAGCAAATCCAGCTTTTACAGAATCAATCTTAATTGTATCACCCATATTCCAACTCATAGAATATTTACAACCACCTTTGGAAATCAAATCTACACTTGGATAATAATTACCACAATTTCTGTAAGAATGATATACAGTTGGTGTATTCCATGGAGTAGAAACAGCAGGTGTACCATCACCAAAATGCCATAAATAAATGCTATCAACACCAGCAGCGTTCATCACCTGGAAATTAACCGGTGTAGCACCACAGATATAACCATGATCGTATCTCCAAACTGAAGCATAAGGACTTGTTACTACTACATATTCAGTATCGATATAAGCACAACCGCCAGCACTCTTTGTGCTTAGTGCTACAATATATCTTCCTGTGTCGGTATAAGTATGGGTAGCAACATTATCGCCAATGTTAATATCAGCCGCTGCTACACTTGGAGCATTAAAGAACCATTCCAAAGGAGGTGTAGGACTGCTTGGTGAATTATTTGTAAATGTAACTGTAGCAGGAAGACAGCTTGGCGTACTATTAGAAATAGTAAAGCTAGCTTTCTGAGTAGCCACTACTGTATATTTAACCTTGAAGGTATCGGAACAGAATCCAGGACCTGGATAAGGGTACGATAATGTTGTTCCCAGTATCATACTATCTGTACCTGGATTGGTAAATATAGTATAAGGATTAGGAACAGCAGCAGTAGGAGGTAAAGGCATTGTATTGCCAGTCTGACTGAATATCCATGAATAAGAAACCCCTGGAGTAGCAGTTGTATTTACAGGACTTACAGTATCACCCACACAAACAGTGCTCTTCACTAATTTAAAATTAGAAGCAGGTGTAAGATACATGTGTATTGTATCGTAAACTGTTTGACTGGTACAAGGATTAGATGCAGTAACTTTTACTATAAAAGTACCTGTATCAATAAAATTAATAGAATATATATCAGCAGGAATAAAAGTAGTTTTATTTGGTACTACAGGAGGAGTTGTATTAATCTTATACCACCAAAAGTCTATCTTATCTGCACCAACTGCGTTGTACAATATATCGGAAATATGTGGAGCACAAGCATACTGATCGGAATGAGATGGACTTGCAGTTAATTTAACGGCAGTGAAAGCAACGCTAATATTAACTGGCTTAGTACTATCCACACCACACTGATTATATACTTTCAGTACTACTTCGGAAGTATTAGGGAAAGTATGAATAACAGGTGCACCAGTATTTGGACCATATACTACAGTCAAATTAGTAGTATCTAAAGGATAATACCAATACCATTTTGCTGTATCTATCTGACCTATAGTAGTATTGTAGAAACTATCCAACAATGGAGCACATCCACTATAAGTAGAAGCGTAGAAAGAAGCATGAGGCTTAGCCAGAATCTTTACAGTCTGACAAGATTTAACTGTATCCTGACAAGCATTCCATGCTGATAAGCAAACAGTATAAATACTATCAGTACCTGTACCTGGTACATAATGGTATGTAACACTTGGTGTTTGATAAGTATTTGCAACATCACCTTCTCCTAAATCCCAATGCCAACCAGTATATACTCCCGGATTAGAAGTAGTATCGGTGAATGTAATATCAGTAGCGTTACAACTTGATAAAGTACTAGCTGTAAAACCAGGATTTGGATGAATACGGGTAAAGTAAGTATGTGAATGTACATCTGTACCACAACCATATAAACTAGAATCAACTAAAGAAACTATAGTAGCAGAACCGTAACTATTAATAGTAGATAACCCCTGAGTAGAGAAAGTGGTACCTGAAGTAGTATATACACCATTTACATACCAGTTAAATACATTAGCAGGATCAACAGGATAATTTGTAGTATCAATTTTTAAATCATTATTATTGATGGTATATCCTTTACAAACAGTATCCATGGTTGAAATCAAACCTGTAACAGGAGGCTGATGTACGCTGATTGTCATGATATTGCTAGGAAGACTAGCAAAAGGACAAGCAGATGATGATGTGAGACGTTTGTATTGAGTAGTTGCAATAGGACATATCTGAGTAGGTGGAGCATAATTCTGAGAAGTTGCTCCAGGGATACTTGTAAATCCACTAGGTCCACCAAGAGTTAATGACTGCCACTGATAAGAATAATTACCCCCACCACCAGAAGGTATAGAACCTAAAATAGCAGGTAAGCAGGTATTTTTACAAAATGCAGTATCATGCGTTAATATAGAATCATTTGCAAATCCGGCACCAATTCTGAATGTATCGGTTGATACAGCACATTTTGCATCATTATAAATAGTATAAATTAATGTATAAGTACCACTTGGTCCACTGAATATGAATTTATCTTTTGGAACGTACGATGTATCCAGTAAATTCTTAGGAGTACCACTTAAGAAATAGTAATTAACTCCAGGATGTGCTCCTACAGGAACACCACTGCCTCCAATAGTATCTAAAACAGTCCACATACCGGTTTCGTAAGGTCTGGTAGGATCTGTATTACCTTTTAATGGAATAAAAACTTTGGTAAGTCCTGTATAATTACATAATACAGTATCCAGACCTACATTAGCAGTAGTAACTAATGGTCTGTCAAATATTTTAACTGAGTCAGTTAAAGGAGGACAACCAAAACCAGCTGCAAGATTATTGCTGATAGACCAGTATGCTGTATATACATTTCCACCAGCTATGGAAGATATGGTTGCTGTTGGACTATTAGTTGGTGTAATTACTCCAACTGGAGTACCGCTTGTAGTCCAGATTCCATTCTCATTTGCTGCGGGAATAGTTGAATTCAATTGAACTGAAGAAGCATTACATGCGTAAATTGAATCATCACCCAGATTTGCTTTTGGAGGAGTAGGACCTGGAATAACAGACACTGTAATAGAATCATTTGGTGAAGAACATTTTCCACTTGCAAATGATATTGCATACACTATTTTTACAGAATCCAGTACTTTACTTGCATTAGTATAAGCAATATTGAAAGTACCCCCACTATTAGAAGTTGTTGTATTACCACATGCTGCAGGCCATAATCCCTGATTATATGGAGTTAAATTAGATCCAGGATACGCTGTCCAGCAATAAGTAGCTCCAGGAATATTTGTATTTACACTAATATTAGTAAAAGAGCCACTACAGATAGTATCCTTAGCAATACTTAAAGCAATAGTTGGATAAGGTAATATAGTATCTCTTACTGTAAATGTAGAACCTAAACATCCCTGTTTATTTATTGGTGTAACTAAATAATCAACTTCTCCCTGATATCCATTACTCAATAAAACATCATTTATGGTAGTACAAGAACCAGCACAATTTGTATTTCCTGTTACTATAGATTGTGGTGCAATAGGAATAACAGTTGAAGTCCAGGTATGTGTATTAGTAGGAAGCGAAGAAGTAAGACCCGGATTATAATTTAATTGTAATCCAGAGCAGGTAGTAAACCCTGTATCTCTGCCATTTACAATTGGCAATACTGTTACTCTACGGGTTGCAAAAGTATCAGGACATGCATCAGGTTGTAATTTAATTGCTTTGAACGTAATTGTTTTAGTGATATTAGCAAAAGGAACATTATTCCATGTAGCACTTAAGCCATTACCAAAATAGTTAGTTCCATCAAACCACGTTTCATTTGTAGTTAATGAGGCTGGTGAAACCACTCCGGTAAACTGTAAAAAAGATGTTCCATAACAAACCGAAGTATCTTTTTGAGGTATAGTAATAGTAGGTATAATTTGTCTGTTAAGATATAATTCAAAAGAATCAGTACTTACACCACATGTTGAAGAATAAGTAACATAAACCAGAAAATAACCATCCTGATTAGCAGGCGTATTAAAAGTTACATTAGGATATTGTTTTGTAGAATCTGTACCTGCATTAAAAGTATGTGTTCCATTAATATCTACAATGTGCCAAGAATATGGTGTAGCAGCTGCCGGAGTACCACCATAATTTGGTTTTACAACTGCATCAGATACAGGTAAAGTAACAGTTGGATCAAAACTAAATGTTTTACCAGTAGCATTATAGATACAAAAAGCATTTGTTTTTCCAAACCAGTTTGCAGAATGAGTTGATTTATTTCCATTAGGAAAAGACACCCCTCCATTACCATTTACAATTACTTTGTGTACTACAGTATCTGCTGCTGTACAGGCATTTGAACCTATTAAACGAAGATAATAAACTCCCGGCAGTGCCTGCTGAGTAAATACTACATTTGGAGCAAAATCTGTACTGTTGCCTAAAATGTTATAAGTACCAACAGGAACTGCATTTCCAAAAGCATCGGTAACATCCCAATTAAAATTCCATTTCTGTGTACAGGTAGAATCTGATAAATTATGCACAGCAACAGTTAAAGGAGAACAACCAACAATTGTATCCTGGGAAACCCCTGCAACATCAAACAAGAATTTTGCATTAGGTTTATTCTCCACCATTATCGAGTCTATGTACCCATTAGTAGAACAAGTATTATTGTTTGCAATCAGCTTTATCATATACTTACCAGGAATCAGGAAAGTATCTTTATGGTCGTAATGAGGTACATAACTTGGTATTACAGTACCTGTGCCACTTAATGTGGTACTACTATCCACAGCTGTAAACACTGCATTATTAATATTACCACAACCTACGTAAGCCTTATACCATACATAATATGCATTTCCAGTACAGGTAGAGTTTGTACCTCCATAAGAAGAATCTGTAAAAGTTATCTGACCATTATCAACTGAATTCCAGTAACAAACAGGTTTCGGATGAATATACTTAGCTTTTACCGAAGACCATATCTGAACAGTAGGAGTAGCTATAGGAAAGCTACAACTAGCACCTTGAAAAGGATTGGTTAATTTTGCTGTAATAGTCCAGTAGTGAGAGGGCGAAGTACAAGAAGAAGTGTCATAAATATGTTGTACCATCCCTGTATTATTCATCCACAGACTGTAACTGAAATTCTGTACTAGTTTAGTTTTAGGATCACCCCAGTTCACATTATATAAAAAACCAGGAAAGTTATTGATTATACCAAATTGCAATCCTGCCTGTATATTAGTCAGTTCGGGATATAAAGTTATTGTATCTCCTTTACATCCATTGGGTGAACTTTTCTTTGCAAGGTTAAGATTCCAGAAGGAGTTTAATACATAATAACTCTTAGAACTTGTATATCCATTATCGTCCTGAGATTTCATTAATAATGTATAGTAATTACCAGCCTTTATAGTTCCACTAGGAAAATTATATGTACCAAACTGACTAATTTTATCAGCAAAAACAATAGTAACTGTATTATTTAATAAAGTATAATCATTTTTAATTAAAATCACTGAATCATAACCAGTGCCAACAGTAATTTTTCCAATTGTGGAGTCTATAATTGAGATAGTAGTATCCGAAGGATTTCCTTTAGAATCTACAATTGCACCACAATACCCGAAAAATACAGCGGAATGAGTTGGGTCATAATTAAATACAGACCCATTAGCACCAATAGTAGCTAAAGATTTTAATTTAGGTGTACCTGTTCTTTTTTGGTAAAGAATAGGAATTGTTGCATCGGAAACTACAAATGGATAAGTAGAAATTACTTTCAACACATAGTTGGCTGAACTAACAGTACCATTTGCAATTTTAGGTATCATACCATTCACAAAAGCAGTATAAGGTACCTGTTTATTACTAAATGTATATCTCCCTATGATATTACCACCAAGACTATTAATAGCAGCATCGCTTGTATCGGTAATAACTGCATTTGCACTAGCAACTGGTATCAAAGCAAGTTTGAAATAGTTACTGTCAAAAGAATTCTTTAACGGATTGTAACCAAACCCATTATTACCCTGGGTATTTAAATCGATAGGAACAGTAATGTAGGCAGAATCAGGATATGTACCACCTACAAACAATTGTTTATTCACAGTAATTGTTTGTGAATGTACAATTGACATCATAGCCATGCACAAAATAAAAAACATCATTCCTTTCTTAGCACTCAATCTGATAGAGGTTATAGACTTCATTCTATTAAAATTTATAAAAGTTTCCAATAAACATTTTTTCTTATATATAACTGTAATCAAGCGTTATTGATATACAATAAGAGGCGTAAAATTATAGCTATTTTCCAAACGTAGATTACTTTAACATAATTAACGCTGCCTGATTTTTCATTTTATTTTAACATAAAATATTTGGAATCCATAACACCTTGATTATTAATACATTTCAACAAGTACAAATTTAACAGCCCACCTAAAAACTGATTAAAATCATATAATTGTTTTGTTAAGTATTTTATGCCAGCTACATGATTTTAACAAATTAATCCACTCAATGAAAAGAAATATAGTTTACTGACATTATAAAAATTATGGCTAAACTATTTTACACTATAAAGAACAGCGAATTATAACTCAATTACTTTAATATACTTTATCAATGTATTAATATTATAAAATGTAAGTTATTGATTAGTAATTACTTAACCGTTTATTTATTTACCTTGATTTTAGAGCTGAAGCTTATGCTTTTTGAGCGGAATACTATCTTTTTTTTTCAGAGTGTCATAGAAAACGTTTGTAAAGCCATCTGTTTTTTCGGAGTGCCATAGAAAATGTTTTCAATGTCATCCTGATTTTTCGGAGTCCCATAGAAAATATTTGCAAGCTATTGCTTATAGAGCGAAATGATCCTTCCAAAATAAATTTTTATTATTCCATTATTATATATCTGTGTAACTAACTGTTTTTTACAATGTATTATAATAATTACAATTGCATAGTTTAATAAATTTAATATCCATTTTCACAAGGTTTTAAATTGAATTTCTGTTAAATCAATGTCTGTAATCCACGTATTCCTATATCAGTTTCATATCAACGAAACTTTATCGAAATCGATTTAGTATTTAATTTTATAGTAGTATTGGTTTAAGTACTTACCTTTATCCTTTTTTAAGGATTGCATTTTTTCTGATAATTAAATTGCCTGTACTTTGACTATTAAAGAGTTTGCTAAGATTCTGAATATTTCTGCTGCCACTGTATCAAAAGCATTAAATGACAGCCATGAGATAAGTGCCACCACAAAGGCAAGAGTAATAGCATTAGCCAATGAACTTAATTTCCAACCGAACCCTCATGCAAGTAGTTTAAGAAAAAATAAGAACAAAACTATTGCAGTTGTAATTCCAGAGATCTCTAATAATTTCTTCTCAAAAGCTATTGATGGTATAGAATCAATAGCGCAGGAAAAAGGGTATCATACTTTAATATATCTGACACACGAAAATTATAAGAAAGAAGTAGGTGTATTAAAACACTTATTAAACGGACGTGTAGATGGTGTTCTGGCATCTATGTCACTGGAAACTGCTGACTATACTTATTACAATGAATTACTGGATAAAAACTTACCCTTAGTACTTTTTGACAGAATAAGTGATCAGGTTGAAACAGCCAAAGTTTGTACCGATGATTATCATGCAGGCTTTATAGGTACCAAACATTTATTAGATACCGGATGTAAAAAAATAAGTTTCTTAGCTTTCTCTGAATTTGCCTATTCCTGTTTAAGAAGAAAAGAGGGATACATAGATGCACTTAAAGCATATAACATTGATTTTGATGAATCATTAGTAGTGAATTGTACTTATGATATGGTTTCCAACTTTTCATTACTCAATAACATTCTGAAGAAAAGAAAAAAGGTAGATGGCATTTTCTCTTCTGCCGAGAATTTAGCAATATTAACGTATCAGATATGTAGTGAATTAGCTATACAGATACCAAAAGAAATAAGACTTGTAAGTTTTTCAAATATGCAGCTTGCATCCTTTATGAGTCCTTCCCTTACTACTATTACTCAACCAGCATTCGAGATGGGGAAAGAAGCCGCCCTTACTTTATTTAAAATAATTGATAAGCCCAGAACAAATTACAAAGATGTTTTTATAGAAATGAAATCAAATCTTTTTATTCGTAACTCTACAAAAAGATATTAAACACCCAAAGCAATTTTTCAGCTTTATAACAAGAAGTATTTACGAAAGACTACTATTACAAAACAGCAAAATATTTGTATTCTCCTGTATTAATAATTCATAATTCTTAATTCATAATTAATTAATGTCTGTGCATATTAAAAGGCACTACAATAATTGGTACTACAGAATGCCTGATAATATATTCTGCTGTACTACCTGTCAGCAGATGCGACAATCCTGTTCTTCCATGTGTTCCCATTATAATAAATGTGGTATGTTTCTCTATAGACAAATCAATTATATCTACTTTAGGATCACCAATGAAGGATACAATATCAGTAGTTACATCTTCATGTCTTTCTTTTACTTCCTGTAATGATTTCTGTGCAATATCTTTTCTTGCTTCCCACATATCTTCAAATACCTGACCTGTATCCATCGGCACATATTCTATAAATTTATTGATGATAGTTACCAGCGTAACAGATGCACCAATCTTCTTAGCCAGCGTATATCCTACCTTTTCTACCTCAGGGGTAAACTTACTAAAATCAAGCGCTATCAGTATATGATTCATAATATATTAATTAATTATTCAATATTCCATTCCATTTCTTCTTCTGTAACTACAGGTTTCTTTTTGTTTTTAAACATGATTAATAATGGTATCAGAAAAAGGAAGAATAATCCCAGATAAGTAAATAAATCTTTGTAAGTTAAAAAAGTAGCCTGCATAGTAACACTTCTGGAGATTAAGTTATATGCATTCAGCGTAGCAGTATGTAAATCGAAACCTTTATTCACAAAAGCTCCTGTCATCATCTTTAGCCTTTCCTGAGTAGCAGGATTACTATCTGTAACATTTTCAATTAAGTAAGCATAATGTTTGCTGTTATCTATGCCAATAAATGTGGTAATTAAAGCAATACCGATAGAACCTCCCAACTGACGTACCATATTACTTAAAGCAGTACCTTGAGGAATTTCAGTACCCTCCAGATTAGATAATGAGATAGTAGTAAGGGGAATAAAAATAAGTCCCATTGCAAACCCTCTGATGATTAATGGCCAGAAAAAGTCATGAGCTCCTACTTGTGTATTCAGAAATCCCATACTATAACAGAAAATAAAAAACAATAGTAATCCCATTCCTGCATATACTGCAGGATGTACCAGTTTTCGTTTGAGTAACATTCCTATTACAGGCATCATAAATGCTGTAGCAAGACTACCTGGCAACATTATAAGACCAGTCTGCATGGCAGTAAAACCTAATAGACCCTGACAGAATATAGGTATAACTAATGTAGTTCCATACAAGCCAAAACCCAGTACAAAATTGAATAAGGTACCTGTAGCAAAAGAGCGATTATTGAACAAGCGCAGATTA
>Ga0007882_10002387_pt1 | contig 10516 bp, 11 predicted proteins | sample CryBogCBH12Aug01_FD_71195 | JGI IMG/M metagenome (GOLD analysis project Ga0007882, IMG submission 71195) | Freshwater microbial communities from Crystal Bog, Wisconsin, USA - CBH12Aug09.1 | ecosystem: Environmental > Aquatic > Freshwater > Lake | place: Crystal Bog, Wisconsin, USA | collected... | reverse complement strand
GCCGACCGCGCCGCCGCATAATTTGGCGCGACGCTTGGGTAATCCGATGCCAGATCCCAATGTGCCCGATAATCAGCGATGGAAAGCCCGTGTTCCGCGGACAGATGCCGCTTGAGCATCTTCATCGGTTTCCCGCAGTTCAAACAGATGATTGCATCCGGGGTGATCGATTTCTTGAGGGGCACGGCGGGTGTTGCAACAGCATGGACCTCAGCCGAAGACTCGGTTGCGACGGTTCGCAGACAACCGTATACCGTCGAAATAATGCTGCTCAATTGATCTGCCGGAACAGTGTTATTACTGACATAGGCGGCGACGACTTCAGTCGTCAGTGTCAGCAGTTCGCCGTTATCTTGCTCTGACATCGTTGTCTCCAACTTTATTGTCTGTGTGGTGTGACATGACCTAGGGTGAAGGTCAACCAACGTAATGAGTAGCGCCCTGATGTATCATAATTGAGCCGATCCAGAAATTTCTTCGGCCAAAATCACCTCACCCCACGTCTTATTTGTATGGATACCAGCAACCCACTTGCGGATCGTGTGGTTTGCCTTGGGTGAGATCAGAAATGCACGCGATGAAAAATGTTATTCAATTTGCGCATTCGCCAAATGTATCGTCCTGTAATGCGGAGTGTTCCTGATTGGAAATGGGTTCCGTCAGCACCCGAACCGAAGCCCTCATCGACCGTGTTGCAATGGCCTCGGTCGGAAATCAAAGGCCAAGCGCGGACGAAAGCCAAAGACGGATAAAGCCATACACGTGCGTCGTTTGGATCAAGGCAGTGGATCCGAGGAGCAAGGCGAAGTTCCGCCGTCTGCCCAGAGTTGATCGGGCATTCGCCTTCACCGCAGACGCCAATAACTCAGTTCGATTGTCAAAGCAGCAGGCGATTTTGCCATGACATACCCCGCCCAATGCAAAGTGCTCGGCCGTTGGCTGATCTTCGCCAGCGACACCTGGGATGAGGATTATCTCGACCTCCTAGAACACGCGGCCATCGCACTCGGGGCAGAAAGTCGCGGTGAGTTGGCGGTTGGTGATATCCAGGCGTCACTGGATCTCGAATACAGCCGCTCTGTCGCCCTCTTTCGATTTGCGGGTTTCAACGAAAAAGATGAGATGACCGGCTCTGGATTGGCCGAACTTGGCGACGATGGCAGTCTTGAAATCCAGCTATCCTTCGACAATGGCGATGATGTGCTTCTCACCGTGCGGCGAGACTGGCTCTTTCAACTGCCCGCAGTTCAACTCGGCTTTACCCCCAGCAAATCCAGCTTGGCGCTTTCCAGAGACGCCTTGGCTATCTCGAGACCCTGATTGCCGGGGCGCTCGCTTAGCAACTCCTCGATCTGCTGGAGGGCTCGGTCGATCTTGGCGAGGATTGCGGTGGTGATATCGGTCATGGCCGTGTATGTGACCATGTCTATGCAGGGAACTTCTGGGCCTCACAGCGATTACATGGGGTACGGCGTCAACCTGAACGCCCTGTGCGGACTTACAGCCCGGGCAGCCTTTCCCGGCGAAGAACCGTTTGGGACAGGTACCAACTATACGGACCACGTGATGGTTCCCACGCATACTCTGTTCGGCATCATGGCCGCCCTGCTGGAGCGAGAGATGTCCGGACAGGGACAGGCGGTGGCGATTTCGCAATTGGAAGCGTCGCTCAACCTGGTGCCAACCGATGCCATGGCTTTCGCGGCAAACGGCGCGACGCTGCCACCTCTGGGTCTTGCCGACGCGGAGGGCGTGCCGCACGGCGTGTACAAGACCTTGGGCTATCGCAGTTGGATCGCCATAGCGGTCTTTTCCGACGCCGAATGGGACAGCCTGCGCAAAGCAATGGGTGATCCGCAATGGGCCATGGCCGACGATTTCGCTACCGTCGAAGCGCGTCAGAGAAACCGTGCAAGGCTCGATGCCGGGATTGAGCAGTGGGCATCCACGCAGTATGGCGACTGGCTGGCCGACAGCCTGTTGCGACAGGGGGTCAAGGCGGGCGTTGTCAAGGATGCGCGCCAGGCGATCGAGGACGAGCATCTGCGGAGACGCGGATTCTGGAGCTATCTCGACCATCCTGTTGTGGGAAGGACGCTGTACAACCGGGCGCCGATCACCTTCTCAGAAACTCCTGTGGCCATGAAGACCGCAGCACCATTGATCGGTCAGCACACCATGAGCGTCCTGACGGCGATGCTTGGGTATTCGGAAAATGAAGTTGACGAACTTACCGAGCAGGGTGTGCTGGTCTGATGGCCATTTACTTTCGAGCCCTTGGCGCCCCTCAGTGGCGAAGAGGTTCTAACCATCTTTCGGGGCGTGGTTCCCTTTAAAGGTTAGCTGGAGCAATGAACGGCCGGACTGGGTCAACTTGAGCCAGCCGAGTTCAACCCTCTGACCGGATAAGGCCAATCCTGCTTAATCACAGATCGCCCCTGACAACTTAAGCTGACCCCTGTTACAATCGGCTCTTAGTTTGGCGCCTGGGAGAGTCTCTTATGACAAGACTGAGCAGCCTGGTTATAGCGAAGGCAACTGCCTCCATGCTCGGTTCGGAGACGGCGTTCAGCGAACAGATCAAGTGAAACTCCATCATCTTCGCTATTTCGTCGCTATCGCCGGTGAACAGAGCATCGGCGCCGCAGCGAGGTCCCTGAATGTCGCCCAACCGGCGCTGTCGCGCAGCTTACGCGAACTGGAAAAGACATTGGGCGTGCCGCTTGCCGAGCGCCATGGCAGCGGCATAGCGCTGACCGCGGCCGGTCAGATTTTCCTGGTCAGGGCGACCAGGATCCTGGAGGAATTGCGCCGCAGCCAGGAAGAGGCGGCGCAACTTCGCAGCGAATATCAGGGCTGCCTGACCATCGGCGTCTCCGCCTCCGTATTGGTGGTGCTGCTGCCGCAGATCTACCGCACCTTCCGCCGAACATTCCCTGCGATCGAAGTCAAGATTTTCGAAACCATGTTCCCCCAGATCGAACCCAAGCTTCGCAATGGCACGCTGGATTTCTTTATCGGTCCGCGCCCCAACCAGCCGATTGATCGGGGCTTTCAGATGGAAAGCCTGTGGCAAGGCGAACGGGTGGTCGTCGGGCGGAAAAACCACCCTTTGGCGGACAGTGAAAGTCTCTCCGCACTACTTGACGAGGAATGGCTGGTCATCGGTTTGCATGACAGTAGCATCGATGAACTGGAAGAAATATTTTCGCCGTTTGGCCTCCCCTCCCCCAAGAATTACACCTTCGCCAGCACCCTGCTCAGCATACATACGCTGATCATATCGAGTAACGCAGTGTTCCCGGTTCCAAAAATCTGCATGAGTTCTCCGTTGATGGAACATTCCGTGGCCGCTTTTCCGCTCAAGGAAAGGTTGTCACCGACGGAAATTGTTCAGATCAAACGGGCAGATCTTCCCCTCACCCCGGTTGCAGACCATTTTTCCACCCTGCTGCAACGATCGGCCGCCCATCTCCTGTCGAGCATGAAATAGCTTAACTCTGGAGGCCGATCAACTCGGCCAGGCGATCGGGATCATTGCGCAACGCCATCGACGCGCCTGACCAGGCGACCCGTCCGCGATCCAGCACCACCGCCCGTTCAGCGAATTCCAATGCCAGATCTGCATGCTGTTCGACCAGGATGACGGCGAGATGCCCCTCGCGACTGATCCGGTGCAAGGCGTCGACCAGCAGATCAACAATCACCGGCGCCAATCCCTCGAACGGTTCGTCAAGTAACAGCAGGAGCGGATTGCCAACCAGGGCACGCCCCATCGCCAGCATTTGCTGCTCGCCGCCGGAGAGCTGATTGCCGAGATTCCTGTGCCGCGCCGCCAGTCGCGGGAACAGCTCATAGACCCGGTCGACGGTCCAGGCGCCGGTGCGCACCGCCACCAGCAGATTTTCATGAACACTGAGCGAGGGGAAGATTTCCCGCTCCTGTGGGACATAGCCGATGCCCTGCCGCAGCCGGTGATGCACCGGAACCTTGCGCAGATCCAGCCCGTTCAGGCGACCCAGGCCGCCATGGATGTTGGTCAGTCCCATGATCGAGGCCAGCACCGTGGTCTTGCCGACCCCATTGCGGCCCAGCAGGGCCAGGCGCTCGCCCGCCGCCAGCGACAGCGAAATCTCCTCGATGGCGATAGTACGCTCGTAACCCGCGGTCAACCCGTCAACAACCAGCAGGTCAGTCATGATGTCGTCGCCCCAGATAGACATCTCGCACACGCTGGTCGGCGCGCACGGTCTCCACCGGCCCTTCGACCAGGACACCGCCGTCCACCAGAACCGTCAGCGTTTCGGCGAAACGGAAGACCAGCTGCATGTCATGCTCGATGACCAGCACGGCGATGTCGGCCGGAAGCTTCATCAATATTTCGAACAGGCGGGCGCTTTCGCCGGAGGCAATGCCGGCGGCCGGTTCATCCAGCAACAGAACCTTCGGCCGCAGGGCCAGGGCCAGGGCGATTTCCACCAGCCGGCGCTGTCCGTAGGCGAGAGAATCGATCCGGGCCGCCGCCAGGGGAAGCAGATCCAACCTTTCCAGCAATTCGGCGATCGGGTCGCTGAGCCCCGAGCGGCCAGCATGGCGCCCCCACAACCGCCCGTCGCGCCGCCTTACCGCGGCATCGGCCAAACCGAGGTTCTCGGCCACGCTCAGGCCGTTGAACAGCGAATTGATCTGAAAGGTGCGGACCAGGCCCCGCCTTACCCGCGTCTCGGGGGACGCGGCGGTGACGTCCTGGCCGAACAGGGCGATCCTGCCGGCGGTCGGCCGCAACAGGCCGGTGATCTGGTTCAGCAGGGTGGTCTTGCCGGCGCCGTTGGGGCCGATCAGGGCATGGCGGGCACCAACGCCCAAGGTCAGGTCGATATTGCGGGTCACCGCCAGGGCGCCGAAATTTTTGCACAATCCGGTGATTTCGAGGGCTGGGACGGTCATCCGGGTCGCCGCCAGCGACCACTCAGGGTCTGACCCAGTCCGACCAGGCCTTCGGGGGCGAAGCGGACCACCAGGATCATCAGCCCGCCCAGGGCAAACAACCAATTGAAGGGATCGATGGCCGCCGCCCGGTCGGAAAAGATGACGAACACCACCGCCCCGCAGATGGCGCCGTAAAGCCGGCCGACACCCCCCAGCACCAGCATGATGAGGACGTTTCCCGACAGGCTGAAGGCGAGATTGTCGACCGAGGCCATCCCCGTCACCTGCGCCGTCAGACCGCCGGCGACACCCGCCAGCGCCGCCGAAACGGTGTACAGGGTCAGCAGGCGCAGGGTCACCGGCACCCCCAGCAACCGCATGCGGACGGGGTTCTGGTGGATGCCCTGCACGGTCAGGCCGAACGGCGAGTTGACGATCACCCGACACAGCAGGAAGGCCGCCAGCAGCACCGCCAGGCTGTAGAGATAGGCCGTGCGGCTGGCCAGATCGAAGCGGAACAGCCCGAGAAGCGGGGCGATCTTATAGCCGCTGAGACCGTCGTCGCCGCCGGTCAGGCCCTTGGCGACGGTGGCGAATTCCTGCAGCATCGAAGCGATCGCCAGGGTCAGCATCATCAAAGTGAGGCCGCGGGTGCGCAGGATCAGTGCCCCGGAGAGCAGGCCGGCGACCGCCGCCGCCCCACCCGCCGCCGCCAGACCGCCAAGCGGTTCGGCCGACAGATGCAAGGCGCAGAGGGCCGCCGCATAGGCTCCGACACCGAAAAAGGCTGCATGGCCGAGGGTGGCGATGCCGCCATAGCCGAGGGCGAGATCCAGGGACAGCGCAAACAGGGCCATGATGGCGGCCGTCGTCGCCAACGAAAGGTATTTGGGAAACAGGAAGAAGGCCAGCAGCGCCCCGCCCCACAAAGCGAGGTCATAGCGGCTGGGGAGATAGGATGCGGCGCGCCTCACCGCGGCCTCGCCAGCAGTCCCTCGGGACGGACCATCAGGATGGCGACGATCAGCAGATAGATGACGAAGCCGCCCGCCCCCGGCAACAGATAGCGTCCGAAGGTATCGACGACACCGATCACCAGCGCCGCCGACAACGCCCCCTTCAGGCTGCCCGGGCCGCCCACCGCCACCACCACCAGGACCAGGATCAGATGTTTCAGGGCATAGGTCGGCTCGAGCGGCAGCATCTGCGTCCCCAGAACGCCGCCGACCGCCGCCAGGCCGCAGCCGGCGATGAAGGTGACGGTGAACACGGCGCGGACATCGATGCCGGCACATTGCGCCATGCGGGGATTGTCGACGGCGGCACGCAGCCTGGCCCCGAACAGGGTCCGCTCGAGAACCAGCCACAAGCCGCCGCCGATGGCCAGGCTGATGGCCAGCAGGAAGGAGCGCCAGGCCGAAATGGCGACCCCCTGCAATTCGACAACGCCGGCCAGGTCACCGGGCACCGGCAGGGTATGCAGTTGCGAGCCAAAGCCGAGATTGACCGCGGCGACCATGACGAAGGTCAGGCCGACCGTCATCAGCACTTGGCCGAGTTCACTGCGGCCGTAGACCCAGCGGTAGACGGTTCGTTCCAGCACCGCCCCGACCGCCATGGTTGCCACCACCGCCGCCGGCAGGGCGGCCAGCACACCGAGACCGAAATGGTGCATCAGGGCGAAGGCGAAATAGCCGCCGAGCATGGCAAATCCGCAATGGGCCAGGTTGACGACCCGCATGACACCAAGGGTGATGGTCATGCCGGCCGACACCAGGAACAGGATCATACCGAACGAGATCCCGTCGATGGCCAGGGTCACCAGGGTCCTGATCACAGCGGCCAACGACGGAACCGGTCATTCCGGATTGAGTTCAAGCCACGGCTCCTTCACGTCGGGATAGGTGAAGATGGCCCTGGCAACCATGCCGTCGCCGGATTTGACGATCTTGCGAATATAGATGTTCTGCACGAAGTCGCGGGTCTTGGGGTCGATCGACACCGGACCGCGCGGACTTTCCCAGGCGAAGCCGCGGACGCTTTCCATCGCCTTGGCGGCGTCACGCTTGCCGTTGGTGGCCTTGATCATCTGGGCCAGCACGCGCATGCCGTCATAGGCCTCGATGGTGCCCATCTGCGGCAGCCCGGCCGGACCGTAGCGCTTGGTCAGTTCCGTCACGAAGCTGCGATTGAGCGGCGTGTCGAGATCCGGTCCGTAAATGAAGGCGGATTCGGTACCCAGCGCCGACTCGCCGATCGCCGGCAGATCATCCTCTTCCATCTCACCCGTGCCATACCAATCGATCCCGGCGCTTTTCAGGCCCCGCTCGGCGAAACCCTTGGCCATGGCGATCGACATCGGGCCTTTCGGCATGAAGACGAACATGCAGTCCGGCGCCAGGTCCTTGACCCGCTGCAAATAGCTGGAGAAGTCGGCGGTTCCCAGGGGGACCTTGATCACCCCGGCGATTTTGCCGCCGCCGGTGGTGAACCCATGGGTGAAGGCGGCGATGCCGTCCTCGCCGGGCGCGAAATCGGCGACCACGATGGCGGCGTTCTTCTTTCCTTGCTTCAATGCCCATTTGGTCATTGGAATGGCGACCGACCACAAGGTGTAACCGACGCGCACCATATAGGGTGATTTGCGCAACAGCGCCGAGGTGCCGGTATTGAAGACGATTACCGGAACCTTTGCCTCATTGGCGACGTCGATGACCGACATCGCCTCGGGCGTCATGGCAATCCCGGTGATGTACTGCACCTCGTCGCGGGTCACCAGTTCCTGGGCCAACTGATGCGCCCGCTGCGGTACGGCGCCGGTGTCGCGGTAGATCATGGTGACGGTATGGCCGCCGAAAGTGGCGCCATTCACCGCCAGATAGGTCTCGACCGCCTCCTTGAAGCGTCGGCCATGCTCGGAATAGGCGCCGGAAAACGGCGCGATGAGACCGACCTTGATCTCGTCTGCACGCACAACAACAGGCGCTGCGGTTGAAAAAAGAACTGCTGCGAACAGCAGAATCGACCATCTGGTGAATATTCCAACAGGCATTTTCCCCTCCCTATTTTTATAATACATTATTGTTCATATAACTTGGTAGGACGTTTACTCTCCTCGATCCGCAGCGTTTCCAGACATTACGCCTGGACGCTAAGAATTCTTGACCTGAGTGCCGGATAAAGGCTGGCAGCGTTTTCGAAGGCCAATCTGTCGCGGTCGGCATCGCTCAACCGCGAATATCTTTGGACATCCTCGATGGCCGGCGCGATCGACCAGGCCGGCATGAACGGTATGTCGTAACCGCTCAGCAACTGTGACACCGGAACCAGTCCCAGCAGGGCATCCAACTGGGTGACCGAGGTCGAGCCGGTGAGATCATAATAGAACGACGCGAAACCGGCATGGATCTGCTCGGCCGAGAGCGGCGTGCGATCGCGGCCAGGCCCGAAATGGGTCTCCAGAACCTGAATGCGATGGAGAAGATAAGGCACCGTTCCGCCGGCATGCGCCGAGATCATGTTGATCCTGGCGAAGCGCTGTTTGCGGCCGCTCAGGACCATATTGGTCAGCATCCGCGTGGTATCGAACATGAATTCGAGGATGGCGACATTGAGGCCGAGATCGACCGGCCGCGAGGCACGCGCGATGGTCGGATGGATGAACAGGGTCACCGCCCGCCGGTCCATTTCCTCGAACCACGGATCAAAACCTGCCTCTCCGAGATAGACGTCGTTGATGCTGGTGCTGGTGGCGACGCCGTCCAGTTTCAGCACGTCCAGGGCATAGGCCATCTCGTCCAGGGCGCCGTCCGTCGTCCGCCCGGGAAGGGTGGCCAGGGCGGCGAAGCGGGTGGGAAAACGGCTGACGATCCCGGCCAGGGTTTCGTTGATGCGCCGGGCGATGTCGCAGGCGGCCTGACCCTCGGCATGATTGGCGGCATCCGGCACCGACAACACCGAAGCGGCGATACCGTGGCGATCCATCACGCTTATGGCATGCTCGGGCGACCAGTCGGGAAGTTGGTCCAGCGGCGGCCCTTGCCCGATATGGGTCACGGCGTGCGAATGAACGTCGATCCTGCCGGGTCCTGTCGCCATCGGGCTGCTTCCTTTCCCAGGGCCGGTCCCGCCGTCCCTTTATTCTTTTACATCGCCAATTATTCGATAGAGTAAAAGCCTTGTCGCAAAAATGGGAGGTGACGGAATCATTCGCGCCCCCTCAGAAAAACTATCCCCATGAAACTGAGCCAGATCCGCGACGTCATTGCCATCGTTGAACACGGTAGCCTGCGGGCGGCGGCCCAATGCCTGGGGCTGGCGCAGCCGGCGCTGACGCGCAGCATACGGGAACTCGAACACGAACTCGGGGTTTCGCTGTTCGAACGCCAGGCCCAGGGCATGCGCCTGACCGCCATGGGCGAGGTTTTTATCCGGCGGGCCCGCGTAGTGCAGGCGGAAATTCAGCGTTCGCGCGACGAGATCGACCAACTCAAGGGATTGGGGCTCGGCACTGTGTCGCTTGGCCTGTCGATGGCCTCCAGCATCGCTTTGCTGCCAGGCCTTTTGCGGCCGTTCTCGACACGCTTTCCGGGCGTGCGGTTGAGAGTCACGGAAGGCCTGTTTCCGGAGCTGCGCGCCAAGATCGCCGAGGGCGAGATCGACTTTTACGTCGGGCCGGTGGTCGAATCTCCTCAGCCCCGCGAGTTCCTGATCGAACACCTGATCGACAACGAAAGGATCGTTCTCGGGCGCGTCGGGCATCCGTTGCGGGGCGCCCGCACGCTGGTCGAACTGGCCGATGCCGGCTGGGTCGGCATCTCGCTGGCCGCCAGCGGCACCGCCGAACCGCAGGCCCTCTTCCGGGCCGCCGGCCTGCCGCCGCCCCGCATCGATATCGAAACGCAATCGGCCCTCAGTACGATCATGATCGCCGCCACCAGCGACCTCCTGGCCATGCTGCCGCGCCTGTGCCTGCGCTATCCTGGAGTGGACAATCTGCTCGAGCGTATCCGGGTCGACCGGGTGAGCGCGCCACCCATCTGCCTGGTGCGGCGGGCGGCGCTGCCGCTGACGCCTGCGGCGGAGTTTCTGTCCGACCTGGTCCGCCGCGCGGCGGCGGCCGAGCAGCAACGCTCTCAGACGGAAGCGTGAGCCGCCCCATACCCATCCGGCATGACCAGCATAAAATGCCCATTTGCGGCAATTGACCCCACTCCTTATCATTTTGAGACTTGGGTGGGGTACTCAGTAACTCCAGTTTAGAATCAAATAATGGGCGCTTTTACATTGCGCCTGGAGGGGATGACGCATGTCCAGGATTCACCACGCCACTATTATTTCTTTGACGCTGGCCGCCGCCGCGGCGATTGCGCTGCCGGCCGCGGCGCGCGAACCCGGCGCTGCGTTTCAGTATCCGGTCGGCACCAGCCTGGGTACACCCCTGGGCGCCAATCCGCCTCCGGGCGTTTATCTGAGCAATGTCGCCAATTATTATGCCAACAGCAGCACGGCGGCCAATTCCTCGGTGGCCAAGCCCGGCGTCAATCTGACGGCCTTCGCCGAAGCGCCGAAGTTTGTCTGGAGCACA
>Ga0007882_10002386_pt1 | contig 10516 bp, 9 predicted proteins | sample CryBogCBH12Aug01_FD_71195 | JGI IMG/M metagenome (GOLD analysis project Ga0007882, IMG submission 71195) | Freshwater microbial communities from Crystal Bog, Wisconsin, USA - CBH12Aug09.1 | ecosystem: Environmental > Aquatic > Freshwater > Lake | place: Crystal Bog, Wisconsin, USA | collected... | reverse complement strand
CGGCGTAACCAAGAATCAGCCGAGGCACGTGAGGGGCGACAGATTAGTGGCTGTCGCCTTTTCGGCTGTTTAACCAACCCCAACCAACGGCTGTGGGGAGTGGGAGGTGGCTAACTGCCATCTCTCACTTCGCATGGCCATAAAGGAGAAACATGTCCACCCTGAAGGAATTAGCTATCAGTCGCGAACACTGGTCGTACAGCAGCTTGAACCAGTTCCTCAACATCTGTTCGTTGCAATGGGCGTTTCAGCGCTACTACAGGCTCAAGCCCGAGTTCGTATCTGTCAACCTGGCGTTCGGGAGTGCGTTTCATCGCACCTTGGAAGCCATCTCACTCCAACGCTTGGAGCACCAGATTCTGGCTGAGCCAGCCGCTCGTGATCTGTTTGCGGATTTCTGGGAGCGCCAGCTCCAAGAAGATCCCAATGTGCGGTTTGATGAAGACCAAGATGCCGAGAAGTTGAGTGAGCAAGGTCGTGGCTTAGTGGCTTGTTACCGTAACAGCATTGATCCAAGTGAGGAAGTCGTCTCGATTAACCAGGCATTTTGTGTGCCGTTAATCGACCAAGCTGGTGTGGTGCTTGATAAACCGTTAATCGGCGAGTTCGATCTGGTGGCCCGTCAAGGTGACCAACCGACCATCATCGACTGGAAGAGCAGTGCCACCCGCTGGAATCCAAGCAAAGCGCATCGGGCCATGCAACCAACGCTCTACCTGTATGCCTATGACCAGAACAATCATGCCGGTGCGTTGCCAGCATTCCGTTTCGACATTGTGGTCAAGAATAAGACCCCTGTGTTCGAGCAGCATGTCACGAAACGTGGACCGGACGCGTTTCAGCGTGTGCTCGAGAAAGTGAAGCTGGCGGAGAGCATGATTGCCAGTGAGCACTTCTGTCCGAGTGAGGAAGGCATGTTCTGTAAAAGCTGTCCGTTTCAAGGTGCCTGTAAAACCTGGCATCGCGAAAAGTCGAAGTTGATCAGCGTGGCATCTCAAGCCGCGTGATCGTTCCGTCGTCGTTAACCCCAAAACCAAACCAAAAACAGAAGGAGTGTGTTCGTATGAGTAAGAAACCTAGTGTCGTTACCTGTTGGAATGTCGTTGAAGCCGTCCTAAGCAGTACCAATCGTGCGTTGTTACATGGTCCCCCAGGCACAGGCAAAACCTTTGCCGCATGTCGGCTGGGGCTTAACGGTGACCAGCAGAAGGTGTTTAGCATCACCTTAACCGAAGAAACCCCTGCCGCTGAACTGCGTGGGCATTACATCCTCAAAGATGGCAAGTACGTTTGGCATGATGGCGCCGCCATTGCTGCCTGGCGGTGTGGTGGCCGACTCATCATCAATGAGATCCAACGCGGTGGACCTGATGTGCATTCACTGTTGCTCAACATCACGGATGACCTCGAGATCGCCGAGATGGATCTGCCCAGTGGTGAGAAAGTGAAACCTGCCAAGGGGTTCATGTGTGTCGCCACGATGAATGGTGATCCACGCGAGTTGCTCGATCCTGCGTTGTTGGATCGGTTCCCTGTCAGCATTCACATCGATAAAGTCCATCCCGAAGCAATCAACCAGCTGCCCAATGATGTCCAACAAGCGGCTGAGAAGACCGCCTTGATCGAAGAGGAAGAACGTAGGATCAGTGTGCGGGCTTGGTATGCGTTTGCCAGGTTGCGTGAGAAGCTGATGCAATCCCTCGATGAAGAGCAGGCGGTGGATTACGCAGCCAGAGCGGTGTTCAACAGTCGGGCCAGTGATGCCTTGGATGCGCTCAAGATCGCGAAGTCGGAGGCGGGATGAATGCTTCGCCTGCGTATCCACTGCCAGAAGTGGTGGATCAATCACGGCGGAAGCGCTGGTTGATCGAGCAATCAGGTAACATCACACCCAGGGCTGAGCTAACGCATGGAGTGTTGATTGTGCCACTCGACCAGTCGGATCAATCCAGGTTCATGCGCGATCATGAGCTGGGGCATGTGCACTGGAGTCCTAAGCGACCTGACCAGCAAGCCCTCAAGAACAAGTTAAGTCCTGATGTGCTGGCAGCCGTGGAAGACCTGCGGATCAATACCAAGTTGAGTGAATCAGGGGTTGATACCAGTGCTGGTGGTTGGTCCAAGCCTGTATGTACTGCACTGGCCAAGGATGTACTGCGTCGCAAGGATGCACGGTTGCTGGTGCTGATGGCAGTGGCGGCAACTGGTAGTGGTGTCATGGAAGCGGTCTTCGGTGAGGTCTTGCAAGATGATCCCATCGGGGCTTCAGCGTTGGAGATTGCGCGACTGGCTCGCAATGCCATGTGGAGTACGTCGGTGCCAAAGTTCAGGGATACCGTCCGTGTCAGCAAATGGCTGCAGGCATTACTTGATGCAGGCAGTGCACCAATGCCCAGAATGCCAGGGATGTCGCGAGCAAGTGATGGTGGTGCAGGTCTGGTCTCGGTGCTCAAGATCGCCAAGGAGCAAGGCACATCACGACGGTCCACGCGGCGGATCCCCTGGGGCAAGCTGGTGGTTGATCATCCACCCAGGAATCATCGAGTCGCGGGTTACCTGGGTAAACGAAATCGGTCGACGGATGAAGGGAGTTATCCACGGCAGCTACATCGGCTGTTGATTGACGGGAAGATATTCCGTCATACCCGCCGAGGTCGTGGTGGTGCTGTATTGATCGATGGCAGCGGTTCCATGCAGCTCGGCAACGACGACATCCAGAAGATCCTGAATGCCGCGCCTGGTTGCACGGTTGCGGTCTACAGTGGCAACACCCATGATGGTGTGCTGCGTGTGCTGGCTCAAGATGGTCGGCAGGTGGATAAGCAGTTCATTGGTGCGCCTGCTGGTGGTGCCAATGTGGTTGATGGGCCTGCACTACAATGGCTGAGCAAGCAAGCCAAGCCGAGGATCTGGGTCAGCGATGGCCAGGTCACAGGTGTACACGACAGGATGAGTGCGATCAACACCCTGGAGTGCGTGGGATTAACCCGTCGTCACCAGATTGCCCAGGAAAAGGATATGGGTAAGGCCGTGAAGTTGTTGAGCAGAATGGGTCGGCCGAGAAGTTAGGTTGTAAAAACAAAAGGGATTCGCGTCCCTTTTGTTTAGCGGTCAGAATATATAACCGCTTATTTTCATTCTGAGTCCTGTCTCTACGCCTCAGACCAACACCACAGGTGGCTCTAAATAGCGAGGTCATGTCACATGGAGCCAGTGGACCAGAAAAATAGCGGTACAGATGGTATGAAAAAGTAAGCATTCATCTATGTATTTGTAACAGAAACTTCACAGCTTAGCAGTTAAGTCGTCACAGAAGTGCATAACAGTCAGGCTCATGATGTTTAATGATAGTCACCTCGTTTTTCACGATACGAGCATTCAGCCAGCCACTGAATGGAGCGTAAATTTGCAAGGCTGGCTGTTTTTGCGTGTTCTTCAGGGCGAAGGGTACGCCTTTGGGAAGAAAGCACCGCTCCAGCTCAGTGAAGGCGATACTTTAGTGCATGCGCCGGGCCGGTCCTGCCAATTACGAGCGAGCCAACTCGGTGAACTTCGAGTGCAATTCTTTCAGGTTTTCCCAGAATTGTTGACCGGGACGATTAGCACCTCGGAGCAACAATCTTTAAAGGACGCCGCGCAACAGGAAAATACTTTTCCATTACTTCAGGCTGCCGTGAGTCCGTTTGCTCAGCAGTTCGCAATCCTCAGCAAACAAGCGAACACTAGTCAGACGATGTTAATCCGCTGCGAACTACTCCATCTCGCGGCGTTGATTTTGGCCGACTATTTACCACCACCGGATCCAAAACCGAACTATGTGCTGACTGCAAAGCAGCGGTTTGAAGCGTTGGTCACGCAGATGGTGGAGGGGCAATGGCGGCATCAAACGGTTGATGAACTAGCCCGGCAGTGCGGTTGTGGTGTGCGCCATTTCAGTCGGCTGTTTCGGATGCATTTTGGGCATTCACTTGGCACCAAACGCATTGTGTTATCTTTGCATAAAGCGAAAAAACTTCTCCAAGAGTCCGATGCAAAGATTATTGATGTGGCGATGGATAGTGGGTTCAACAGCGTTGGCTTATTCACATCTCGCTTTAAGAAGCACTTCAAGTGCACACCTTCGGAATGGCGCAAACGCCATGGGCAGCCGGTGAAAGCCACCGGCAAGAAAAAAAGGTAATAATCTTCGGTCGCGACAGGCACAGGCTAATTCAAAGGAAAAACTAACAGGAATCTGAGAACTATTATGAATCGACAAATAATCTTAAGTGTATTGATGTTTCTTCTGGCGGCCACCGCCTCTCAAGCGCAGGCCGCAACCACCGGTGGTTTAGCCATCCTTGATTTAGACAAAGTCACGACGGCGATGGGCTGGATGGATGAAATGTCGAAATCAATTCAAGCGACGAACACCGAATTGAAAAATCAATTGGAAGAAGTTCATCGTGGCATGCTGAAATCCATCGACGATGGGAAGAAGCGAATCTCGACCGAAGCTAAACTCACGGACGAGCAAAATAAATTACTCATCAATGCCAAAGATCAGCACGAAATAGATGGGTTGCCGCTGAGTAAGGACCAGCGTCAAGAACTTTTAGAAACCGCGAACAAGGCGAATACGGTTTGGCAAACGGCGCTCACTAACTATCAACAGGCCTTACAGAATCGGCGCGCGAGTCTCATCCAAAGTTATCGCGAAAAGATTCGTCCGGCCGCCCGGCGAGTTGCCGCGGCGCATGGCTTAACTGTGGTGATGGCCGCCTCGGATAATTTGATCTATTTCGATTCGCAGTCAGCCGATATTACGGATGCAGTCATTGACGAGCTACAGAAAGCATTTCCGGAAAAGAAACCAGCTACTCCGCCGGTCGCTCCGGCGAATAAATAATTCGCTGAAGTGTAACATTCCGTTCGCCGAACCGTAACATGGTCTCGTTACCTGTGAGCCGATGAATGGACGTTTCAATTTCGCATTACTGAGTTTTGGAATTGTGATTTGGATGGGGAGTTCCTCTGGGCAATCGCAAACGGCACCGGTGGCGGTCGTCGCCTCTGAAATTCGCGCATTCACTTGGCCGGCCTCCGGCGTCTCGACGATGGAAGTAGCCGAAGCGGTAATGGTCACGGTGGAATTGGATTTTGGAGCGAAAACTCCGAGCATCGCCGAAGCGTTACGCTCCGTTGACCGCCGGTACCAACCCGACGATGGACAAGGGCGAACGTTTGCGATTTTGGACGCGTATGGCGAGCCGACGGCGGATGGAAAGCTGCATATCTCGATGCATGTCAGCAGCGAGAAAACCGGGCGTGGTGCTCTCGTCTTTCGTCCGACCGGCCAGATATTGTGGCATTCCCGAATCGTGCCAGCGACGCATCCCGTGCGGTCGTCGTTCGCCGGGAAGAATCTGGAAAAGAATCTCGACATCATGATTGCGGATGCTCAAGGCACCGATCACTTATTGAATGGCTCAGGAGTTTCGCAGTCGATTTTGGAAGCGGTGGTTCCGGATCAAGGAATGCAGTTGCGGGAATTTTGGCCGGACGGTGTTGAGCGGCAGGTGACATTTTTCTACAGCGCCTGCGGTTGTCCGGTCAAAATCATGTGCCGGCGGTTGGGTGAACAGTTTCGGCGGACCAAAGAGCTACCGGTCATCTTTCCAGATGATCCGGAAGTCGTAGTTACGATTGGCCATTTGTTGGGTTGGGACAAATCATTATGAAAATTCTTTCTCGATTCTTGGTGATGCTGGCGCTCGGATGCTCCGTCTTTGGTGACGAAATTCACGAGGCGGTGCAAGCGGGTGACGTGGTCAAGATTAAGACACTTTTGGCAGCCAATCCCGGGTTGGTGACTGCCACAGACATCGGCATCCGGACGCCGTTGCACACGGCCGCAATGCTGGGCTACAAGGAGGTGGCGGAAGTGTTGTTGGCGAACAAAGCGGAGGTCAACGCCAGAGACAATCAAGAGTTAACGCCGTTGTTCTGGGCAGCGCAGCGTGGTCACAAGGAAGTGGTGGAATTACTGCTGGCAAACAAGGCGGAGGTCAATCTCAAGACGAAACGCGGCCTGACGCCATTGCTGACGGCGACGGTATTTGGAAAAACAGAGGTCGTGAGAATTCTGCTGTCCTCCGGTGCGGAGGTGGAGACCAAAGATAATCTTGGTTTCACGCCGTTGTATGAGGCAATCCGACGTAATCATCCGGAAGTCGCCGAATTACTGTTGGCGCACGGAGCAGATATCAATGCCAAGTATAACTTTGACCAGACGCTATTGCTCTTGGCGGCCGCCGGCGGAAATAAAGACGGAGTCACGTTTCTTCTGGCGCACAAGGCGGATGTGAATGCCAAAGATAAAACCGGCGGCGCGCCCTTACACTCGGCCGCTGACAAAGAGATTGCCGAATTACTGTTGGCGCACGGCGCGGATGTCCATGCCAAGAGTAAAGATGGAAAGACGCCGTTGCATGCCGCGGCAATGTTTGGCCGTCCGGAGGTAGTTCAAGCGCTACTCGCAAACAAAGCGGACGTGAGTGCCAAAGACAACGCCGGTCAGACGCCATTGCATTGGGCCTCCAATAAAGCGGTCGCGGAATTACTGCTCGCGAATCAGGCGGACGTGAACGCCAAAGATAATGATGGGAAAACACCATTCCAGTCGGCCACGCAACGCAACTTTCCGGAGGTGGCGGAATGGTTGAAGCAACAGGGTGGTGAGTGAGCAGAATATGAAAACGAAAGCGAAAGTCATCCTCGTTTGCAAAGATACGAGCCTGATTGCGGCGGAGACGGCTACCGGTGAAATCGCCGTTTTCGAATTGCTCGGCTGCGAAAAGGTTCGCGTCGGAAACGTACTGCTGGGCTATTGGACCGAGTTGGACAATCAGGTGATTTACAATGAGTCGCGCGAGACGCAGTTGGAAGTGTTCATTCACGACTACAGTTCGGAATTTGACGTTATCAAGAAGCAATATTTCACTGCGCCACTCCCACCGGTACCTGCCGCCAGTAGTCAATCTTCCTAATTCATTTGTCGGCGCGTTACAGTTTAGTGAATCAATCGCAAGGTTAGATGTCTCGCCGGTTCAATCTCTCACATCTCATTCGACATTAGGTAATTACATTGACGCCACAGATGTCTGCTAACTGTCATCGCTTGTCCGAAAATAGGAAGTAGCTATTTCGGCGCAAACGTATAGTGCGCTACGTGAGTAGAAGTAGAAGTGCCCAGGTTGTCGGAAGAAAGTGCACTGATGAAGAGCACAATTTTAGCGACCAGACCCGCGGCCGACTGCCGGCTACTCGATTGTATCGGGGTGCCGCAGGCAGAGCGGGCTCAGAGAAATTGTCAGAAAAACAAAAACAAAACTAATCAGGAGGAAAGAGAGTATGAAGAAGTATGTAGCAACAATGATCGCGGGCGTGACAGCATTAACAATTGCTGGCTCGGTTTCCGCGCAGACCATCACCTTGCGTCTCACCGGCTCCACCGCGTACCGGAATCAGACGCATAACGCAATTATGCATATCCTCGATGCGGGATATACATTCGGTTATGCTGGTTCGGGTGCGACGATCAGTGGCGCCGGCCAGGCAGTATTCAAAGGCACAGTGAACGCCGGCGCAATTCCGGTAATCATTCAGACCTCATGGTCCGGATCAGTCGGTGGCGTTCAAAACTTGACCGAAAACTTGACCATCGCCAACTGGTTGACAGCGACGAACTTGGCCGTCGCACCCGGTACTGCCAACCTCAGTATCCATGATCCAGCAGTGACGGCAGACATGGCGATGAGCGACTCATTCCAGGGCGCGACTGCGTTCACGACGCCGACCTTAATTGATCAGGTGGTTGGTGTGGCACCGTTCACTTGGGTTCGTGGTGCTGGTTCGCCATCCAACATGGTCAATATGACCACTCTGTTGGCTCAAACCGTGCTCGCAGGTCAGACTCCGCTCTCGCAGTGGACTGCTAACCCAGCCGATGCGGCGGTTAATGTTAGCGTTTTTGGTCGCGATGAAGATTCCGGCACCCGGTTAGGTGCGTTTGCGGAATCTGGCTTCGGGATTTTTGGCGCGCCGTTCCAATATCAACCAACCGGTACTCTTGGTGCCACTGGTTTGATTACAGCGATGAATCCTTGGCCGGCCAATACCGTCAATGGCACGACCTATGACGTTGGGCATTCTGGCTACAGCAGCGGTGGCACACTTGCCAGCGCAGTTGGCACTCCAGTGAGCGCCGGACTCGGCTTTGTGGTTGCCTATCTCTCAACGGGTGATGGCGCAACTGCGACCAATATGAACACCGGTGCAACATTCATGAACTGGAATGGATTCCCCTACAGTCTCTCCGGCACGCAAAATGGTCAATATACGTTCTGGGTCTATGAGCACTTGATGTATCGCTCCAGCTTGGCCGGAAATCAAAAAGTTGTTGCAGACAAGATTGCCAAGCAGATTCATGACACAGATGCAGCCGTTCTCCTCAGCAGCATGCAAGTCGGACGTCAAAGCGAAGGCGCGGTCGTCACGGCTGGCAGCCCTTATTGATCTGAGTGTTCAAAAACAAAAATAACTCAAAACGAAAGCATTTAAGGAAAATATGATGAAACAAACAAAAAGCAGCCATTTCAAGATGGCGCTACTGGCTCTTGCCAGTGCCGCACTGCTGTCGCCGGTGGCGCAGAGTGCGACGATCAATCCCAATTATGGTGATTTGATCTTAGGTTTCCGCGGAACTAACTCTTCCGTGGCTTGCTTGGAAGTTGACCTCGGCCCAATCAGCCAGTTCTATGGACTGACGCCGGGTTCAACCAACACGTTGTCGGCTCTCTCGACAGCGGATCTCTCGAACACCTACGGCACCAACTGGTACAATCGCGTTGATTTGTACTGGGGCACAGTGGCGACGGCGGGTCGGGCAGCTGGTTACTCAAACGGTGTCGTGAACGTGCCAGTCAAGACGTTGTGGGCAAGCGCACCGAATTGCGCGCCAGCGTGGAAACGCGGCAGCGCCAATGCGCAGCAGAGCGCTTCGGCCATCATTGAGCCGTTGTTTAACTCTGGTTCTCCGTTAAAAGGAGCCACCAGCACCGGAAACAGCGACTACTCAACTGTTGTCAGTGCGACAGCGGCCGGTAGCTGGTTCGCGCAGGATATGAAGAGCGGCGGCACAAGCTTCAGCTTCTTCAATCCGACCATCGATAACTACCAAGGCACAAACGTGGTCGTGTCGCAGTTGTACGAACTGCAACCGAACGCCATCGGTGGCCAACCTGGCACCTTCTTGGGCGACCTTGTTTTGCGAGACACCGGTCTCAGCTTCATCGCTGCGCAGTCAACTGCTGCGATTGTCAAAAACAGCATCGTGATTCAAGCGGGCGTGGGTTGCACCGCGAACGTGACGGTGAATGATATTGACGGCGGCTCGACCGGCTACTGCCTCTTGCTCGCTCTCGATAACACCGGTCCGTTCTCGGTGGGTCAGACGAATGTGACCTTGACGGTGACCGATGGTTCCGGTTTCTCCACCAGCGCGGTGGCGACTGTGACCATTGCCGCCTCAGCCCCGACGGTTGCCAGTCACGGGAACATCAGCACGAATGTTGCTGGTTGCTCTGCGGTCGTGAGCTTCACGAACCCGACCGGCACCGGTTGCGCGACGCCAGTGAATGTTGTCTGCTCGCCAGCCTCCGGCGCGACGTTCAACGTTGGAACGGCGACGACTGTCACCTGTATCGGCACCGACGCGATCGCTCAGACTGGGACGAACAGCTTCACCGTCACAGTTACTTCAACGACTGCACCGACGCTCAGCACCGTGGCAGATTCCACGAACAGCACTGCCTCTTGCAGTGGTGCCTCGGTGACTTATTCGGCCCCAAGCGTTGCCACTGGCTGCAACACGCCAATGGGTAGCGTAAGCTGCTCGCCAGCTTCTGGCTCGACGTTCAGCCTCGGCAGCACACTCGTTAGCTGCACAGTGACCGATTCTCAAAATCTGGTTGCGAGCACGAGCTTCCACGTGGTTGTCAATTCGACGACTGCGCCGGCGCTCACCAGCGTGGCGGATTCAACCAACAGCACTGCGGGTAGCAGCATGGCGGTGACCTATTCAGCCCCGACGGTTGCCAGCAACTGCAATGCATTGAACGGTAGCGTGAGCTGCTCGCCAGCTTCCGGCTCGACGTTCAACGTTGGCAGCACTGCGGTGAGCTGCACGGTGACAGACGTTCACGGTCTCGTGGGAACCCGGAGCTTCAATGTCGTTGTTAAGTCAACGACTGCGCCGGTCCTCACCAGCGTGGCGGATTCCACCAACAGCACTGCCTCCTGCAGCGGCACAGCGGTGACCTATTCAGCCCCGACTGTCGCGAGCCACAACAACAACCTCAGCGGTAGCGTTGCTTGCTCGCCAGCCTCCGGCACAACGTTCAGCATTGGCAGCACCTTGGTCACCTGCACACAAGCAGATGTTCAAGGACTGATTGGCAGCAACAGCTTCCACGTT
>Ga0007882_10002382_pt1 | contig 10540 bp, 8 predicted proteins | sample CryBogCBH12Aug01_FD_71195 | JGI IMG/M metagenome (GOLD analysis project Ga0007882, IMG submission 71195) | Freshwater microbial communities from Crystal Bog, Wisconsin, USA - CBH12Aug09.1 | ecosystem: Environmental > Aquatic > Freshwater > Lake | place: Crystal Bog, Wisconsin, USA | collected... | reverse complement strand
GCTCGCTTGATCTCGATGGGTGTGTGGCGCGATTCTTTCGTCGCCGGCATTGGAAGAAACGGGCGCGGTTCGGTTCTGAAACTGGCGTAGAAATAGGATTCGACGCCGGCGGCTCACGCCGCCGAGCGTCATCTTTTTGTCCTTGACCGGGGGCCCGCTAATGGGTGAGTCATATGAAAAGAGTTTATCGCGGAGAACAGCAATGGTCCGAATCCTGGTGGTTGACGATGACTTGCCATCCCGCACGATCATCAGCGGCATGCTGGAAGATGCCGGATATGACGTCACTGTCGCGGTAAACGGCAATGCGGCGATCGGCCTGCACCGCGCCAAACCCTTCGATCTGATCGTGACCGATCTGCTGATGCCGGAGAAAGAAGGCATAGAAACGATTGTTGAGCTGCGGGAACAGGACGCGGGTTTGAAGATCATTGCCATGTCCTCGGGGGATTACGAGAACCTCCTGGTGGCAAAACTTCTCGGCGCGATGCAAGTCTTGGTGAAGCCCTTTTCAGGGCAACAGCTTGTCGACATGGTGCGGTTGGTATTGGATTAGCCTCAAATGGGGATGGGGCGCCTGGGCCGCGAGGGATATTTCTAAGCAGTCGATGCCTATCGATAAGAATTGCGCGTTCACAGGTGTGCGGCGATGAGCAAAGGTAATCGGATCCTGATTGTCGATGACGATGTGAACCTGCTGGCTGGGCTTAACCGCTGGCTGGGGGAACATTTCGATATCAACGTCGCCGAGACCGGACAGGCCGCTCTCGGCAAGATCGAGGCGGAAGGACCGTATTCGGTCGTGCTTTGCGATATGCGCATGCCCGGCATGGATGGCATCGAGGTGTTGCAGCGCATGCAGGAATGCGCGCCGGATACTGTTCGCATGATGTTGACCGGCAATGCCGACCAGAAGACGGCGGCCGACGCCATCAATAAAGGCAATGTGTTTCGCTTCTTCAACAAGCCCATCCCGATGAAGGACCTGGTGGCGGGAATTGAGGCCGGCATCGGTCAATACACTCTGAATCTCGCCGCCCGGCAATTGATGGCCCAGTACGGCCGCGATGATACGGGGCAGACCGCGAAAAATGCCAGGGTCAGGGCGAGATTGGCTGAATTCAAAAGAATTCTGCGAATGGGTGATACGGCCGAGGGTTCAACAATAGTCCATATTGTGAACTTGGCGCCGTTTCAGATAATTTTATCCAATAGGTGGGGCAAAATACACGGTAAGGTCATTTCTATTGTCGATGCCCTGATATCGTCAAGTTTGGTGAAGGGTGACGAGTACAGGAATATTGGCGATGATATCTTTCTGTTGATGTATCCCGGTCTAAGCAATGCCGACGGATTAATTCGCGCAAGAACCCTATGCGAGAAAATCTGTCAAAAGCTGCTGGGTGACAACTTTGACCCCAATGCCGGGGGCATCGATATCATCAAAGAAATGCAAAAGATTGAAAATGTTGCCGAAGATTCGCCGGGGCCGAAAATCCCGGTTCCGGCCCCGGTCGACAGTTCGGCAAACAAGAACATCGTCGATAAAATAGAGATTGAATATTTGCCGATCTGGAACCCGGATAGCCGTTCGGTCGACGGTTATAGGGCCTCGTTCCGGCGGAAATATCATGGATATGATCTGTTTGAGACCAATGTCCTGCAGGGGGGTCCCGCCGATCCGCTATGGCCGACTCTCTATAAAAAAATGTTCCAGAACATCAGGGAGGGTCTGGAAAGTATAGAAGGACGGCATCCCTATATCATTATCCCGATTTATATCGAATCAATTTCAAATCCATACTTGGTCGAGTCTCTCAAAGAGGCGAAGCTGGTCAATGTTTTTCAGAATAAAATAAGAATCGAAATTATTGGACTGGATGACGATTGCCCAATGGCAAAAGTACATAGCATCGTCTCATTTTTTCATGGTTTAACCGATCGTATAATGGTTAGAATTTCCCCGGACAGCCTGATTATTCATGAACTTAAAATGCTTGGCGTCAACACAATCGGCGTGAATTTCTTCGATATTCAGCGGAGCGGCCTCGGTCGGCGCGGTTCCTATGTGATCATGTCGCATTTCGCCAAGAAATCGCGATCTCTGGGCTTCGATAATTATGCCTGGCATGTCGATGCCATTTCGGATTTCCAGGTCATGATGGCAACCAATTTCAAGTCGGTGAGCGGGGCCGTCATCTCGCCCTCGCTGTCGGCCCCCACCAATGTGCGCCCCCTGGCCCAGGATATAATCTTAAGACCTGTTTCCTGACTTCGCTGACCGCATCAGTCCCCAAATGAGGACAGGCGGCACCGTCATCGCAGGTTAAGCTCTGTGGTCCGGAATCAGCCGGGGACTGTCGTCGAACGGTCCTTGGATCATGTCAGGTTTTACCCATGCCTTTGCTGCAATGGAATCCCCGCTTCAGTGTTCAGGTCCAGCAGATGGACGATGATCACCGCAAGCTGTTCGAGGTCCTGAATGACCTCTGGCAGGTGACCGAGCGGACGTCCGGGCCGTCGGCCGTCGGCGAAGCCCTGCAGCGGGTAATCACGGAAATGACAGACCATTTCAGCCGCGAAGAAGCTTATCTGGAGCAGCGAGGCTACCCAAAACTGCGTCAGCAGAGGCAAGAACATGGGCAATTGCTTAGCCGTCTTGACCAGTTGGCCGCCAATGTCGCGCGTGGTGATACGCAAAGTCTCGATCTCGACGCCCTCGACTTCGTCGGCGACTGGCTGTGCAACCATATTCTGAAAAGTGATTTCGACTACGCCGGCTTCGCAGCCCAGGCGTCCTCCAAGGCTGTTGCTCGAGCGGAAATCGCCAGAGTGCCCGGGAATTTCTATGAACGGCTGCCCCTGTCCAAGAAGGTCGGGGCTTTGCTGGCGATGATCGTGGTGGTGGTCAATCTGGTCATGGCGGGTCTGCTGACCTACACCTTGAACAGGGCGATGGCGCAGCAGGAGAAGGAAGTCCGCACGACGGTGGAAAACACCGCCCAGATGCTGGACCGCAATATCAGTGAGTCGGTCAGCAAGATCGACCTGTCGTTGCGTGAAATCGTCGATCACTTGGAACGGGACCTTCGATCCCGCGGCCGCCTTGACCCGGAAGAGATGAAAACTCTCCTCGAACAACGACGGTCTTGGCTGATGGGGTTGGCTGATTTCCGCGTCACCAACGCCTCCGGCGTCGTCGAGTACGGAGCGGGGGTCGATCCCGCAGAAACCACCTCGCTTGCCGATCGCGGCCATTTCATCATGCACCGCGATAACCGCGACAGCGGGATGGTGGTCACCAATCCGCTGCTTGGACGTTTTTCCAGGACCTGGCTGGTTTCCTTCAGTCGCCGTTATCAGGAACCCGATGGGGCGTTCGCCGGCATCATCACGGCCACCGTGCCGGTCACGTATTTCTCCGATTTGCTGTCGAGCATCGCTCTTGGTCCGAAGGGGATTGCTTTGCTGCGGGATTCCGCCACGGGATTGGTCGCCCGCTATCCGCTCAATCCTTCCCAGGAGGTCGGGTCCAAGACCTTCTCGCAGGAATTGGCCGACGCCATCGCGTCCGGCGAACGGGCGAGAACCTTTCATGCCAGGAAGACGGGGGACGGGGTCGAGCGGATCGATGCCTATCGGCGTTTGACCTCGGTGCCGTTCCATCTGGTGGTCGGCGCCTCGGTCGAGGACAGCTTTGAACAGTTGGACGCCGAATCCCAGAAGGCCATTTTCGGCGGCATTCTGTTTTTTTTCCTGTCCACCGCCACCGGCTGGCTGATCTGGCGGTCCATCGACCTGGCGGAGAAAGCCAACAGCTCAGCCCAATTCGCTCGCGAGATCGCGCGGACCAAGCAGCAATTGAGCGAGGCCATCCGCATCGCCAGACTTGGCTTCATCGAAATCAATCCGGCGACCGGGACCCTGTCACTGGGCGAGGGCACTCACGAAATGCTTGGTGTCGATCCGGCGCTGTCCGAGGGCCTGGTATCGGAGGTGCTGAACAAAGTGGTGCCGGAGGACCTTGCCGGACTGCGCGACCTTCTGGCCGTGACGGATCAGGCCTGCTTCGAGTTGGACCTGCATGTCGAAGACCGGGTCCTGCACGCCTTGGGCGAGCCTGTCGATACCTCGGGAAGTTCCGCTAATATTTTGATAACGCTGCAGGATATCACTCAGCGCCACAGCGCCGAAGTCGAGCGGGCCAAGATGATAGAGCGCATTTCCGAGGCCAGCCGGCTGGAGTCCCTGGGGACCCTGGCCGGGGGTGTGGCCCATGAGATCAATACGCCGGCGCAGTATATCGGCGACAATCTATCCTTCATCAAGGAATGGCTTCCGCGTCTGCTGGAGGTGGTCAAGGCCGGGCGCGAGGCGACGGCAAGCGGTGACTGGACCGATGTCGCGGAAAAAGTGGCGGCCATCCGCTACGATTTCGCCCTCCGTGAACTGACCGGCGCCGCCGATCAGGCGCTCGAAGGGGTTGGCCGCATTTCCGCGATCGTGCGGGCGATCAAGGAGTTCTCTTACCCCAGCGGCAAGACGCCGCATCCGTTCGATCTCAATCGGGCCGTCGAAAACGCCGTGACGGTGACCCGCAGCCAGTGGAAATATGTGGCCGAACTGGATCTTGACCTCGCGCCCGCTCTGCCGCCGCTCAACGCCATCGAGGGCGAGATCAATCAGGTCCTGGTCAACCTGATCGTCAATGCCGCCCAGGCGATAAGCGAAGCGGGCCGGGATGAGCCGGGCAAGATCACTGTGGCGACGATCGCGTCGGGCGACTGGGTGGAGGTCTCGGTGGCCGATTCAGGCATAGGCATACCCAAGGAAAATCTCGACCGGTTGTTTGAGCTGTTCTTCACCACCAAACCGCCCGGGCAGGGGACAGGGCAGGGATTGGCCATCACCCAGGCCATCATCCACCGCCACGGCGGAACGGTGACGGTGGAGTCCGAGCCGGGCAGGGGCGCCTGCTTCCGGATCCGTCTGCCGGTCGCGGGGGAGGCATGACCGGCGAAATCCCCACCATCCTGTTTGTCGACGACGAGCAACCGATTCTCGATGGCCTGCGGCGCAAGCTGATGCAGCAGGAGGACGACTGGCAGATGCTGTTTGCCAACAGCGGCACCGCCGCGCTGGAGATCCTGGCGGCGCAACCGGTCGACGTGGTGATCGCCGACATGCGGATGCCGGGCATGGACGGGGCGGCCCTGTTGGATGAGGTTCGTCGGAACTATCCCGCCACCGCCCGTTTTATCCTGTCCGGGTTTTCCGAGCGCGAGACAACCTATCGGGTTCTTGGGCCGGCTCACCAGTATTTCGTCAAGCCCTGCGATACCGGGCAACTGGCGCAGGCCGTGGAGCGGACCCTGTCGCTGCGGCGGCGGCTGCAATCAACCGACCTGTTGACGCTGATTTCGGGCGCCAAAGGGATCCCGGCCCTGCCTCAGGCGTTGTCGGACCTGTTCGAGCAGTTCAAGTCCCACAGCGGCTCGGCGGCGGAGGTGGCGCGGATCATTTCGACCGATATCGGCATGACGGCGCAGGTGCTCAAACTGGTGAACTCGGCGTATTTCTTCGTGCCGACCAATGTGGCCGACGTGCTGCAGGCCGTGCGGCTGCTGGGGTTCGAACTGATCCGTTCGGTGGCCTTGCTGGCCGGGGTGTTCGAGGCGTTCAAGGCCGCCGGCGCCGATATGGAGGCATTGGTGCGTCTCGGCGAGCGCAGCATGATGATCGGTGCCGTCGCCCGACGGATTGCCGAATCGGAGAAGCTGGAGGCGGCGGTGGTCGACCAGAGCCAATGCGCCGGCATGCTGGCCCATATCGGTTCGCTGATCCTGTTCGCCAACCGGGCGCCGGAGATGTCGAAACTGCAGCGGGAACTGGACGCCTCGGGCGGCGAGATCATCGCCGCCGAGCAGCGCATCTTCGGGGCTTCCCATCCGGAACTGGGGGGGTGCCTGCTCAGCCTGTGGGGGTTTGGTAATCCGGTGGTCGAGGCGGTGTTTTTTCACCACTCCCCCGGTCAGAGCCTTGTCGGCCAGTCCGAAGGCATCGGGCCAACCGCCATCGTTCATGCCGCCCAGCACCTGGTCAAACCCGGCCATGTCGGCCAGGATATCGAGGCAAACCGGCGGATGGGGCTTGATACGGACTATCTGCGCCGCATCCGCGTCGCCGATCGGATCGATGCCTGGGGAGCCTTGGCCGCCAAGACAAACAAGGACTGTCTTTAGCCAGGCTCCTAACCCGCCGGCAGTTCCACGGCGAACATCGATCCCCGCCCCGGACGGGAAGCCACCCGTATGCGGACTCCCAGAATGGCCGCGGCTTTGGCGGCAATGGACAGGCCAAGGCCGCTGCCTTTGTCGCGGCTGCGTTCGGCGTTGCCGAGCTGCCTGAACTCTTCGAAAATCTCGCTTGTCTTGTCCTCGGGAATGCCGATGCCGGTGTCCCAGATCTCGACCCAGCGCTGGCCCTGCCGGCGCCTGACACCGATGGCGACGCCTCCTTGTTCGGTATAGCGAATGGCATTGGAGACAAGATTGCCGACGATCCTTTCGAACAGCATCGGGTCGGTGCGCACGGTCAGGGTGGAGTCGACAAGGCGAAGGCGCAGGTTTTTGCCCTGCGCCGCCGGGGCATTGGTCGACAGAATCTTCCCCAGTAGGCCGGCAATGGGAAAATCGACGAGTTGCGGAGTCGTCGCCCCGGAGTCGAGTTTTGCCAGATCGAACAGATCGTTAAGCTGTTCCTGGAGGATGGTCAGGCAAAGCTCCATTCTCTTGAACGCCGATTCTTGCCCCGGCACCAATTTTGTCCGGAATGTTTCCAGGTATAGGGTCAGCGCCTGCAGCGGTTGTCGCAGATCATGGCTGGCAGAGGCAAGAAACCGCGATTTCGCGTCATTGGCCCGTTCCGCTTCCGCCTTGGCGGCGAGCAGTTCCAGTTCGGAGGTCTTGGTCTTGGTGATGTCTTCGGCAAAAATGACGATGCCGCCGACCTGCCCGGCTTCCGAATGCCATGGCCTGATTTCCCATTTGATCCACTGAACGCTTCCATCCTGCCACTCGACGCGATCCTCGTCACAGCGAACGAGTTCCCCGTTCATGCCCTGCCTGTGGCTCTCCTTCCAGCGTTCCGGGAGATCGGGAAATATCTCATAATGAGATATTCCGATAATGTCCTGGTCTTCCAGACCGTAGTCGTCATGCCAGCGTTTGCTGGCGGCGAGATAGCGCATTTCGGTGTCAAACATGGCGATTGCCGCCGGCGCATGGCGGATGAACAGCTCCTGAATGACCTGGCTTTGTCGCAGCGTCGCCTGCGCCTGCCTGACCTCCGAGATATCTTCAAAGATCGCATAAACGCCGAGGATCCTATCCACCGCCGGATCGCGGATGGGGAAGGTCTTGACGTTGATCCACCGGCGCGTGCCGTGCTTGGGGTTGAACACCCCCATGACCACATCCAGGACCGCCTGCCCGGTCTTTAGGGTAATCATCGCCGGGTGATCCTCGCCGAGGAAAGGCGTGCCGTCTTCACGGAGGGCCAACCATTGGGGGTCGACCGAGGTAATGCCCCGCATCTGATCCAGAGAAAGGCCAAGAATATTTTCGGCGGCGGCATTGGCCGCGGTGATCTTGCCGTCGGCGTTCTGATGAACAATTCCCAGGGACAGAGAATTGAGGAGATCGTCGCTGAGCGGGTAAAATGGAGCTGCGCCCAAACTGTCGGACATTCCCAGGTCACTCTTATTGCCGCCACTCAGGCATCAGAATGCCATAGGGACAGGCCTTGGACCAAATTCAGTTATCAGTAGATAACCGAAATGTGAGCCGTCCGATCGGAAGTGACCTCGGCCGCGACCGGGGACCACGCCCGATCCGGCTGCCGGCGCGGCGCTCCTCATTGCCGATAAAAAGGCCGGTTACCGGCGGGAACGCTCAGGCGCGCTCCGGCTCCACTCGTCCTCGGTCAGTTCTATGCCGTCGATATACCATCTTGGTCCGGTATCGACCGAGAGGATCGCCGGGCCCAGGGGATTGCTGATGTGCCTGGCGCGCCCGTCGGCATCGACAGACTTGATGACCACCGAGCGGCCATCCCGTGAATAGATGGCGCGATATCCCGCCGGGTGAGGCGGAACCTCGACGGCGGGTGTCAGGCTGGCCTTCCAAATGGCAACGACACCGTTGGCAGTGGCGAGGCAGCTGTCGCAGAGATGTGCGAATGTCGGGTAAGGATCCACCTTCAGTGCCAGTTCTTTGCGGAGAATGGGCTCGATTTCGGCGAGCCGGGCCTCCAGGTCGATGACCTGGGCCAATGAAAGCCATGGCAGGATGGCGCCGATTTCCTCGGGCTCAGCCTGGGCAACGCAGGCCAGGTCGAAGACATCGCGGGGCTGGAACCGGCGGCTGCGATAGACGACTTTCTTGGCCAGGATTTCCCTGGGGCGTTCGACCAGGACCTGGCGTCCTTCAAGGATGACGTCGTCGGTCGCGTCTTTTTCGACAATCGGATTGGCGGCGATGATGTCGATTTCCCGCATCCCGATGATAAGCTTGGTGGTGACAGCATCTTCGCCATAGTCGGGGAACAGATCCGCCGCCGTGTCGTTGAACCGCGGCGAACACCACTTCACCAGCCTGGCTTCGGTGACAAACAGGTCGAGATCTTTACTTTTGCGGTGTCCGTAGCGCCGCAGCAGCATCGAGCCGCCGCCGATTTGAATGGGAAACGGCACGCCATGTTCCCGGATGACCTCATCCACGACGGCGAAGCCGAGGCGGAGCAGGGACTTCCATTCGTCGTTATGGGGCCCGTCAGAAATTGGATACGAGGCCATGAAGATGCTCCTCGAACTCGGGACGGTAGAGGGCGAGCCGCCTGCTCTGCTTCTTCAGGAAGCGGGCCAGTAGGGGCGCCGTGATCTGGTGCCGGTCACAGAAGCGCAGGATGTCCGTCAGCGACAGCTCGCCCAGGAACCGCTCGAAATGTCCGGCAAATCCTTTCGGCACGGTGTTGGACGCCAGGCCCTGTGCAAGCGTCTTGGCATCGATGCTGTGCGGGAAGGGAACATTGACCGAGGTGACCACGATCCGGTCGATGTCGACGGGCAGGGTGTAGCGTCGCGGTTGTCCCTCGCAGGCCCGGCCGACGCGGGCGACGATGGCCGCCACCTCGTCCTTACGCCGCCGGTGTTCCTCGCGGTACGACCTGGCCTGGTCGAGAAGGCGCTCGCGATAGGCGGGCGGAACCAATGCCTCGACCTTCACCAGGTCGGACGCCGCGCCGGAGGTCTTGTATCGCTGTTGCCGTGCCGCCTTGCTCATGCTCGCCCTCCGAGCCCAATATAGCGTCTCCAGGAGGCGATCTCAACAGTCTGGAAATTAAAAGAAAAGTCGACAAAGTCGGCAGTGTTGTTCCGGTCATCGTGACCGCCTGTGGGGCCAGCCGTTTGGTTAATCTGTCGTTGCTCCGCTCGGCTCCCCAGAATGGGCATCGAGTTGCCGGCGATTGCGCATGACAGTTGCGGTAGGGACGCCGCTTCGCGTCGCACGGACGATAGGACAGATTTCCGTGCCGCCTGCGGCGGCGAATTTTCCTGTCCGTGACGTCCCTGGCCGCGAAGCGGCGTCCTCTACGTCGGTGTTGCCTTCAGTCTCCACTCACTTTCAGGGCTTCGGCGCGATGCGCCGGACGCAGTCGCCATAGCAGGTCGGCCGGCGGCCGAGCCGGCTGGCGAGGACGAAGCTGTTGCCGCCCTGGAAGCCTTCGACCAGGTCGCTGCGGCATAACAAAAAGTCAGGAGCGCTGGTCCTTCCGAGAGGAACGATGTTTTACACTAATAGTCCAGTCGCTTCTTATTTCAATTCGATGCCCATCCGCTTGTAGAAGGCCTCGATATAGACCGACTCCCAGACGCCGGCTTTGGCGAAGGGATCATTGCGATTGAAATCGCGGACCTGTTCGATATTGTCGGCTTCGATCATGAACAGGCTGCCGATCATCTTGGTATGGTCGCTGTCCTCGACGAGCGGACCGGAGAACACGATCTTCACCGGCGCCTTCGATAAATAGGCCTTATGAAGCTCGAAGTTGTCGAGACGCGCGGTTGAGTTTGGCTTGTCCTTACCGAAAATAACGTACAGCATTGACCCTCTCCTAGCGTTGATAACTCAGGATTTCCGCCAAAAAATTCGGGGAAATTGCTCGTCCCGGAGAAGCTGGTGTCCGGGCTATTGTTGCGACAATGCGATTATAAATCATCTTCGCAACATTCACGAAAGGATGGCGGAACGTCCTCGCTTATGTCGATGAAGAGGCTGCCGGTGCGGGCCGATGACCAATCTGGCGCCCGATTTTCTTCGGCATTATGGTCCGTCAACGCCATCCGCGGTATAGTGATGTCACAAAAAAGTTAAGTGGTGGAGACCGGTACCCGCGGGTCCTATCAGGCTCTCCGGCATAGGGGCAAGTGATGCGAAAATTTCTCCAGATAGACCTGTCGTCGAAAGCCGTCAGCGACAGC
>Ga0007882_10002378_pt1 | contig 10549 bp, 6 predicted proteins | sample CryBogCBH12Aug01_FD_71195 | JGI IMG/M metagenome (GOLD analysis project Ga0007882, IMG submission 71195) | Freshwater microbial communities from Crystal Bog, Wisconsin, USA - CBH12Aug09.1 | ecosystem: Environmental > Aquatic > Freshwater > Lake | place: Crystal Bog, Wisconsin, USA | collected... | reverse complement strand
CCACGCCGAACTGCTCAAAAAGGCACTGAAAGAACGCATCGTCATCATTGACGGCGCGATGGGCACGACCATCCGCAGCTACGGGCTGGGCGAGAAGGAGATTCGCGGCGAACGCTTTGCGGACTCCAAGAAAGACCTGAAGAACAACGGCGACCTCTACTCGCTCACGCAGGCGGCGACGATTTGCGACATTCACCGCCGCTTTCTGGAAGCTGGCGCGGACATCATCGAGACGAACACCTTTTCCGCCACCAGCATCGGCCAGAGCGAATTTTTCGTGGACGATCCGCGTGAACGCGGCGGCCGCAAAGACCCGGCGTTTTATCAAACCGTCATCGAGAACAAATTTCTCAACGACCTCGCCTGGGAAATCAACGAGCAATCCGCCAAGCAATGCCGCGAGTGGTGCGACCGCATCGCCAACAAAACTGGTCGTCCGCGCTTCGTGGCCGGCGCCGTCGGGCCGCTGACGGTTTCACTGTCCAACTCGCCGGATGCGGACGACGCCGGTTTTCGCGTCTGCACGTTTGACCAGGTCAAGGCGGCTTACATCAACCAAGTCCGCTCGCTCATCGCAGGCGGCTCGGACCTTTTGCTCGTCGAAACGATTTTCGATTCGCTCAACGCCAAGGCGGCGCTTGTGGCGATTCAGGAAGTGTTCGCGGCAGACAAAAAGATTCTGCCCATCATGATTTCCGCCGCCGTCGGTCGCGGCGGCGAAACGATGATTTCCGCGCAGACCGTTGAGGCGTATTGGAACGCGATGAAGCACGTGAATCCGATTGCCATCGGCCTGAACTGTTCACTCGGCCCGGACTTGATGCGACCGTTCCTCGCGGAACTCGCGGAGAAATCCAACACCGCCATCTCGTGCTATCCCAATGCAGGTTTGCCGAATCCGCTGTCGCCAACCGGCTTTGATTTGAAGCCGAAAGACATGGGCAACTTTCTCGGCGAGTTTGCGAACAGCGGTTTGCTGAACATCGCCGGCGGTTGCTGCGGCAACACGCCCGAACACATCGCCGCGATTGCCAAAGCGCTGGAAGGCAAACCACCGCGTCAGCCGAAGAGTGAAACCAAGTTTTCCACCGGCGCGGCGATTCCTCTGCGCTTGAGCGGCTCACAACCGTTCACACAGCAGATCGGGCAGTTCATCATGATTGGCGAGCGCACGAACGTTGCGGGTTCACCCAAGTTCGCCAAGCTCATCAAGGAAAACAAATACGAGGAGGCCGTCGCCATCGCGCGCCAGCAAGTCGAGAACGGCGCAAACATCATCGACATTTGCATGGACGAAGGGATGATCGACGGCGTCGCCGCGATGACGCGCTTCCTGCAGCTTCTCGGCAGCGAACCCGAAGTCGCCAAAGTGCCGTTCATGGTGGATTCATCGAAGTGGGAAGTCATCGAAGCCGGCCTGAAATGTCTTCAAGGCAAAGGCATCGTGAACTCCATTTCAATGAAGGAAGGCGAAGCAAAGTTCCGCGAATATGCGGGCAAAGTTTTGAAATACGGCGCAGCGGTCGTCGTCATGGCGTTCGATGAAAACGGCCAGGCAGCGACGTATGCGGAGAAGATTCGCATTTGTGAACGCGCCTACAAGATTCTCGTGGACGAAGTCGGATTCCCGCCCGAAGACATCATTTTCGATCCGAACATCCTCACCGTCGGCACGGGCATCGAGGAACACAACAATTACGCCGTGGACTTCATCGAAGCCACGCGCTGGATCAAAAACAATTTGCCGCACGCGAAAGTCAGCGGCGGCCTGTCGAACGTGTCGTTCAGCTTCCGCGGCAACAACCCCGTGCGCGAAGCGATGCACAGCGCGTTTCTGTTCCACGCCATCAAAGCCGGCATGGACATGGCCATCGTAAACGCCGGGATGCTGGAAGTTTACGAAGAAATTGAGCCGGAGTTGAAAGAGTTGGTCGAAGACGTGTTACTGAATCGCCGACCGGACGCCACCGAGCGCCTGGTGACGTTTGGCGAAAAACTCAAAGCCGCCAACGCCGGCACAACCGCGAGCGACAAAAAGGTCGAGGAAGAATGGCGCAAAGGCACAGTCGAGGAGCGCCTCTCGCATTCGCTGGTGAAGGGCATTGACCTCTACATTGACGCCGACACCGAGGAAGCGCTGAAGAAATACGGCAAACCACTCACCGTCATCGAAGGACCATTGATGGCGGGCATGAGCGTCGTCGGCGATCTGTTCGGCGCGGGCAAAATGTTTTTGCCGCAAGTCGTGAAATCGGCGCGCGTGATGAAAAAATCCGTCGCGTATCTCACGCCCTTCATGGAAGCCGAAAAAGCCGCGATGGTCGCGCGCGGCGAAGTCGTAAAAGCCCAAGGCAAGGTCGTCCTCGCCACCGTGAAAGGTGACGTCCACGACATCGGCAAGAACATCGTCGGCGTCGTGCTGGCCTGTAACAATTACGAAGTGATCGACATGGGCGTCATGGTCCCATGCGAAAAGATTCTGGAACGCGCCAAGCAGGAAAACGCCGACATCATCGGCCTGAGCGGTTTGATCACGCCGTCGCTGGACGAAATGGTTCACGTCGCGAAGGAAATGGAGCGCACCGGTTTCAAGGTTCCCCTGCTCATCGGCGGCGCAACCACCAGCCGCGCGCACACGGCGGTCAAAGTGGCGCAGCATTACAGCGAGCCCGTCGTCCATGTGCTCGACGCCTCGCGCGCCGTGCCGGTGACGAGTAGTCTGTTAAGTAAAGACGGCAAAGCCGCGTTCGTAAAACAACTGCGGGCTGATTATGAAAAATTGCGCGAACAACATGCGGGTTCGGCGGTAAAACTTCTTTCGCTCGAAGCCGCTCGCGCCAACGTGCCAAAGCTGAAATATGACGATGTGCCCAAACCGGAGTTCACCGGCGTGCGCACGCTTTCATCCGGCGCATTCAACCCCGGCAAATGCGACTGCGGTTCGTCGCACGGCCACGCGGGAGCGTTCAGCGTTTCCATCGAAGAACTCGTGCCGTTCATTGACTGGACCCCATTCTTCCACACATGGGAACTGCGCGGTGTGTATCCCAAGATTCTCACGCACGAAAAGCACGGCGAAGAAGCCACCAAGCTATTTGCCGACGCGCAGAAGATGCTCGCGGAATTTGTGGCGAACAAGTCGCTAAAACTGCAAGCCGTCTATGGACTCTTCCCCGCAAACGCCGTCGGCGACGACGTGGAAGTTTACACCAACGGCTCGCGCAAACATCTGCGAACGACGTTCCATTTCCTGCGCCAGCAGATTGAAAAAGGCGACGGCACTCAGAACTGGTGCCTCGCAGATTTCATCGCGCCCAAGGCCACTGCGCAGGCTGATCACATCGGCGCATTTGCCGTCACGAGCGGACATGGCTTGAAAGAAATCGTCGAAGCTTTCAAAGCGAAGCATGACGACTACAACGCGATTCTCGCCGAAGCCATTGCGGATCGTTTGGCCGAAGCGTTCGCAGAATACCTTCACAAACGCGTCCGTGATGAATGGGGTTTTGGCAGATTGGAAAAGCTGACGACCACCGATTTGATCGAGGAAAAATATCGCGGTATCCGTCCGGCTGCTGGATACCCCGCATCACCTGATCATACGGAGAAAGAAATTCTCTGGGATTTGCTCGACGTGGAAAAACATACCGGCATCAAGCTCACCGAGAGTTTCGCCATGTGGCCGGGCAGTTCAGTGAGCGGACTTTATTTCGCCCATCCCGAATCTAAATACTTCGCCGTCGGCAAGCTTGGTAAAGACCAGGTTGAAGATTTGGCAAAACGAAAATCCAAATCCGTTTCTGAAATGGAACGCTGGCTAGGCCCGTGGCTCAATTACAATCCGAGCTGATTTAACGGGGCTTGTTTTTCGCGCAGCGTGACGTAGATTTCCAGCATGAAACAGGACGTTGTTCCAGTCCAAATCCGCGGCATCCTGCCCGCCAACAGCGGGTGCGCGCTGTTCGTCGGCAATGACGAAAAAGTTTTTGTCATCAACGTCGAGCCGCAGATGGGCGCGGTCATCGGGATGTTTCTGCGCGACACACCGAAGGAACGGCCGCTCACGCACGACCTCATTAACCGCGTTTTTCAGGGCTTCGGCATCACCGTGGAACGCGTGATCATCACCGACCTGAAAAACTCCACCTACTTCGCACGGCTGATTTTGCAGCAGCAAAACGAGGTCGCCCGAAAAATTGTGGAACTCGATGCGCGCCCCAGTGATTGTCTGGCGTTGGCTGCCGCGCAAAAGAAACCCATCTTCGTTTCGGCTGCGTTGTTCGCGCAGGTGGAGGACATGAGTGAAGTCCTCGACAAGATGAATGAGTCCGGCGGTGAAGCGGAAGCCGATTGAAATGGCCGCCGCAAAATCAACTTCTCTAGCGATGGTTTGCGGCGATGATGATTTCGCCGTGAAGCAGCGCGCCAAGCAAATCTTTCAGGAATGGTCGGCGGAACTCGGCGGCATGGATCACGAAACCATTGACGCCAGCGTGGGCAATGGCGGCGAGGCGCTGACCGTCATCGGCAAACTCCGGGAAGCCTTGAACACCCTGCCCTTTTTCGGCGGCGGCAAAGTCGTCTGGCTGCGCGACTGCAATTTTCTCGGCGAAGACCGCACCGCGTCGTCCGCCGCCGTGACGGAGACGCTGGCGGAAGTGGCGGAGGAACTGAAGAATTTTTCCTGGCAAAATGTCCGGCTGCTCATCAGCGCGGGCAAGGTGGACAAGCGGAAAGTTTTTTACAAGACGCTCGACAAAATCGGCACGACGGAAGTTTTTGAGGCGTGGTCGCAGGACGACAAGGATTGGGCCGACCGCGCGCAGATGGCGGCGCGCGAGGCCGTGCGCAAGCGCGAAAAAGAAATTTCCGGTGCCGCGCTGGGTGAATTAGTCATTCGCGCCGGCGGCAACGCGCGGCAATTGGAAAACGAAATTGAAAAGCTGTGCGTCTTCACCGGCGAGCGGAAAAAAATCGAGCTAGTGGACGTGACGACGATTTGCGCGCACAACAAGACGGCCAAGGCGTTCGCGCTGGGCGACGCTCTCGGCGACCGGGATTTGCCGCGTTTGCTCAAGCGGTTGGACGAGGAACTTTGGGAAACAAAGTTTGACAAGGACAAATCGGAGATTGGTTTGCTTTACGGATTGATTGGCAAGGTGCGCGCGATGCTCTTGCTCAAGGAAATGTTGCGCGAAGGCTGGGTGAAGGACACCAGCGACTACAATAATTTCAAGTCGCAACTGGAGCGCGTGCCGGCCAATCAAATGCCGGTGGAAAAGAAGTTTAACCCGCTGGCGTTGAGTCCGTATGTGCTTTACAAGGCGCTGCCGCAGGTCAAAAAATACTCGTCGGCGGAACTCGTCCGCGCGATGGACGCGCTGTTGCGCTGCAATCAGCGGCTGGTGTCCAGCGGGTTGGACGAAGCGCTTGTCTTGCAGCAGGCGTTGGTGCAAATTGTGTCGTCCAGCGCGGCGGCTTGAAAAATTTATCAGAAAATAAAATGGCTTCGGCAAACCTTTCAATTCTAGTCGGGAAGAATTTTGTCTGCATCAAGATTGCCGGCCGGGCGAATTTCGCGTCCAGCCCGGATTTCAAAACCTTGTTGAGCGAGCTGGCGCAAAAAGGCTTCGGGCATTTCATCATTGATTTGAGCGAGTGTGTGCTGATGGACAGCACGTTTCTCGGCGTGCTGGCGGGTTTCGGCATGAAGCTGAATCCAAATGGCGCGCCCGCCGAACGCGGCATTGAACTGCACGGCGCCACCACCCGCGTGAGCGAGCTTTTGGAAAATCTCGGCGCGGCGCATCTGTTCAAGCTGACCGCCGGTGAATTGAAACTGCCCGCCGATGTAAAAACCAGCGTGCCGGAATCCATCAACCCGTCGCACGAGCAAATTGCGCGCACGAGTCTGGAAGCGCATCAGACGCTGATGGCGATGAATCCTGAAAATGTGGCGCGGTTCAAGGATGTCGCGCAATTCCTCGCCGAGGATTTGAAGAGCATCGAAAAATCTTCCGAATAAATTTTAGCCGCAAAAAGTCGCAAAATAAAAAAGGACAGGCATCAAGCCTGTCCTTTTGTGTTTTGTTGCGACTAAAAACAATCAACCCGCCGGGGCTGGCGCGGGCGTGCCAAGGCCGGGCAATTTCGGCGGCACAGACTTGGGCGGATTTTCCGGCAACGTCGTTCCCGCCGGCGCGCCGATCATCGGACCGACGTTAGCCGGCGGCTTGGGCGGCGGCGTGAACGTGCCATTGCGGACGATTTCCGCAACCTGCTCCCCGTCGAGCGTTTCGTATTCGAGCAGACCGTTGGCAATGATTTCCAACTGCGTGCGGTAATCCTGAATGACGCGCGTCGCCCGCCCGTAGCCTTCATCAATGATGCGCTTCACTTCGTCGTCAATTTCCTGCGCAGTCTTCTCGCTGTAATCTTTGCTGCGCGCCATTTCGCGTCCGAGGAAAACGTATTCGCTGGCCTCGCCATATTGCACCATGCCGATTTTGTCGCTCATGCCCCAGTGCATCACCATCGCGCGGGCCATGTGCGTGGCCTGTTGAATATCGCCAGCGGCACCGGTGGAAATATCCTCGGAAACAATTTCCTCGGCGATCCGCCCCGCCATCGTCACGGCAATCGTGTCGAGCATCTCCTTGCGCTTGCGGCTCAAGATGTCGTCTTTGGGTAGATACATCGTTGCGCCGAGCGCCTGACCACGCGGAATGATCGTGACCTTGTGCAGCGGATGCGTGTGTTCCAACACCACATTGACGAGCGCATGACCGGCCTCGTGCCACGCGGTAAATTTCTTTTCCACATCCGTCATGGCGAGGCTGCGCCGTTCGCGACCCCAGCGAACCTTGTCGCGCGCTTCTTCCAATTCCTTTTGCTCCACGGCTTTTTTGCCGGTGCGCGCCGCGAGCAAGGCGGCTTCGTTCAAAAGATTCGCCAGCTCCGCGCCGGAATAACCCGGCGTGCCGCGCGCGATAATGGACAAGTCCACCGTCGGGGCGAGCTTCACGTTCTTGGCATGAACCTTCAAAATTGCCTCGCGTCCACGCACGTCAGGCAAGTTCACCGTGACTTGACGATCAAAACGTCCGGGGCGCAACAGCGCGGGATCCAGCACGTCAGGACGATTCGTCGCGGCGATAATGATAATTCCTTCTTGCGTGTCGAAGCCGTCCATCTCGACAAGCAACGCGTTCAAAGTCTGTTCGCGTTCGTCGTTGCCGCCGCCGAGACCGTGACCGCGCGAACGCCCGACCGCATCAATTTCATCAATGAAAATAAGGCACGGCGTGCTTTTGCGCGCCTGTTCAAACATATCGCGCACGCGGCTCGCGCCAACGCCGACGAACATCTCCACAAAGTCCGAGCCGCTGATGCTGAAGAACGCCGCGTCCGCCTCGCCGGCGATGGCTTTCGCCAGCAAAGTTTTGCCCGTGCCGGGCGGCCCAATCATCAAAACGCCTTTCGGGATGCGACCACCGAGACGCTGAAATTTTTTCGGGTCTTTCAGGAATTCCACGAGTTCGGAAACTTCATCCATCGCTTCTTCCACGCCGGCGACATCTTTGAACGTCGTCTTATTGCGATCCTTCGCCAGCATCCGCGCCTTGCTCTTGCCGAAACTCAACGCGCCTTTTCCCGCCGCCTTGATTTGACGGATGAAGAAAAACCAGAACAGCAGGCCCAGCACCACAAACGGCAGGATGCCCCAAACTAAATTCATCACGGCAGCATTGGGCGCGCCCGCCTCGATTTTGTCCGACACCAAAAGCTGGTCGAGCATCTTCTGCGTCAGCATCGCGTTGGGCGAAGTGAACGGCACCTTCGCGCCTTTGCCATCCTTGGTGGCTTCCAGAAACTCGCCGCTAATCGGCGTCAACGGCGATGACTGGGCGTTGAAATTGATGGTAGCGTGGACAATCTGGTTCGAGGCGAACTTGTTGAGGAACTCCGACTGCGACAATTGCACGGCGGGTGCGGTGTAATGATTTTTCATCATGAACAGGCCGACTGTGGCCGCGATAATGAGCGCCCACGCAAGCAGCGTGAACGTGGGAATCTTGTTCATGCCGTTGCCCGCCGGCTTCTTCTTGTTATCCTTCAAATTGGAATCGTCGTCAGCCATTTTAAGACGGATAAGCTAACACGCCCCGCCGCTGGCCGCAATAAACGAATTGAAACGCCGTGCTGGACGGCTGCGCGAAAGGCCTAGCTGGTCAGCAACAACAACTTTGCTTAAGCTCAAAATAAGTTTAGGAAAAGTTAAAAAAGGGTTGGATGTCGTTTTTAACCGGTCTAAACTTCTGCTTATGAAAGCTAAAAGTTTTGCTTGGCTGGCGACCCCGGTGATCGCCGGCGTCCTCGCCTTCCTGCCGACGGCGCAGGCGGATGACACTACCAACGCGGTCAGTCCAACCGCGCCCGCCCCGAAGAAGATTTCCGGCGTGGAACTTTACGCCATCCATTGCAACCGCTGCCATCCGGAGCGTTATCCCGTGGAGCTGAAAGAGGCCCAATGGAAAACCATCATGCTGCACATGCGCGTGCGGGCCAACCTCCCCGCCGAGCAGGCGCGGGAAATCATGAAGTATCTCCAGGAAGAAGCCGGCAACTAATAAATTATTCATCGCATGAAAATTCGTTCCTTAATTTTAGGTGCCGCCGCCGGTGGCTGCGCCGTGGGTTTGACTTTGCCGACCACCGTTGCCGCCGCCGTGAGCGAGGAGGCGTTTAATGCGCTGTCCGATCTCGTCAACAAACAGGGGCAGGCGCTGGAAGACTTGAAAAAGACGCATCAGCAGGATCAACAACAAATTCAGCAGTTGCAGCAACAACTCGGCGAGACCTCCGTCCTCGCCACGAACGCGGAGCAGAAGGCGGAAGCCGCGAGTCAGGCGCAGACGGTGTATCAGGCGCCCAATCCAGCCACAAGCGCCACGCATAACTTCATCGTCACGGGCGATGCGGAAGTGCAGTTCGGCAAAACCTCCGGGCAAAACGCGACCTTTGCGCTGGCCGACTTCGCGCCAATCTTCTTGTTCCGGGCGAACGACGACACGCTCTTTGAAGCCGGCTTCGACATCACGCTAAACAACAACGTGGATGCCACCGGCGCGCGCGCGCCCGGCAGTTCCACGACGGTCAGCTTGAGTTTCGCGCAGATGGATTACAATCTGAACGATTACCTGACGCTCGCGGCGGGCGATGTCATTCTGCCGCTCGGCACTTACAGCCAGCGCGCCGCCGGTTGGTTGAACAAGATTCCCGATGACCCGTTGATCCGCGACTGGCTGCCCGGCAGTGGCATCGGCGCCATGCTGCAAGGCGCCGCGCCCATCGGCCAGAGCGGGCAGATGGTCACTTACGCTGTGTATGGCGTAAACGGGCCTTCGTCCGGCAACGCGACGAACGGCGTTGCCAATGCCAGCGACCTCGACCTCGGCGGCAACGTGGGCGATTCTCCGAATTGGCACCCGAACCCCAGCGGCGGCGGGCGCGTGGCTTGGTTTTATCCGTGGAAGGTGCATTATGATGTGGAGTTGGGTGTTTCCGGCCAGACGGGCGAGTGGAGCGACAACCGCCAGCATCGCTGGTCGGCTTGCGTGCTAGATGCCGCCTTGCACCTCGGCCCGTATTTTGAGGCGAAGGGCGAATACGTCAACACTTGGTTCGGCACCGATGACTTGGGCAACGTAGATCCGCACGGCGTATGGGTGCAAGCCGCTTACAAGTTGGCCGGTCTGAAACAAAACCTCCCGCTGCTCAACAATCTGGAATTGGTCGCCCGCTACGACAATTCCGATGACGCGCAGGGCACCCGCACGGATCGTTACACCGTGGGCTATGTCTATTATCTCTCCAACACGCTATTGTTCGAGGGCGATTATGAATTCATCAAGAGCCACGGCCCGACCGCGCTGCCGCCGTCGCTGTTTGTGTTCCAACTTTCCTACGGCTTTTAACCCTTTGAAAATATGTTGAACCAAAAAAGTTTTAACGGCGGAATCATGCTGCTGGCCTTGGGCGGCCTACTGCTGGCGGAAAATAATTCGTCCGCGCAAACCGCTACCGCCGTCCCCGCGCCGAGCGCCCCGACTTATCTACGCGACGTGAAGCCGCTGTTCCTCGGCAAATGTTCGCGCTGCCACAACAACGATTCCGCGTTCCTGCCCAACTGGTCGGATTATCCGTCCGCCTACGCCAACCGCGTGGAAATCAAACGCCGCGTCTGGGATTGCTGGAAAGGCAATTACTACAAACAGTCCATGCCCGCTGGCAACTGTCCGGAATGTCAAACCATCACCGAAGCCGACCGCGCGCTCATCCGTGACTGGGTGCTCACCGGTGCCGCGCTCGGCCATCCGACGGAGGCCGCGCCCGCCAACAACAAAACCGAACGCATCCAAGCTGGCAAAGGCTTGTTCACCACGATGTGCGCGACGTGCCATCAAGTTGCCGGCCAAGGGCTGGCTGGCAAGTATCCGCCGCTGGCTAACTCGGATTATCTGAACGCCGACAAGCAACAGGCCATCCG